>Ga0209530_1000697_pt1 | contig 20477 bp, 19 predicted proteins | sample BlaSpr_A8_Ref_O1_FD_187987 | JGI IMG/M metagenome (GOLD analysis project Ga0209530, IMG submission 187987) | Forest soil microbial communities from Thunder Bay, Ontario, Canada - Black Spruce, Ontario site 2_A8_Ref_O1 (SPAdes) (version 2) | ecosystem: Environmental > Terrestrial > Soil > Boreal...
ACGACGTGAGGAGCGGTCAATGCCGGTGCTTCCCACAGGCGGGATCCCCTTCGACAGCACGCAGCTCACCAGGCGCGGCTTCATAGCCGCTGGCATTGCGGGTGGCTTTGTGCTTGCCGGGTGCAGCCAATCCAGAACCGGGGCCTCGAGCAGCTCGGCCCAAATGGCTGCCGCCATTGCCGCGGCGGAGGCGGCCCGGCCACACAGTGGGCACACTGTGACCGTCAGCTTGACCGCCAAACCCGTACAGATCGACCTGGGAGGGCCGATCGTCCATACGCTGGCCTACGGCGACACCATCCCGGGGCCGCTGATCCGGGCAACCATTGGCGACGACCTCGTGGTCGCGGTTTCGAACCGGCTCGATCGCCCGACATCGTTGCATTGGCACGGCATCGCGCTGCGCAACGACATGGACGGCGCGGCCCCAGCCACCCCGAACATCGATGCCGGCCAAGACTTCACCTACCGTTTCTCCGCCCCGACTTCGGGGACCTACTGGGGTCATCCGCACGTTGACCTCGAAGAAGACATGGGACTCTATCTGCCGGTGATCATCGACGATCCGACCGAGAGCGGCTACGACGCCGAATGGATTGTCGTCCTCGACGATTGGACCGACGGCGTAGGCAAGTCTCCGGAACAGCTCTACGAAGCACTGATCTACGGTGAACTGACCGCCCGGACGACCCCGACGACTTCACCAACCTCGACGACAGAGACGACTGGTACGACTGTGACAACCTCGAGTGCCGGGATGCCGGGTATGCCAGCGGGCAGCGTCGGCACCAGTAGCCTGCTCGGCGGCGACGCCGGAGATATCGCCTACCCGTACTATCTGATCAACGGCCGAATTCCCGCGGCTCCCACCACCTTCAACGCGAGACCGGGCCAGCTAATCAGGATCCGCTTCATCAACACCGGCTCCGATACCGCGTTTCGCGTCGCGCTGGCCGGCCATTCGATGACGGTCACCCATACCGACGGTTACCCCGTGGTGCCCACCCAGGTCGACGCCTTGCTGATCGGCATGGCCGAGCGCTACGACGTCACTGTGACCGCCGCCGACGGCGTGTTCCCGTTGGTCGCCCTCGCTGAAGGTAAAAACGACCTGGCACGCGCGTTGCTCTCCACCGGGGCCGGCAGCCGACCCGACCCGCAATTTCGGCCGGCCGAACTCAACAAGCGGGTGGGGACCATCGAGATGTTCACCGCCACAGCGCCGGTCACCTTGGGCCCGGCTGAGCCCAACCTCAAGTTGCCAGTCGTGTTGGGCGGCAACATGGCTAAATACGAATGGACGATCAACGGCGAACCCTACGACAGGACCAATCCGCTGCACGTGCAACAAGGCCAGCGGCCGACTATCGCGTTCGACAACACCACGATGATGTATCACCCAATACACCTACATGGCCACACTTTCCAGATGATCAACGCCGATGGCAGCGCCGGGGCCCGCAAGGACACCATCATCGTGCTGCCCAAGCAGAAAAGCCACGCGGTCCTGGTCGCCGACAACCCCGGCTTATGGCAGTTGCACTGCCACAACACCTATCACCAGGCAGCCGGGATGCAGACCCGTCTGGACTACATCCTCTGAGCTGAGACTTTTCCGAAAAAATCCAGTAGCAACCCGTTCACCGCCGCCGACTGCTCGATCTGCGGACAGTGGCCGGCCTCGTCGACCACCACCGACCGTGCACCCTCGATCTGTTCTGCGATCTCAGCGGCCCAGCCGGTGGGAAGGAGTTTGTCGCCTCCCCCTTCGACGACGAGCGTTGGCACATTGATGCGCTCATAGGGTAGGGCCGTCGACGGGGTTGAGGACGGCCGCGAAGATGCATCGGGACGGCGAAAGCGCGCCGCCGCCACTGCTTCCCATGCCCCGGCAGCGATGCTCGACTCATAGCGGCGCCACACATAATCTTCATCGGCCGGATAGCCGGGGTTGTAGAACAGCGCCTCGACGATGCGTCGCATCGCGTGCAGGGTCGCGTCGTACTGCTGGAGCGCGTCGAAGTGCCGATTTTGCTGGATCTGTCCGCCCCCGCAAATGATCGCCAGGGTGCGGACCGGCAGCAGCGGCGTATCCGAGGTGGTGTCGGTGAGCAGGTTTATGGCGCCCATCGAGTTGCCGATGAAATGTGCCGAGCCAATGCCAAGCACTTCACAGAAGCGCGCCACATGGCGAATCCGCATGCCCCGTCCATCGACGAAGTCGATGACCTTCGCCGACTGCCCGAACCCCAACTGGTCCGGCGCCAGCACACGGTACTGCGCGGCGAGGGCGGCGATGTTGCGCTCCCAGCCGAGTTCGGCGCTTGCACCGAACTCGCCACCATGAAGCATTACCACCGGATCGCCTGCGCCGGCTTCCAGATAGCTGGTTACCAGACCGTCGACCAGCACGGTTTTGCGATGAATCTCCATCGCCCGCCTTCTCTACTTGATCGCGATAGGATTGACTGGAGAGCCAACGGCGCCAACAATGCTCAGCGGCGGCGCGATGAGCTGGAACTCGTAGACGCCGTCGGCGGCGCAATCCGCTGCCAGCGCGGTCAGGTCCCAGTACTCGCCGAGCGTCAGCCCCATGTCACGCAGGGTCAGTAGGTGGAAGGGTAGAAACACTCCCTCGACTCCGGACACCGGGTCTTCGACCTGGAGATTGTCGGCCGCGATCGCGGCGACCTCGTGATCGTGCAGCCACGAAGCGCACTGCCAGTCCAGGCCGGAATAGGGTTCCGTTTTGTTGCCGGTCATGAGAAACCTTGCCCACCAGCCGGTTCGGATCAGCACGATATCGCCCAGCCCGATCGTCACCCCCTGCGACCGAACGACATCATCCAATTCTTCTGGGGTTATTGGGTTTCCGTGTTCGAGAAAGACGTCCGCGCCGCGATGGCGAACAAGATCCAGCAGCACCCCGCGCGAGGTGATGCCCTTGACGTCAACCTTTTCGATGCCGCAGTGGTAGGCGCCCAGACTGGTCACCGACCCCGCCGGGAAACCATTGTAGAGCTGATCCTCGTAATAGACGTGGGACAATGCATCCCACTGGGTCGCCGCCTGCAGCGGCATGATGATCATGTCATCGTTGAAGCGGAACAGGTTGTCGACGAAGTACTTGCCCATCTGCTTCGCCGTCGGGTTTTGCGGCCACACCGGCCCGTATTGCGCCAGCGTGTTCGCATCCCCGCCGTCCACGGTCATGAGATGTATGGGATTGTGCCGGAACCCGAACGCGCCCTGCGGTCCTGACGACCCGAAGTCCACGCCGAGCGGGAACACCTTCCCATGCCTGACCAGACTCGCGGCCTGCGCAACCTTTTCGGCCGTGATGAAATTCAGCGTGCCAAGCTCGTCGTCATCCCCCCACCGCCCCCAATTGGAGACGTCACGCGCGACCCGCCGGAAGTCAGTCAAGCCGGCCATGGGGCTCCTTCCTCGAGTTCGCAAGCGATCGCGGCGCCTATGTTTCCGCCGTCGACCCACACCACCTGCCCCGAGATATAGCTCGCGGCAGGGCTATTCAGAAAGAGCAGAACCGACGCCTGCTCAGCGGGACCCGAAACGCGGCCCAACGGCTTGGGTATGTCGTCGAGGAATCCCTGCCCGTACGCCGTCCGCAGCTGATCAAGGATCGGCGTTTCGGTGACCCCTGGGCCGGTGCAGTTGATGCGGATCCCTTGGGCGCCGAGGCGCGAAACGTTTAGCATGGTGTAGAGGATGATCGCTTCTTTGGAGAATTGGTAGCCGCTTCCGGCCAGCTCGTCCGGGTGGCGATGACACCAGTCGATACCCTCGCTCATCGTCGCGGTATTCAGTAGCGGAGCCACAGCCCGCAGATGCTCGCGGTATCCCGTCGCGGCGAGCGAGGACACGCTCACAATCGACGAACCCGCGGCCATTCGCGGGACCAGCGCTTCGGTGAAGTGCCGCAGGCCCAGGAAGTTGATCGTGACAACGAGCAGTGGGTCGCCTATCCCCGAGGAGACGCCTGCGATGTTGAAAAGCGCGTCAACACGTCCGCCGATGGAGGCCGCCGCGTGATTGATCGACTCCGGGTCAGCGAGGTCCACCTCACGAAAGTCGTTGATCTGGAAGGCCGGTGGACGTTTGTCCAGTCCCACGACGTCGGCCCCGAGTTCGGTGAGCTGTCGCACCACATGTTCGCCGATGCCCGACGCACACCCGGTTACCACGGCACGACGACCGTCGTATCGCCAAAGCTCGTCAGTTTGTCCCAACATCTTCGGTGAAATCAGAGATCTCCCGGTCTCACTTGCGCTCCTCTTTTGCGCGCTGCGCCGCCTGGACGCGGCCCTCGTTGATCTCCGCCATGGCTTCCGGGATCTCGCTGGCGGTGAACTTACCGCCGCGGCCGGTAGGCAGGCCACCAAAAGAGTAGTTTTCATTGAATTGCGGTGTGGTCGATTCGGGCCGTCGCGCCTCGACCTTCTCGATGACGGGTGCCAGCCGCGCGGCTTTGTCGGCCATTGCCTTTTCGTCGCGCTCGATGAACTCTGGCAGCACCGCTTTGCCCATCAGCTCGATGGACTCCATCGTGCCCTCGTGGCTGCGCGGGTTGAGCAGCAGGATGATCTCATCGACGCCGCTGTCCTCGTAGCCACGCAGGAATTCGCGCACAGTGGCCGGGGTGCCGATGGCGCCGCGTCCGGGGCCGTACGCCAGCGTTGGGTCCTTCTCCACCTCTTCGAGATAGCGCTTCCACACTCCGGTGCGCCCGGGGGTGTGCACACCGGTCATGTAGTAGTGCATGATGCCGAACGAGAAGAATCCGCCGCCCTGCCCGAGCCGTTGCAGAGCCTGCTCTTCGGTCTTGGCGATCATCATCGACAGGTCGCCACCGATGGCGAGGATGTTCGGATTGATCTGCGGTGTGACCGGGACACCGTTCTCCTCGAATTCCTTGTAGTAGCCGTTGACCCGCTCGGTCAGCGGCCCTGGTCCGGTGTAGGCGAAACTCAAAGCACCGATGCACTTTTGGGCTGCCATCTGCACGCTGGCCGGCCGCGTGCAGGCGACCCACACCGGTGGATGCGGCTTTTGCATCGGCTTGGGAATCACGTTGCGCGCCGGCATCTCGATGTGCTCGCCCTTGAATCCTGAGAAGGGCTCCTCGATCATGCATCGGATCGCGACCTCAAGAGCCTCTTCCCACTGCGCGCGCTTATCGGCGGGATCAATGCAGAATCCGCCCAACTCACCGACGGAGGAGGATTCCCCGGTGCCGAACTCGACACGTCCGTTAGAGATCAGGTCCAGGGTGGCGATTCGTTCCGCGACCCGGGCCGGGTGATTGACCGCGGGCGGCAGGTGCATGATGCCGAACCCCAGCCGGATGTTCTTGGTCCGCTGGCTGGCTGCGGCCAAAAACATTTCCGGCGCGGTGGAATGACAGTATTCCTCGAGGAAGTGGTGCTCGGTAAGCCAGACGGTGGAGAATCCGGCCTTGTCGGCGGCCTCAACCTCGTCCAGACAGTCTTGCAGCAGGATCCGTTCGTCGTCGGGCTGCCATGGACGCGGAAGGGCGAATTCGTAGAACAGCGAGATTTTCATTGCTACCTCCTATGAGAATTAAAGGTCTGCTTGTCGCTGGCTTTGCCGGCCTGTGCGGCAGCGTGTTTCGCCGCGACAAAACCAAATGTCATCGCCGGGCCTATGGTCGCCCCGGCGCCGGCGTAGCTGCGTCCCATCACCGGCGCTGCGGTGTTGCCCACCGCGTAGAGGCCCGGCACGACGGTGTCATCGGACCGCAGCACTCGGGCGTACTCGTCGGTACGCAGACCACCTGAAGTCCCGAGGTCGCCGAGGACGATTCGAAACGCGTAGTACGGCGGATCTCCCAGCGGATACAGGTTCGGGTTGGGCAAGGTCGGGTCGCCGTAATAGTTGTCGTAAACGCTGTCGCCACGATTGAAATCGTCGTCGTGACCCTTGTGTGCCAGTTCGTTGAAATGACGGGCAGTCTCGCGGAGTTGTGCTGCCGGCACGTCGATCTTGGTTGCCATCTCGTCCCACGTCGTCGCCGCTCTGACAACGCCCGATTCCAGCCACGCTGCCGGGACCTTACGCCCAGTGGGCACCGGCGCTCCGGGTATTTTGGGTATCGGCAGATGCCCGGCGACTACGTAGCGATTGAAGGACCGGTGATCTGTGATGAGCCAGCATGGGATATGGGTGACCCCCGATTTCTCGCCTTCGATCATGGCGTGACCGAAGTCCATGTACGGCGCAGCCTCGTTGATGAACCGTTTGCCTTCGCCGTTGACGATGAACTGTGCCGGCATCATCCGCTCGTTGAGCATGAACTGCATTCGGCCGTCCGGCCATTGGATCGCGGGGAACCACCAGGCTTCGTCGAGCAGGTCGGTTGCGGCCCCGACCTTTTCGCCGGCGCGGATGCCATCGCCCATGGCTGCGGGATTACCAAAGCTCCAGTCCCGGTCCACGACGGGTAGGTGTTCTTTGCGCCAGGCCAGGTCGTGCTCGAAGCCTCCGGAGGCCACGATCACACCGAGGCGCGCACCGATACGCTGCTTCCTTCCGTCCCGCTCGACCAAGGCTCCGGTCACCGACCCATCGGCGTCACTGAGTAGTTCAGCCATCGGCGAGTCGAGCCACAGTGGGATGCCCTGCTCCCGCAGCGCCAGCCTCAGCCGAGCCGCCAGTGACTGCCCGATCGCCGCGATCCGCTCGCCGAATACTCTCGCCCTGACCATCCGGGAAATCAACTTCAGTAGGACGCCTTTCCCGGCCCACGACTGCCTGATCCGATAAAACGATCGGAGCTCTTTGGGGCCGAGCCATATTCCCTTGGGAGCGAGCGCCAACGGCTTGAGCAGTCTCTGCTCGTCGGCACCCAATTTCCGCAGATCGATGGGTGGCACGTTGATCGTGCTACCAAGTTCGGAGCCGCCGGGCAATTCCGGATAGTAATCGGCATATCCTGGCTTCCAGACGAATTCAAGCCAACCGGAGAGCTCCTCGAGAGACTCCAACATTTTCGGCGATGACTCGACGTATTGCCGTATTCGCGCATCGCTGACCAGACCGTTGGTGATCTGGTGCAGGTACTCGACAACGCCTTCCGGAGAAGGCACGTAACCCGCCCTGCGCTGCGCGGGTGCCCCAGGAACCCAGATGCCGCCGCCTGATAGCGCGGTAGAACCGCCGAAATAGGAGGACTTCTCCACGATCAACACACTCAGACCGGCAGCATTTGCCGTCAGGGCAGCGGTCATGCCGCCACCACCAGACCCGACTATCAGCACATCGACAACGTGATCGAAGCCGTCCACATCTGCAGCGGTCATTTCGACAGTGCCGTTCTGATGGCGAAGCCGGCGATCAGTTCGGCAACCGGTCTGTAGTAGCGCCGAGTCGTCGAGTACGGCCCTGCGGTTGCCAATGCCGCGAAGGCCGCTATCCAGGTCCGGATTTCGTGCGCTGAGCCGCCGCCTTCGTGCAGCACGAACGAGTTGGACCAATGATCGAACTCGGCAAGCCTTCCCGCGTCGATGATCTCCAGAAAGCGATGGTCCCACGCCGGATTGAGGGGTTGTAGTTGGCTCTCGCCGCCGGCGAAGTTCCTGGCCGCGTCCATCACGGCGGTCTGCCGGGCTTGCCGCTGCTCGGACGTCATCGGTACGCCGTGCACGATCCGCTGCAGCACCGCCTCGGGAGCCGTTGCCAGTGTTGGAACCGGGGGACTGTGCGAGAGTCCGCCGGATCCGATCAACAAGACCCGCTTGTCCAGAGTGGCCAAGAAGCTGCCGACCGCGGTACCCAGTGCCCGGCAACGCTGTAACGGTCCCAGCGGCACCGCGATCGCGTTGACGAACATCGGGATGACCGGACGCGAGGTGGCATCCCCGAAGAGTTTCTCCAGCGGCTGGACGGTGCCGTGATCCACGTCCATGCTCGCTGATACCGCGATGTCGACGCCGGATCCGAGGACGGCTTCGGCGCAGTCCGCCGCGATGTCTTCGGGAACGTTGAGCGGGCCGGCGTGGGTTCCATAATCGCCAACTCCGCTCGCGTTCATACCGATACAGAACGGCGGCATCGACTTGTAGAAGAACCCGTTGTAATGATCCGGGGAAAAGATGACGACGAGTTCGGGGTCGTAATCGTCGACGAATTGTCGCGCCTGCCCGATCGCACCATCGATATCGTCAAGCAGGTCCTGCGACGGCCCCGGTAGATTCAGCAGCGGGCTGTGCGACATACAGCACAGAGCCAGTGGCACTTTGGAAATCACCCCCTTCCGGGGTGAGCTTGAGAGTGTCGAGAAGCGAGGCGCTCAAGTCGGGCGCGAGCTGGGCGATGCAGGCCCCGGCGATGCACCGGTCGGGGCGCAGGAACAACACCGATTCCTGATGGATGTCGAACCACGCTTTGAGACCACCGGTGCGATCACCCACGATCACCACGTCGGGATCCTCAGGAGTCGAAGCGTCCGACCAGTGCAGCTGAGTCGATGGCCGAAGTGCCACAAAGCGAGCGCCTAAGGCTTTCCAGTTTGCGAACGCCTCATCACCCAGGATCTCGCGCGGGTTGTTGTTCCAGCACAGGACGGCGAACCAAGAGCCCAGCACGTCATCCAGAAGAACATTCTGCTGGGTGCGGGTGTCGACGCGAGGCTGAATGAACAAAGTGCCGGCCGGCGATTCGGTGCGACGCGGCTCTTTAGGATCCAGCGAGTGCACGACGGCCCCGTGCTCGTAGCGCGGCATCGGCTTGAACCGCATTTCCAACACATACCGCTTGAGCGAAGGAACAATTGACGCGGATCGCACGATGAGGTCCCGTGCGGATGCGACCCGGCGGTTGGTCGGCGAGATGACGCGGCCCACCATGGTGGACAGGTCGATCATCGCCCGGGCGTGCTTGCGCCGCTCGACGTCGTAGGTGTCCAGCAACCCGTCGTCGGCCCGGCCGCTCACCACCGCGGCAAGCTTCCAACCCAGATTGGCCGCATCCCGGATGCCGCTGTTGTAGCCCTGCCCCTGCCAGACCGGCATCAGGTGCGCGGCGTCTCCGGCCAGCAGCAACCTGCCGCTGCGAAACGCGCTGGCAATCCGCGAGTGATGCGTGTAGACCCGGCGCCGGATCACCTCGACCCGGTCGGGGTGCGGCACCATCCGCGCCAGCATCTGGGTCAGAAAGGCCTCGTCCTCCGCCTGCTCGTCAGACTCGTCGGCGTGAATCATGAACTCGAACCGGCGTATTCCGTGCGCGATCGAGATAGAGGCATAAGGGCGATCGGGGTCGGCACCGACCTCACTGTTCGGGTGGCCCAGCGGATCGTTGGCGATGTCGACGACCAGCCACCGCGTCGGCGACGTCGTGCCGTCGAAGGACACACCCATCATTCCGCGGGTAATACTGCGGCCGCCGTCGCAGCCGACGACGTAACGCGCTCGCACACTGGAGGTGTCGCCTTCGTTGCCGAACTCGACGGTAACCCCGTCGGTGTCCGGCACACACGAGGTCATAGGGCTGTCCCAACGCACCTGGACGTTCTCGAATCTGTCTAAGCCGCTGAGCAACTCGGCGTCGACTAGCGGCTGCACGAAGCCGTTGCGCTTGGGCCAGCCGAAACGTGCGTCCGGCGGCGCCATTTCGGCAAGGACCCGGCGCTGGGCGTCGAAGAACCGCAGAATCTGGTTGGGCACGGTGTGTGGCAAGACGCGCTCGACCAGACCGATCGACTGGAAGGTGCGCAACGCTTCGTCGTCCAGCCCGACCCCGCGCGGGTAGTCGATGAGCGTAGCCCGTTCCTCGACAATCAGTGTGCGGACACCTTGCAGACCAAGGATATTCGCTATAGTCAACCCGACGGGGCCCGCGCCGACAATAACAACGTCGACCGCTGCGTTTTTCTGGGTTTCGCCCATCAGCGGCCCAGCAGGAAATCGAGATGCAGACGGTTGAAGGTCTTGGCGTCCTCGTACTGCGGCCAGTGACCACAGCCTGGCATCACCTCGAATCGCGCGCCCGGGATCAGTGCGGCCATGCGGCGTCCCTCGGTCACATCGGCGGTCGGGTCGTCGCTGGTCCAGAGCACCAGCGTGGGCGCGGTGATGGAGCCGTATTCGTCCGGGCCGAGAATGTTGCGTGCCCGGATCTCCGGATCCTGCAGCGCCATGATGTCGCGCATGGCCGCGACGAATCCTGGTTGGCGATAGATCCGTTGGCGGCTGGCGACCAGATCGTCGTAATCCTTGGACTTGTCCGCCATCAGCCACTTGATGCGCGCCTGCACGGTCTCCCATGTCGGGTTCTCTGCGGCGGCCATGGACAGCATGATGATCCGCTTCATCACTACCGGGTCGGCCTGGGAGCCACCGGCCGTGTTGAGGACGAGTCGGTCAACCACGTGCGGATGATCAACGGCGGCGCGGGCCGCCACCCAGCCGCCGAGCGACTCTCCGCTCAGGTACGCGTAATCGACACCGATGGTGCGCAGCACAGCCATCAAGTGCTCGACGTAGTGGCTGATCTCGAGCGGGTGACCCGGCTTGTCGGTGTACCCATGGCCCAACATGTCTATCGACCAGGTCCAGAAATGCTCCGCGTGCGCCGCCAGGTTGCGGACGTAGGCCTCGGCGTGACCACCGGAGCCGTGCAACAGGATCAAGACCGGCTTGCCGGGATCGCCGGCACGCAGATAGCGGGTCCGAACTCCCCCAGCGTCGAGGTAGCCCTGCTCAAACGCGGTGCCCTGGAGATCACTCCATACGCTCTCGAACTCCGCCACTATCCCTCTCTGGTATGCCCTCTGCCTTCAACCTCATCTATGTGCTAATATCGCACACCGATGTTCGTTATATATCGAGCTTGGCGTCCGCATGGGGGTCTGTCAAGGCTATGACGGGTTCGGGAACCGGCGCGCAAACGCTGGCCAGGGGGCTCACTGCGCTGCAACTGGTGGCGGCTGCCCCCAGCGGGCTGACGGCGCAACAGCTCGCCGACCAGGTCGGGGTGCACCGGACCATCGCATATCGCTTACTTTCGACGTTGGCCCAGTTCCGGTTGATCTCCAAGGGAGAGGACGGGCGTTACCGGCCGGCGGCGGGACTCGCGGTCCTCGGCGCGTCATTCGATCGCAACGTCCGTCAGTTGAGTCTGCCGACGCTGCGCGCGCTGGCCGATGAAGTCGGCACCACCGTGTCCTTGCTGGTCGCCGAGGGCGACCAGCAAGTCGCAGTCGCGGTGATCGTGCCCAGTCATGTCGCCTATCAACTTTCGTTCCACGAAGGCAGCCGGTATCCGCTGGAACGCGGTGCCGCCGGTATCGCCCTGCTCGCGAGCATGCCGCCGCGCCCGGGAGAACGGGATCTGGTTGCCCGGGCTCGGCAGCGCGGTTGGGTGACGACGTACGGGGAGATCGAACCGAATACCTACGGCCTGGCCGTGGCGGTCCACCGCCAAGCCCCATCGCCACCAACTTGCATCAACCTCATCTCCCATCGAGAAGACGTCGTGATGCGCGGAAGAGACGCGGTTATCAAGGCCGCAAGGCAGTTGTCGGCACTATTGAGCTGAAGGTGAGCTGAAGGGATACCGGGGCATGTCTTGGGACCATGAAGTAGATGTCGTCGTGCTCGGCAGCGGTGGCGCCGGGCTGACGGCCGCATTGACGGCGGCGGCCGCGGGCGCCTCGGTCAAGGTGTTCGAGAAGGCCGCGACCGTCGGCGGGACCACCGCGGTGTCGGGCGGCATCGTGTGGATCCCCGCCCATCAGCGTTCTCCTGACGGGGAATTGACGGTCGCAGATGCGTTGCGATACCTGCGAGCCCAATCTCTTGGTTCGATGGACGACGCCCTGGTTGAAACTTTCGTGCGAACCGGTCCGGCGATGCTCGATTTCGTCGAGGCACACAGCGGTCTTCGCTTTGAGATCGCGGAGGGCTTTCCCGATTACCAGCCGGAGCTGCCGGGAGGACAGCCGACCGGGGGCCGGTCACTGAGTGCGGCTCCCTTCGACCTCAACGAACTGGGTGAGTGGAGTAGCCGGATCACCTCGTTTCCCGCCGATTGGTCCAACGTCGGTTTCGACGCGGAAACCAGGGCTCGCTTGTACGCCGCCATAGATGAACGAACCAGTGATCTGTGCGTAGCCGGCACCGCACTGATAGCGGGGCTCCTCAAAGGTTTGCTCGATGCCGGGGTGACGCCGCATACGAATGCGCGGGCCGAAGAACTCATTGCCGAGGGCCCAGAGATCACCGGAGTGCGGATCACGCTGCCGACGCAGAGCATGACCGTCCGCGCGCGCCGCGGGGTCATCCTGGGCACCGGCGGTTTCGAGTGGGATCCGGGTTTGGTGCAGGCATTCTTGCGTGGCCCGATGCACGGTGCGGTCTCCCCGCCGAACAACACCGGTGACGGGCTGCGCATGGCAATGGCGCACGGCGCAGATCTGGCCAACATGGGCGAAGCATGGTGGGTGCCCATTGTGCGAATCCCCGGTGACACCATCGAGGGCAAGCAGCGCAGCCGCAGCGTACGGCTGGAGCGAACTCGCCCCAGGAGCATCATCGTCAACCAGGCTGGCCGTCGGTTCGTCAACGAGGCGTGTGATTACAACTCGATGGCCGGCGCTTTCCATTACCTCGATCCTCGGGGCGGATATGTCAACGATCGCGGGTGGATGGTCTTCGACTCAGTTCACCTGCAGCGCTATGGATTTCTGGGTATTGCTCCCGGACAGCCGGTTCCGGGCTGGTTCTGCGAGTCCGCGGACCTTGCCGAATTGGCCGCCAAGACCGGCATCGATGCCGACGGCCTGACCCGCACGATCCAGGAATGGAACCGCCAGGTCGCCGGCGGCGCCGATCCTGACTTCGGGCGCGGGTCCAGCGCATACGACGGCTATTGGGGCGACGAGGGCGCCACCACGCTCGCCGGGAAGACCCTCGGCCCGATCGACAGCCCCCCGTACTACGCGGTGCCGATCTGTGTAGGCGCCATGGGCACCAAGGGCGGACCTCGCACCGACACTGACGGCCGGGTGCTCCACGTGAGCGGTGAGCCAATAACGGGTCTGTTCGCCGCAGGCAACACGATGGCAGGCGCGACCGGCCGGGCCTATGGCGGTGCTGGCGGAACTATCGGTCCAGCAATGGTATTCGGCTACCGCGCGGGCCACGCGGCCGCCAGCGGGAAGTCCGTTGACCTGGCCTGAACACCCCTTAGAACACGTAGGAGGCGCAGCTAGCAATGGCTCAGCTGGAGGGAACAATCGCGGTCCCAGGTGGAAATGTCTGGTTCAAGCGCGTTGGTGGCGGGGCGGGTCTGCCTTTACTTGCGGTTCACGGCGGCCCCGGCTTGCCGCACAACTACATAAGTTCACTGGCGCGTTTGGCAGACGAGCGTGACGTCATTTTCTGGGACCAGCTGGGTTGCGGAAATTCCGAAAGCCCATCGAACACTGAACTTTGGACAATGGAACGCTCGGTGGCCGAAATGGACGCCGTGGTGCGGGCGCTGGGCCTTGATCACTTCCATATCTTCGGTAACTCGTGGGGCGGGATGCTGGCGCAACAGTACGTGCTTGACGCGACGTCTGGTGCCGTTAGCCTCACCATCTCGAACAGCATCGCCTCCATACCCGAATTCTCGGAGATGGTGGCCCGATTGAAGTCCGATTTGGACCCGGCAACGCAATCCGCCATCGACCGTCATGAAGCTGACGGCACGACCTATTCGGCCGAATACCAGGCCGCGATCCGAACCTGGAACGAGACGTACCTCTGCCGTATTCGTCCGTGGCCCAAAGAACTCCGGGACGCGTTCCAAAACATGGGAACTGAAATCTTCGAGACCATGTTTGGCCCAAGCGATTTCCACATCGTGGGGACGATACGGAGTTGGGATGTGCTGGACCGCCTAGCCGAGATCGCCGTGCCGACCCTGGTGCTTTCCGGCAGGTATGACGAATGCGTGCCTGAACACATGTGGAAAATGCATCAGCGTATCGCAGGCTCGCGGTTTGAGTTGTTCGACTCGACCGCCCACATGCCTTTCATCGAGGAGCCGCACCGGTTCGATCATGTGATGCGTGACTTCCTGCGGCTCCACGACCTCTAATCACCAGGCCTGAACTCAGTTCTTGCCCGCCGCCAGCTTGGTGACGATCGATCGGAAGTCCTCGGTTTGGAAGGACTGGTTCTCGGCCGAGAGGGCATAATCCAGGCTGGCGAGCACGGCGCGCTCCAGATGAATGTTGAGCACCCGTTTGGTGCTCTCGACTGCCTGCTGGGGCAGTTCCAGGATGCGTTTCGCACAGGTGATCGCTTCGGCCACCGGGTCCTCGACCTTGTGGTTGGCCAACCCGAGTTCGACAGCCCGGTCCGCGCGAATTCGCGTGCCGGTCAGTGCATACTCCTTGGCCAGCAACAGACTGATATGCAGCGGCCAGGTCAGCGGTCCGCCGTCGGCGGCCACCAGGCCTACCTGCACGTGCGGGTCAGCGAGATAGGCGTCTTCGGCGATGTAGACGATGTCGCTCAGTGCGACCAGACTGCAGCCAAGCCCGACTGCGGGGCCATTTACCGCGGCCACCACGGGAATTCGGCACCGCGCCATGCCCAGTACGATCTCTCGTCCGTCCGAGATGGTCTTGGCGCGCAGGTCAGCGTCGCCGGCCAACTCCTGAAGATACGTGAAGTCGCCGCCGGCCGAAAATGCCCGACCGGCCCCGGTGAGCACCGCGGCGCGGGCCGTGCGATCGTCGCTCAGTCGCTGCCATATCCGCGCGAGTCCGGAATGCAGATCGTCGTTGACCGAGTTGAGCGAATCCGGACGGTTCAGGGTGATGATCCGCAATGCCCCTTCGGCACGGACGTCGATTTCTGCAGGCATGTCGTACACGTCAGACTCCCAATCCCAAGATTCGCGAAGCGATGATGTTCTTCTGTATCTGTGATGTCCCGCCCATGACGCTTTGCGCGCGGCTGTACAGGTAGGCGCTGAGCAGGTCTGGGTCGCGGGTTCCGCCGACTGCCAGTGCAGCGTGCCCGACGGACTGCTCGACCCAGGTCATGAGCAGCTTGTCGAGCGACCCTTCTGGTCCGTGCGACACCCCGTCCAGCTGTTCGGAAAGCCGCCGCCGTACGTGATGAGTCAGCATTTCGGACTGGATGGCCGCCCATGCGAGGTCTTCGATTACTGGGCCATCGTTGCGCGCCATCATGTTTCGGACCAGCTTGCTGTATTTGGCCGCGTATCCCAGCGTAGACGGCTCCCGCTCGTGTCCGACCACGGTCATGGCAACTGCCCAGCCGTCGCCGGGAGCACCGACCATCCGGTCTGCCGGTACCTTTGCGCCGTCGAAGAACACCTGGCCGAATTCGTTGGTGACCCCGTTGATCATGCGCAGCGGGCGCTGTTGCACGCCAGGCTGTTTCATCTCGAGCACGAACGCCGACAGCCCGCGGTGGCGTTTGGCTTCCGGATCGGTGCGCGCCAGCAGTAGACACCAGTCCGCGACATCAGAGTAGCTGGTCCAAATTTTATGTCCGTTCACCATGTAGGTGTCGCCCTCGAGGCGGGCGGCGGTGGTCAGCGATGCCAGATCCGAGCCGGCGCCGGGCTCACTGAAGCCCTGGCACCACCGCTCGGTGCCGTTGATGATGCCGGGCAGGAAACGTTGCCGTAGTTGGTCACTCGCGTGCCTGCCGATGCCGTAGATCAGATAGCCTACGCTGGGGCGCGGCGGAGCCCCGGCACGTGCCAGTTCTTCATCGACGATGACGTCGTACACCGGCGCCAGCTCCTGTCCGCCGTACTCGCGGGGAAACGACAACCCGAAGAAGCCCTCCTGGTACAGGGCCTGATGCCACTCGGCCTGGCGGGCCCAATACTCGTCACCAGAACTGGAAAATTCCTTGGCGTGCAGCGAAAGCCAAGATCTTAGCCGCTCCCGGAAAGTGGCTTCGGCGGGTGAGTCACGAAAGTCCAAAGTCGATCTCCTTCAAAGTGACGGGCCACAGGTCCGTCGATGTCAGGGCACGGCGCAGGTAGACGTGTACCAAGCATTCCCAGGTATTGCCGATGCCACCGTGCACCTGAATGGCCGTCTCACAGACGGTTCGGGTGGCGCGCGCGCAGTAGATCTTGGCGACCTGCGCGGCCCGAATGGCTCGGTCCGGCGCAAGTTCGTCGACCCCCCACGCGGCATGCCGCAGCACGCTCACCGAACCTTCGATCAACGCGAGACTCTCGGCCAACAGGTGCGCGACGGCTTGGTAGGACCCGATCTGTTTGCCGTACTGTTCGCGAATTTTTGCATAGTCGCAGGCGAGCGCCTGCGCGCCGCGAGCAATTCCGACCAGGTCCGCCGACGTGGTCACCAGCGCCAGCGCCTGCCATCGGGCGGCCGCTTCGGCCGACACCTCGCCGAGAGTCTCCGGCGCTCCGGTCACGGTCGCTTCTGTCCTGGTCAAATCGGCGCCGCCGCGCCCGGCGTCCAGCGCTGCCGCCAGGACCGTGCTCCCGGAGAGCAACAGCGCCCGCCGAGCGCCCCGAGCGTCGATGGCCCGATCGTCGACGGCTAGGGTCCCCCGCGGATCGGCACCGACGAGGCGGGCCAGATCGTCGGCCAGCACCGGCCCCAGAAACGGAGTGTCGACGAGTCGGCGCCCGAATTCCTCTGCAACAATTGCTACTTCGACACCGGAAGCCCCGTCGGAACGCAGCGACCTCCAGCCTGTCGCCTCGAGCTGCTTGTCCAGGCGCGCAATTCGACTCTCATCGTCGAGATCCTGAACCGAGCCGGGCCCAAGATCGTCGGCCAGCTTGGCGGCGGCATCACGTAATTGCTGCTGTTCAGCTGTCAGACGTACATCCATAGCGCTCCTTTAGAACTCGACGCAGCACCTTGCCTGAGGGCAGTCGGGGAATGTCGGCCACGAACACGACCCGGCTAATGCGCTTGTAGGACGCCAGCTTCTCGTCCACCCGGGCGGTCAAGTCGGCGGCGTTGACGGGGGTGCGCGTCGCGACTGCGGCAACGACCGCTTCCCCGTTGATCCCGTCGGGTATGCCGAACACTGCACAGTCTTTGACCGCCGGATGGCCGTGCAGCACCGTCTCGATTTCGGCAGGCGCGACCTGGAATCCACGCACTTTGATCATCTCTTTCAGGCGATCGGTGATCCGCAGCCAACCGTCGTTGTCGAGCCAGCCGACGTCGCCGGTCCGGTACCAACCGTCGCACAAGGCTTCCGCGGTTGCCTCAGCGGGCAAGTAGCCGGCCATGAGCGACATCGACCGCGCCTGGATCTCACCGACCTCGCCGGGCCGGACCTGTTCGCCGGTCTGCGGTGACACCACCCTGAGGTCCACACCCGGTACCGGTCGCCCGACCGAGTCGAGCCGGGCCCCATCGAGGGGGTTGCAGGCGATGACGGGTAGCTCCGTGGTGCCGTAGGCGGCCACCCATCCGACGCCGGTCCGCCGAGTCACAGTCTCGGCAACGCTGGGACTGACCGGGGTCGCACCCCACATCATGAAGCGCAGTGACGACAAGTCGAAAGACTCGAGCTCAGGGTGCGAGGCGATGGCCAGTGCAATAGGCGCGACCGCCATTTCGATTGTGATGCGGTCGTTTTCGATGTGATGCAGCATCCGGTCGATGTCGAACCGGGGATGCAGGCGCATCCAGGCGCGGGTCCGCAGCGCCGTGAGGATGTTGAGCAGCCCGAGGATGTGTGACGGCGGCGTGGCGACCTGAATTCGGTCGCGCGCCGTCAACTGCAGCGCGTCGCGCCAATGCCGCACGGACTCGTCCAGCGACGCGTGCGTGTGCCGAACTGCCTTCGGCAGGCCGGTGGTGCCGGAACTGAACACCAGCACTGCATCGGCCGGCCGCGCCGGCGGGCCGGGTAGTGGCTCTGCCGGCGTGATCGGTTCGTCGAGGTACAACATCGGCATCAGTCCGGCCAGCACCGGATGGTCACCGACAGCGTGAGCCGGATTCGTCAGCGCCAGTGCGTGGTCGACCTCGTCGCGCTTCCATGCCGGGCTGATGAGCACCGCCGTGGCACCCAGCCGCCAGATCGCCAGCAAGACAGCGACGAACTCGGGCCGGTTGGAAGCCATTACGGCAACACGCTCTCCTGCAGCAGCGCCGATTGCGGCCAGGGTCGCAGCCAGCCCGTCAGCCAACACGTGGAGCTCAGGCAGGCTGAAGCGCCGTTCCTCGAACACGAGCGCGGCCGGCTCGGTCACGTCCCGTCCTTCCCTGGCAGGCCGGGCTGACCCGACATCCCCCAGCTTCTCGAGAAGATCCTATCGCTTAGGGAGAATAATATTCTCTATACTGAAGAACGCAAGTACGCGGGTTGGCCATCTCGGAAGCATTCAAGCTGGTGACAGCCGCCCCGATCATCGAGGAGATCGCAGGGGTGATAGGTCCGGAATCAAACGGCGCCGAGGTCGGCACGGTGACGATTCATCTCGACCGGAAGCGGGTTTCGGTGCCACAAGTCCCCGGCGAGACGCTGCTGGAAAGCGCGCGGCGGGCCGGTCTGGAGCCCCCTTTCAACTGCGAGGCCGGCAACTGCGGCACCTGCATGGCCAAGGTCACGGAGGGCCACGCGACCATGCGGGTCAACGACGCGCTCGAAGAAGACGAAGTGGCCGAGGGCTACATTCTGACTTGCCAGGGCGTACCCGATACGGCTTCGATCACGGTGCGCTACGAGTAGTAGTCACAGAGAGGTGGCTAAGGTGGCCAAGGGCATCATTCTGGTCGAGAGTCGACCCAGTTCGCCCGATCGCGACCAGGAATACAACACCTGGTACGACGAAGTGCACCTGCCCGAACTCGTGGCCCTCGACGGGTTCGTGTCGGCGCGCAGGCTGCGGCCGGTTGACAGCAACGGCCCCTACGTCGCCATCTACGAGGTCGAGGGCGACGACCTGCAGGCCGTCCTGGACAACATGATCGCCAGTGCTGGCCAATTGCACATGTCCGATGCCCTGCAACTGGACCCGCCGCCGATCCCGCGGCTGCTCCAGACGACGATCGAGTGCGCCGGCTAGCCCCGAGCGCTCCCAGGCCTCGAACGTTACGCTGCAGTCACTCTCGAGCCCGAACGTGACTGCAGCGTCACGCTCGAGCGGCTAGCCGAGCCGGTCCAGCGCCGGCGCGAGTTGTTCGAGTTGGTCCACACCCGTGGCGAAGTCCCCGCCGATGGGCAGCAGAAGCGTGACGTGATCCGCACCGGCGGCCAGGTGCTCGCGCACCTTGGCGGCTACGGCCGCCGGGTCACCATGCGCGACAAGCGCATTCACCAGCCGGTCGCTCACCTCGCCGAGGTCCTGGGCCGAGTAGCCCAGGCCGGCCATCCTGGCCGCATACGACGGGACTCCGAGTCTGCTCGAAACCATCTCCCGCGCGGCCGCTTTCACCCGATCAGCGTCTTCCGACAAACAGAAGTCGCCGACCACCGACAGTCCGACGACCAGGAGCTTGTCGGGTCCGAGCACCTGCCGGGCCTGGGCGGTGAACTCTGCAGGCATGACGGCCGGCATTGCCCCGTCGGCTATTTCACCAGCCAGCGCAACCATTTTCGGACCGTTTGCGGCAATGATCCGGGGATAAGCCGCGTCCGGTGCCGGCGGCCAGGTGGGGCTGTCCATCCGGTCCAGGTAGTCACGCATAGTGGCCAGCGGAGTGCCGAATTCCTGGCCAGTACTGGCAGCCTGCGCCGGGTACCCGACCCCGAGGCCTGCCACGGTCCAGCCCGGATACGCCTGGGCCAGCTGGGCAGCCGCGGCATGCATGGTCTGAACCGACCGGGCCCAGATATTGGCGATACAGGTGCCGAACACGATCCGCTCGGTGGCGGCCAGCAGCATGGCGATTTGCACGAAGACGTCTTTGCCGATGACCTCGTTGGCCCAGACGCCACGGTAGCCGGCATGTTCCAGCCGGCCAATGGCCTCGCGCTGCAGACCAGCATCCAGGGCGCTGGTGAACGAGGCCGGCAGGCATGCGCCAACTGGTCCCAAGGCCTGGCGAGCCGCATGGACCACGGTGTTATCCATGGCGATCCTCCTTCAGGGAATGCATCACTCGCTGAAGTAATGGCCTGAGTCGAGGTCCTCGATCAGCCCCGGCCGTTCGGGATGCCAGTCCAGCTCTTTCTGGGTCAGGGTGTTCGAGGTCGGGTTGTCGAGGGATGCGAATACAGACAGGAACCCGAAGTGGTCGGCCGCCTGTTCACCGGAAATACTGACTACCGGCAGGTTCAGGCGGCGGCCGATGACGCCGGCGATGTCACGGAACGGCACGCCCTCGTCGGCAACCCCGTGCAACCGCGTCCCCGCGGGAGCGTTTTCGAGAGCCAGCCGGTAGAGGTGTGCGGCGTCGAGCGTATGGACTCCGGGCCAGCGGTTGGAGCCGTCGCCGATATACGCGGACACGCCGGTGC
>Ga0209530_1000699_pt1 | contig 20429 bp, 19 predicted proteins | sample BlaSpr_A8_Ref_O1_FD_187987 | JGI IMG/M metagenome (GOLD analysis project Ga0209530, IMG submission 187987) | Forest soil microbial communities from Thunder Bay, Ontario, Canada - Black Spruce, Ontario site 2_A8_Ref_O1 (SPAdes) (version 2) | ecosystem: Environmental > Terrestrial > Soil > Boreal...
GAAGTCACACTCGTAACCACAGCCCCTATGCGCGCTCCGGCCGCCTGGCCGGCTCCGGCGACAACGCACAACCCTGGATCACGCCAATCCGCGCGACCTCCTAGCCGAGAACTGCTTCGACCACGCTGCAGAAACCGCCGGGAACGACCCTCGTCAGCCGCAGGCCCGCCTGGCCGAGCAGCGCGGCGAACTCGGCCGCGCTGCGCTGACGGCCTCCGTTCAGCACGAGCATGTCCAGGTCCATCAGGCTGACCGTGAGCGCCGGCGGCGCTCCGGCGGGCGGAGCGGCACGGACGGGGCGTTCCGGCAGGACGGCCTCCACGAGCAGCACCCGGCCCCCGGGCGCCATCGCCTCGCGGCAGTTGGCGAGGATCCGCCTCGACGGCTCGTCGTCCCAGTCGTGCAGGATGTTGGACAGCAGGTACGCGTCGCCACCGGACGGTACCGAGGCGAAGAAGTCGCCGCTCGCCAGCGTGGTCCGGGCGGCCACGCCGGGGGGTGCCCCCGCCAGCACCCCGCCCGCGGCGGCGATCACCCCTGGCTGATCGAACAGCACGCCGTGGGCATCGGCGTTAGCCGCGAGGATCGCGGCGAGCAGGGCGCCCCGGCCCCCGCCGACGTCCACGATCGTGGCGAACGCGCCGAAGTCGTAGGCCGCCACCACGGGCGCGATAATCTGGCTGGAGGCTTCCGTCATGGCCTTGTCGAACACGGTCAGCACGTCCGGGTGAGCGCCCATGTACTCGAAGACCTCGTGGCCGTGCACGGCGGCGAAGGCCGGCTCCCCCGTCTTGACCGACCGCGCCAGCTCGGTCCAGGTCTGGCGCTCGGCCGCCAGCCCGGTCCACATCGCGAAGTGCCGCATCGAGCCCGGCCCGTCCGTGCGCAGCGCCTCCCCGGTCTCGGTCAGCGCGAAGACCTGGCCATCGAGCTCGGTGAGGAGCCCCGCGTCCGTACACGCCCGGAGCAGCCGGTAGAGCGTCGGCGGGTGCGCATCGACCGCCTTGGCGATCTGGTCGACCGGGCGGGGGCCCTCGGCCAGTTCATCAGCTATCCCGAGCCCGGCAGCGACGCTGACGGCCTGCGCCAGCCAGCCCGCCGTGACGAGCTGAAGTATCCGCGCCGACGGCGGCGGCCCCTGCGGTTCCGATGGCTTCATGAGCACTGATCTCCTGGGTTTGGTGGTGTTCAGTCCCTGATCTGGCAGATGACCGCGCCGCTGACGATGGGCTGCCCGGCTTCGATGGTCAGCTCCGCCACCGTGCCGGCCTTGTGCGCCGTCAGCGGCTGCTCCATCTTCATGGCCTCGAGAATGACCACGGTCTCCCCGGCCCGCACCGCCGCCCCGTTGGCCGCGAGCACCCGCACGATCGTGCCCTGCATGGGACTGACCAGGCCGTCGCCCGAAACGGTGCTGGTCGCCGGCGCCCTGGCCCCGCGTCGCGCCGGGGCCTGAGCCGATACCGGTACCGAGGCGGCGGGCAGCGAGAGCTCGACGCGCCGGCCGTCTATCTCGACGGTGACCGTCTGACGGCCGGCCGGCGCCACCACATCGGGCGGCTGGCCGGCATGCGGCGGGATCGTGTTCGCGAACTCGGTCTCGATCCAGCGGGTATGCACCGTGAACGGCTCGGCGGTGAACGCCGGGTGATCAACGATCATCCGATGGAACGGAAGCAGCGTCGGCAGGCCGTCGACGGTGAACTCGGCGAGCGCCCGCCGGGCCCGCTCCAGGGCCTGCCGGCGGGTGGCACCGGTGATGATCAGCTTGCCGAGCAGCGAGTCGTAATCCCGCGGGACTGTCATCCCCGCGGCAAAGCCGGCGTCGAGCCGCACGCCGGGCCCGGAGGGGACCTGCCACCCGGTGATCGCGCCGGGCGCGGGCAGGAAGCCCCGGCCGGCGTCCTCGGCATTGATACGGAACTCGATCGAGTGCCCGCGCGGCTCTGGGTCCGGGTAGCCGACCGGCTCGCCGAGGGCGATCCGGAACTGCTCGCGGACCAGGTCAATCCCGGTGACCTCTTCGGTGACCGGGTGCTCCACCTGCAACCGGGCGTTTACCTCGAGGAACGAGATCGCCCCGTCCTGGCCGATCAGGAACTCGCAGGTGCCCGCGCCGACATAGCCGGCCTCGCGCAGGATCGCCTTGCTGGCCTGCCGGATGAGCCGGTCCTGGTCGGGCGAGAGGAACGGCGCGGGCGCCTCCTCTACCAGCTTCTGGTGACGCCGCTGCAGCGTGCAGTCCCGGGTGGACACCACCACCACGTTGCCCTGCCGGTCGGCCAGGCACTGGGCCTCCACGTGCCTGGCCCGGTCCAGGTAGCGCTCGGCGAAGCATTCGCCGCGGCCGAACGCGGCGACCGACTCGCGGACCGCGGATTCGTACAGGCCGGGAATCTCCGCGGTCGCGCGCGCGACCTTCAGCCCTCGGCCACCGCCGCCGAAGGCGGCCTTGATCGCGACGGGCAGCCCGTACCGCTCGGCGAACTCCGCGACCTCGCCGGCGTCGCGCACCGGGTCCTCGGTGCCGGCCGCGAGCGGTGCGCCGACCTTCCTGGCGATGCGCCGGGCGGCCACCTTGTCGCCGAGGGCCTCGATGGCCGCCGGCGGCGGCCCGATCCAGGTCAGCCCGGCGGCGACGACCGCCCGTGCGAACTCGGCGTTCTCCGACAGGAACCCGTACCCCGGGTGTACCGCGTCCGCGCCCGCCTGCCCGGCGACGGCCAGCAGCTTGCCGATGTGAAGGTAGCTGTCGGCCGCGCTCTGCCCGCCGAGCGCGTAGGCCTCGTCGGCCAGCCTGACGTGCAGCGCATCGAGATCGTGCTCGGAGTAGACGGCGACGCTAGCGATCCCCGCGTCGCGGCATGCGCGGGCAACGCGGACGCTGATCTCGCCCCGGTTGGCGATGAGGACCTTGTGCACCTGCGCCCCCGCTAGCCCGGCTCGCCGAACCACCGGCGCAGCGCCTCGTCTGGTCCGGTACCCGAGGCGCCGTCCCAGGCGATGTGCCCGTCCGGCCGGACCAGGACTCCGTGCTCCGGGCCGTCCGGCGGCGGGGCGGTCCGCAACGTTCCGAGCCGGCTGGCCCAGGGGGCTCCCGCGGCGGACCAGCGCTCCGTCAGGTTAAGCAGCAGGCCGCGCCCCGAGCGCAGCGCCGTCGCCACCGGCACGAGGCCGGTTACCGTCGCCACCTGCCAGGCCGGGACCCGCTGGCCGAGCAGCCCGGCGGCGGGGTCGAGGCCGTCGGTCCCGTAGCTGACGTCCAGGCCGCTGATCATCCCGGCCAGCCGGCGGGCGACGGCCGGGAGCTCGATCAGCTCGGTCAGCACGCCCCGGACCGCCTCCACCTCGTGCGCGCCGAGCAGCAACAGGGCCTGGGCCCCGATGTTGCCGAGTACCCGCTCGCCGACGGGGTGCCGCTCGGCGTGATAGCTCTCGAGCAGCCCGTCCGGTGCGCCGCCGCGGACCTGGGCGGCCAGCTTCCAGCCGAGGTTGACCGCATCCTGCAGGCCGAGGTTGAGCGCCTGGCCGCCGACCGGCATCTGGACGTGGGCGGCATCCCCGGCGAGCAGAACCCGTCCGCTGACGTAGCGCGCGGCCTGACGGCTTGCGTTGCCGAAGGCATTCAGCCACAGCGGCGTCCCGCCGCTGATGTCCTCACCGGTGACGCGTTCCCAGGCCTTAATGACCTCGGCGAACGTCGGGGGCGCGGGCCGGGCGACGGCCGGGCGGCCGAACTCGTGCACCATGACACGCGTAACGCCGTCCGGCCGTCGCGACGCGATGGCCAGGCCGTCGGGGTGACGCTCGAACCGGCGGTCCGGTACCTCGATGCCCGCCACGTCGGCGCGGAGGAGCTCAAGGCCGGCGTCAGCGCCAGGAAAATCAATGCCGAGGAAGGAACGGACCGTGCTTTCCTCCCCATCACAGCCCACGACGTAATGCGCGCGCAGCGGGACCGGCCCGCGCGGGCCATCGGCCAGGACCTCGACGTGATCAGCGGCGAGCGTGACCGCACGGACCTCGTGACCTCGCCGCACGTCCGCGCCGAGCGCCGCCGCCCGGCCCGCCAGCAGCTCCTCGACCCGGGTCTGGGGCACCTTCCACAGCCCGGGGTACGGCGTGCTCAGCCCGGAGAAGTCCAGCGGCAGGCCGCCGAAGTGGCCGGTCGGGCCGCTGAGGACGGGTCCGAGCGGCTCGAGCAGGCCGCGCTGGTCGAAGATCTCCATCGTGCGGGCGTGCAGCGTCGAGGCCCGCGACTCGGCGCGCGGCGCGGTGAGCCGCTCCAGGACGATCACGTCCGCGCCGCCGAGGCGCAGCTCGCCGGCCAGCATCAGCCCGACCGGGCCGGCCCCGGCGATGATGACCTGAGTATCCACGGATCCCACGGATCAGCTCCTCGCCTCGGCGTACTGCTTGGCGTAGCCGAGGGTGGCGCGGCTGTTGGCGCCGAGCGCGTCCCGGACGAAGCTCCTGGCTTCCGCGATACCCGCGCCCTCCCCGAGCACCGCGGTGATGTTCGCGGTGTTGATGATGACCGTGTGCTGTGAGGTCGCGGTGACCGTCGGCCCGTCCTGCGCGAAGAGCCAGTAACCGGTGTGCAGCGACATAAGGGCTGGCACCGCGATCTGCTTGTAGATGATCCTGGCGTCCGGAAAGCACACCCGGACGGAGGTGGTGGTGTGGCTCGAGCCGTCGGCGGTCTTGGTCTCCATCTCCAGCAGCTGGAGCCCGGGGGTGTCCTCGCGCAGGGATACCCGGGAGACGTGGGGCAGCCGTTCCTGCCAGCGGTCCGCCTCGTTGATGAAGTCGTAGACATCCTTGGCTGAACCGGTGATCCGCACGCTGTCCTCGAACGAGGCGAGCAGCTCGTTCTCAGCGCCGACGAGTATCTCGGCGCTCGCCTTGAGCGCCGCGAGCTCGGAGGTGCTGTTGTGGTCGACCGCCTGCTCGATCCAGGCCAGGCCCGCCGGGTCGTCGCCCACCGCGCTGTAGTCGTGCAGCAGGCGGACCCGCGCCCGGTCGCCGGGCAGCGGCTCGACGATCCAGGTGCCGCCCATCGCCGCCACCGGCGGGCTCGACACCTCCTGGCGGAACTCCACGCGCAGCGCGGCGGGGTCGAGGCGGCGGCGGGAAGTCCAGTTCTTGACGTCGCCGTTGGCGGTGGCCCAGATGCGGATGCGCTCGTCGGTCTCGCTCCGCTCGACGTAGTCGGCGTAGACGGTCGGCGGGAACATCCTCGGCCAGTTGCCCACGTCGGCGATAAGCCCGTAGATCGCCGTGGCCGGCGCGGATACCGTCACCTCGTGCTCCGCCTGATGAGTGGCCGGCATGTGCTCTCTCCTTCACGAACGCTGGGAAGCGGGATGGGCTAGAAGTTGCCGAGGCCGCCGCAGACGTTGATCGCCTGGGCGGTGATGGACGCCGCCGAGTCCGAGGCCAGGTAGCCGACGAGACCGGCGACCTCTTCCGGGGTCGAGTAGCGGCCTAGCGGGATCTTCGCCTGGAACCTCTCGAGGACGTCCTCCTCGGTGATCTGCCAGGCGGCCGCGTAGCCCTGCCTGACCCGCTGGGCCATCGGCGTCTCGACATAGCCGGGGCAGACCGCGTTGACCGTAATTCCCGTCGGCGCCAGCTCGTTGCCGAGCGCCTTGGTGAACCCGACCACGCCGTGCTTGGAGGCAGAGTAGGGCGCGCCCAGCACGACGCCCTGCTTGCCCGCGGTTGAGGCGATGTTGATGATGCGACCGCGCCCGCCGGCCCGCATGCCGCCCGCGTTCAGCACCTCCCTGGTCATCAGGAAGACGCTGTTGAGGTTGGTGTTGATGACGTCGAACCACAGGTCGTCGGCGATGTCGGCGGTGACGCCGCCGCCGGAGCGCCCGGCGTTGTTCACCAAGATCGCGACCGGGCCGTAGCGGTCGACGGCGGCGCGCACCACGCCGCGGACGTCGTCGGGCGACCGGACGTCGCAGGGGATCCCGTCGACGTCGAACCCCGCCTCGGTGAGCTGCTTCACGGTTACCTCCACGCCCTCCGCCCCGCGGGCGCAGAGAAAGACCTGATAACCAAGGCTGGCGAGAACCCGGGTGATCGCCAGCCCGATGCCACTGGTTGCCCCGGTGACTAGCGCAGTCCGGGATCCGTTCATCTCCGGCATGGCATTTCCTCTCTCTCTTGCTCTTCGCCGCAGTCACGCCGGGTTGGCGGCGGTCAGCTCCTTGTTGACGATCTCGGCCAGCGCGACGGGCGTCCCCGCTTCGAAAAGCGCGTCGTCGCCAAGGTCCACGCCGTACTCGCGGCGGATCAGCCCGCTGGTCTCCAGCAAGGCCACCGAGTCGTAGCCGAGGGCATCGAACGTCTGATCGCCGATGTCACCGTCGAGATCGATCCCGTCGGTCTCGCCCGCCGCCTCGCGCAGCAGGCGCTTGATGTCGTGCACGGAAAATTCGGTCATGAGTGGTTATCCCTTTCTGCGTTCCTGGTCAGGCGACCTGATCACCATCGCGGAGTTGAACCCGCCGGAACCTCGCGCGAGCACGAGCGCCGTGTCCACCTGCTTGGGCCGGGGAGCGAGCACGAGGTCGAGGTCGTACTCGGGTGCGGGCTCGACGTTCGCGGTCGGCGGGATCAGCCCGTCCCTGATCGTCAGCAGGGCGGCGGCCAGGTCAAGCGGTGCGCCACCCGAGTACAGCCGGCCGGTCATCGTCTTCGGCGCGGTAACCGGAACGCCACCGGGCCCGAAGACGGCACCGATCGCCGCCGCTTCCGTCCGGTCGAGCTCGGGCACCGCCGCCGCGTCGGCGAAGACGACGCCTACCTCGTCCGGGCCGGCACCGGCGTCCGCGAGGGCGAGCCTGATGGCCCGTTCGAGTCCCGGCGGCCGGCCGCTGCCGGGCCGAGGGTCGAAGGTGGCACCGTACCCGGCGATCTCGCCGTAGGATCGTGCCCCGCGTTCCCGCGCCGCCTGGAGTTCCTCCAGAACGAGCAGGGCGCCGCCCTCGCCGGGCACGTGCCCGGCTGCGGCGGGGTCGAACGGCAGGTAGGCGCGGTCCGGCCGGGTGCTGGTGCTCAGCCGGCCGCCGGCCAGCTGCGCGACGATCCCCCAGGGGCAGATCGACCCGTCGATGCCGCCGGAGATGATCAGGGCGCTGCCCTTGCGGATCTGGCGGCGTGCCTCGGCGACCGCGTCCAGGCCGCCCGCCTGCTCACTGACCACCACTCCCCCGGGCCCGCGCAGGCCGTTGCGGATGGAGATCTGGCCGGTATTCACCGCGTAGAACCAGGCGAACGACTGGTAGGCGCTGACGTACTGGCCGCCCTTGCTCCACAGCTTTTGCAGCTCACGCTGGCCGAACTCGAAACCGCCGGACGAGCTCGCGGTGATGACCCCCATGCTGAACTCGGGTTGTTCGGCCGGCCGTACCTGCGCGTCGGCCAGCGCCCAGTCGGCCGCCACCAGGGCGAGCCTGGTCATGTGGTCGGTCTGCGGGAGCAGGCGGCTTGGCAGGTAGTCGGCGGCGGCGAAACCGGGCACCTCGCCGGAGAGCCTGGTCGGATAGCCGGCCGCGTCGAATCGGGTCGTCTCCGCTATGCCGCTGACGCCGCCGCACGTCGCCGTCCAGTAGTCGGCAGCGCCGAGGCCGTTCGGGGCGGTGACGCCGACCCCCGTGACCACGGCGGTCCTCGCGGTCCCGGCGGTCCTGCTCAAGCCGCCCTCCGCAGCACCATCGCGCTCTGGAAGCCGCCGAAGCCGCTGCCCACGGTCAGCACGGCGTTGGTGTTCCATTGCCGCGCCGTGAGCGGTACGTAATCCAGGTCGCACTCCGGGTCAGGTTCGTGCAGGTTCGCGGTCGGCGCGAGCGTGTTGTGCTCGATCGCGAGCAGGCAGGCGGCAATCTCGATGGAGCCGATCGCGCCGAGCGAGTGGCCGATCATCGACTTGATGGAACTGACCGGCGTGCGATAGGCGTGCTCACCCAGGCTGAGCTTGAACGCGGCGGTCTCATGCCGGTCGTTCTGCCTGGTGCCCGAGCCATGCGCGTTGATGTAGTCGAGGTCATCGGGGTTCATCCGTGCCTGGTCGAGCGCGACGCGGATGGCCTCTGCCATCTCACGTCCGTCCGGCCGCAGCCCGGTCATGTGATACGCATTGCACCGGGTGGCAAACCCGGCGAGCTCGGCATAGATATGGGCGCCGCGGGCTCGGGCCCGGCCGAAGTCCTCGAGGACGAACATCGCCGCGCCCTCGGCGAGCACGAACCCGTTTCGCGAGCGGTCGAACGGCCGCGACGCGGACTCAGGTTCGTCGTTGCGCGGCGTCGTCGCCTTGATCGCGTCGAAGCACGCGACGGTGATCGGCGAGATCGGCGCGTCGGAGGCGCCGGCGATCATCACGTCGGCGCTCCCCTCGCGGATCAGCTCCGCCGCGTACCCAACCGCGTCGAGTCCTGACGTGCAGCCGGTCGAGACGACCGTGACGGGGCCTTCCGCGCCCACCGACCAGGCGACCTCGGCGGCGAACGAGCTCGGCACCAGGTAGTCGTACAGGTGCGGCATCGCGTAGCGGTGGTCGACCAGGTCCAGCCGGCCGCCGTCGCTGACCACGCTGTACTCCTGGTCAAGGCCCATCGTGGCGCCGACCGCGCTGCCCACCGTCACCCCGGTCCGGTACGGATCGAGCTCCTGCTGGTCGAGCCCGCTGTCCGTCAGGGCCTCGGCGGCCGTGACGACCGCGAACTGGGCGGCCCGATCCATCCGGCGGATCTGCTGCGGGCTCAGTCCGTGGGCGGCCGGGTCGAAGTCGACCTCGCCCGCCGTCCGAGAGCGGAACGCGCTGGCGTCGAAGAGCGTGATCTGCCTGGTCGCGGTCCGCCCCTCGCTGAGCAGGCTCCAGAAGTCCTTCACCCCGACGCCGCCGGGGGCGGTGACACCCGCTCCGGTGATGACGACCCGTCTGCCGGCCTGTCCGGCCTGAAGCGGGGCGCTCACGCCGACCCGTCCCAGTGGTAGAACCTTGTGGCCATCGCGTCGGCCGGCGAACGCCAGGTGGCGGGGTCGTACGCGTCGATGTACGGCTTGAGGTCCACGCTCACCTTCACGAACAGCGGGTGGGTCTTCGCTGCCTCGACCCGCTCGCTGCCGTCGCCAGAGTCGAAGTCCTGCAGGTGAAAGTAGAGCCCTCGGTAGGCGAAAAGCTGGCGGCGGCGTGTGCCCATCAGGTCAGGCATCTCGGTGCTGTCGAATTCGCCGAAGATCCGCGCCACGTCGGAACCAGCGGTGGGATCCATGCGTGCCACGATCAGGGTGCTGTGCATCGGCTGTTCCTTGTCAGGAGTGGTCGTCATTAGCCATTGGTCAATGAGGTGGGCCGAACCAGCTGGTCAGCGCGGCTTTCATCGAGTCGGCGCTGGGCTCGGCGTGCTCGGCGTGGGATTCCGCCCAGGCGACGTAGCCGTCGGGCCGGATAAGCGCCGCCGTCGTCCCCGCGAGCGGGCTGCCGGCGGGCGGCTCGTGGGGCGTCGCCGTGACCTGGTCGATACGGTCGGCCCAGGCAGCGGCGGCGCGGTGAAGTTCCCGCTGTTCTGACTGCTCGGTGAGGGTCAGCAGCACCCCCCGACCTCGGTGCAGCAGGCCGGTCGTGCTGGTCTTGCCGGCGGCGCCGATCAGCTCCTGGCCGGGAATCCGGCGGCCGACCAGCGGGTGGCCTTCGCTCCCCGAGTGGTAGCGGATGTCCAGGCCGCTTACCATGCCGGCCAGGTGACGGCCGGCTTCCGGCAGCTCCATGAGCTCGGCGAAAACCTGGCGCAGCGGCTGTACGGTAGTGCCGCTCAGGTAGAGATAGCCCTGGGCCCTGGTATTCATCAGCAGCCGGGCGCCCACCGGGTGACGCTCGGCCTGATAGGTGTCGAGCAGCCCCGCCGGCGCCCGGCCGCCCACCGTGGCGGCGAGCTTCCAGCCGAGGTTCATCGCGTCCTGGATGCTGACGCTCATTCCCTGGCCCCCGGCGGGCAGGTGGGTGTGCGCGGCGTCGCCCGCGAGCAGCAGCGGCCCGCGCCGGTATTCCGTAACCTGGTAAGCGGCGTTGCCGAACGAGCTCACCCACAGCCCGGTGCCGCCGCGGATATCCTCTCCGGTCAGCCGTTCCCAGGCGTCCGCGACCTCGGCGAAGGCGGGCGGCCCGGTCCGCCGTCGCGGTGGGGTGCCGCGTTCGCACACGATGATGCGGTCCACTCCGTCCCCGAGCGGGGCCGACATCACCATGCCGCCGGGCCGCAGCTCGCCGATCTGCCGGGCCCGCAGCCCGCAGCCGGCCACATCGGCAAGAAACATCTCCATCGTGGCCGGGGTACCGGGGAAACTGAACCCTCCCCCGGCCCGGATCGTGCTGCGCCCGCCGTCGCAGCCGACGACGTACCTGGCCCGCAGCCGGCGGGGGCCGCCTGGCGTGTCGGCCTCGAGTTCGACGCCGCTGTTACTATCACCATCGTCGCCGCCGACGACGGTGATCCCGGTTACCTCCCAGCCGCGCCGTATCTCGGCGCCCAGCTCGGTCGACCAGTCGGCGAGGACCTTCTCGACCCGCGCCTGCGGAATCCCGCGCGCGCCGAAATGCGCCCCGGGGAGCACGCTGTAGTCAAGCGGCATCCCGCCGAAATGGCCGAGGGCACTCGTCTCCGTGGTGCCGAACCTGGGCAGCAGGCCGCGCTGGTCGAACAGTTCCATCGTGCGGGCGGTAAAGCCCAGGCCGCGCGATTCCCCGGAGGGCTGCGGCAGCTTGTCAAGGACGATGACCTCGCTGCCGCCAAGGCGCAGTTCGGCGGAGAGGGAAAGGCCGGCCGGGCCGGCGCCGACGACGATGACCGGAGCGTCCATCACCGGCTCACCGCGCCTGCCAGCTGTGCGCGGGCAGGAAGGCGGCGGGCCGCCGACGCCGCGTTCTGCGGGCTACGGGAGCCGATTGCTTACCGGCGGCCTCGGCCGCTCTGGCCAGCAGCAGCGCCACCACGGCGGCCACCTCCTGGTGACTCGCGCGCCCCGTGACAACGTGTACGACGAGATCCCCGCGGGTCTGCGTCACCGTTGCGGACATGGTCACCACCTCCGTTCACCTCGAATTGACACCGATTCAGGCCGGCTGGCGGCCGCTTGTCACCGCTCACCGGTCACCGGTCACCGGGAGGCGGCGAGCGCGTCCGCGGTTGCCGCGCACTGGCGCGAGTCGTTCGTCGAGTACACCGTCGACGCCGGCGCGATCCGCCGGCACAGTCCGCCGAGCACCGTGCCTGGGCCGACCTCGACGAACCGCCGCACCCCGGTCTCGGCCATGCCGGAGACCGTTGCCGTCCACCGCACCCGGCCGGTGATCTGGCCGCGCAGCGCCGCCCTGGCCGCGTCGGCGGTCGGCACCGGAGTGGCGGTGACGGACGAGATGAGCAGCCTTTCCGGCGCGCGGAAAGGCGCCGCCGTCAACGCGGCATCGAACCGTTCCTGCGTCTCCCGCATCAGGCTGCAGTGGAACGGCGCCCCGACCTTCAGCGACCGCACCTGGCGGGCACCCGCGTCCAGGGCCTCGGCCATCGCGCGTTCCACGCCATCGGCCTGGCCGGAGATCACCACCTGGCCGGGCGCGTTATCGTTCGCGACCTCGACCACGTCACCGGTCCTGGCCGCCGCCCGGGCGCAGATCTCCTCGGCGGCGGCGACATCCAAGCCCAAGATCGCGGCCATCGTGCCTGGGGCCCGCTCGCTCGCCTCGGCCATGAGCTCCCCGCGCAGCCTGACCAGGCGCAGCGCCGCCGTCCAGTCCAGGACGCCGGCACACACCAGCGCCGTATACTCTCCGAGGCTGTGCCCGGCCACCGCGTCCGGGTCCAGCCCCGCCTTCCGCAGCACGTGGAGCGCGCACAGGCTGACCAGGAAGACGGCCGGCTGGGTGACCGCCGTGTCGCGCAGGGCAAGCTCGGGGCCCTCCCAGCAGAGCCGTGACAACGGGAAGCCGAGGATGTCATCGGCCGGGCCGTAATAGGCGTCGGCCAGTTCCGGATGCGCCCGCGCCAGGTCGAGTCCCATTCCCGCGCGCTGCGACCCCTGACCGGGGAACACGAAACCGGTAATGTCCACGTCGGCTCCTTCGCTCGGTAAGCCGGCGGGCGGTTCGCCGGAGATCCAGACCAGGGTGAAGACGACCTCCCGGAGCCGCCAGCCGGCCGGCGTCCGGACCGCGGTCGCGTCGAAATGACTGCCCGTACTCAGGAGGTGCGCCGCCCCGTCGGGGTCGGGAACGTGCGTGACCAGCAGGTGCGCCCGGACCGTGGCCCGGTCGCCGTCGACGGTGACGAGATGATTGGCGCTCAGGTGGTGGGTGCGCGCCCACTTGGCCCGCGCGGCCCGGTTGAACTCCGCCACCCCGTCAATCCCGGTGTGGCCCCCGACGGGAAAGACCAGGCCGAGGTCCTCGGTGAAGACCGTCCGGTACCACTCATCGTCGCGCGGTTCATCGGTGAGCAGGTCGAAGGCGGTGATGTACCGGTCGATCAGCTCGCTGATGTCGGCGCGGTCGGACAGCGACCGCACCAGGCGCGCCAGGGCCAGCGGCTGTGCTTCCTCGGCCCGGAGGGCCCGGGGCTCCACGGCCCGGAGAGGCCGGGGTTCCACGGTCATTGGGGCGGGTTTCCGTGCTTGCGGGACGGCAGGTCGCCGTGCTTGGTCGCCAGCATCGCCAGGCTCCTTATCAGTACAGTGCGCGTATCGGCCGGGTCGATCACGTCATCCACCAGCCCGTTCTCCGCCGCGTAGTACGGGTGCATGAGCTGTGCCCGGTACTGGCTGATCTTCTGCAGCCGCATGGCCTCCGGGTCGTCAGCCCCGGCGATCTCGCGGCGGAAGATCACCTCGGCCGCGCCCTCGGGTCCCATGACCGCTATCTCGTTGGTCGGCCACGCCACTGACAGGTCCGCGCCGATCGACCGGGAGTCCATGACGATGTAGGCGCCACCGTAGGCCTTGCGGAGGATCACGGAGATTCTCGGCACGGTCGCGTTGCAGTACGCGTAGAGCAGCTTGGCGCCGTGCCTGATGATCCCGCCGTGCTCCTGGGAGACGCCCGGCAGGAATCCAGGGACGTCCATCAGCGTTACCAGCGGGATGTTGAACGCGTCGCACATCTGCACGAAACGCGCCGCCTTCTCCGAACCCGCGATGTCCAGCACCCCGGCGAGGGCCTGCGGCTGGTTAGCGACGATGCCCGTGACCCGGCCCCCGATTCTGGCCAGCGTGCAGATGACGTTGGTGGCCCAGCGCTCGTGCACCTCGAAGTGCGTGCCATCGTCGGTGATCTCCTCGATGACGGCGCGCATGTCATAGGGCCGGGTGCCGTCGGCGGGCACCAGGTCATAGAGCGCTTCGCGGCGCTCATCGGCCAGGTCCCCCACCGGGATAGCCGGTGGGGCCTCGTGATTGTTCTGCGGCAGCAACGACAGCAGGTAGCGGACTTCTTCGAGGCAGGTGTCCTCGTCGTCGTAGACGAAGTGGGCGACCCCCGAGACCTGACCGTGCACGTCGGCGCCGCCGAGGCGCTCGGGCGTGACCTGCTCCCCGGTGACGGCCTTGACCACGTCGGGGCCCGTAATGAACATCTGGCCGGTGCCGCGGACCATGAAGACGAAGTCGGTGAGTGCCGGGCTGTAGGCGGCGCCGCCCGCGCACGGTCCGAGCATCACGCTGATTTGCGGTATAACACCGGACGCCCGGGAATTGCGCAGGAATATGCCGCCATAGCCGGCTAGCCCTATCACCCCTTCTTGGATGCGAGCGCCGGCGCCGTCATTGAGACTAACCAGTGGTGCTCCCGTAGTAATAGCCATGTCCATCGTTTTGTGGATCTTCTCCGCGTGTGCCTGGCCAAGGGATCCGCCGAAAATGCGGAAGTCGTGCGCATAAACGAAAACCGTACGCCCGTGCACGGTGCCCCAGCCGGTGATTACCCCGTCGGTGTACGGTCTTTTATTTTCAAGGCCAAAGCCCGTCGCGCGATGCCGGCGCAATGTCTCAATCTCCTGGAAGGATCCCTTGTCAAGTAGCAGGTCGATCCGTTCCCTGGCGGTCAGCTTTCCTTTTCCGTGCTGACGTTCCGTCGCCTGAGGGTCGGTGCCATCCAGCGCAGCCTGCTTGATCGCGCTCAGCTCATCCAAGCGCTCCTGCATTCGAATTCATCTCCTTGGAAGGATGGACCCGTCGGCGGCCGCTAAAAACTCGCATGAGAAGGCGTTCATGCAGAGGAGGAATAAATGGTGAGAACGCCTTCATGACACCGCTGAAGGATGCCAGTTCGCCCGCAATTATCCGCGCGAACCAAGAGCTCGCGGTAGGCATATTCGGAAATCCGACCTCGGTCGCCTTGGCCTGTAGCCATTACGTGAGTGATTATCTCTAATTCACGAAGGCCAACCTCATCGCGGACACACTTCGCCCGTCACAGAAAGCGTGACATACGGGCTCCCATCATGTCAACCCCTCAACTACGAAGCGATCAGGGTGACCCGTAAAGTCTTTTCCGGACCTATTCCCCTCAGGCCGCAACCCGGTCACAGAGGGTAATCACGCGCAGGCGGGGCACGCGCCGGTACGGCGATAACAATGAACAAGACGGTAACATGACGGTAATAGAGGGCCTTGCCGGGACTGATGCCGGCATGGCTGATGACGCGGGCCAGGGTGGGTCCGGCGGCGAGATGCACCCGGTCCCGGGCCTGCCCGGCCTGGGCCACCCCAGGTCCCTGAGCGCCAGTCCGATCGTGAACGTCGGGTCAGCCATCGAGACCGACATGGCATAGCGTCATCGCCTAGCTCAGGGCTACTGTTGTGCCGGCTTCGGCCGCTCTCGCGACATTCACTAGCGTCATGCCAACCTCGCGAGCTTGAGCTGGTGTCAGATCGATCCACAGGTCCGGTCCCTTGCCGGATCCGGCGGACAGGTTGAGCTCCACCCAGGCGGGTTCCGCTTCGGCCCGCACGTTCTCCGACCGAGCCCAGATGGCGACCGCCACGGCGGAGGCCGTGCACTCACCACTGCCCGGCTCGTCCGGTGTCAGCTCGAAGTTAAGCCAGTGATGCCTGAAGCTGTCGTCTGCGGTCTTGGGAGGCCAATCCGGAAAGTGCTCCGTCCTGGTGCACCAGGACGGGCACGCGAGTGTTACTACAGCGTCCAGGCTGTCGACGTATACGCTTTCCTGCATCCGCTTGCTCCCTCCAGCCCACAACTCATGTTCTTCCACTCTTGCCCCGCCCCTCCGCCGCTGTAACACGGTTCACCCTCTGAGACATCGCGGACGCCGGCAAACGCGCAGGTCAGGGCTGGCGCGATCGGAAGGAACTCGAACCCCAACGGCGTACTAGCGGGGCAGGGCGGTCAGGCGGTACTCCAAGCACGCTGTCAGCCACCGCCGCCACACCGACACACGGCCACCGATCGACAACTACTTACCAAACACGCCTTATCCGCGCGTCCGCGTCGGTGCAGGTCATCGACTATGGCCCCGAGCGGAATCGGGAGCGCGCCCTACGCCGCGTACCAAGCACAGACGCGGGTCACTGTCACACGAGCAGCGCCTCGAGCTCCGGAAGTCGGCCGAACAGGTCGGGGAGGCCGCGCACGCCGTTGCACACGGACTCGTGCGACAGCGCGAGGTCAGGGCCGGTGCTCGCCTCGACACCGGCGAGGCACCGGAGGATGTTCCACCTCGTGTGCCCCAGCCAGCCGCCGATCATGAACACAAACCAGCTTGGACCTGACGGCGGCAGCGCTCCGCCCCCCGCGACATAGCCGTCGAGGACCGAGCGGAAGATGGCGGGCTTGATGTCGTCGAAGCCAGGTCCCTTCGCGAGGCTCAGCGCGGTCGAGCCGAGCTCACTGGACAGGTCGAGCATCCCCGAGAGCTCCCAGTCGAGCACCACCGGCCGACCCTCTCGAGCGAGCAGGTTCCACGGTTGGATGTCCTTATGGGTCAGCACGACGGGGCCTGGCCGTTCGCAGGTGTCGACGAAGCGGGCAATCGCGAGGAACGTCTCGACGTGAGAGGCGAGTTCGTCGGCCCACGGCTGTCCGGTCGCCGCCGCCCGCGCGGCGAGGTCGGGCCAGTCCCGTGACGCCGGGTCCTCGATCGACACATGGGTCCACGCGACGTGGAGCGCGTGGATGCGCGCGAGGATCTCACCGATCTCAAACGCGTACGCCGCCGACACCGGTGCTTCGGGCACCTTTTCTCCCCCGACCCATCGGTGAACGAGCGTGTAGTGGCTGGCCGAGATCGGCTCTGGCATCGGGATGCCGGCGGCGAAGGCCGCCCGCTCAAACCTGAACACGTCCTCGGCGCGATAGGTCCAGCGGCGATCGACGAGGTTCAACTCCTTCACCGCGAACGACCCTTGGTCGGTGTCGAGCCGGTACATCCGGTTGGCGAACCCGCCGTGGACGCGGATCATCGGCCCGATCGGCGCGCCGAGATGCGAAAGGTTTATCCGCGCATTCTAGGGGCTGGCAGTTCATCGATGCACCGGACTTTCCCGCGATGCATGCTCACGATCACCGCCACGCCGACGAACGGCCACAGCCCGACCACTTACCAAACACGCCGATATCAGCGACAGGACAGCGATGATGCTGGAGCCGGCCGGGATCGAGCTGGCCATGCGTGTCCTGGAGGTGGGGTCGGGAGGGTATAACGCGGCGCTAGGTTAAGCGCAATCGCTGCGGGGGCGTCGGAGTCACTCGCCGATACCGCCAACTGCCGAGCTGGTTGAAGCGCGCCGGCCCGCCATCAGGTAAGAAACGCCCAGATCAATGTCAACGCTCACGCATCCTCCCCGAACTACGCGGTCAGCTTCGGCTGGAAGCCGGGCGACTTCGTCCTATGGGACAATCAGGCCACCTGGCATTACGCCGTCAACGACTACGACGGTCCCCGGGTATACCGCAAGGTCATCGGCGGCTAGTCCGCGGCGAAAACGGGGACGTCCCCGGGTCAGGAGAGGCATGAGCAGAGCGGTGATCCAGGATTCCTTCAGCGGGCTGGACGCTCTTGAGGTACGGGACGTCGCGGCTCCCCACGCCGGACCCGGCGAGGTGCGGGTACGCGTCTCGGCCGCCGGGCTGAACCCGGTCGACTGGAAGCTCGCCGGGTCGGCCGAGGCCGCCGCGCAGTTCGGCCTGACGCTGCCGACGGGTTTCGGCAACGACCTCGCCGGAGTGATAGACGAGGTGGGGGACGGCGTGACCGGCTTCGCGGCCGGGGACCGGGTCTACGGCGGCGCGCGCGGACGCGCGGTCGCCGACTACGCTATCGTGCGGCCCGGCGCGGACCTGCTGCTGCACACCCCGGCCGGCGTCACTGACCTTGCCGCGAGCACCCTGGATATCGCAGGGCGCACAGCCGACGCCGTGATCAACGCGATCGGCGTGCACGCCGGGGACACCGTGCTGATCGGCGGAGCCGCCGGCGGCGTCGGCGTGTTTGCCGTACAACTCGCGCTTCGCGCGGGCGCCCAGGTCATCGGGACGGCGTCCCAGGCAGCCTTCAGCTTCCTGCGCGGGCTCGGTGCCGAGGCCACCGCCTACGGCGACGGTCTCGCCGGCCGGGTCAAGGCACTCGCACCGCAAGGCGTGACCGCGGCAGCGGACCTGATCAGCGCTGAGACCGCGCAAGCAGCCCTCGATCTGGGTGTCTCGCCGGAACGGATAGCGACGATCGCGGTGGCTAGCCCGCCAGAAGGCGTGCGCGCCACCGGCGGCAGGGACGCGACGCCGGGCGCCCTCGAGCGCATCGCGGCGGCAATCGCCGCAGGGCAATTTGTCGTCCCGATCGCCGCGACTTTCCCCATCGAGCAGACCCGTGCCGCAGTCGAGCTGCAGCGTGCCGGGCACGTCCACGGCAAGGTGGTCATCACCCTGTCCTTAGTCCGCAGCTGCCTCCCCAAAAAAGAACGCACCCGGCTCGTGGCGGTCCTGGGTCCGGGCCGAGCTGCCGCCCGGGGTCGTGGCGTGCGTTCAGGCCCAGCTCGTCGCGATAACCGCACCGGAAATCGTGCCGCGCAGTAGTTCGGCGTGCCGCCGGTCGGGCTGGCCGGTCAGCAGGCCCTTGAACGCCGCGTGCGCCTCACTGACCCAGTATCGACGCCCCCGGATCGTAGGCGAGGACGCCGCACACCGCCACGCTGGCCTCAGCGGTGAGCTGCACCCTAAGCTGCGCATCCCAGCCGCTCCCCCGGAAGAACGTCCTCGGGGTCGGCCGCGCCTGCGCTGGACTTGGAAGAGTGGGGCGGCTGGGGCTCGAACCCCGGGACCGGCGGATTATGAGTCCGCTCCATCACGTCCGGTGCGTCTTCCGCTGCGCTATCCGTTCCCGGCCGGGACAGCGGCTATCGTCCGCATGCTATACACCGTCAACCAGGAGCGAGCCCAGCTGAGGGTGACGGCGGCCGCCTCGACATCCCTTCGGCAGCTTCACGGCTACGAGCAGCGCCGCTCCGCAACGCCGGTGCGGGCCTTTCGTCATCTTAGGGAGCGCATCGTGAACAGCCCGTCAGGTGGGCGCCAGCCCGGCCGTGACCCGCCTACTCGGTCACGGCCGGGGGTTCCCGCGTGGCTGCCGCTGGCTTCTGGGACGCGCCCGTAGCCTGGCTCTACGAATCGATGGTGATCGTCACCGTCCCGTTCACCGTGTTGTCCTGTGAGTCCTGCAGGGACATGGGGAAGCTGAAGGTGCCGGCCTTGGTCGGCGTTCCGGCCAGGACGTTGTTAAAGTCCGGCGCAGTCGTGTCGAGGGTGAGGCCGGGCGGGAGCTCATTGATGTTGTTGACGACGGACCAGGTGTACGGGGGTGCGCCGCCCTGGGCGGGGAGGTCGTGGCTGTAGGCCACGCCGACGGTTCCGGCCGGCATCGTGGCGGGGGTGATCTGCAGCGGCGGATCGACGGTGAGGCTGAATTGCTGGGTTGCCTGCTGACCGTCGAAGTCGGCGATCTGCATGGTGAAGGTGTAGGTGCCGGCCGTGGTAGGCGTACCGGACAGCTCGCTGTTGTTATCGCTGGGGCCGTACGGGTTCGTGAGTGCCAGCCCTGGCGGCAGCGATCCCGATGCCACCGACCAAGTGTAGGGCGCGGCCCCTCCGCTGAAGAAGAAGTCCTGGGCATACGCCCCGCCGGCCATCGCCGGGGGGAGGGTTGATCCGTCGTAGGAGGGCAGGCCAATGGTCAGCGGCTGGTCCGGGTCCACGGTGATCTCATAGGCCTGGTACAGGGGCTGGCCCTGGTCGCCGGCGCCTTGCACGGTGAAGCTGTAGGTGTTGGATTCGCCTAGCGGCTGAGTGACGGTACCGCTGACGACGTCGCCGGAGGCTCCGAAGGTGGCGGGCAGGGTCAGGCCGGCGGGCAGGGCACCGGCGACGATGCTGAGCGAGCCGCCGGCGTTGTGGCTGGTGGGCAGCTGTCCTTGATAGGGCAGGCCGAGGGTGGCGTCGTGCAGCACGCAAACCGGGCCGGTCAGGTAGCTGCCGTTGGCAGTGTTGCACAGAAGCTGGTCCGGCGGGCCTTGCACAGTGACGGTGATCTGGTAGGCCAGCGACGCGGTCAGGCCCCCGTCAGTTGCCTTGACGGTGAAGCCGTACGTTCCGGCCTTGGTGGGATTCCCGCTGATGACGGTGCTGGACCCGGCGGGCATGATCAGGCCGGGCGGGAGGCTGCCCGCGGTCAGCGCGAAGGTGACTGTAGCGCCTGCGGCACCGGTCTTGCCTACCGCGATGGTCGCGGAGTAGCTGTTGGGTGCGGTGGTGACTCCGGGGGGCAGCACGCATACGCCGCCTTCGGAAGTGCCGCTGTTGGCTGCTGCCGAGCACAGCAGCTGAATGCTCGGCGGCCGGTATGTCGCCGACGCCGGGCTCGCGGCCACCACCGCCAGCGTCGTCACCGTGCTCACCATGGCCGCGAGCGTGAGTGCTGCTCTCGTTTTCCGTCTCACCGTTGATCCTCCTCCGGTCAGCCTTGCGGGGCTGCACACGAAAATAAGGCTGGCATGTCGCGGTGAGAGCGCCCGCCTGCCAGCTAGACCGATCCTTACTACGTAACACGGAGCAGGGGCGGCTCCGGTTCACCAGCCGGGCGACATAGCGCATCCGTCCAGCTCGCAGCGGCACCCCATGCAGGTCGTCGCCGAGAAGAGCACTTGGCCCGGCCATAACCAGCGCTCGTTCCGATTGGTAACCGTCAGGTCACCTTCGGGGCAGTCGCGGTGACAGCTGGTGTAGGCACCTTCACCGGCGGCCACGTCCACTAGGTCCGGGCTAGTGGCCGGAGGCTGGCCCCCAGAATTCTTCTTCTTCGGCTGAACCGAACCGGTCTGCCTTTCGTGATTCAAGTGGAGGAGTTTCTCGCTGGCCG
>Ga0209530_1000700_pt1 | contig 20395 bp, 18 predicted proteins | sample BlaSpr_A8_Ref_O1_FD_187987 | JGI IMG/M metagenome (GOLD analysis project Ga0209530, IMG submission 187987) | Forest soil microbial communities from Thunder Bay, Ontario, Canada - Black Spruce, Ontario site 2_A8_Ref_O1 (SPAdes) (version 2) | ecosystem: Environmental > Terrestrial > Soil > Boreal...
GAATCTCAATAGCGGCCTCTCAACCAACCTTGTCCTGGGATTGAATTCGATCTCAGAAGTGACTGTCAACACTCTTTCCTATTCCGTGGATCAGGGACGATATGGCGCATCCCAGGTCAACTACGTCACCAAGTCGGGCACGAATCGGTTTCACGGAAACCTCTATGAACTGTGGAATGGTTCGCTGCTGAATGCAGCGGACTACTTTACCAACGCAACGCCCGGAAACCACAAGCCCGGAGCAACCGTGAACCATTTTGGAGGCAGTGTCGGTGGGCCGATCGCGCACGACAAACTGTTCTTCTTCTTTGATAGTGAATGGGTGCGGATAGCACTGCCTATCGTCACATCGACGATCGTTCCCAGTACGGCGTTCCAAGCATACGTCTTGCAGCAACTTTCTGGGGGGCAAACAACCGGCTGCGGGTCCACCGATCCGAATGGGAACTGCTTGTTCTATCAACAGATGTTCAACCTCTACGGAAATACAAACGGCACACCCACCGCGATACTTGGCTGCCCGCTTGGCGCCGCCGGGGATGGTTGCGCCAACCGGCAGAGCATCTCGCACTCCAGCGACGACCACGAGCAGGTCCAGACCGTCCGTCTCGACTACAACGTCAACCAGAAAGATACGGCATGGTTTCGTTTTCAGTCGGACACCGGGCTGCAAGCCGCGTACACGGATCCCATCAATCCGGTGTTCAATGCGCTTTCGCCGCAACCTCTTTATTCGTTCGCCGCAGGACACACGCACGTTTTCTCGCAGAACCTGGTGAACTACTTCAACCCGGCTTTCTCCTGGTATGAAAGCTTGTTTGGGCCAAGCAACCTTCAGAAGACCCTTTCGGCTTTCCCGATCGTATTGGAGGGTAGCGGCGCCAACGCCTTCACTTCCGTTGGAGGTCTTGACAATACTTGGGTACAAGGCAGGCGCGCCTCCCGGTTCTTCATTAATGACAACCTCGCCTGGAGCCGCGGCGCTCACGAACTACGGTTCGGAACGAATATCCGCATCTTCCGCCTGAATGACTATGACTTCGGGGAAGGCACCATTCCTACCGTGACGTACGCGAACTTGCAGCAATTTATCGATGGGGTGGCAAACACCGCGTTGGAGACGTTCCCTTCGCACTTAAACGAGCCCTTCAACTTTCTCAATCTCGATCTCTACGCGCAAGACACCTGGAAAGTGACTCGCACTCTGACTTGGACGTTTGGCCTGCGCGACACCTTCAACTCCAATCCGCTGAATCCTCATGATCAAGTCGCACGTCTTCGCGGCTCGTTCAATTCTATTCCCCATGACGATCAACCCTTGAACGCCGTTATTCAGACTCATCTCGGCAATCTGTTCTCGTCCACGCCGGTGGCTATTTTGCAGCCGAGAACGGCGATTGCGTGGCAGTTCGAGCCGAAATCGGTACTCCGCACCGGCTTCGGGATTTTTAGTGACATCTTGCCAGGCACGGTGGCCGACCTGATCGGCACGAATCCGCCATACGACAAGACATTTCAGGGAGGAGTGCTTGGCAGCGTGGGTGGCACAGCCGTAGCGCCGGGAGCGCCCAACAGTGCAATCGGCGCAATCATTGCCGCAAATCAGACTTTTACTGCCGGATTCCCCCAAGGCCAGTCTTCTCTTCCACCGGTTGCGATCACGGCCATTCCAGATGGCAAACTCCACGCGCCGTACTTCATGGAGTGGAGCCTGGGAATCGAACATCAATTCGGAATGACGGCTAGCTTACACGCACAATATGTCGGGACGCGCGCCGTGAACCAGCCCTACTCAACACAAGTCAACGGCTACCAAACTGTGTGCCAGGGCTGTTTTGCACCATTCCCCTATCTGCAGCCTACTGATGCGCGATTCGCTGCGGTGACGCAGTTATCCACCGGAGCGAACAGCCACTACAACGGTCTTCAACTGACCGCGATGAAACGGCTCGGCCATGGCTTGCAAGCACAGCTCAACTATACCTGGAGCCGTTGCATAGATACGGTCTCGAACGGAGGCTTCCTTCCGTTCTCTGCGGGAGGGATTCTTTCGCCTCTGCCGGGAGATCTAGCCCGCGATTATGGACCCTGCGACTATGACGTCCGGCACAATCTCAACGCGCAATATGCTTATCAGCTGCCGCTCAAAGTGCGCAGTCATTCGCTGGCTTACGCTCTCAACGGCTGGCAGATTTCCGGAACAGCGTTCTGGCACAGCGGAGTTCCGTTCTCAGTGTTGAGCATGCCTTATTCAGCGAACGGCAACGGAATCGTGCAGGGCAGCGGACCGCAGTTTGCCAGTGTCGCTCCCGGCGTTCCGTTGTATGACCATCATCCGATTCCGGGCGTAACTCAGGCTGGAACGATTCAGTGGCTTAATCCGGACGCATTTGTGTCAGCGGTTGATCCGAGTACAGGATCGTGCTATGGCGGCGACAACCCGCAGAACTGCCAATTCGGAAACCTTGGCCGCAACTCACTGCGCGGTCCGGATTTTCTCTGGAGTGACTTCTACCTGACAAAATGGTTTCGCGTGACTGAGCATGTGAAGCTGCGGTTTGAGTCTCAATTTTTCAATATTTTCAACCATCCGAATTTCAGCCTTCCGAGCGTGGTGCAGGCCGGCATTCCAGGCCAGCCCTCCACCCAAACTGGATTCGGAGCACTCACCTCCACGACCTCTCCACCAACCGGCCTGCTCGGCGTGGGTTTGGGCGGCGACAGCACTCCCCGCATGATCGCTTTTCAGGCGCGGTTGGAATTCTAAACATTCTAAGAGGGGCTCTCGCCCGCGGCGGCGGAATCCCGGTTCTGAACGTGTGCTCGCATCCGCAAACGCTAGCGCTGCATCGGGCGCGCCCCGTGTGGAGTGGCAGGTAGGTTCTGCAGGCGTGCAGGGCGCGTCCGATACAGCTGTTGGAAGGAAGCCACCGACGAGGAGACTCGCTCGCCATCCTTATTATGAGATGGCTTTGCAATAGGGCTTCAGAATTCTCGGTTCCTTCCTGCTATTCAAACTACGCGGCTTGAACTCTGACCCCGCCCACGGTTCATGCCAGCCTTCGCCGGACGCACACTTCTGGTTCCTAATCTTGCGGCTCACGTCCGCGACGACCTCCAACGGCGTTTCTCTGAGCTAGCCGTGTTCGACACGCGCCTTTATATCTGAGTACGCCGCATCGATGAGCCTGCTTAGCGCTGCGTCGTTCGTGGCCCTTCCCGGTCTCAACTTCACATGGCGCATAAACTTGCCCGTGCCTTGCAACAAGCGGGCCGGATCCGGCAGCGTCGCGCCCTGAAAGAACCCCACATTTACGTGCGAAGTGAATACATTGACGTAGCCGAAGGGCGCATCTCCCAAACATGCCACCGGACAGCCGTCATGCAAAAGTTCCCGGACTTCGTCCCCGCATTTTCGCATCACCTCAAACCACTGATGCGCGATGGCTCCCAATTCACCCGCATGCTCTTTCATCCACGCATCGATCGTGGGATCCCGCTCGACAGTGCCGTTGAATCGCAGCAATTCCGTTCTCATCGTCGCTCCCCATCAAGATCGGCTACTCAGATGACCAGCAATCCCTCCGCGTGAAGTGACCAGACCAACTGAAAGAGAATATGCCTACTCGCGATCGAAGAACACTCCGCAAGAAACGACATGAATCAGCCTCTGAGAAGGTCGATGATTCCTTAATCCTTAGTTGAATGCCTGGTCGGCCCGGAAACGCACGATCGTCAGACCGAGAGGGTTTACGGCCAACTCGTTGTTCTTCACGTTCTCGCGGAAAACGTAGGTGACGCTGGCTGTCCATCGTTCCCGCTTGAGTTCGGTATGATCCGCCGGATTGCTGCACACCCTCTCGAATTCAATTCGCGCCGAATACGGCGACTGCCGCAGGTCGTCAAGGATGACGTTGTTGATCTCGACATCGACATACGGCAAGGTGCTGTCCTTGACGTAGTTCTGAATGTTGTTGTCCTTGCGTTCCTGATCGATTACGGCGCGTTGCACGTCGCTATTGAGGAAGTATAGCGACTGCGTTTGATCGCGTTCGATCGTGAAACGGTTGCGGCTGAAATACAATTCCGCCCAACGCGTGAGGTAATACTTGTTCTCCGCCTCTTGCGGGCGATACTGGAAGTTGCGGTAGTCGATGGCTTCCGCGTGGCCCACGTCGTTAATCCGCACAATCATCGGGTGCATGTTGGCAAGCGCGGTTTGACTCTTGAAGACGAGTGCCGCCAGCGCGAAACAGACGGCGGCGAGCACAAGAATGGTCACCTTTAGATAGGTGTTCATCACGAGCGGATCGCCGTATTGCTCCAGATAACGTTCCGCGGCACGCGTGATGTTCGGGGCGTTTTTCCCTTCGACGGTCATCATTTCTTTTTCCCTATTCATCGGTGGATCTCGTTTCTGTGGCGTTCTACATCAGGGCTCTTATCGCTAACATCGCCGCGCCGAAGCCCCCGCCGTGTCCGCCAACGCCGCCGCTGAATAAGCTGTGGGTCATGGTCGGAATCTTGAAGAGAATGTAGACGTTGACCAGGACGAGAAGAACGAGAAGCGGCAACGTCTGGACAATGGTTGAAGGGTCCGACACACTCTGGCCAAGCTGGATGTAATAGTTGGTCAGAACGTGGGCCAGAACATTCATGGTGGCCGCGGCGACAACCTTGTAAAAGCTGAATCCGAGGTAGGCCTTCAGCCATCCCCAGAACAACCAATCGAGCTTGTCGAAAACCAGAAATGGGATAAAGATCGGCCCGAGCAATCCGATGATCGTTGCCGCAATGGCGCCATAGGCCAGGATGGCGGAGACGATCGCCGCCAGCAAGGCCAATAGGAACTGCACGGCAAAGTACACAATGGCGTAGTAGGGAGACATTATGCTGGTTAGGAGCGAAGGCCCGGTTTTCGAGGAAGCGGCGTGGATCTCGCTTAGCATGGCGGTCGAACCATCCGAGCCAATGAGGCTGACCATGTTGGTCGTGCCGCCGTCGATGAAGCTCTTGATGGAAAAGCCCAGTCCGGGGATGGAGCTGTCGTAGTAGTTCACCATCGCGTAGGCGAAGGTGAGCAGCATGAAGAGGTTGAGGAACCTCCCCATGCTGAATCCGCCCGCGCCGTGTGCCGATGCCAGTGCTTCTTGGACACCAAACCAAACCATCATGATGGTGGCAAGGGCGATGACGATGTGAATCCCCATTTGGGCAATGGAGGGTGCCGCCGTGGCTGCAAGCGACTGGCAAGCCTGAGCGATGTACTCAAACAGTCCACCCATATTTCATACCCTCTCTGTTTGCTCCTACTCAGAACGACTGGGTGAGGAGGCTGGCGGCGCCGCCGATGGTGGTGGCGATGTTGGCGTTGTAATAGCTTTCGTAGCCTGACGAGTCGCGAAATGCGGATTTCATGGCGTCCTGCTGCTGCTTTTGGGCAACGATCTGCTGCAGGGCAAGATTGGCGTTGATCTGGTTTGCGTCCTGCTGGGTACGCAGTTGTAAAAGCAGAGCCTGATTGATGCGCTGGAGTGTAGCCATGATGGTTTGCTGCGACGGGTCCTGACTTTGTGTCGTGGCTTCTAGGTTGGAAAGATCCGTTTGCCTTGCGCTCTGATTGGCACGGATGGTCCCGAGCATTTGGAGGTTGTTGCTCATCACGGAATCGCCGATATCAACGGTCGCTCCCTGCGCGGCGATCTGCAGCTGCCCGGCAACACTGGCGCTGCCGTAACCGGGAATGATGTTGGTGGTATTGGGCACGCTGACCTGCTGGTAGGAGGCTGCGGCCCCGTTTCCGGTATTCGCTGAATTCAGCCACCCCATCGAGTTGCCGTAGGTGTTCGACATTTGTTGCAGCATCCTCAAGTCGGTCGTGGGGGACAGGAAGCGCTGATAGAGCATGGTCGGCGCGAGGATCATCTCGTGCACGAGTTGGTATTGCTGTTTGGCGACGTTGTAGGCCTGTAGAGCGGTCGTCGCAATCTTGACGGTGTTGGTGAAGATTTGTTGGCCCTGCTCGATCTGCTGGGCTTGGTTGGCGATCGATTGTTCTTCTTGTTCGATCTGGGTGACGGCGTGAACCGACTGCGTGGGATCGTAGACGATGCCGGAGCCGAATTGCGCGTGCGCTCGAGGTTCAAGCACGGTCGCAAGTCCGATGGCGAGTGCGGTGATGAGTCGCTTCTTCATTGCCTTATCCTTTCGTTTGCGGTGCTTGTGGCAGATCCTCACAGCAATACCGCGTTACCGCTGTGCGGCAAGAATTTCTCTCTGAATCTCTGCAAGACGGTCGGCCACTGGCTTGCACCGTGCGTCCCGTTCTTTTTTCTTTGTGTCGAGGGTCGCCATCTGCTCCGTTGTCAGCTTTCCTCCGGTCAGCATTGTTGCGGAGCCGGAGGTCTCGTCGAGGCACTCCTCGGCATAACCGAATATTTGGCGTTGCATTGTTCGAGCAACGGCTTTATTTTTGCCGCCTTGTTCTGACCGCCGGCAACAGTGAGACTCCACAGAGCGAACAGGGAAAGAGCCATTCGCATGGGAAAGCCTCCTCAAAACGTCTGTGGAATCGTGTGGTTCGAATACGCAGGAAGAAGCAAGTCCTGCGTGAAATACACTTTTACGCGGTGGCCCTCCCGGATCGTGATGGTGGGCGGTATCTGCATGAAGCGGTCGAGGATCGTGGTCGCAGACTGCGACACACTACCGGCCGCTCCGTTGGTGAACGCCTGCGAGCCGCTGGTGGTAATCGTGCCGCCACCCTGCGTGAGTTCGCCCGCTCCGGCGATCACGCCCAAAGCGATCGAGGTGCCGAAAATCTGAAGATAGTGGTTGTTGACTTTGTCCTTCAGCCCCTCGTCGCCGACCTGATCAAGGCCGTGGAATTGATCGAGATCGACGGAATAACCGTCCGGCATGATGAGGCGGTGAAAAACCACGGCCATCCGCCGCTGCTGGCCGAAACCTGCCGCTCCAATCTTCTTTGCTTCGCCTAGAACAACCGTACCGTCGGGAATGATGACGTGCTGAAGATCATGCGAATACAGGGGATTTGCGACCAGGACTTTGACCGGCCCTACCGCATCCCCATCGAGGCGATTCATGAGAACGGTGTCGAGCACTGAGCCTTCATAGATGAGATAAGGCTGGCCGGTAGCCGAATCGACATTGGCTTCGAGCGGGCGCTTATAGCCTGCGGAGGTTTCCTGTTTTCCTTCAACTTCTGGGGCACCGGGACTACGGTTTGCCTGCCGTTCGGCAGGGTCATACTGGGCAGGCACGAGCTGACCTTGCTGCGGTGGTTGTTGCGGCTGTTCGGCAGAACGGGAGTACACGAGGTTGGAAGCGAAACGGGCATTGTCGGCCCGTTCGCGTTCTTTCGCGGCAATTAGCTCCGTCTGCTGCTGTACAGGAGTAAGTTGCATCTGCATGTTGCCCTGCTGCAGTTGCGGGCAAGGCCGGCCCGGAACGCAGGGCACGGCAACGCCCGTTGGGCCAAAGGCTGCGGCGGCGGCCTGCTGCGGGGGCGTCGCAGACGCAAGCGCCGGATCTGCCGTTGCAGCAGCGGCCATTGTTGCCTCCTGTTCTTTCTGGCGTTCCGCTTGAAGCTGGTTCTTCAACTCCTGCACGTTGCTGTCGGTGTTGTCCTGCAAGGCTGGTTGCGGTGGTTGCCCCTTAGCCGCGCCCTGTCCTGCAGGCGTCTTCTTGCTGCCGGAAGAATTGAACAGCGCCGCCACAATCACGAGCAATGCCGCACCGAGATAAACGAAGGTCTTGAGGTTTTTCTGCAAGACGCCTTTTGGCAGCACCGGGTTGGGGCGCAATGTTGGCTCCGTGTGCGGGTCGGTGCGGACCTCGGTCTGAGAATTGAAGTCGCCGTCGGTCATGACAGTTATCCCTTCCGGGTGAAGCTCATTCGCTTCTTGCCGAGTTCCACGTATCCGTCGTTCATCACTTTCGGGATAATGTAGGTTCCCTCCCGGAGGTCATAGGTCACGAGGTTGGGCTTGCCGTCCTTCATCTCATAGACGCTGAACTTTTCTGGGGCATTGGTCTTGATGTAGGTGAACTTGTCGTCGTGGTAGATCGACTGGATCTCGAAGGGAGATTCGTTCGCCTTGTAGACATAGTCGAACTTGAGTTGGGTTGGATAGCTGCTCTTGTACTCGTCCACCGCCTGCTCGACGTGCGATTGAAGAGCGGCAAGCTGCTGCCGCGATTGTTCCAGTTGCGCAACCGGCACGAACTGCGGAGGGCCGCTCGCGGCCACAATCGCGGAGCGGTCGGCGGGTTCAATGATCACCTTCAGATCAGGGCTGGTCGGGGACCCGGAGATGTCCTGGAGGGTAAAACTGTAAATGTTTCCCTTGTCCGTGATGAGATTCAAGTTCGAGCTGATGCCTGGTTTCGCCGGATGCACGAAGCAAAAGTTTCCAACCACATCCACGATCCAGAAGTCTTTGTCGCCCGTGGCGGCTTCCATGATCTTCTCGGTCGCAGGCAACTCGATTAGGGTCGTGTATTTGATCTTGGCGCGGATCGCAACGATGTCCTGCGAGTGATACTGCACGGTGCGGGCCGACTCTTGCGCCACGGCGCCGATGGAAACAATGACCAATACGCAATGGATGACGAATTTCGGGTGTCGCATAGCATATCTCCTATTTGGGGTTAGAGGTTGATACGGCCAGCGCACGCGGCTGGAATGGCCATTCTTCCGCCAGGCGCCGGAGGCCATCCGCGAAACCGTAGCGGTCGAAATATTCCCGTTTCTTGAGGTTGTCGCGGGCGTTGTTGGTAGCCATCCAGTGCGAGACGGAATCGACATCCAAATGCACTTTCTTTGAGGTCTGCGTTTTGCGAATGAGCATCTGACCGGGTGGAATCAGGCCGGCGATCAGATCGAGCTCGGTGCCGTTCAGATGAAACGCTTCCCGGTAAAGATCACGGTTCATGTCCGGGTTGGCCAGGAAGATTTTCGTAGGGCAACTCTCGGCCACAATCGCGAGCATCCCCGACTGCTCGAGCTCTTTGATGGATTGTGTCGCCAGGATCATGGCTGCGCAGTGCTTGCGCCAGGTCTTCTGCGCCTGCACCACGTAATTGCGAATCGTCTCGTTTTTGATAAAGAGCCACGCCTCATCGAGCAGAAAGATCTTGAAGGTGGCGAGCTTCTTGGGGTCAGCAATCTCATTTGACGCCCGGTGCAAAATGTAAAACAGCAGCGGTTCCAACACCTCGGGCGCATCGTTCCAGCCGTGGAAGTTGAAGGTCTGAAAGCGAGAGAACGAAAGCGTATCGCTAGCGTTGTCGAAGAGAAAGCCGTACTGCCCGCCCCGAGTCCAGCGCTGTAGGCGTTCTTTCAACTCGCCAATGATGTTGCTAAAGTTCGAGATGGTTCGCTGGTCTGGTTCCAGCATGTACACGCGCTCGATCGCATCCCAGAGGCGTCGTTCCTCTTTGAAGTCCAGCCGGTAACGCTGCTCGTTGCCTTCCATGAGCACGCGGAAGAAGCTGAAGAGAAATTGCAGGTTCTCCTTAGTTTGAGGCAATGAGAAGGGATTGATGGTGAAGTCGCGCGCCTCCTGCCCGACGTTCAGGTAGGAGCCGCCGAAGATCGTCGTAAGCGACTGAAAGCTCCCGCCGATATCGAAGATGAAGGTCAGGGGCGCGTACTTCTGCGCGTTTTGCAGAAGAAAACTGCACAGATACGACTTGCCACTGCCGCTCATCCCGAGAATCAGGGTGTGGGCAACGTCGCCGGTATGGAGGTTGAGATAGTAGGGCGTGCTGTTGTCGGTTTCGAGCACGGCCAGGTACTCCGTGCCGAGATGCGTATTCGTCTTCTCGCCGGGAAGGATCGTAAACAGAAAAGCCAAATCGGCGTAATTCGTGTTCAGCAGGTACAGCCGGCGGAGGTTGAGCCCATAGTTGCCGGGCACGGTGGCAAAGTAGGCGTTCAGCTGGTTGTAGGTTTCCGCAAAAAGATTGCCTTCCGCGTTGCTGAAGAGGCCGGTGAACTCGGCCCCGAGTTGCTCCAGTTCGGCTCTTGCATGGCCGTACAGCACAATCGTGAGCGAGAAATCGCCCAGCAATTGACCGTCGCCCAGGGCGCGCAGGCAGTCGCCAAGATTCTCGATGTCGGCCTGTTTGGATTCGTCCACCAGAACATCGCGTGGATTGGTCTTCGTGGCATCGTTGCCCATCTGGGAGACAAACCCGGTCTTCGACATATTGAAGTGGCGGCGACGCTTATTGACTTCCTTGCGGGCCTTGTCCGCCGGGAGCGGCGTCCACTCCGTAACGACATAGAAGTTGGCCGGAATCTTCAGGAGCGCAACGAGCGCCAAAGGCCGTGTTTCGGTGACGGCTTCTTTCATCGTCAGGACGCGGACGATGTGATCGCCGATGCGCAGGTGGTCCCGTTCGGCTTCGATGTCGGAGTTGACCACCTGATAGTCGAGAAACTGTGTGGATTGTGGCCTCCCGGCAACACGCCAATCGTCATAATTCAGCAAGCGGCGGAAAAACCTAAATTGTCCCTGCTGATGCAAGATCTCGATTTGCATGAAATCCGCGAGCTGCCGAGCGAATGCCTGCACGCTCTGTTCGAGCCGTCGAAGGTCGTGCTCAATATGCGTGCGCAACAGCGTCTTCATGCTGTCGTTGGTGAACTGCGCTTTGAGTTCGCCCATCGCGCCTGCCGGATCGCTTAAGATGCGAGCGATTGCCGCGCCCACGCCGGTCCTTGACCTGGCGCCTTCGAGCAGAATGCAGTAAAAGATTTCAATTTCATAAAGATGGTCGCGTTTTGCTTCAAAGAACTTCCGTCGCTGCTCAATCGCCGCTTCCACGATCGGGTCGTCATATTTTGCGAAGGGTATCTCGGGGCGGTTCGATTTAAAGAGATATTGGTAAACATGGAAGCCTGGGCCAAACGCTTTGAGCGCTGCCTCCAACCGCTTCACCGCGTACTCTTGTTCCGAGCGGTCCAGACTTTCGTAGTCCACGCCTGGAAAACTGAGAACCATGCCAAGGTCCCCGCTTTTGGTAAGGAAAGCCGTCTCATTCCAGAAGCCGTAGAGGTTGATGTGGTCATTCAGCGCCGCACTTTCTTTCCACGGCTTGAGGACCTTGTTGAGACGCAGCATCAGACGACCTCCACCCGGGGGACCTGCTGTTTCGCGGCGTCGTAGCGCAGTTTGTAGCGTTCGGACTTTGCCAGGATGCGGAGAAACGCGGGATCGCTGTTCGTCACCCAATGGCCAAAGACAAAACCGCCGCTGAAGACAGCGACGCCCGCGAGAATGGAATTGAACAGATTAAAGGCCCCCACGGCACCGACGCAGACGAAGTAGAACAAGGTGCGTTCGACGCCCAGGTAGGTGAGCGGCTTATGCAGGCTTTTGAAGACCCGATTCGCCCGATGCATCTGTGTTTTGTCTGGCATAAATCTCTCGCCTCACGAAGCGTGTCGAGTGAAAAGGGGCGAAGGTCGCCGGGAACAGCGCTATACGCCCCAGAGCCAACTCAGGACATTCACGGCGAGAACGGCAATCCCGGTTCCGGCGGCAACGCCGGCCAGCGCCTTCTTGGCACCGGGTTCGCCGTGGGCGAAGCCGTAACCGCCGATCACGATTGCCACCAGGCTTGCCACCTTGGCAACGGTCCCGGTAAACAGGGTTTGGATGGCGGTGAAGCCGGTGTCGAACGGTGAACCCTGTGCCCGCGCCCCTACAGGCAGCACAAGAAGTAGGGCGATAGCGGCGGCGGTTGGACATGCCCACGCCCGAAGAAGGCGGTGGATTGGGTGGATGAAATGGACTTCAGACGAACGGGGCATTTGCACCTCCCGCAGCACTTCAAATCGGCTGCTTGTGGCGCAAACCTAACTTGACTCAAGCGCGATGTCCAACAACTTCTCGTCAATCTATTATTCCTGGGAGGAATAACAGCGCAATATCGTGTCGCGACCAAGCAGAGTGCACCGTTTGACCAAGATCATTTCGCCGCGGCTTCCTCCAGAAGACAATCGCTTGGCAAAGACGACGGGGAAATCGGCCCAACGAAGGCGTGGAGTTCGGTGGCTTCGAAGCTGCGTCATCGTGGACTGGAGCGGGAAATCATTTTTCGGCGAACTTACATCCAAGTGATTGCCGTTTAAGCAGATGAGGCCAGTGTTGTCTGCCGGGGTTCGCTCTTCCGCAAGGGTCGCTCCGCATCCGCGAAGCAATTTGTTCAAGGAAATGCGCGGTTACGAATCGGCTTGCCCCTTCCTGATATTCCCAGCGGGAATATCAGGCGGACGAAAAGTTGTTCGACACAACGCCACGAATCCATCAAAATTTGCGCCCAGGAAAGGCGGCGCCGCGTGTTTGTTGCAAGAATGGCCGCTATTTCGAAGATGATCGGACTCATCGATGAGCCTCAATGCGTGAGGGAGGACGAGGTCAGTTGAGCGAGAGGTCGTTTTAAGCGCTCCGACGTGCGTCGCCGACGGCCGCTCGCACAGGGCCTTCGGTCCGAGACGACTTTGCTTGCGCGTTTGATTCTACCGGTTGACTTGCCTGTCCAGAAATACCTTGCAGTTCCCCCCGATAGCGCGGGAGGCTTTCGGGATGACTTTTCCGCAGGTATTCAATGAGCTTTTCGCGGACTAGACAGCGCAGGTCCCAGGCATCGCTCGAATTGCGTGCATCCATCAGAGCACGCAGCTGGACGGTATGCTCAGTGGCATCGGAGGCCTGAAGGACGCAAACTTCACCTTTCCAAAGCGGCGTACCTTCGCAGATTCTTCGCAGCTCCTTGCGTAGTTCATCCATCGGGACGCTGTAGTCTGCATACAATAACGTGTTCGCGAGGAGTTGTGCGCTGGTGCGAGTCCAGTTCTGAAACGGGTGGTCTAGAAAATACGAGAGCGGGAGGACAAGCCGCCGAAGATCCCAGATGCGGACAACGACGTACATCGTCCCAATTTCCTCGATCCATCCCCATTCGCCTTCCACCACGACCGCGTCTTCGAGCCGGAAGGGTTGGGTAAAGGCAATTTGCACACCCGCAATAATGTTCGACAGAGCCCCCTTCATTGCCATTCCGACTACGAGCGTGGCGAGTCCCGCCGAGGCCAGAAGGCTCACGCCGATATGCTTGATGGCTGGGAAGGTCATCAGCATGATGGCCAAGGTAACGATAGCAACCAGCACGAACACGATGCGACGCATCATCTGGAACTGGGTCTGGATACGGCGCGCGACCAGGTTATCGGCGGTGTCAATCCGGTACCGTCCCGTAAGAACGTCCGACGTAACGTCAATCAGAAGAGTCACCAGCCACGCAACAGCAGCAATCAAACCCAGCCCCGTAATATGTTCCAGGGCCGACATTAGAATCGGCGGCAGTGGAACGCCCGGCAAAACCGCAAGGGCGGCCAGCAGCGGGAAAATCCAGCGTGTTGGACCTCGGCCGTGCCGGATGAGAGACTGGTCGAGCACACCGGCTTTGCGGCGGGCAAACCGTTGCAGCAGCCAGAAGACGATGTAATGCGCGATCAGCGAGATCGCGATGGCCGCACCCAGCACTACGGCGGACAACAGCAGATTTTGCCAGTTTCGCTCGAAAAACTGAATCATTTCAGCACCGTCATTTGGATGCAGCTAGGCCCCCAAGGGTAAACGCCAACCAGTCCATTTCGCGATTCGATCGCCCATCCTCACGAGACAGGCATCGCGATAAGCATCCACACCGGTAATCCGAACAAAACCAACCCGAAAGCAGCCACGGTGATCCCGCGGCATCGAGTGGCTTTCTGGGAAGTTTAAGAACGGCTTCGAAGCGGGTATCGACTCCAGCCCAAAGCAGAAGTTGACGCTTTAGTTTTCTGTGGCAAATGGCTTGGCGACTTTTTTCGATTCAGAACATTGAATCGGTGAACAGAAGGAGCCGAGAAATTCGGTTCCCTGCAGTGACGATGCGTCACGCTGACGATTCCTTGTCGAGTTGGATCGACTGACGCAAGACCTCACGCGAGATGTTCGCCCCGCTCACGACCAGGACAACTTGGTCAGCGCTGCTCAGCGCGTTTCCGGACTTCAGCAACGCAGCCGTAGAGGCCGCACCGGCCGGTTCAGCTAAGATATGTTCCTCCAACAGAAGAGTGTCGACTGCCAGCAACAGTTCGCGTTCGCTGACCAGAACCACGTTGTCCACCAACTCACGGATTGACTCGACGTTCGACGGAACCGGTGTGCGAGTCGCCAGCCCGTCTGCAATCGTATCGCAGGACGCGGTCCCTACCGCTTCTCCCGCCTTCCAAGAGAGATAGTAGGAGGGTGCTCGCTCAGCCTGGACGCCGATGATCTTTACTTGAGCCGAGATCTGCTTTGCAGCAGCTGCCACTCCTCGAATCAGAGCGGAATCGCCCATAGGCACATAAATTTCCCGAACCTGCGGGCATTGTTCCAGTATTTCGAGTCCGATCACACCGGTAGCGGACGGCAGGTCCGGGTCAGTGGCATCGTTGAGGAAAAACGCCTGAGGATTCGATGCGCACTCTTGCCGGGCCAGTTCACACGCGTCCGAGATATCCCGTCCTTTCTCGACAATCTCGGCGCCGAAAGAGGCAATGCGGGCGCGCTTCACCGGATTGCAGTGTTCAGGCAGAAAGATCCTGGCGCGAATTCCCAGCGCTTTTGCGGTATAGGCAACAGCAGCACCGTGGTTTCCGGTGCTAGACGCGATCACTTCCTTGACGGAGGACTGTCGCAGCTTCAGGGCCAGGGTGTAAAGTGCACCCCTTACCTTGAACGAACCGGTTGGCAATTCTGTCTCCAACTTAAGGAAGGCAGTCCGTCCAGACAGTTCCGTCAGATGTGGCGCCTTGACAAGGCGCGTTGCCGGAAAGTGCTGCCTGAGCATCTGACGTGCGCTTTGAATCGAACGGAGAGTCGGCTGTATCGGCAATGGCTTTCTCATCCGCGGAGATTGATGTGGCCCTGGCGTGATCAGAGAACACGTGAGCATTCTATTCTCTGGCTTGCCCGGTTCTCAAACATCTCAAACGCAGGCGGTTCCCACCCCGACGGGCAGGAGGAACCGCCTTTATACGAGCGTGGCAGGAAGAATACGACACCAGACACAGAAAGTCAGAGTTGCTGCCGCGCAGGCCGGAGCTGCCGATTTCGCTTTTAAGGCGAAGTAGAAATTGTGGAAACTTTGTTAATCTTCGAGAAGCCCAAATGCAATTAGCCCAACCATTCAAGACTCTGTCGTTTGGGAGACAACACTCTTGATGAGAGAGAGCGCGATCGCCAGACACTGTGCGTTCATTTTCGTGGTCTTGGCTTTCGGCGACGTTAGATTGGCGAGGGCTCAGGACAATTATGAGATCCAGGTCTACGGTTCGGACACAGTCGCCCCGAAAACCACGATGCTGGAACTGCACAGCAACTTTACTGCGGAGGGCAGTGATCCGAAACCTGGCTCGCAGTTCACTGCCGAAGGGGTCTATCCAACGAATCATGCCGAACACGAAACCGTGGAGATTACGCAGGGCGTGAATCGCTGGTCGGAGGTTGGCTTTTACATCTTCACCAGCGCCCGCAATGGAGACGGCTGGCAATGGGTGGGCGATCACATCCGCCCGCGGGTGAGAGCGCCCGATATCTGGCACTGGCCGGTGGGCGTAAGCCTGTCCATGGAGTTTGGTTATCAGCGGGCATCATTTTCGAAGGATACTTGGACGATGGAGCTGCGGCCGATCATCGATAAGCAGACGGGCAGATGGTATTTCGCGGTAAATCCGGCGCTGGAGCGATCTTTCCACGGACCGAGTGTTCCGCAGGGAGTGGGGTTTTCGCCCAGTGCAAAATTCAGCTACGACTTCAACAAATACATCTCCGGCGGCCTGGAATACTACGCTTCCTACGGATCCATCGCGGGTGTGTCTTCATTCCATAATCAGCAGCAGCAGTTTTTTCCAACGATTGATCTGAACGTGTCCCCGAACTGGGAGATCAACTTTGGAGTTGGAATTGGGGCGACAGCCAGTACCGATCATCTAATTGTGAAGGCTATCCTGGGGCGACGGTTCGATTGGACGCATCATCGAGCGGGCAGTTCCGGCAGCACTCCTTAGGACATACATGCGTTTGAACCGGCGTGACTTTCTGATCGGAGCAAGTCTCGCGTTGCTCGGTACGGCGGCGAACAAAAAGTTGTGTGCCCAGACGCCGGCAGACGTGCGGCTGGAAATTGCTCCGCTAAAGCTGGAAATTGCGCCGGGAAAAGTAATTCACACAGTTGCGTACAACGGGGGCGTTCCCGGGCCTCTAATTCGTTGGCCGGAAGGCAAGCCGATCACGATTGATGTTGTGAACCAAACGGATGTGCCCGAGATTGTGCACTGGCACGGATTGTGGATTCCATCGGACGAAGATGGCGCGCTCGAGGAGGGCTCGCCCATGATTGCGGCCGGCGGACAACGGCGCTACAGCTTCACGCCACGGCCGGCAGGTTTCCGTTGGTACCACACACACGCATTTGCCGGTCATGATTTGAAGCGAGGTGGGTATACCGGCCAGTTCGGATGTTTCTACATTGAGTCGAAACAAGCGCCCAGTGTGCACGATCAGGAGATATTCCTCACGCTGCACGACTGGAATGCATACATGGGCGGCGGCGGCGATGCGTCCATGGATGCCTTCTATGACTATGCGACGATCAATGACCGCATGCTCGGGCATGGCGATCCGATTAAGGTACGTGAAGGGCAAAGGGTGCTCTTCCACGTGCTAAACGCCAGTGCGACGGCGACGCATTGGCTGGCACTGGCCGGGCATGAAGTCACGGTGGTAGGTATGGACGGAAATGAGGTGCCGCAGCAGGCAAGGGTCCCGGCAGTACGACTGGCTCCGGCGGAGCGCATTGATCTGTTGGTGGAGATGAATCGGCCAGGAGTGTGGGTGCTCGGCGAGACGCGGCCGGACTTTCGCCGGGCGGGGATGGGAATTGTGGTGGAATATGCCAACCAGCAGGGCGAGGCTAAGTGGATCGATCCGACAGAGACGTTGTGGGATTATATGCTGTTCGCAAGACAGACATCAATGGCGGGCGAACCGGACGAGCGGGTTCCTCTAGTTTTTGAATCGAAGTTTCGCGGCCATGGGGACTTTGACTATTGGATGATCAATGGCAAGTCGTATCCGAAGACGGACACAGTTTCTCTGAAAGAAGGCAAGCATTACAGGTTGGCGATGCGAAATAAGAGCAGCGACGATCATCCGATTCACTTACATCGCCATACGTTTGAGGTCACGAGCCTCGACGGCAAGCCGCTCGCAGGGCTGCGCAAGGACGTGGTGGTGGTCAAGGCAAACAGCGAAGCGGAAATCGACTTTGTCGCGGCAAATCCGGGCGCGACGCTGTTTCACTGTCACCAGCAGAGCCACATGGATTTCGGTTTCATGATGCGGTTTCGCTATGTGTGACTTGATAACGCGCACAAGCTCGCGGCATGATATGCGCGTCTTTCGCTAAACTCCACGAGAACGACCTCAAGACTTGCTCGCCATACCGAGACAGACAGAATGCGAATGCAAAGCAAATTCATTGTGTCGCGCACCGGGAAAGCGTACCATGCGCTTGGAGAATCCTGTGGGTTGCCTCCTGCTAGTTGTCTTTCTCGCCTTTCCTCGAATCGCACTCGCATTGTTGTTCCTGTTCTCGAATTATTTAGAACGGGCGTACCACGGTCTGATCGTGCCCTTGCTCGGATTTTTGTTCCTGCCCCTCACCACGTTGGTGTATGCGTGGATGGCGAATACACGACAGCCTATAGCTGGCATTAATTTACTGATTCTGCTGGTCACCGTTGTGATTGATCTCGGCGGCCTTGGCGGCGGCGAATATCATCGAAGGAGACGGTGGCAGGATTAGGTAATTCAGACAAACCAGGCATTTGCTCGCGTCCAGGAACTAGTGGGAGCCCTGGTAATCGATAAAAATCACGTCGTCCCCATCGAACGACATGCCAACCAGCAAAGACGACTCCCAGCTGCGGTACATCCTCAAGCTCACAAGGTTCGGCGTCCTCACCTGGAAGCGCACCGCGGACCGCAACGAAACTTTCACCACGACACCATTCCAAGTCAACTTCGTGGCCACCGCCTGGGAAGACAGCCTGAGGCGATATCTGAGAATACAGAACGTCGATGGAAAGATTCTAGCCTTGGCAACCAGTGCCGACACCGACGTCCTGGACACACTGTTCGCCGAGGTCAAACGCAGAGCTTTTGATGTGAACCGAGCCATCGCGGGGATTGTCCGACTCAGCTAGCGCGGATCGTACAGGTGGAGAAGCAGCTGGCAGCAATCCGAGATGCAAATTGTGGGACGTCAAATTTAAACCTTATCGATCCCCGCAAGCCGCATGGCCCTTTGCGGCTCCGGATTCGCCATGAACCATTTCCATACACTGCCGCTGCGCAGATTCTCAGCGCTCAGCAGCGTCATGCCGACATCGAGACCCAGAGTGTCTTTGGAGACCCACCCGGTGAGGGGATTGAAAGCGTCGGCGAAGCCGTACTTGCCCCATATCTTGTCGCCATACTTGTCCTTCATGGCGTGCATCGCGGGAATGCAAATGTCCGGCGCAAGCATCAGCGAGCCGCCCGCGGCGCACGGAACCACGCTACCGTCAACCTTCGAATGCATCGGTGGACCACCCCATGCCCGATAGCCCTTCGGGCTTGAGGAACTCGTAATGCCCCAGATCGTCGGAGAGTAGCCCGGAAACTCCTTCGACAGATCGGTATAGCACCACTCACGATGGGCACGGGTGGCGACCTGGCAATTCGCCCACCAGTCGGTCTTGCCGCCCCGGTTCTCGCGGCGGCCGCGGAAGTCGAACCATGCGAAGGGATATTGATAGGTCCACAGAAGAGATGTCCCAATGTAGTGATAGTTTGCGTAGGAGTTCGGATCGCGCTCCCAAGCGTACCAGGCATCCGGCGGAAGGGCATGCGTGGGAGATCCGATGCCCAGCAGGTACATCGCCGCAAGCTGGCAATACTTGTCGTAGCGGAAAGAGATGAAGCCCTCAGGCCGCCAGCCATGCGAGAGAAGTTTTCCGTCGCCGTTGGTCATCCAGGGGAAGTCATAGCGGCTGTAAAGCAGCGTCGCGAGTTCGGCGATTTCTCGGTCATCATGAAAATACCGCCGGCAGGTCAGTACAGCGGCAAGCAACCAGATGCAATCGCTCGTGGAAACCTCCACGTCTTTCCAGCGCTGACCGGTGTGAACGTCGATGAAGTGATAGAACCATCCATGAATGGCGAATACCTTCCCGTTGGTGTAGCTGCGAAGTGCGCGGCGTACACGATCTTTCGCCTGCTCGCGGGCGATCCATCTGCGCTCTGCTCCGATGCAGAGCGCCGTAAGCGCAAAGCCGGTGACGCCGGTGCTTCCGCGCGACTCATCGCCCATCGTTGCATTATCGGCGGGGTTGCTGTGGATAAGGTCTCGGCATATCCCTGTCTCAGGATCGGTGGCGTCCCAGAAGTACTGGAAGCAGCGACGAGAAAGATCATCAAGGAGCGCATCGTCATCGTGCCTGGCAATCGCAAAGCGGCCGCCGCAAACTGCCGCGACGGCGACACTGGCCGCAACTTCCAGAAAGGTGCGGCGATCGACGATCGTCTTGGACGTATTCATTGTTTCTGGCACACGAAGTGGGTTGAAAATCCGAGAAGCGGCCGGATCGAAGAGCGCCGAAGCCCAGGAAAGAATAACTCAATGAAGAAAGGGAGCGCCAATGCGCAGCCGAATGGAGGACTGCCCGCTTTTCGGGGGTGGGTGGACCTGGGAATGTGATTTGGGCTCTGCGCATTACGACGCCATCGGTCTTTGCGTGCCTCCAGACGATCACCACATCCGTAAGCCTTGCAGACACGGCGGGCTGCTGGACCAATAGCTCGGTTCTTCGAAACGGCTGTATCTTGGGTTGCTTCTTCTGCTGCTCCTGCCAGAGATCGTGCTGTATCTGCATCTTTAGCCAGAAATCGGGCGATGTGCGCAGCGCGGCTGAAAGACGCAAGGACATGGAAGCAGAAAATACCCGCCCTTCCGTTCAGAATCCGCGAAAGATGCGCCCGGGTCACACCTAAACGCCGTGAGGCCTCGGCAGGGTAATGTCGCCCAGGTAGTCCTTCAAAACTTCGCCGGGATGTGCAGGATTGAAAATCATCGTCACGGGTTTGGTGACAATGCTTAAAGATCACGTCTCGGTAGCGGTGAACATGGCGGCAAGTGACCTAGCAAGGCTCTCGAGCGCGGCTTCGTTTGGCAGTGTAACAGTGAGTCGCGGGCGGCCCTGCTCGTCGCGCTCCAGACACTCGGC
>Ga0209530_1000701_pt1 | contig 20382 bp, 18 predicted proteins | sample BlaSpr_A8_Ref_O1_FD_187987 | JGI IMG/M metagenome (GOLD analysis project Ga0209530, IMG submission 187987) | Forest soil microbial communities from Thunder Bay, Ontario, Canada - Black Spruce, Ontario site 2_A8_Ref_O1 (SPAdes) (version 2) | ecosystem: Environmental > Terrestrial > Soil > Boreal...
AGCCTGAAGCTACGCCGCTGACCTGCATCGATCAGCCCTCCAATCTGCGAGCTCACTCGCAACATGTGCGACCTCGTGTCGCACGAACGGGATATGCACCACGGCCTTGGTGGGCTGCCCGGCCCGCTGCGGGATCAAGCCCGCGGCAATCAGCCGCCGGCACGCAGTTTCAGGGACCGGTCAGCGAACGCCGCCGCTTCCGGGTCCAGCAGGCTGGGGTCGGCGGGGCCGTCGTCATCGGGCTGGTCCGCCCTGGACTGCTCGTACATCGTGCACGCGAGCGCCGCGAGGTCCTCCAGCCGCGCGCCGCCCGCCGCCGCACCCAGCAGGATCTCATCCGCGGCCTCCCGCGAGTCGGCGGGGAGCCGGTCAGTCCAGTCCATTACCTTCTCCGCCCAAGACCCCATGATGCGCCCCGCGGCCATCGCCGCCGCGACCTGCGGGTGAGCGCGGAGCTTCTTCCCCTGCCGCACCTGTGCCCTGGCCCGCCCCCGGGTGGTCTGCGCCTGGTCCATCAGCCACGGCACCGGACCCGCGTGCCCGTCGCTCTCATAGCCCAGCCCGGACGTGAACGCCCCCAGGATGTTCGCCCGCGCCACCGCGGCCATGCTGTCGGCCTGCTCCAGCACCAGCAGCAGCTCCGCCATCGTCCCCGCATCCAGCCCGGCCGCGTCCGCCTGGCACAAGACGGCCAGGCCGTCAGTCACCATCTGCGCCGCCCCCAGCGGCGTCACTCCCGGATTCCCGGTCTCGCACATTGCCCTTTCACCCCCTCCCCGGAGGTCGCCAGCCCGTCCCCGGCAGCCCGTCCCGCTCCCCTCCTCTCCCCTGATGAGGTGTACTGCCGGCCGTGATACTGGTTTAACCTTCCACTTCCGACATTAACAGCACTGGATTATATTGTCGAATATATGTACAATATTTGATGGATGCCGAACTTAGTATTGCTATTCGCCATGTGCTACAAGAGCCGTAGCACACAGGCCGTTCTGAGATTAGAGGTTTTGGCGGAGGTGGTCGATGACCGCGCGGGCGTCGTCCTCGATGCCGCAGATGAACGTGGACTTCCGGCGGCGCAGCACGGGGAGGCCCAGCGCGTAGAGGCCGGGGCTATCGACGACACCGCCCTCGTGGCGCAGGCGGCCCTTCGCGTCGAGCACCGGGACGTCTAGCCAGGAGTAGTCGGGGCGGAAACCCGTCGCCCACAGGACCGAGCGGAACTCGCCGCTGGCGAGGTCAAGCTGGAGGCGTGCCGTCTGGGGCACGCGGGTCGGCGCGAAGCGCTCCGGCGGATCCGCCTCGGCGCCGGACTCCAGCGCCCAGGTGTCAAACGTGTCCAGCAGGCGCCCCAGCTTGAGGTCAGCGAGCGAGAAGACGTTGCGCAGGCCGCCGGAGAACAGCGCGCGGCCGTCCCGTACCGCCGCCAGGCGGCCCACCAGCTCGACACCGAGCGAGGCCAGCGCGTTGAGATCGAGCGTCGCCCGCTCCGGAGTACCTGCGAGCTGCGGTGAGGGCAGCCGTCTTGCCCGGGTGAGATCCTCTACCTCGTCGTAGCGCTGGTCCCATACGCCCGAGGCGTCCATCCACCACAGCACATCGCGACCGCGGTACATGCGCGGCAGCCGGACGTGCTCCCCCACCGCCAGGGTCACCGGCCGGCCGGAACGCTGCAGCTCGGCTGCCAGCTGCACGCCGGTCGCCGATGCTCCCACGACCAGCACGCCGCCGTCGGGGAGCTTGGCAGGGTCGCGATAGTCGAACGGCGTCAGCTGCTCGACGGATGCGGGAATCCCGCCGCTGAGCGGCGGCACCGTCGGCCGGTTGCAGGCACCGCTGGCGATGACCAGCGCCCGGCAGCCGATCTCGCCGTCGCCCGTCGTCACGCGATAGCCATCGTCGGTGCGCCGCACGGACGTGACGTTGGTGCCGGTACGGACCGGAGCGCGTGAGACCTCCGCGAACCGCGAGATGAACGCGGTGACCTCCCCCGCCGTCATGTAGCCGTCGGGGTCCGTGCCGTCGTAGCGCAGGCCGGGCAGGCGGGTCTGCCAGCTGGGGGTGAGCAGCCGCAGGGAATCCCAGCGCTCGGTCCGCCAGGAGTTGGCCACTTCGCCGCGCTCGAGCACGACGTGATCGATCGACCGCTCGGTGAGGAAGTGGCTCGCGGCCAGGCCCGCGTGCCCGGCACCGATAACGACCGCGGTTACCCCGCTGTTCAGGCGACTTCCACGGTGACGTCCGTTGGGTTGGTGAGCGCGTCAAACACCGCGGAACGCTTCTGCGACTGGGCTACCAGCGCCTCGATCTCCTCCTTCGACGCGTCGGCGTCGATGGTGAACGTCACTTTGATGTCGTTGAAGCCGTTGCGGACGTCGCTGTCGGCGCCGAGGATGCCGCGGACGTCGTGATGGCCCTCGACCGTCGACTCGACCGAGTTCAGCTTGATGCCGCGATTCTGCGCCACGGACGCCACGCCCGCCGACAGGCAGCTGGCCAGGCCGACCAGCAGGTACTCGATCGGCGTGATGCCGTTGTCGTCCGCCGCGAAGGTCTCGGGATGGTCGGCCTCGAAAACCGACTCCTCCTTGTGACTCTGCTCCTGCCCGAGCCCGAAGTAGTTCTGGACCGAGATCGTGCTGTGCACGCCGGTCTGCCACCGGGAGGATGCCCGCCAGGTGAACTGGGCGGCCTCTGGGGCACCCTTCAGAGCTTCGCGCGCGTCGAGCAGCGCCTGCACGTTTACGCCGTTGGAAACCGTGGTCATAACAGGACCCCTCCATAGCATTTCCTATATGAATGCTTGACAATACACCGGCCAGGGCCAGCTACGATAGCCCTCATGACCCTCGTGACCGGCACGGTAGGCACGGTCGAGACCCAGTACCTCGACCTGCCGAAACCAGTGCGGCTCGACTGCGGCCGGGACCTGCACCCGGTGCGGGTGGCGTACGAGACCTATGGCACCCTCTCCCCCGCCCGTGACAACGTCATCCTGGTCTGCCATGCGCTCAGCGGCGACGCCCACGCGGCCGGCTTCGCGAAAGCGCCGCCCGAGGAAGGCACCCGCGACGGGTTCGCCGCCGCGGACCGGGACGGCTCGGCAGGCAAGGGCCTGGGCTGGTGGGACGGGATGATCGGCCCGGGCAAGGCGTTCGACACCGATCATTTTTTTGTCATCGCCACGAACCTGCTCGGTGGCTGCCGCGGCACCACCGGGCCGTCGTCCCTCGATCCGGCGACCGGCAGGCCCTACGGGCCGGACTTCCCGGTGATCACGGTCGCGGACATGGTGCGGACTGAGCGCGCGTTCCTTGACGAGCTCGGCATCTCGCGGCTCGCGGCCGTAACGGGAGGCTCGCTGGGCGGGATGCAGGCGTTCGAGTGGGCGATCCTGTACCCCGATCAGGTCGATGCCGTCGTCGCCATCGCCAGCACCCACGCCCTCCAGCCGCAGGGCGTGGCCTGGAACGCGATCGCGCGGGACGCGATCATGCGCGACCCGGCCTGGCAAGGCGGCCGCTACTACGGCACCGGGTCCTCGCCCGACGCGGGCATGGGCGTCGCGCGGATGGTCGGGCACGTCACCTACCTGTCGGCCGAAGCGCTGAGCGACAAGTTCGGCCGGCGGCTGCAGCTCGCGGCCACTGACCCGGCAGCACAGATCCGCTACACGATCACCGAGCCAGAATTCGCGGTGGAGAGCTACCTGCGCCACCAGGCAGGCTCGTTTGTCAGGCGCTTTGACGCCAACACGTACCTCTACCTGTCGCGGGCACTCACCTATTTCGATATCGCGCGCGAGCACGGCGGCGGCTCGCTGGAACAGGCACTGGAGAACGTCCAGGCGCGGACGCTGCTGATAGCGTTCAGTTCCGACTGGCTGTATCCGCCGGCCGCGTCGGCGGATATCGCGGCCGCGCTGCGCGCGCTCGGTAAGCCGGTGGAGTTCGAGGTGATCGAGGCACCCTACGGCCACGACTGCTTCCTGCTCGAGGAAGCACGGCAGACGCCTATCATCCAGGCGTTCCTTAGCAGGCAGAGCTTGGGAGGGCAGTCATGACTGAGGAGGCTCGGGATTTCGGGTTCGAGACCCGGCAGCTGCACGCCGGGCAGCGACCCGACCCGAACACGGGCGCGCGGGCGGTGCCGGTCTTCCAGACGGCCAGCTACGTGTTCGAGGACCCGGAATCCGCCGCGGCATACTTCAACCTGCAGGAATACGGGAACACGTACTCGCGCATCATGAACCCGACCACCGCGGTGTTCGAGGAGCGGATGGGGAACCTCGAGGGCGGCGCTGGCGCGGTGGCGTTCGCGAGCGGCCTCGCCGCGCAGGCGGCGGCGCTGTTCACCCTGCTGCAGCCCGGTGACCACGTCGTGGCGTCCTCGGCGCTCTACGGCGGGACGGTAACCCAGTTCAAGCACCTGCTGCGCAAGATGAACGTGGAGCTGACCTGGGTCGATCCTGACGACCTGGACGCGTGGCGGCAGGCGGTACGGCCAACTACCAAGGCGTTCTTCGGCGAGACGATCGGCAACCCCGGCGGGAACGTACTGGACATCTCGGCCATCGCCGCTATCGCACACGACCACGACGTCCCGCTGATCGTGGACAACACGTTCGCGACGCCGTACCTGTGCCGCCCGATCGAGTGGGGCGCCGACATCGTGATCCACTCGGCTACCAAGTTCATCGGCGGCCACGGCACCTCGATCGGCGGGGTGGTTGTCGAGGCCGGCACGTTCAACTGGTCCAACGGGCGGTTCCCGGTGATCGCGGATCCGTCGCCTGCCTACCATGGCCTGCAGTTCCACGAGACGTTCGGCACCTACGGCTACCTGATGAAGCTGCGGGCCGAGACACTGCGCGATCTGGGCGGGACGCTGGCACCGCTTAATGCCTTCCTTTTCCTGCAGGGGCTCGAGACGCTGTCGCTGCGGATGGAGCGGCATGTCTCCAACGCACTGGAAGTAGCTTCCTTCCTGTCCTCGCATGAGCTGGCGTCGAACGTGACCTACGCCGGCCTGCCGGGCAGCAAGTACCAGCCGCTGGTCGAGAAGTACCTGCCGCGCGGGGCGGGCGCGGTGTTCTCCTTCGACTGCGCCGGCGGCCGGGACGGCGGTCAGGACCTCATCCGGGGCGTCACGCTCTGGTCCCACCTGGCCAACGTCGGCGACGCGAAGAGCCTGATCATCCATCCCGCGAGCACGACCCACCGCCAGCTGAGCGACGAAGAGCTGCGGGCGGCAGGCGTCAGGCCGGGAACGGTGCGGCTGTCCGTCGGCATCGAGTCCGTCGATGACCTGATCTGGGACCTGGAGCAGGGATTCAAGAAGGTGGCTTCGAGTTGAGTGACCTATCGCGGTATCAGGACCCGCTGACCATCCAGCGCGTGCTGCTCAGCGCCCGCACGATCGCGATCGTCGGGCTGTCAAGCAACGAGCTGCGGGCCAGCTACTTCGTCGGCTTCTACCTCAAGCGGCACGGCTACCGGGTGATCCCGGTGAATCCCCGCGAGACGGAGATCCTCGGCGAGACGTGCTACCCGAGCCTGCTGGACGTGCCAGAGCCGGTGGACATCGTGAACGTGTTCCGCGCGCCGGACGCGCTGCCTGGCATCGCGCGGGACACCGTGGCGATCGGTGCGGGCGCCATGTGGTGCCAGTTCGGCGTCATCAACGAAGAGGGCGCCCGGATCGCCGAGGACGGCGGCGTGACGGTGATCATGGACCGCTGCCTCAAGGTCGAGCACGCACGCTACGTGGGCCGGATGCACTGGCTGGGCTTCAACACCCAGCGCATCACCTCGGTCCGGGCCGGACTCCAGTAGCGCTTATGGCGTGGGTTAGTGATAGTCGACGTTCAGCGCCTTGACGCCGAGCGACCGTATGTCTTCGGCTAGCGCCAGTACGTACCTGACAGGCTCGCTGGGTAGGCATCTGCTCCTTGGGCACCGGCCTATCTAGCCCATTGCTGCTGAGGCAGATCAGAATCGGTATTCCGTCGGGGCCTGCGATGGGCCCGGAGGTGAGCAGCTCAATGACCTGGGAGCATCGCTGGACAGCAGTGGTATCCGCTCCGGGGGGCGGCTGCAAGGCCGCACGGAAACGATCACCAATCGTAGGTGCGTAAGAGGTCGCGCGGATTGGCGTGATCCAGGGTTGTACGGAGCCAGCCGAGCGGCCGGAGCGCGCATAGGGGCTGTGGTTACGAGTGTGACTCCTGAGGGGACCGTTAGTCCGGGACGGACGGCTCTACAGCCCGTTCTGAGTTGGAAGCGGTGCGGGACAGGGCTGTCAGGTTCCGGGTGCCCTGTCCGCGCGACCACTAAGCCGATAATCCTGAGCCTGGCGGCCGATATCGTGGCGTTCTGCTGCCCGTCCAGTGCCTCGGAATCCACGCAGCCATGCAGTGTCACGATCCCCGGCGCGTTCAGCGCCGCGACGGTGAACGCAAGCCTCTCGCTCACGCTCGCCCCCGCCCTCAGCTTCCCGATCTGCCAGGTCACCACCTCGGTGGCCGCCATGCAGTTACTGCTCTCGCACCCCAGATTCTCCAGGCCCGAGTCTCCGATAGCTCCCAGCTCACCCGGCACCGTCATCGCCGCCATCGCACCGGCAACCGCGCCCGGACCGTGGTTAGTTACCGTCAGGCTGCAGGTCACGGCCGTGCCGGCCAGCGCGTCCGCCGGGCAGGACAGCCGGGCGGCCAGATCCGCAAGGCCCGCCTCGCCCTGGCCCGTCCCGACCGTGAACGGCCCCGCCGTTACCGACCCCGCCCGGTTGGCAGCGGTCACCGAGTACGTGAATGACCCGTTCCCAGGCGGTACTATCCCCGACACCATGCCCGTTGCCTGGTTGATGGACAGCCACGACGGCGCCCCCTCCCCCAGCGAGTAAGAAGGCGCGGGGAACCCCGCCGCCACGAAGTCATACCCATACGAGGCCTGGGCGCCCAGTGACGGGCTGGCCAGCTGGAACCACGGCCGCGCGTCAACGGCCGCCGGCCGCGATGCGGCCGATGACGAGAACGGCGCCGCCCCCTGATACACCGCGGTCAGCGTGTAGTCACCCCCGAAGCCCTCCGTCAGCTGGCACGACCCGGTGCTGGTCGTTCCGGGGCCGGCGGTCAGCACCGCGGTGCATACGTCATCCCCGGCATCCCCGTCAGAGATGTCCGCCTTCCCGGCCGGCGCCGCCGACCCGCTGGCGGCGGTCACCTTGACGTGCACCGTCATCGGGTGCGCTTCCGCGGGGTGCGCCGGTGACACCGAGGTGATCACCGTCGACGTGAGCGTCACTCCCGACGCGGGGGCAGCGGGCCGGGGCAGCATGGCAACCTCACCCCGCCCCGCGACATAGAGGTCACCCGCCGCGTCCACCGTGACGCTCGCCGGGTTCTGCAGGCCGGCCAGCGGAACCGGCAGCTGACTGCCGTATCCCCCGCCCGGCTCGGCCGGGAGCTCATACAGCTGACCCGCGAAGAGGTCGGAGACGAACACGTCACCGGCCGCGTCCACCGCCAGCCCCAGGCCGTCCGCGTACGTTCCTTCCGCGATCAGGTCGTCCGACGCCAGCCCTCCCGCGGTCGCCGGGCCGGCGAACGGCAGCACCACCGCGCTGCTCCAGCCGCCGCCGGGCCTGGCCGGCAATTCCACTACCGTGCCCAGGTCCGTGGTGGCGAACAGGTCGCCGTGCCCGTCCACCGCAACCTGGTCGATCAGTATCTGCTGAGGAGAGTTATCGCCGATCAGCACCGGCACGTCCTGACCGTCCGCGGTACTCCCCGCCGGGATCTCGACCAGGCTGTCGCCGGAGGAGACGAACACGTCACCAGCCCCGTCAGCGGCCAGTGCCTGCGCGTCGAGAAACCGCTCGGTGCTGTAAGGGAGCTGGCGCGGGGTGCTCGCTCCCCTGGGCAGCTCGTCGACTCCTCCGGCTCCGGTGACGTAGTAGAGGTTCCCGCTCGCGTCGGCCGCCAGAGACGAGGCGCCGCCTTCGGAGTCGCTGTAGTCGCTCGCGTCCAGGGTCGCCTGGGCGCCACCTGTCCCGGCGTCCGCCGGCATGCTCAGCACACCTGCCGTACCTGAGCCATCGGCGGAGACGGAGTAACCGACGTAGAGGCTGCCGCCGCCCGCCGCCACGAAGCTCGCATAGCCTCCCGCGGGATAGCGGAACGGCAGCCCTGGCTGGTGATGACCGGCCAGCACGGCAGTCGTCACACTCGCAGCGAGCACCACGGCACCGCTCACCGCGGTCCACCGCCTGGCGCTGGCTACTGCCCCCCCGGGCCGCCTGTGCCGGTCGGGGCTCTGCCGGTCGAGGCCGTGCCGGTCTACGCTGGGCCGGTCCACGCTGGGCCGATCTACTGCATGCACTGGAGGTTTCCCTTACTCCCTGCTCGCTCCCCGCCTCCAGCATCCGGAAAGCAACAAGTCAGACGCCACGGGACGCAGGGAGCTTAACAGGCACCTGGAACCCAGGACGCCGAAACACCGTAAGCCGGAACGTGGCCGCTACGGGCGACCTGGAATTAGTCTCGATGGGTCCCGCCACACACATCTCAGGCTCATCGGCTTGCCGTTGAGGCGGGCGGGGTCCTCGCCCGGCGGCGAGGCTTCGGCGCGTTCCACGCAGGTACCGCCCCGCACCGTATAGAAGGCGCGGGCATCGCTGTTCTGCTCAAGAACCCACAAGTACAGGCCGGACGCGGGCGACCAGTCCACCACTTCCTGCCCGGTCAGGGCCAGCAGCCGGGTACCGACCTGCTGTCTCTTCAGCCCATGCGCGACATGCAGGTTGTCGAGAAACGCGCCCCAGACAGGGTGCTCGTCGAGAACCGTGTGCGCAAGACCCACGACCGTACCGTCCAGCTCGGCGAGAATCGTGCGTGCCCGCGGGTCCGGGCTGACGAGGCGCCCGGTCCACAGCGGGAGCAGGTATCCGGCGACGTCATTGTCGAGGAAGGCGCCAGCGAAGGCACCACGGTAGTGCCGCTGCCAGCTGTCTGCGTGCAGGGAAGCGATGGCATGCGCGTCGCCCGGGCCAGCCGCCCGGAACCGCAGGCGGTCACTGCCCATGGCCGGATCAGTGGTGGAAGCCACTGGATTCCTGCTCGGTCAGCGGGGTGACCGGCCGGTGCTTGCTCAGGTAGTCCAGCGCCCGGTGGAAGTCATCGAGCAGGAGGCCTGCCAGGTCCCTGCTGAAGTCGTGCCGTACCAGGATCCGCTGGATGGCGAGATCCTGCCGGTTCGGCGGCAGAGTGTAAGCCGGTACCTGCCAGCCCCTGGCCCGCAGCCGGTCCGCCACGTCAAACAGCGTGAACCCGGGCGTACCCTCGGCCAGCTTCCACGCGACCGCCGGTATGCCGCCGCGGCCCGCATAGATCATCTCGAACGGGCCTGTGGCGGCCAGCGAGTCCGCGAGGTACTGCGCGTTCCGGTAACCGGCCTCATGAATCCGCCGGTAGCCGTCCCTGCCCAGCCGCAGGAAGTTGTAGTACTGGGCGATGATCTGGCCACCGGGCCTGGAGAAGTTCAGCGCGAACGTCGGCATGCTGCCGCCCAGGTAGTTCACGTTGAAGATCAGCTCTTCCGGCAGGTCCGACCGGTCCCGCCAGATGACCCACCCGACGCCGAGCGGTGCGAGCCCGAACTTATGGCCCGAGGCGTTGACCGACTTGACCCGCGGCAGCCGGAAGTCCCACACCAGGTCAGGATCGCAGAACGGAGCGAGGAACCCGCCGCTCGCAGCGTCGACGTGTATCGGAACGTCCAGGCCCTTGTCGGCCTGCAGCTGGTCCAGGGCCTGGCTCACCGCTTCCACCGGCTCGTACTGGCCGGTGAACGTCACACCCAGGGTGGGCACGACGCCGATCGTGTTCTCGTCCACCCGCTTGAGCACTTCCTCCGGCGTCATGATCAGCCGGTCGCCCTCCATGGGGATCTCGCGGTGCTCGATGTCCCAGTACCGGGTGAACTTGTGCCAGCAGATCTGGACCGGGCCGGTGACCAGGTTCGGACGGTCCGCAGGCTGGCCGGCCGCCTGACGCCGGTGCCGCCACTGCCGCAGCAGCGCCAGGCCGCCCAGCATCGCGGCCTCACTGGACCCGGTCGTGGACGTGCCGACGGTGCTCGCCGCGTCCGGCGAGTGCCACAGGTCCGCGAGCATGCTGACGCAGCGCGCCTCCAGCTCGGCGGTCTGCGGGTACTCATCCTTGTCGACCATGTTCTTGTCCAGTGCGTGATCCATCAGCTCATGCACCTCGGGCTCGGCCCAGGTCTGGCAGAACGTCGCCAGGTTCTGCCGCGAGTTGCCGTCTAGCATCAGCTCGTCGGCGATCAGCTGGTAGGCGTGCCGGGAATCCCGCTCAACCGCGGGTATGCGGTATTTCGGGACCGGCACGGACAGGTCGGTGGAGGCGTAGACGTCGTCGTCCACCCCATGGCGGGCCTCATGCAGCATCTGCGGCTCTTCCCCTCATCTTTTGCACCCAAGCTACAGGGGGGCACCGTGGTGCATGATTGCCTGGTGCCACTCTTCTCGTTTGAAGGCCGCGAGCCTGACGTAAGCCCATCCGCGTGGATCGCGCCGACCGCGACGCTGGTCGGCGACATCACGGTGGAGGCCGAGGCGTCGGTCTGGTACGGAGCGGTACTGCGCGCCGACTTCGGCCCGATTCGCGTGCGGCGCGGCGCGAACATCCAGGACGGCTCCGTGCTGCACGGCGGCCCCGATCCCGTCACCGACATCGGCGAGGGCGCGACCGTGGGCCACCTGTGCGTGGTGCACGGCTGCACCATCGGCGCGGAGGCGCTGATAGGCAACGGCGCCACCGTGCTGGACGGCGCGGTCATCGGACGGCGTGTCCTGGTCGCCGCGGGCGCCACCGTCCCTCCCGGCATGACCATCCCCGACGGCATGCTTGCTGCCGGGGTGCCAGCGAGGATCCTAGGCGAGCTGACACCAGGCGCCAGGCAGTGGGTCGAGTCCAACCCGGAGATCTACCGGGAGCTCGCCCGCCGCCATGCGGCCAGCGTGCGCCAGATCCCCGCGTGAGCCGGCTAGCAGTCCTATCCGACCTGGGAGCTCTGGCCCGCCCAGAACGGCGCCCGGAGCTGGCGCTTGAGGAGCTTACCTGATCCGGTGCGGGGCAATTCGTCGGTGAAGTCCACCGACCGCGGCACCTTGTAGCTGGCCAGGTGCTCGCGCGCGAAAGCCGCGACCTCGTCACCGGTCAGCGGCGAGCCCGGCGTGCGGACGACCGTCGCGTGCACGGCCTCGCCCCATTCTTCCGAAGGGATGCCGAACACCGCGACGTCGTAGATCCCCGGGTGCTGCTCCAGCGCCGCCTCGATCTCGGCGGGGTAGATATTCATGCCGCCGGAGATGATCATGTCGGTCTTGCGGTCGCAGATGTACAGGTAGCCCTCGTCGTCCCAGTAGGCGACGTCACCGACCGTGTGGAAGTCGCCGCGGCTGCCCGACCGGTAGCTGGCATCGTTCTTGTAGTACGTGTCGAACGTTCCCCTGGACCGGATGTAGACCTCACCCGGATGGTCAGGCCCGGTTCCGGTGACCTCGTTGCCATAGTCGTCGAACAGCATGATCTCGATGCCGGGAGCCGGCTTGCCGCACGATCCCGGCTTGCGCATCTGGTCCTCGGGCAGCAGCACCGTGTCGACGCCGAGCTCGGTGGACCCGTAGATCTCGAACAGCGACCCGGGCGGGAAGTCGGCGATGTACTGCTGCTTAAGCGCGAAGCTCCACGGCGCGGCGTTGGCCACCATGACGCGCATGCTGGAGCGGTCGTAGCGGTCCTTGACCTCCTGAGGGAGCGCGCAGATCATCCGTACCAGGGCTGGCGCGGAGAACGATGAGCTCGCCCGGTACTTGTCCACGAGCCGCAGCCAGTCCTCGGGGTCGAACTTGCGCTGCACGATGATCGTCTGGCCGTAGAGCAAGCCGGCGCCCATGAACGCGCTTGGCCCGCTGTGATACAGCGGCCCTGAGGTGATGTAGATATCGTCGGGCAGGTACCCGAGCAGGCCCAGCAGGGCGCCGAGGAGCTCAGGATCCGGACCGCGCGACCTGACCGCGCCCTTCGGCTTTCCTGTCGTCCCCGAGGTGTAGATCATCGTCCCGCCGGTGCCTGCCGCGTCCCCCACGTCGGGCGGATCGGCCGGGCCGGCCACGATGTCGGCGTCGGATAGCATCCCGTCAGGAGCCGGGCCGCCGACCGCGATAATGTGCCGCACCTTCTCCATCTGGTCGCGGAGCGCGGCGAACATGGGTGCGTGCTCGTGATCCACGTAGGCCACCTCGGCGTCGCTGTGGTTGATGACCCAGAGCGCCTCCTCCGGCGTCAGCCGGTAGTTCAGCGGGACGGCGACCGCACCGATCTTCCTGGTGGCGCTCATAACAGCGACGGCCTCGGGCGAGTTCGGCCCGCACCACAGGACCTTCTGGCCGGCACCGATCCCCAGGGTGAGCAGCAGGTTCGCTACCTGGTTCGCCCGTGCCTCAAGCTCGGCGTACGTCCACACGACCACGGTCCCGTCTGGCCTGTCGTCGATGACGCCCGGCTTGCCCGGCTGGGCCCTGGCATGCATGGAAAGGATGTCGTCCATCGCACCTGTCCCTCGCAACGCGGCCGGCTCGGACCGGCAGCGCCGGTCTTCCACCGCATACGGCCAATCTACGGAAGCGGTGCCGATCGGTAAATGATCAATTGCTGGTGCTACCAGGCGATGACGGCGAAGGTTACTGTTGAGTATGCCCATGTCGATCACCGAAGATCACCGGGCGCTCGCCCAGACCGTCGCCAGCCTGCTGGCGAAGCATCAGGCCCGCGCCGCCGCCCGTGACCTGCTGGAATCCGGCGACGAGGCGCTTCCCGGCTTCTGGACGGAGATGGCGGGCCTCGGCTTGCTCGGGCTGCACCTTCCTGAGGAGCTGGGCGGCTCCGGATTCGGCCTGCCCGAGCTGCTCGTCGTGGCCGAGCAGTTCGGCCGCAGCGTGGCGCCTGGCCCGTTCGTCCCTACCGTGATCACCAGCGCCCTGATCGCGGCGGTAGCACCGCAAGACCTGCGCAAGCGCCTGCTGCCCGGCCTGGCCGAGGGCAGCGTGATCGGCGCGGCGGCGCTCGGCGGCGACGTCACCTGCACCGACGGCATGGCTTCAGGTAAGGCAGGCGTCGTGATCGGCGGTGGCCTGGCCGACGTTCTGCTGGTGCCCTCCGGCGACAACGTGCTGGTCATCGAGAAGGCGCTCGGTGGTGTCACCGTGAAGGTCCCCGCGAACCTCGACCCGAGCCGCCGGGCAGCGAAGGTGACGCTCGATGCGGCACCCGCGACCGTGCTGCCTGGCGCCCGCCCTCTGCTGACCGGCATCGCCAGGACCGTGTTCGCGGCCGAGGCCGCGGGCATCGCGGCCGAGGTCACCTCGGCGGCCAGCGAGTACGCCAAGATCCGGGTACAGTTCGGCCGCCCGATCGGGACGTACCAGGCGGTCAAGCATCACTGCGCGAACATGCTGGTCGATGCCGAGCTGTCGACCGCGGCCGCCTGGGACGCCGGGCGCGCCGGAGTGGCCGGCGGCGATCAGCTCAGCTACGCGGCGGCGATCGCAGCGACCCTCGCCATCCCGGCAGCGGTGCGCAACGCACAGCTGAACATCCAGGTCCACGGTGGCATCGGGTTCACCTGGGAGCACGACGCCCATCTGTTCCTGCGCAGGGCCGCCGCGATTGCCGCGGTCACCGGTGCCGAGCAGGCCGCCATCGACATCACCGACCTGGTCCGCAGCGGCGTTCACCGGGCAGCCGCCATCGACCTGCCGCCGGATGCGGAGCCGATCCGCGCCGCCATGCAGCCGGAGGTGGCGCGGCTGCTCGCGCTGGAGGGCGCGGCCAGGAAGCAGGCGCTGATCGAGACCGGCTACGCGATGCCGCACTGGCCAAGGCCGTGGGGCCGGGACGCGGGAGCGATCGAGCAGCTGGTCATCGAGCAGGAGTTCGCGGCGGCCGGGATCACCAGGCCCAGCCTGGGCATCACCAGCTGGATCATCCTCACCCTGATCCAGCACGCCAGCCCGGAGCAGATCGGCAGCTGGGTCGGCCCGGCGCTGAATCAGGATGTGATCTGGTGCCAGCTGTTCAGCGAGCCTGGCGCGGGCTCGGACGCGGCGGGCATCAGGACGAAGGCGACCAGGACCGCCGGCGGCTGGCTGATCAACGGCCAGAAGGTCTGGACCAGCGGCGCCCATCTGGCCAGCCTGGGGCTGGCCACCGTACGTACCAATCCCGACGCGCCAAAGCATCAGGGCATCACGACCATGGTGATAGACATGCACGCGCCAGGTGTCACCGTGCGCCCATTGCGGATGCCCGCGGGGAACTCCGACTTCAACGAGGTCTTCTTCGACGACGTCTTCGTACCCGATGCCGACGTCGTCGGGCCGGTGGACGGCGGCTGGACGGTCGCCCGGGCGACCCTGGGCAACGAGAGCGTCAGCATCGGCGGCGGCGACAGCGGCATGTCCCTGCCACCGCAGGCATACATCGGGCCGCTTGACGCCCATCCCGAACGGCTCGGCGGCGGCGCGGGCCGGGTCGGCCGCCAGATCGCGAGAACACACGCGATGCGGATGCTCAACCTGCGCAGCGCCCACCGGGCGGTCGCCGGCGGCGGCCCTGGCCCGGAGGGCAACATCGCCAAGCTGCTGCTCTCCGAGCTCGGCCATGAGGCCGCGGCCATCATGGCCGAGCTGGCCGGGCCCGACGCCGCGTTCCTGGATGGCCCGGGCGGGATAGCGGCGACGATGGTGCTGATGAACCGGGCGATGTCTATCGCCGGCGGCACGTCGGAGATCAAGCGCAACCAGATCGCCGAGCGTATCCTCGGCCTCCCCCGCGACCCGCTGATCCGCTGATTCAGTCGGTGGGTGCCGCCCAGGTAACGGGTTCCGACGGCCCGCCCGGCGATGCACCCGCGTGGATCAGCGCATGCCAGATTTCGCGGGTCATATCCCGTCTCGCCACCCAGACCCGCGTGGTCCTCCCCCGCCAGTGTCCCTCGATCAGGATCCAGTTCCGCCGACCCGGGATTATCTTCACCGTCGTCTCGGACGCCAGGAAGAAGTACTCCTGACCGAAGATGAACCGGGCAAGCACAAAGGGATGGGATACCTCCACGATGTCGCCCCATACGACCAGGTCCAGCCGGCCTTTCACCGGGAGTTCCATCCCCTGCCTGCTCACCCTGGCGTCGACGCTCATACCGAACGTCCGCACCGGCCGTGCCCTGGCCACCCTGCGCAGCGGCGCCTCGAAGCGACGGCTCCGCCACGACATCACGCAGAGGACCGTAAATCCCAGTACCAGGATGCCGAGCAAGATGAACACTTCTACAGCACTCATCGGAGGAGAATTCCTGTTATAACCGATCATCTCGTGCATAAATTATCAGCTGGCTCGGGATCGCGGTGGCCGTGACCTGGCGCGGCGGGACCAGCCCTGACGCCGGGTGCGGGCAGTCTCGGAGAAGACTGTCCGTGGCCGTCTGCGTATGTTTGTCTTCGACAGCAGGGTCAGCGAGGACAGTGACCAGCTTGCCTAGTGCTGTCATGGTGGCTGCTGGGCTGCAACAGGAGGTCGCATCTTGGTGCCAGCGACGATGCGCCTGGTACCCGTGAAGTTCTCTGGTACACGTTCCGGTTCGGGCCCTCTCACCCTAGGCCAGCGGAACGTACTGCGATGGGCCGTGGATCAGACCACTTACGGCGCCGTGCAATGGCAGACGCTGATTCTCGCGCCGGGCCGGCCGCTGGACGATGTGACCAGGGCGATCGCCCGGCTCATTAGCAGGCACGAGTCACTGCGAACCTTGTTCGTGGCCGACGCATCCGGGGAATGGACCCAGCAGGTCACGACGTCTGGTGAGCTGCTGGTCGAGGTCCACGAATCTGGCGGCCGGCTAGACGCCGCTGAGGTGCTGGTGAAGCAGCGGCTGAACGCGCCATTCGAGCTGAACCGGGAATGGCCGATCCGGGCCGCGGTCATTACCTCCGGTGGCGCCCCGGCCAGGGTTGTGCTGGTTCTCACGCACATGGCAGCCGATTTCACCTCGCTGGGCATCATCGCGCGCGATTTCCGGCGGCTGATGCGCAGCAACCTGGGCCAGGCGCCGGAGCCTGCCGTCCTTCATCCGCTGGATCAGGCCGAGCTTGAGATGTCACCTCTGGCCAGGCGCCGCGCCGAAGCTGCGTTGCAGTACTGGGAAACTACCCTGCGCGGCACGCCGCAGTGCATGCTCGCCGTGCCCGGGCACCTGCCCGCTGACAGCAGCCAGAGGATAGCAACGCTGCGTTCACGGGCTGTAGCGCTTGCCCTCGCCAGGATCGCGGACCGGACCCAGGCAAGTCAGTCGCTAGTGATCCTCGCCGCCGTCGCGACCCTGCTCGGTCTGCGCACGGTCAATGACAGGTGCCTGATCACCGCCATCTGCGCGAATCGTTTCACTCCCGCCAGCGCTGACTACGTGGGCACGATCGCCCAGGACGCGCTCATCGCCGCCGACCTGACCGCCGAAACGTTCGACGGAATCATCCAGGCAACCCGTTCCGCCGCGCTGACGGCCTACTATTTCAGTCAGTACGACGTCGATCGCCTCTGGCCGATTATCGATCGCGTGGGCGAAAATCGCGGCACCGAGTTCCACCGCGACTGCGTGGTGAACGACCTGAATAGTGCCGCAGTCCAAGTCCAGCCGGGGCACGCCGGCAGCTTGCCGGAAGGGGGTGACGCGGCGAATGCGATGCGGGACACACGGCTGGTGTGGACAGACACCGATCCGCGCCCGTTGCTGTTCTACTTCGAAGTATTCAGGCTGACCCCACGCGACGTGAGCCTGTCGATGTGGGCCGACCAGAGCCGGTTTCCTCCCGCCGAGGTTGAGGACTTCCTCCTCGCCATCGAGCGGCTGCTAGTCGCCGCCGACAGGCGGGACCTCCCGGCACGCGATATCGGCGAACTGGCCGGCATAAAGCCCGTGCTACGCGATGCGTCCTGGCGGCAGATCGACTCATGCTGGGTCGAGATGCCCGCCGTCCAGCAACTCCTCGACGACGTGGCCGCCTCGGTGCCGGGTATCGATACCGCTCAGGTCTTCTGCACCCGCGATATCGCCAGCACCCAGAACGCCGAGGTGCTCGTTGCCTACGTTTCGTCGTCCGGTGACTGGGTAACCCCCCAGATCCTGCACGCGGAGTGCCAGCAGCGGCTCGCCGACCGCCCCACGGCGATGGCGCCCGCCTGGTATGTCATCTGTGACCGGCCCGCCGACGATCCGGCTTGTCCGGAGTCGTGGCGGCGCCTGCCCGTCCGGGTCGAAGGCTCAGGCCGGGCGTGAGCCTGCTGTGCCTGGCTGCCTGCTACTGCTGGTCGTGTTGCCAGGTCCGCCGGAGCGCGGTAAGAGCGGTGTGGAATCCGGGGAAGGTCTTCTTGACGCATCCCGGGTCATCCAGGGTAATGCCGGGCGCGCGCAAGCCGGTGATGCTGAAGGCCATAGCGGTCCAGGTGGGCCGTGACAGGCGATGCGGACCGGACGGGGCCGGGCCGATCTCGATCCAGTCACGGCCCACCTGGACCGGGACGCCCGCCGCGCGGAGGTTTTCCGCGCACGCTTCGAGCCGGTCGCATTCCTCAACCCGGGTGTTGTAGACGTCTTCGATGCGGACCGGGCCGCCTGCGAACGGGGCGATCGCGGCAAGCGTAGGCATGGTGTCGGAGATGTCACGCATGTTGACGGTGACGCCGCGCAGGGCTGCGCTCGCGGGGCCGGTGACGGTTACGGAATCCGGGGTGACGGTGACGTCGGCGCCCATCCGAGACAGTACGCCGGCGAATCGCAGGTCGCCTTGCAGGGCGTGCGACCCGAGCCCCGGGATGGTGATGCTGCGGCCGGTGACCGCTGCCGCGGCCAGGAAGTAGCTCGCCGTCGAGGCGTCGGGCTCGACCAGGTAGTCGGTGGCGGTATAGGGCCGGGAGGGGACGAAGTAGGTATCGCCGTCCCGCTCGACGGCGACCCCGAAGCGCTCCATCATCGCCGTGGTGATTTCCACATACGGTGCGGAGACGAGGTCGGTGACGGTGACAGCGAGCCCTTCAGCGGTCAGCGGGCCGAGGAGCAGCAGGGCGGTGAGGAACTGGGAGGACAGGCCAGCGTCCAGCGTGACGTGCCCGCCCTTGATCCCGTGCGCGCGAATGGTGAGCGGGTGGTGGCCTTCGTCGATCTCGTGCACGAGGTCGACACCGAGGCTGCGCAGTGCACTGGTGAGCGGGCCAAGAGGGCGGCGGCGCATCTGGGCCGACGCGTCGAAGTGGAACTCGCCGTAGCCTGACGCAGCCAGTACCGGCAGGAACCTGGAGGTGGTGGCGCCGTCACGGCAGAACACGCGGGCCTGCGCGAGGGCCGGTCCCTGCGGGCGCCCCTCGATCCGCCATTGTCCCGGTGCCCGGTCCAGCTTGTAGCCGAGCGCGGTGAGCCCCTCGGCGAAGCCGCCGGTGTCATCGGAGTCCAGAGGCTTGCGCAGCACGGTTGTGCCACAGGCCGCGGCCGCGAGAAACAAAGCGGGCGGTGACGGACTTCGATCCCGGTACTTCGACGACGGTCACGCCAGTGAACCTACGGCCTGACCGCTTGAGCACGGCTCTGGGTGGCGGCGTAGAACGTGTGAATGTGGATGAGGCCGTCGCGGATCACGAAGGTGTCGGTACCGACGAGGTCATCGCTGCCGTCGCTGTGGGCGCGGAAGCTGACGTAGACGACCTCGCCCTGCATTTGGACCGAGGTTACGTCCAGCGAGCCGATGAGCGGAAGAACCTGCTCGTAGCTTGCGCGGATGTGGTCGTGGCCCGAGCCGATGCCGTCAGGCCCGACGACAATCGCGTCCGGGGCGTAGTCGGTGAGGATCGCATCCAGGTCGCGGTCGAGCTGATGGCTCATGTGACGGTCGAAGACTTCGCGAGTTGTGGTCATGGGATTCTCCTTGTTGTTGTCGGCCGGTACGAGGCGGATCAGGCCGCGGCGAGTGCCACGCATAGTGCGGCGAGTGAGAGGGTCTGCAGCGCGACGCGCCCGTTGATGACCGAGTCCCAGCGGGCTTGGAGCTCACGGGCGTTGCCTGGCACCCGGCCGGCAACTGCCGCTGCGGTAAGCGCTGTGTTCACTGGCTTGCTGATGCGGGTGTAGATCGCCACGAAGGTGATCAGGGCGAGTGCGGCGAGGGCTTCGGCTGCGGTGCTCACCCAGTGCCCGGTCGCGGCGGCGAGCGCGGCCGTCACCACAGCGGCGATCAGGCCGACGATGCTGAACGCCGCCAGGCGACGGTCGGCGACGCGGTGAATGTGGCCCATCACCTGAGTGAGGGTGCGGTCATCGACTGCGGCGATGGCGGGGCGCTGGACGATCGCGCCAAAGACGTCGGTGCCGTAGATGACGGCATTGGCGAGGATCGCGAGGCCAGCGAGGATCTCGATGAGAGCGCGCATCAGTAGGTCTCCTGCTGGGTGAGCATGCCGTGGACGAGGTCGAGCCGGGCCTGGGCGGCGCTCGCGCGCAGACGTCCGCTGGCCTGGAGGGTGGCCAGGCCGTGCCACGTTGACCAGGCGACCTCCGCCCGGGTGCCGTCGGCATCAGGGAATGCCTCGCGGATGCCCCTGAACGCCCGCTGGAGCGGTTCGGGGGTGTGATCGACCGCGAAGGCCAGACCCGAGGGCAGCGAGAACATCGCCTCATAGACCCGGGGGTGCGCGGCGGCGAAGTCGAGGTAGGCGCGCATCCGCGCCATGGGCGAGGCGTTCGCCGCCTCGAGCGCCGCGGCGAGGTCGTCGAAGCCGCTGAGCGCCACCGCGTCGATGAGCGCCTGGCGGCCGGCGAAGGCCGAGTAGAGCACCGGCTGAGTGACGCCGAGCTCTCCGGCCAGGCGGCGGATCGTGACGGCGGCCCAGCCGCCGGACTCGGCGAGGTCGCGGGCGGTGCGGATGACCTGATCGCGTCTCAGGTCTAGATCTGGAACGGGTCTGGGTGACATGCCCATAGTCTAGCATCGTTATATAACCTTGCTAGCCAACGAAACCGGAAATCCCGCCATGGATCTCGCCGCCCTCGTGGTCGCGCTGAACCAACGCCAGGGTCCACGTGCCACCTCTCGCACCGCAGGGATCAGCCAACCAGGCCCTGACAAGGGCTAACGACGTGACAGAACGCAACTAGGGCACCGGCGGTCCTTGGCCGCTGGCCAGGGTGCGGTCGAGGAGCGGGAGCAGGCGGTCCCAGTGGTGCTGCAGTCCGGAGGGGCTGAAGGCGTCGGTGTCGGACATGG
>Ga0209530_1000702_pt1 | contig 20358 bp, 22 predicted proteins | sample BlaSpr_A8_Ref_O1_FD_187987 | JGI IMG/M metagenome (GOLD analysis project Ga0209530, IMG submission 187987) | Forest soil microbial communities from Thunder Bay, Ontario, Canada - Black Spruce, Ontario site 2_A8_Ref_O1 (SPAdes) (version 2) | ecosystem: Environmental > Terrestrial > Soil > Boreal...
CTGGAAGCATGAGCACGAGTTCGTGAACACAACGACCAGATGGGACAATTATCCCCTACAGACGATCAAATAGCCCATGGTATCTGGCACACATGACGGTGAAAGGGGAAAGGAAAGGGAGTCGTGGATATTACTGGTAGTACGCGACGGTTGCGTGAAACCCCCCAATTGGTAATATATCCGCGAGTCACGCCACCGTGTCCCGGCAAATACTATAAACTGTTTCACAAAAAATAAATCACAAATCAGAAGCGCTCTCCCGATATGGCTAAAGGTCTAGTAGTAACTTAGCCGACACCATTTCGCCAAAAGTTATTTCACAACGCTCCTCTCTGTGTACAGCATGGCCCGCACCAAGCAGCTAGCTAGGCCAGTCAGGCCATCTCCACTTCGATCCCGTCCAGAACTTGCCCGGATGACCTCAAGTTCTCGGTTCAGACAAGGGCCACGCCACCAAAGGCGGTACAAATCCTCGCCAGAACCCTTCTCAAAGGAGCTGAAGAAGTCTGAGATGGACCCCAGCGCAGAAGTTCGCGCCCTGGAGCTCGACACTTCAAACAATCCATTTCCAGAGTCGTCAAGTCCCCGACAACCACCTGCTATGACGCGCTACCATGGGAAACCGCGCAAAAGTCCTCGAGAGAAGGGGCGGCACCCCAAGAGCTGGAGGAAGCGCAAGATTCCTCCCACCCTAACTGATCCCAAGATGTCCGGGCCTTTCCCCCAGACCAGCCTTGACGATGATCCTCCCCCCCTTACCAATTCCGGGGATACACACCCGACCACCCCCGAGGTCCCTGCCACCCGTAGGTCTGAACCCCGAACCCAGCCTGAGGTCATAGACCTCACTGGAGAAGACTGATCTCAGCGTGGCCGACGAGATACAGTAAACTAATGACTTCACGAGTAAGCATGGGGGGTGAAGGAGATTGAGGCAACAAGGAGGGATGGTAAAGTGACTTGAGCAGCGGCGAGAATATTGGGAGTTATTTACAGTAACTTCTTTCGAATTAGCTTGGGCGTTCCCTTCATTTGGGCTTGACTCAGCGAGATCCTTACTAAAGGCTCTGAAGAAAGTAGAACAAGTGTTGAATACACAACAACTTCCGTGACCAAGTCGAAGGACGAGCAAGACACAGGCGTTGGTACAATGGGCGACGAATGGACACGGACAGACAAGAGTGAGACGTCTGTCAGGTGGATATGGGACGAGTGCAGATTGTTTGGAGACAGACAAAGAGCTGTGCTGAGTCCTGGTGACCGGGGACCCTCGAAGTTCGGGAGGGAATTACCTCCGTTGTGTTTGCGTTGTAAATACAGGATATAGATATATAATGGAAAAGTGATATATAGATCAAGTAGGATATAGCCGATACTGGCCAAATGGGCCGGATACGAAGGTACAGATCGAGTCGGTGAGAGTTGAAAACCACGGAATTTCGCGCGGGACAATGCGGGACACCACGTACTACATGAGAGTTATATGAGTCAAAGTGCACGCCGGCAGTGTAGTAAGGTAAGTAGGATGGCATAGGGTGTACGATAGACAATGTGAAGATAAGAAACAAGACGTAGAGCGAAGCGGAAGACCGAAACCTTGATGCGTGCTGATCCAGTCTGATTGTCTGTCTCGTGAATGCCAATCTAAATAGTCAAGAGCCTACACACGCGATCGACATCAGACAAGTGTTTCATTCAAATGATTTGGGGAAACATACGCAATGACATCAGGAGGGTGGTTAAAAACGTAGGGCCCTTCTTCGGGGCATAACACATGCCTCACATAAAGGGACTCCCTACTTTCGAGCCACCGGGGATCATATGCATTGACTGGGAGATATGGCGGGGCGTGTACTGTCTGACGAATCTTCTGAGAGCCAGCACGAATGTGAGTGAAGGCGCCACGTTTGTCAAGAGACCAGCTATTAACATGATTTCGGTAATGCAATTGGTCAAAAACTTTGAGCCAGTGGTGCAGGTCAGGGTGTCGCCAGCTTGGCTTCACAATAGTGTACGTCGGTTGACTCGTATGAGGATCAAAGGACGACTCGTCCGAGGACATTCCGTCAACTCCCAGCGCATCCAAGACATCGATGTGCTTTCTCAGCGGACTGTAAAGTTTCGCGGACTCACGGCGACGTTGGAATAACTGCACCACAAATGAACGAGTTACGACATTCCCAGGGTAGAAGACATACCTGGTATTTGCGTTGCTTCCGGCTATGTTTAGATCGCTCTGCGGCTTTTCCTGTCCGTGAGAGTGCATCCTTTTTCCACCTTGATTTTAAGCTCTTAACCCTGTTTGTAAAGGCCTTCTCTACTGCCTTCCGGATTTCGGGTGTATCATCCCTTCCTGTCTTCTCAATAAAATAATCAGCGAAAACTCGGCCTGCAGAGACATTCCACGCAGACTTCGGACCCCCCACTAGGTCAACCATGAAGTCTGCAGCTGTACTTTGGCAAGCTCTTGCACCATTGCCACTACTCTCCCACTCAGATGTGAACGGAAAAAGTCGAGAAGGCGGGGGTGTGTGGCCATAAGGTGGCTTTCCACTTAGCAGCGAGGCGAGTTCGATTCGAACCAATTTCTAATACGAGCACAATCAAGTCAGTGCACCGAATAAATCGAGATAAAAAACTTAGGAACTGACAGCAAGTGTGTTGTCTTCGGCCTTACGGCGCACTGGGCTCCCCCCACGTCTCCTGTACGCCTTCTTACCACTACGACTCCCGGTTCCATGAGTAGGGTCGGTTGTATTCCTTACAATCTGTTCGAGTAGATCGATTATGTGCGCTTCGCTTCCCTGTTGGGCGTCATTGGAGTTCTGAGGCAAAGGTCAAGAGTTGCACAACTCCACAAAGTGGGTTACATACAGAGGAGGAGCCTAGTGCACCCCGACGTTGATCTGCTCTATCGGGACTGCAAGGAAGTGCCGAGGAAACCTGGAGCAACGAACATGACACCCGTGAAAACAGAGGCCCAGAAGGATGTGAAATGGCCCGGGGAGCAGTCGGCTGTGAAGATAGCAGCTGGGAAGCCGAAGGGATCGAGGCCGATTCATGCCTGTTAGCAATGACAAGCTTGAGTCAGAGGAAAAGAAACACACATCCAGCTCTGAATTATGTCCTTTGGTTGTGCCATCATCCTGACCGTTTAGATCAATATTTCCCGCGACTTCTTCAGCCGATTTGTATAGCTCCTCATCCGAGTCAGGGTCTTCGACCACCGGGGAGTCAGAAGCATAAAGGTTCCGAGGGTCATGAATAGGCTCAATCTGCGGCAAGAGCTGCTCCACTTCGACTGAGCTTCGGTCGTAAACAACCTTCTGCTTTCCTTTGGATGCCGTACGGGCCGTTGCCTGTACGAAAGAAATTGTAAAGACTTTGTCGATACCGCTTGAAAGGTAGTTCTTACCCTTTCTTCTTGAGAGGAAGATTCGTTTCGGATGGTTGAACTTACACGGGAAATACGAGGTGCCCGCATTCCAATTACTGCTGCTCGTGGAGTCGTTGGAGCCTCCTCGAACGACTGGTTAAAGAGCATTTTCCTTCAAAAAGGATGTCGTACAGGACAAAATCAACGCGCCGCACGTTTCTCTGCTTTCGACTGAGGAGAGTCGTTCTCCTGGGATCATCCGAACAAGTCCGCTTCTTCATCTGGGCTTGAGGAATGTCAAGTTCGAGCCTCACAATAGGGAAAGGATGCGCATACGTGTCCTGTCATGTTCTGGGTTTGACGTGAAGTCTGTGGAAAGTAGTGACTTTGGCGTCAATTTGGCACGAGCGCTGTTGTCTCACCATTGCTAGACTGGGAACCGCGTCGTTTTGCATACCTCGGAGATATTTTGACATTGGAAGACTCTGCGTGTACACCTGAGAAGTTCACAACAGTCAACACTTTACAGACCCACCATCAGCGGTGATGTCATCCTGTTCGTCATCAGCCTCTGATGCATTTTGGTAACGTGCACTTGCATCAGAGCTACAAGGGCGATGGTGGCAGTGACTAGATTCGGACACTGGACCAATGCATCAGCAGATAGTAAAAATAAGTCTTCGCACGAGTCACCCACTGGATCGGAGAGGTGGTGTGATTAATGAGCACTCAGCTGCTTGCGACGTGGAATGATATGCTGGGATCGAGCGACTAGATACAGACAGCCGCGAAAGTGTCCGAGTCGACAATTCAGAGATTCTCTTTAAATGCCTGGCCCAACAAGTTTCCCACGATTGAAAGGCAAACCGGACGATATTGTCAAATGTACGCAGTGAGTAAATATTCGGAATCCAAATCAGATCACGGTAGGCTGTACGGCCATCATAACCCTGCAACCGAGTAGTGGCAATCGAACAAAGACGATTGAAGACCAATTGTTACGTATTCTTAGGTCAGCTAACGGCATTGGTGCCTTCACGGTGCGTCGTACATACTGTATCATCACAGTATTCCCCGCTTGTGAGTAAGAGATCATAGTTCATTTTGGGCTCCGACATCCGTTCGTCATTGTTCCCTGCTTCTAACTTAGGTTGAAGGGCAGATTCCATTGTTGCGTGATGGGTGAAACGAGACGGTGGTGACCAAGCGGTCATTTCAAATGGCGTTGGCCGCGCCGAGTCATCAACGTCGCCAGTCGGTGATCAACTCGGATCAGCTCATGACACACTCCTTGTATCGATGAGCAAGTCTAAAGCGCATGACTCAATTACCGTTGCTCGTTGCCAAGGTCTTGACGAGGATCCGAGTCATCTCAGTTTGGCGATGGTCAACCTTGTGGTCAACCGAGTGATCGAGTGTTGTAAATGAGATCGGTCGCTTACGTACGTTAGCTGAGTTGCAACGAATCTAATCGTTATCATCGCTCCCCTAGATAGAGACAAGACGTACACTGGCAAATATTCACGGCAAATCCTAACATCTACGATTCGCAACAATGGTCGCAATGAATGTTTAAGAAAAAGCATCTAAGGGCTAAGACCTTCAAGGATCGAAGCACAAAAATACGAATCGAATGTGTATTAAAACTGCCAATACTGAAAGCATCCGTCGACATCGCCGAGTTCCTGTATCGGGCCTTAAAAACAATCAGCGTGCGAGCTCAAAGTATTGGACATGACACTTCAAAACTTGCGTATAGCAATCCTACACTCCCTTATACGACCTCGCTTCCTTCTGACGGACTCGTGAGAACTAAAATGGGTAGGATAGGTAGAGAACACCTACAACCAACGGATGTTCGCTTATGCAGTAGACCCACGATGAGCAGTGACTTACCACTCCCACCATGCCCGCGCGTTCCTCTTCCCCAACCTGACATGCTGGTGCTAAATCAGGATTGACCACCTCTAAGACGGCGAGAACTAACGGTTGCCCTAGAGGCAGCAGGACCGACCACGATGACAGTTGACTCAGCAACGCGCGCGCCGGTGCAAAGGCGGCTTCCGAACACGGCTCACCCCACTGCGACTCGAGGTGGCTTAAGGTCCTTGACTAAGGTCGTCAGAGGGCGACAGCGGAGAAGGAGGACAGGAGAAGCACTCCAATGAACTCCAGCCTAGACAATTGCAAGGACGACGGGGTCTGATGTGGTGGAAAGGGTGACCGCATAGATCATGTCGAAAAAAATTAAACAAAAACCGATGCACACCTAGAAAGATACAGTGAAACCCACGGCGCCAAGAAAAAAGAAGAGGACAGAGGACAGACGGATCACGAGTGCCACCAGGCGGGAGGAAACCACGAGCGCCCCCACCGAGGCAACAAAGGCGGCACGCCAAGGTTGTTTGTGAAGGGTGTTGTGCAGAAAGAGTAAGAATGGCTTGAAAGTTGAAGGGTTGCGGATTGAGGACATCGGGTGAGGGAAGGGGGGCAACGAACACATCTACCGAGGCAACTCAGACGGCGCGTCCAGATTGCTCGTGGAGGGTGCCGTGAGGAAAGGATGACAAAAGATCCGAACAGCGTGAAAACAGCGGCATAGTAGGAGGGAAAGTGAGGAGAAGTGGCATGAAAGGGTGGCGGTGGCAACCTAACAGCACCCGCAAGTCACGCCACCGTGACCGCGGTTTGATTATTCCTAAACACCTTGCTTACGTCAAGGCTTACGTCCACATCCACACCATTACGTCTCTGTAGGGCACGCATTCATATCCAACTAATTGTACATGAGCCTGAGAGTTGAGTACTCCAGGCCGGAGTAGAGGAGAAAAGTATGATCGCTTTCGCAAGAAGGCTCCGAGATCGAACAGGACTCCCACTAGCTACTCTGGGTGGGAACTTGGCAATACGGCTGCAAAGTAACACGCTTGCTAACACGTCGCGGTCTTGGGTAAATTACTTTGATATGATGAAAGGACTACTTAAGCTAAAGAATGTAGCGAAGATCGTCGACTCATTTCCACTCATTTGGGGGAGGGGGGATGGGAAGGGGGCGAACCAACCAGGCCATGTGTTCCATAAAACGCTTCCTCTCGTCCCAACGTGCACGCAGAGGCGCGATTTGGCTTTCTGTGGGATAATGGCTATAAACCACAACTACATATCCCGACATGGAGTCGACCTGCGAGAAACGAAGCTTATTCTGTCCAAGCCGCACATACCGAGAGATGTCAAATAGGTACTCGGTCGCCTTAACATTAACAGTAGTTAGTGGCTTATATTCAGAGAACGCGACAGAGACGTACCTCGTGATGAGGGAAGAGATGTGTAACCGCATCGTTCATCGAGAACGAAAGGACGGGCGGTACCTTTGTCCATGGAACTGGCTGGAGAATTTCGAACCCATGTTTGCGACTCTCACCCTGTTGGATTGTATGTGGTCCGATGTCCTGAATAGGATAGCAAACCAGCGATATGCATCTTGCCTGAGCAAAGTCCAAGCTGGGAGGGAGGATTAGGATGCATGAGGGGAGTACAATAAACACGCACTGGACATGCTCTGGTGCTCTGAGCCAAACTGATATTTTACCCAATTTGGCGTCGACAACATGGAACTCAATTGTGAATTCCCCGGGAATACTATCATGCGGTCCAGCCGTACAGAGCACCCGCGTCTCTTTCCCGAACTGTGGTGGAAGTTGAAGCATCTTGTCGTCTTCAGACTGTTCAGTCTCGACGGGTTCGTTTCCAGCCTCTGAAGAGACGGAGAAGGTGTTAGACGGATTTGCACTTGGGTTTTCACCGCTTGAACCTTCAGAAAATATCTTTCAAACCCCAACTGGAGGTAGGCGAGATAGACCGTGACAAACCCATGCCATTTAGCGAACTCTGTGACACCATAGAGACTTCTGTCGAGGCCCGTCCGCCATTGCTGGGTGTTACAGGTTCTTGGTCCTCATTCTCTCGTCGCTGGGAAGGAAGGAGAAGCGATTGAAGCGAATCACCTTGAGTCATTGGTTGGGTGATGATGTACTGTGGGATGATTTATATTTGCCCGTCACTCTGCATTATGACATTGAGCGGCCCCGTGGATGGTGAGAACTTAAAATTTTATCCGAGCCGCATGTCGTGAACGATGGCTGACATGCATACAAGAAACCGTGAACTGTCAGTGAACTCAAAGTAAGTTGCATTTGCGGGACGGAGCTCATATATGCACTCATCATCAACCGCATCCGGCTCGTGGGCGATCCGAGTCGTCAATGCGTCATTGACTCATTGGTCATTACAGAACAATCACTGTAACTTAGCAAGCCCGATCAATTCAATCAGCAGGGCGTTCAATTTACGTGCCTTCCTGTTCCTGTCAAGTGCACGCGGCCTTCTATATTGGCCTTCTCGGTTAGATGCGTTGACACACGCGAGACGGTACAGAATAGCCACTGGCAGGACTCTTTTGACGTGATACCTTGCGTAATACTTTACTTTGAACATTCCCGTCTTCAACAACAAACATCATTTTTGTTTATCTATGTCGCACATCGAGCCCCGACATAACCTCAGGAGGCAGTCGGTGGTTGCAATGGATGTAGACTCCCTAGTGGACACGGACCATCAGGCTGTGTCTGTTGTCGACGGTGATCCCATGCACGACCAGGTAAAACCCTTCCACTTCCATATCTGAAGAGCAATTTAAATATTCAGCTATTCTAGTACTGCTTCATGTGTGGCAACGGCGGCAATCTGATAATGTGTGATGGTGCCAAATGTTCGCGTGCGATCTGTATTGGCCCCAATGCCCAATGCTTGGGCCTCCCAGTGAACTTGCGCTTTGAAGACCCAGATATTTTGTTCTTCTGCCCCCCCTGTCATCAGGACAACGATCGTAGGGAAAACGAGCCCACCCCTTACTATGTGCGTTCGATGCCTTGACACATCCCATCATTTTTTAATTCCTAAGTTATCAGGGCTTCTATGTCGTCCCAGGTCCTCATACCCATCTGGATACGACCCCAACCCATATGGCGCCACCTGGGCCTAAGCCTGAATATGACGATCTGACTCTCAAACCTCTTTATGGATCCCCAGCTACAATTCGTGGCCACACTCAGCTTGTTCCACGATCAAGATTTCTGAGCAATGGCATCGCTATCCTGAATTTCCGTCTCGACAGTTTCCGTCTTGATACCGGCGATCTCGGCAAGATCTTGGGGCCATTCGCTACCGGCTTCTTTCCTGAAGAGGAAAACATCTCATTGATCTTCGAAGACATAGTGTATGACTTAGCTCGAAGTCAGCGCAAGCACAAGCAAAAGATACACAGCGTTGTCGAAAAATTAAGAGCAGCGAGGTCCGTCCCTCGGGCTGGAACTCCCGTGGACTCTCACCTCAGTGATGTTGTCTTAGCTCCACTCTCAAGACCGTGATAATCCTTATTACGACTCATGCCGAAGACGGGACGGGGCACCTTGCCACTTCTTCAAACTGTCAAGTTAAAATCAACGAGGTGCGTGGTTTCCGTGTTTTATGGGCCCACCTCATGTCCTATGATAGTGGATGGTCGAAGTTGTCACGAGACCGCTCTTGGATATTATCAGTGTGCTTGACTCGCATTGGTTTTTCCTCTGTTGTGGCGCACTGGTCAATATCCCCTCTTCCATGGACATGGTCAAATCCTTTGCCAATGAGTACGTTGTTTTCACTTTTCACTCCACTCTGACTCAAAATAGCAGTTTGAAGCCAGCCAATCTCTTTGCTTTCGACGCGCCTTCGTTTCACCCTATATATGCAGCAACTTTCCTCCTAGATTTCTTCCAGCACATCATAATCGAAGGCCGGACCTTTGACAGTGCCATCGGGCTCCTTGTGAATAATTCGTCTCTTTCACGCCACACTGGTATCGTGCGTTTCTGGGCACGTGACTTGGTGGTTAGGCACTGCACGCTGAAATGGGCACATTCTCGGACTCGGCCATGGGGAATGCCGGTGCCGTACCAATGCCCGTCTTGCCACTGTATCCAAACATGGGATCAGAAGGGCAACGGAGCTTCATCAGAGCTGGGGAGAGATGTGAGTATGCGATGTTCATACAAAGACAAGCAGGGTCGATGCCGCAAATGTCTCACCTTTGCCATGCCGTCACAACCACTCAAGCCTGTCAAACTGTCAGAGGGAGTTTGGGTGGCAGTGGGCCTCGAAAAAACCGATTTTTTGTAGCTTGCTATTGTGTACATACTGTCGCATAAAAATATACATCTGGCTCCTTACGGCGTATTAATTTGTCGCAAGTACTACAGCCTGTACGCACCGGATATTTCCCATCTGCTACCATCGTCCTCACTAGGATTTGTAAGCCGTCCTCCGTCGCTCCATCGCACAAGGTCATTTCACCTTTGCAAAGGACCGGGCGAAGTCGAGGCAACATGAGACAATATGAAGATGCTTGAGACATTGAATTAGACGTTATAAGTCGTTCGCAGCTTCATGGCTTTCAAGTGAAAGTCTAACCCAATCGCGTAACTTAGTGTAGCCAGTAATGGACACATTGCAAGGTGCAACCTCGGTAGGACGTGGACAACTACTGTGCGTTTATCTTTATCTATATTCTCTTCCAGTCTCTTAACTAGTTTTCGTAAACCTAGACCCTTGCCTAGACCAATCTCTGGCCAAATTTCCGAACACCCCAATCTGATGCAATGGAATTGCGGCCAACAGGATTGCTAGGCCGCATGTAAGAAGAATTGTCTTCTGTGAGGGGATCATTAGTTACTCCTCGCTGTAGGATGATCAGATCACGTCATATTTTTCTCACATTTGTTACGAGAAATTCCCACCCTCGTGTCCCCACCGAGAGTGGTCTTGATTTAATAGGCTTTTTCAAGCCACTCTGCTGGATCCAATACCGAATCACCGTTGCGGCACCCTTGTCAGCAACACCTGTCACAATTTGGCGAGTACCTCCCACACTAGAGTAAGCCTGAGCGACAAGTAGGATCGGTGTTACGAGCACATTTCTGTAAAACAACGCACCAAGGCTTGTACAATATCTTCTGCTGTTGAAAGAGCTTTGGATCTCACCTTCTATTCAAGAAATGAATTACTCACAGTCATGTCGAAGTTTCTCCGCCAGCGCCCAATCCTTTACATTGGTGATACGGGCACATCCATAGGATGTGCCTGACAACACCGCACTGTTCCCATGAATGAAGGTAATGGGAAGGATAACATTTTCAGGGTTTGTGTGGGTTGTAGTATGCTGATACGAAGCATCCATAAAGTGGTTTGAATTAAGAGAATACCAATCAATGCCATCATAAAGATTGGTCACTGCAAGGATCTTCTCATTGGGAGACACAGCCGAAGAGCCTCTATATAACTGTTAAGAAGTGCGGTCTGTGCGGAGCAAATAAAACTGGTCATACATTTTACACGAGCGAGGGCGGATGCGCCACTTGATTTCGAGGGTCTTCAGATTCCATGCACTACCGATCATTAGTAAGAATGTCACGTAGCTAGTAGACGGACAGATCTCACATCACACCATGGTCCATGTATGTTATCAGGAGGACATCACCACCACCTAAGAAATGGAGGGAACGCGCCATGGGTTCTGGGAGCTCTCCTTCTAACTCTGGGAAATTGGGGGGGTCTGGAAGAAGCCGGGTTCTTTCCCAAGTAGCTGTAGATTGCTTAGATTAACCTAGTTTCCTGGCAGAAAAAAGACAGTACCAATTGTCGCTTGCTTAACCAACTGGACGACCTTGCCCGAGCCGATAGCTAACCAGATGCCATTCTCCGCAACACAATGAACAGGACCAGGCACACAGTTGATGGTATGATAATGTGTATTTCCCTGAGAAGACAGAACGTTCAACTAGACCAAGGCCAATGATAAGTAACGCTTACATGGGTTGGCTCGGTTGAGACGCTAAGACATATGGTATGTACATCACCACTTGTGTCGCCAGCTATCAGCGTCTTTCCAAAGCGGGAGCGCCAAAGTAATGTTGTTACTGGCGCTTTCACTTGAAATCGACGGATCTCCTGGCCGCTACCATTTCCATGAAAAATGATAACCAGGCCATCATCTGCGGCGCTTGCAAAAAGCGACCCGTCAGGGGAGAACGCTAGTGCGTTGATGGAATCGTAATGTCTTTGAATAGTCTTCTTTAACAAGTACTGGCCCATGTTGTGAAGTAGGGATAGGGATAGGGACGGGACAGAAAGCAAGGTTAATGATGATAACTTGAGCTACCTGAGTCCCTTATAAATTCGTCAACGTGCGATGCCAAAAAGGCACGGACAATAGCATGATCACTGACTGGAATAACTATTGTCTCCAGTCAGAAAAAGAAGGGAGACCGAAGACAGAAAGTAACCGTTCCCGCATGTTGACAATTTACACGCGCCTTAAATGCCGTGCCTGCGAAGCCCAACACGACTGAAGGCTGACTCGGATTACATTGTCAAATGTGAGCAGTACGTCAAATTCGGATTCCAAATTAGAAACGGGATTTTCAATAAAAATAAAAATAAAAATAAGAATCGGGAGTGAGCTGGACGGCCATCAAAGCTCTGAGTGTGATTACCACATATCGAACAAAGATGGCTCATGATCGTATTGTTACGTATTCCTCTAAGGCGCCGCTGCTTCGCGCCCAGGCGCCGAGCACGTATCACCATGGTACATTGCGATCATTTCCCGCTTCTGCATTAGTGTTATAATTTGGGATCGCGCCTATCACAACATCGCATCGTCATTGTTACCTGCTTCTTTAGGTTTGAGGTCAAGAGCCCATAATTGTGGGCTAGCATCATGTTGCATGACTGGTAAATTGCGACACCCGTGACCATGACACCCCAAATGATGTCGGCCGCCCGGTCACGGCTGCAAGTCCGCGTTGTTCGATTAGTACGCGTTGCTCGTTGCCAGGGTCATCTCAGCCGGGCCACAGACAACCCATGGACCATGCTGCACCTTGTGTAAATAAGATCCGAGGCTTGTATACAGCAACTCATTATTAGATGTAATGAAGAGGTGAGGACGCACACTCACAGATGTTTACCACGCATTCTGCCATCTATAATTCGCATCGCTGCGAACAAGAAAATATACCCATTGCGTACAGTAGATTCACGAATCATGAGTATCTACACTTCAAGTATTGAGATCGGTCCCGAAAACAATAATTGTGAGCACAAGGCAAGACACGACTGTGGAAACTTGCACATCGCAATTCCGCGCTACCTTGTACCATTTCACTTGCTTCTGATGCACTGCTAAAATTAGGATCAGTAGAGCAACACTTACACGCCACAGTGTCCACTCGTAGCGTTAAACCAGCGAGAGGCAGTGGCCTGCCCAGCCTTCCTCCTCACCAATCTGACATACCCAGTAATGCTAAGTCTGGATTAAGACGGTGAGTACTCACGGTTGCTCACCAGGGGTAGTAGGACCGGTCACGATGACACTTGACCCTGAATCGCGCGCTCCGGTGCCAAAGCTCCCCAACAGCTCACCCCACTGCAACTCCGCAGCGACGGTAGGAGGGGGTGGCCTAATGGTCCTCGGGGGGTAATGGCGGAGGAGGAGGGTAGGAGCATTGCTCCACGGCCCCCAGCCTGTAGATGAGGAATGCAGGATCAAGGTGGCTACAGATCTAGAGAAGTTAGGAAACGTAAATTTTAAACTGAAGGACGACGACGGCACTCACCTCGAGCATCGCTCCACGACCAAGACTCGACATACAACAGGCTTGCCACTCCCGCCCTGCCCACGCGTTCCTCCTCCCCAACCTGACACGCTGGTGCCAAATCAGGATTGACCGCCTATAAGACGGCGAGTACTAACGGTTGCCCGAAGAGGGCAGCAGGACCGACCACACTGAGATTAAAATACGACCCAGCAACGCGTGCGCGGGTGCCAAAGCTCCCTAACGCAGCTCACCCCACTGCAACTCCGCAGCGACGATAGGAGGGGGTGGCCTGATGGTCCTCAGAGGGTGACGGCGGAGGAGGAGGACAGGGGCATTGCTCCATGGCCTCCAGCCTGTAGGTGAGGAATGCAGGGCCAAGGTAACTACAGAGGAGTCAGGAAACGTAAATTTTAAACTGAAGGACGACGACGGCACTCACCTCGAGCATCGCTCCACGGCCAAGACCCAACAAGCAAACAGGCTTGCCACTCCCGCCCTGCTCACGCATTCCTCTTCCCCAACCTGACACGCTGGTGCCGAGTCAGGATTGACCGCAACGCGCGCGCCGGTGCCAAAGGTGGCTTCCGAACGCGGTTCACCCCACTGCGACTCGAGGCGGCTTAAGGTCGTCAGAGGGCGACGACGGAGGGTGAGGTCAGGAGAAGGACTCCAATGACCTCCAGACTAGAAAGTTGCGATAACGATGGAGTCTGATGTGGAGGAGAGGATGGCCGCATAGATCACAACGAAGAAAAAAATGGAAACTCACCTAGAAAGATGTACAGAACCTCCAGCGCCGAAAAAATAAGCGAGGCAGGCCTTCGCAATGTCCAGAACAGAGGTCAGATGGATTAAGAGTGCCACCAGGCGGAGACGGGAGAAGTCACGAGTGCTCCCACCGATGCAGCCAAGGCGGCGCGCCAAGGTTGCTTGTGAAGGGTGTCGTGCGGAAAGAGTGAGAACAGCTTGAAGCTTGAAGGGTTGAAAATTGAGGACATCAGGTAAGAGGGAAGGGGGGACAACGAACAGACCCCACCGAGGTAACCCAGCTCGTGAAGAGAGTGTGGTGGCACTGGTGGGTTGGGTGGGTTGGTAAGGGAAATGGTTTAGCCGAGAGAGATGGTCGGGGAACTTGCTGTAACCTGTTCTCACGCGGATCAGGAACTCCGATTCACCAATCACACACGCTCGGCTAATTCCAATTCATTCGCCCCTTGCGCTCTCTCTCGATCTCAACTCCGAACAGCTGGGCTGGTGACGGCGGTGACGTGTTACTAATTGATTTGAGCTAACACGTGGTCGTAGTAATTTAAATCCACAGCCGTCATTTGGCCCGTCATGTTGATGCTACTTGGATGCCACAGCCACTTGACCACCTGCAGGGGATAACTGTCCCATCTGGTCGTCGTGTTCACAAACTTGTGCTCATGCTTCCAGGCTGCAGTTTTGGTTATTGGCTTGGGGAATCCAGAATATGTTCAGTTCACCTTCTCGTCTCGACTCTCGACACAACACTCCTGGCGAATTTCTCCCTCCCCATTTTCGGGCGCCCCGTTTGCATTCTCCTCCCCCTTTTTGTGTTTGTTTTTGTCGCACCGCAGGGCTATGACATGGTAAGTTAGGTGTTTAAAAGTGTGGGGAATATCCTCACTCAGTTGCTCCCCCAACGCTCAGGGACAGACGCCTATCTCCGCGTCAGACAACGACCTGTCTCCGACGTCACGCTTCACGGTGCCACTGGCCATGTCACTCTTCCATTCTCCCAAATCACTCTCGTCATTTCCTGGTCTCCTGAATCCCTGCCGCGCTTGCTACAGCACACCAGGGCTGAGGGGAAGCTTCACCACCCTTGTGTCGTCTCCCACCTTACCTCTGCGGATCCTGCTTGTGACTCTACCGTCGTGACCGAGGACAACGTCCCGTTGCACATTACCATACCCCAGCGACACCCCAAGGACAAGAACCTGTCAGGGAACGGGCAGTTACCTTCTGCCTTCCCCCACCTCCCAGTCGCTCAGGCTCAGCCCCACCAACACGACCGACATTGTCATCGCACGCACATCGTTGAATCTTCACAGCGAGCCCCTCGACGGGTGGCAACTTAGAAAACAGTCAGGGAGCGACACGAGGGGTTACAGCCTGCCATCCTCTGCATCATGCCTCTTAGTGCGGTACATCCAACCAGACCGGCGCACACAGCCACAACGTCATCAACACAGATCCATTCCCGTACAGTGGCACATGCAACGACACCACCGATTCACCACCGCTGTAGCTAGCCGAGTGCAAAGGCGTCCTACCGAACGTCGGTGGTGTTGCGTATGGGAATACCGCCGCATTCTACCGCACGCAGTGGGTGTTGTCACCACCCTCAGCTCACGGCATTTGCATCAGAGCGGAGCCCATTTCAAGCGTTGAATCCCGACTCCTGCTGATGCGTAGGCGACGACCATGGTACATAACGATATATCGATGATTTATAAAATCGATGTAAAATTCAGTGACACTCTTAAATGTTGATGACTGCAAATTTTCCTACAACAGTAGACTTGAAGACTGCAATCTCTTTGCGAGAGTTCTACCCTTGGCAGATTCTCATGTACTAATAATATACCACCAGTGTGTTCGCTGAGCCGACCCTTCCATCGTCGTGACTGGGAGTGGCGAATGAACTAGAGATTGAAAGCGTAAAGGTGGAAAACAAACCTCTTCATATGAGCCGGAAATGAGGCTCCGAGCTCTACACGAGCAATGCACACCCCCATGTACCTGATAATGAAAGATGAGTGGTCCAAGTTCCAAGAAACTGTGAACAAAACTTACTGAGCGATGGCAGAGCGAACTACCAAGTCAGGCGGCGCCCGCCTTACAAATGGCTTTCTTTTTCCAACAAACAGTACAGCGATCTCCCCACGCCAGGTAATTTGGGGGAAGTCTCGCTTCAAGTTAGGGTTGGGGCCAAGGCGGGTGTCAAAATAGGAAGAAACCAAGAGAGTGTGGTCGGCAACTCGTATGAGGGTGTCGAAGACCTCTGGTTGCGATGCACTCGGTAAGAAGAATGCACCCTCGACGTCTACATAGGGAGGGTTGATAATGCATCCACCGTGTACTGGTAATTCTGCATTAAAGCGGTACGTGATGGTTTCGCGAGGCCATCTCCCCCACAGATAGCCATTCACGGTACCACTCTTGGTCTGAAGTGATGAGTTGGTAAGAAATTCGGTCATTCGTGTCCAGGCGAAGTCCCAAGCAAGGCACTCACAGGAACATTAAGGTATGAGCGATAAAGGACCATTATTGACGTTCAGCGCTTCAGTGGACGTGTCAGACCCCAGACAAGAGCCAATTCTTGAGGTACAGCTCGAGCCGGTATGTCCACACTTAAATACGGCGTCCATTGGAAATTACTACTTTACTTGCCAATAGGGGTCTGGGGTGTTCCCATAGCCCAGGTCCTGACGGCAAGCTGTGATAGGCTGTAGTGCCCGTAAGCGCATAGAGCTTGCATAAGAATGTCCTGCAGCCAGTCGAGAGTTAATATTGTGTGATGCTGACCATGTGATGTTAGCGTTAATACAATGGACCTTTGGGTACCATTGTGCTCCCGAAAAAGACTTGGACCAGACACTTAACTTACCAGCTGGATGAGTCGATTTGTGACTCATTTATGGGAGTGCCCGTGAGACCATTGTTCTTTTTTTCTAGGCGCTAGTATTGCTAATCATGCGATCATGTCCGTTGTCGTACAGTTCTGGCCCGGGACTAGCCTCTGACGCACAAGCTCACGCAGTAGCGTTACGTGTACCCGCGGTGACTAGTGATAGACATCTCACTTAACTTACAGTATCTACTATAATATAATTGCGCAAGGGGGGATAAGAGCGGAGTTTGCGGTCCGAGACAAAAGCAGACTAACATTTGTTTCTCATCGACGTTCATTCACGTTTTCTTACCCCTCCCTGTTTTTCTTCGCAGATTATATTGTCACGTTGTCTTGCATCCTATTTTGCTACAGATAATAACAGTCGTTTCGATGTCCTGTCCATGGCAACCTCGGGGTCGTCGTCGGAGCTCGGATCTATGTGCGGACCTTTCAAGTTTCCCGACTGTCATCACGGAAACACGGAGCAAGCAGCTCCGATGAGGATTTGAATTAAACTAACCGTACTTTGATAGTTGTGTCCGTTGTTGTACGATGAAGCGATGTTTGTATGCCCACCTCTTCCCTCGCGTCTCAACACGCCTCTCTTCAGTGTCTGCCCGTTAACGATAGCATTACTGAACGGCCCTTCGGGCCGTTCCGTAATTGCTAGTCTATATCTATATATCTATATACAATATATAAAAGTTGAGGGTGCGTGCGAATGCTTACAGTACTGTGGACACATTTTGCTTAGAGAGATTTTCGGTGCTTCAAATTTTTGCTTCCGTGTCTTGTCCGTCTCTAGGTGGGCGGGCGCAGATAGGGGCATCCACACCACACATCTGTCCTGCGTCAGTCCTGCGGCCTGCATCACTGGCAGCATCCGGACCGCAAGCACACCAGCTGAGAGGAGTCTGAGAGGGCCCGAATTTATTTAATACGTTGTGCTTACTACATTACAAATATCGGTACCCCACAACCAAACTTCCGACGGTGATCATGACACGAAGGAACAGCGAGGATTGGGGGGTGGAGCAGGGGTGACGGATAGATGCCTAAGCGAGAAACGAAAGAATGTATGTAGAATGCAAGGAGACGGACACTCAACCTCTGAAAGTCCCGAAGGGATAGCGAGTTGATGCCTAGTGTCTTCACATTTGAGAACCCACCCCAATTCCAGCCATTAAAGCCGTCCCAGTCCTGTACGACATCGCGTAGCGTTCGAAGCCAATCTCTCCATAGTTTCTTGTTGTTGAAGAACTTGAAGTCTGTGCAACCCGCTGAAGGGTCCCACATCTCCACCAAATGGGCGACTGAGATCTCTTGAGGTCTCCACCGTCTCACGAAGGTGTCCTCGAACTGAAGGCGTTCCATTGCCTTGATCTCCTCACGGACGTGGAACGAATTCAGGTAGAATAAAGTGACCTGACGAACGTTTTCATCATCAGCCGTGGTCATCTGGACGTTACAGCAGCAAGGTAAGAAGCTCGCGGGTTTGTCACGCCCCGCAGCAACATCCGCACTCCATGTATCGCCAAAGAAGAGAGGACCACCATGTTTCCAGAAAATATTGGCATCAAAGGTTTCGGTGGGCGGATTGTCTCCTTTTGGCCACTGTGACTTCCAGTATGCGTTACCCAAGATGGATCTCCATTCGCTAGTGGTGAGGGGCGGGAGATCCCGACTGCATCGCTCTTGGAATGCATTGCGGAAAAGGAGGAAATGGTAATAGAAAATACGCTGGTTCTCTTCGTTACTACCCCAAAAGAGATGAATGGGGGGGAGGGAGAACCGTCGAGTTGGGGTTGGGGAATGGAGTTTAACGTGATCGATGTGGCCCATGGCAGTCATCCAGACCTGCTGTGTTTCCGGAAACCAAGCAGGTGCAGCTGAAACATCGGCGAGGCGTCTGAGCTCTGGGTGATTCGATGGTGAGGGATATGCAGCCGTGTTCATCTTCGCCTTCTTGGCCCGGCGGCCGGCTGTACACGAGACGTTAGTCCGACTCAAGGAAAAGTAAAGCATCATACCTTCGTCGTTCTTCCTGTTCTCCATCTTGTCCATCGAACGCTTGAGCTCATTGGTCGGTTTAAAGGTGTCCAAGCGATCGTGATAGCCGCGGGCAACGGTCTCCAGATCTGCCACGAGGTCCTTCACGAGCGGCGGGTAGTACCAGTGGTGAAGAGAATGGACGAGCGGCTGCAAAGACATAGGTTGTGCACTGCACAACTCACGAGGGGACAATGCGACTTCCTTTGCAAGGTCAAGTGCAAAGGCTGGCTTGGGGATGAGGAGATAGGAGGCCACAGACCAGTGTGTATGATCGGCGTACAGCTGCTCGTCTCTGAAGATGGCGCCGCGAGTTGGCGCACGGATAGGTGTTTGAAAGGAATCGCCTGCACGAACATCTTTCCACCAGTCCAAAAAAGCGGAGAGTTCCAGAAGAGATCGCTGCAGGTTTCGAAAGACTTCAACAAAATCTCGCCATGCTCCGAAGTCCTTCTCGAGTCTGCAGAGTGTTTCGAAAGACCTGGTGTACGCCTTCATCGGACGCTCAATGGAGGAAAAAAAAGGCTGGGATGTGATGGCAGAAAATGGGTCTTCCAGGGCCGCCTTGATCGACTTCCATTTGTTGGACAGCTCCTCGAACAACTCGGGATTAATGACATGGCAGTTCGATTTGCGGGGATGAGCTCGCCACATAGTCTTTTCAACGGGGAGAGTAAGAAGATTGGGTGTGGAGGAGTGACTTTGCGGGCGCAGTGGGATCCAGGGAAGGTAAGGAAATTCTCGGCGAAATGGCTGTGGATAAACCGTCCACTCGTGAGCTCCCCAGAACCCATCAATGCCAATGATAGGCTCAAACGAAGGAGGGGGGGCGGGAATGGAGTGGACGTTGGCACCCAGCATTACGAATCCAAGTTGCCACTCGTCAGCAGATGCCCAACAGGTATAAATGAGATGGGGTGGAAGAGACATGGTTCCACTCATCTACGAGTCAGTTGGTGCACGAAAAAATTGGAATGGCGAACTCACGGTGAAGGCAGAAACGTAACGAAAGGAATAGTCCTTCTTAATGCACGGACTCGGGGTAGGGAAACGACGGAAGCACACGATAGAGCGAGATAGCGCGTGGCAGGTATTGGAGAAGGGAAGTGATGCAGAGGTAACAGTACGTTTCACCCAAGACAGCCAGACAACGTGTCAATACTGATTTGAAAGTATACTTGTGGGAGAAAGGAAATAAATGCGAGCTTGAAAGAGGGGTGTACAGTGTCGGTCACGTGACTTGACCAGCTTTACGTGATTAGCTTGACACGCGTGTGGACGCGACACTGACGCGACACGATTTGAGACGGCCCGATTGTACCCGTCGGCTGTTGTTCCGCCCGTGTCTGTCTAACTCATTACAGTAAGTTCCCCGTCGGGTTGCCACTGTCTTGCCACTGTCTTCCGCCTTCATTCTCCGCTACCGTTTCTCCCAAGATTTCTCCTCGCCAACTCACCACTTTCCCTCCTTCCTCACGCTGTTTGGATCTTCTGTCACCCTTTCCTCACGGCACCCTTCACGAGCAACCTGGACGTGCCGTCTGGGTTGCCTCGGTAGGATGTGTTCGTTGCCCCCCCCTTCCCTCTTACCCGAT
>Ga0209530_1000703_pt1 | contig 20356 bp, 19 predicted proteins | sample BlaSpr_A8_Ref_O1_FD_187987 | JGI IMG/M metagenome (GOLD analysis project Ga0209530, IMG submission 187987) | Forest soil microbial communities from Thunder Bay, Ontario, Canada - Black Spruce, Ontario site 2_A8_Ref_O1 (SPAdes) (version 2) | ecosystem: Environmental > Terrestrial > Soil > Boreal...
AGCGGGTCGTCAACCTGAACCGAATCCCCGACCTTTTTGAGCCAGCGCGTCACGGTGCCCTCGGCCACCGACTCGCCGAGCTCGGGCATCAGCACGGGCGTCGCACTGCCCCCACCAGAAGCCTGCTGGGCCGGCGCTGCGGGTTCAGGCTCGGGTTCGGATTGGGTCGCCGCAGCGGGTTCGGGCTCGGGTTCGGATCGCGCTGCAGACTCGGGCTGGGCCTCCGGCTCGGGTTGAGCCCCCTCAGGTTGTTCGGCGGCGGACTCGGAAGCGTCGCCGATGACGGCCAGGTCGCCGCCAACCTCGACGGTGTCGTCCTCCTGGGCGATGATCTTGGTCAGCACACCCGCGGCGGGCGCTGGGATTTCGGTGTCGACCTTGTCGGTCGACACTTCGACGAGAGGTTCGTCGAGTTCGACCGTGTCGCCTTCCTGCTTTAGCCAGCGCGTGACCGTCCCCTCGGTGACGCTCTCACCGAGTGCCGGCATCTGGACGGAGAAGGCCATGGTCGTTTGACTCCTCGATTGCTCGGCGCAGGTCGACATCTGGCTTACCACACCGTGGTGTACCGGATGTGGAACCCCGGTAATTGTCGAAACCATCCTGTCACGCCACTTCGTCGACACACATCCAGGGCGCAGCGGTGATCCCCGACCGCTTGCTAGGGTGTGGCGGCTGTTAGTCAAAGCTAATCGTGGGTGGGCGGAGGTCCGATGACGGCAATTCAAAAGGTACCCGAGCAGTTCGTCGACAGCGCGGACGGCGTGCGGATCGCTGTCTACGAAGAGGGCAATCCCGAGGGACCGACCGTCGTGCTGGTGCACGGTTTTCCCGATTCGCACATGTTGTGGGATGGCGTCGTTCCGCTGCTGGCCGAGCGGTTCCGGATCATCCGCTACGACAACCGCGGTGTCGGCCTGTCGTCGGTGCCCAAGCCGGTCTCGGCCTACACCATGGCCCACTTCGCCGACGACTTCGCGGCGGTGACGGGCCAGCTGAGCCCCGGCCGGGCGGTGCACGTGCTGGCCCACGACTGGGGTTCGGTGGGTATGTGGGAATACTTGAAGCGGCTGGGTGCCAGCCACCGGGTCGCCTCGTTCACATCGGTGTCCGGCCCGAGTCAGGACCAACTGGTCGACTACATCTTTAGTGGTCTGCGCCGGCCGTGGCGCCCGCGAAGGTTTGTGCGGGCCATCAGTCAGGCACTCAGATTTACCTACATGGCGCTGTTCTCGATCCCGGTGCTGGCGCCGCTGTTCCTCAGGCTGACGTTGTCGATCCCGGCGCTGCGGCGCAACGCGGTCGACAACATCCCCGACGACCAGATTCACCACTCCGACAACCTGGCCAGGGATGCCGCCCGCTCGGTGAAAACCTACCCCGCCAACTACTTTCGCTCGTTCTCCAGGCGCGGCCAGGCCATTCACGTGGTGGACGTGCCGGTGCAGCTCATCGTCAACACCCAAGACAAGTACGTGCGGCCCTACGGATACGACGAGACCGCGCGCTGGGTGCCGCGGCTGTGGCGGCGCGACATCAAAGCCGGCCACTTTTCGCCGATGTCGCACCCGCAGGTGATGGCGGCCGCCGTGCACGACTTCGCTGACCTGGCCGAAGGCAAACAGTCCAGCCGTGCGCTGCTGCGCGCTCAGGTCGGACGTCCTCGTGAGTCCTTCGGCGACACCCTGGTGTCGGTCACCGGCGCCGGCAGCGGGATCGGCCAGGCGACCGCCTTCGCCTTCGCGCGGGAGGGCGCCGAGCTGGTCATCAGCGATATCGACGAGGCCGCCGTCAAGGACACCGCGACGCAGATCGCCGCGCGTGGCGGCATCGCCCACGCCTACGCCCTCGACGTGTCCGACGCCGAAGCGGTGGAGGCATTCGCCGAGCGAGTCACCGCCGAACATGGCGTGCCCGACATCGTCGTCAACAACGCCGGCATCGGGCACGTGGGGAGGTTCCTGGACACCCCGGCCGAGCATTTCGACCGCGTGCTGGACGTCAACCTCGGCGGCGTGGTGAACGGCTGTCGTTCCTTCGCGCGGCGCCTGGTCGAGCGCGGCAGCGGCGGGCACATCGTCAACGTGTCGTCAATTGCCGCCTACGCGCCGCTGCAGTCGATGAGCGCCTACTGCACTTCCAAGGCAGCTGCCTACATGTTCTCCGACTGCCTGCGGGCCGAACTCGATGCCGCCGGGATAGGATTGACAACGATTTGCCCCTGCGTCATCAAAACCAACATCATCCAAAACACCCGCATCGACGCGCCGGCGGGAAAGAGCGAGCAGGTCGACGGGCGGCGGGGGCAGCTGGAGAAGATGTTCGTGTGGCGCAGCTACGGCCCGGACAAGGTGGCCGAGGCCATCCTGTCGTCGATCAAGAAGAACAAGCCGATGCGCCCGGTGGCGCCGGACGCCTATGCGTTCTACGGCGTTTCCCGCGTGGCACCGCAGGCGCTGCGCAGCGCCGCGCGGTTGCGGTTGATCTAGCCCGCCCCTAAACGGCCCGGTTCCGAGCGTCGAATCAGTAGCGGGCCGGCGATCGCGACTATTCCGATGAGCGTCAACGGTATGGACCAGGCGCGCCGGCCCGATACCGACGACTCGCACTGGGCGACGAAGTCGGTCGGCCGGACGATCTGGTTGAGAATCGGAATGTTTGCCCCGTTCTTCTCGTTCGCGTTCCTGGCAGCGGAAAGATCTGAGGCAATCGCGTTCCCGCATGCAACGGAACCGCCGCTGCCGTCCGAGACCGACACTGGCATCAGGAGCCCGATCACTCCGGCCAGCAGTAGCACGACCCCCACCGCGATCATCAACCGTCGAGTACTCACAATTTGCCTTCCGTCGAATACCAGTCGATGGGAGGTTAGCCAGCAGATCGTGGTTTAAACCGAGCCGGCGTCACGCCGGCCTGACGCCGGCCCTGTTTTGCAGGGCACGCCTACCCGTTGTTAACGATGTCCTCCAACACCGCAAACATCGTGCGGGTCGGCACACCGGTCGCGCCTTTGGCCGTGTACCCCCACGCGCTGCCGGTGTTGTAGGCCGGGCCGGCCACGTCGATGTGCGTCCAAGCCACCCCGTCGGCGACGAATTCGCGCAGGAACACCCCGGCCACCAGCATGCCCGCGTAGCGCTGCCCGCTGACATTGGCCAGGTCTGCCACCGTGGACTTCAAATCGTCCTTGAGTTCGTCGGGCAGCGGCATGGGCCAGCCGTTCTCACCCACCTGTTGCGAGATCGCGGCGACTCGGTCCCGGAACTCGTCGCTGCCCATCACACCGGGTATGCGGGAGCCCAGCGCCACCGTCTGTGCACCGGTCAGCGTGGACGTCTCGATCAGGTAGTCCGGGTTGTCCTCGCACGCCCGGACGATGGCGTCGGCCAGGATGAGCCGGCCCTCTGCGTCGGTGTTGAGTACCTCGACCGTGGTTCCGCCGTACTGGGTCAGCACGTCGCCTGGGCGCTGTGCTGTGGCCGACGGCATGTTCTCGGCCATCGGCACCGTGGCGATCACGTCGATCGGCAGCTCGAGCTGCGCGGCCAGTGTGACGGTCGCGATGACCGCCGCGGCTCCACCCATGTCCGAGGTCATGTAGTGCATTGACGCCGCCGGCTTGATCGAGATGCCGCCGGTGTCGAAAGTGATGCCCTTACCGACCAGAGCCACTCGCTTTACGTGCTTGCCCTTCTTGGTTTTGGCCAGCCGCGAACCCCGGTGGATCAGTCGCACCAGCCGCGGCGGCCGCGATGAGCCCTGGCCGACGCCGATCACTCCGCCGTAGCCCGCCTTCTGCAGCGCCTTGTCGTCGAGCACCTCAACTTCAAGGCCGACGGACTCGCCCAAAGCCTTTGCGCGCTTGGCGAATTCGGCGGGGAAGAGGTGGCTCGGCGGGGTGTTGACAAAGTCACGGGCGGTGGCGACCGCGGTCGCGACGGCAGCGCCGTGCGCGCTGTGTTTCTTGGCGTCCTTTGCGCTGGCGAGCACGGTGATCTTGCGCAGCCCATTGTCTTTCGGAGCGGTCTTGTCGCTGCGGAAGGCGGTGAACCGGTAGCTGCCCAGGATCAGCCCCTCGACGGCGGCGGAGCAGACGTCTTCACCGGGTAACTCGGCCAGCGTGGTGAGCACCACCTCGGCGCTGCCCAGCGTCCGCGCCGCCACACCGGCGGCGCGGCGGATCGTGTCCGCCGGCCACTCCGACCGCGGCTTGCCCAGGCCGATCGTGAGCACGCTGCCCACCGGCAGCGACGGCACCACCAGTCGGTGCACCTGTTCACTACCGCCTGTGGCTTCCAGTGCCCGCAGTCCGGCCTCGATTTCGGCGACCGCATCGGCGGTCAGGAACGGCTCGGCCGCGGCAACCACCGCGCCCGGCCGGTCGTCATCGCCGGTCGAGACGACCGGCACGATCAATACCGAAGAATCCACACCACGTTTCGGCAGCGATGTGGCGACCTGGACGGATGGGACGGAGGGGGGTTGGTAACCCGGTTCGGTGGTCACGGGCAATCACCCTAGTCACCAGCGGTAAGGCTTAGGTCGGCAGCGTCCCCGCGTGCAGGTCGAAGGCGGTCACCGGGTCCTCAAAACCCTTGAGAGTCAAAGGGCCTAGGGTCACCACCGGCCAGTCGGGCAACATGTCGCGCAGCTCGGGTGTGGCCAGGATCTGCCCTGGCGCCGCTGCCGCCACCAGTCGGGCAGCCAGGTTGACAGGGTTGCCGAAGTAGTCCCCGTTGATGGCAACGACCGTGCCGAACGCAAGACCGGCGCGGACCTGCAGTCCTTCCTCGCGCGCCTTCGGGTGCTCGACGAGATCAATCGCCACCCGCGCCAGCCGCTCGGGCGCCGAACTCACCCACATCACCTCGTCGCCGATAAACTTCACCACCCGCCCGCCGTCGGCATGCACCACGTCGGAAACGGTGCCGGCGAACTCGTTGAGCAATTCCGACAACTGCGCCGGTGTAAGCGCCTGAGTCAATGCAGTGAAGCCGGACAGATCCGCAAAACCAACACCGCACACAACAGACGCCGACGTGTCGCGAAGGACACCCTCGAAGTGGGTTCGGGCGCTGGTCAGATGGTGGCGGTGCACGATGTCGATCAGTGCCCCGATCCGGGGGACGAACTCGGCGACTGAGCGGTACGCCTGCGCGGTGGCGAGCTCGTCGCGGGTGTGGGTCATCTGGATGTCCGGCGTCCCGGCGCGGATCATTGTCGACTCGGCTTCAGCGAGCCGGGCCATGGCGGCGCCCAGGACCCGCAACAGGCCGAATGCGCCGTCCTGGCCGATCACCGCCTTGAGCGCGAGCCAGGTTGCCAGGGCGTCGACGTCGGCCTGGCTCAGCGCAGGAATATCGGGACCGGCGACAGTCAGGCCGAGCAAAGCCCAGGCGCGCGCGACGTCCTCGGCTGCTATCCCGAGTTCCTCGGCCGCGGTCTGCAACGTGTAGATCGGGCGCCCCGACCACAACAGAACATCACCGGCAAGGCCGAACAGCCGGCCGCGAAGTTCGGCTTCAACCATCTCGTCGACCGTGAAACCAAGTCCGTCCAGGTACTTGATCAGGTCGGCCCGCTCGCGCGGCTTTGCGATTCCGGCAGCCTCCAGCTGTTCGAAATCCGAGGGGTCAAACGAATCGCACACCTACCCAAGTGTGCCAGCAGCGGTGCGGATTAGGGTGGGACGCCGTGAGCGATGCGCCAGAGCTGATAAAAGGACCGCTGGAAGACCGCCACCGCGAATTGGGGGCAAGTTTCGCCGAGTTCAGCGGCTGGCTGATGCCGGTGTCATACGCGGGCACCGTCAGCGAGCACAACGCGACCCGCAGCGCCGTCGGCCTGTTCGACGTCAGCCACCTGGGCAAGGCGTTGATCCGCGGACCGGGTGCCGCGCAGTTCGTCAACTCCGCACTCACCAACGACCTGGGCCGCATCGGCCCCGGCAAGGCTCAATCCGGCAAGGCTCAATATACGCTGTGCTGCACTGAATCCGGCGGTGTCATCGATGACCTGATCGCCTACTACGTCGCCGACGACGAGATCTTCCTGGTGCCCAACGCCGCCAACACCGCTGCGGTGGTCGAGGCGCTGCAAGCGGCCGCACCGGCCGGTCTGACGATCACCAACGAGCATCGGAACTATGCGGTGCTGGCGGTGCAGGGCCCGCGGTCCGCCGACGTGCTCGGTGAACTCGGTCTGCCGACCGGCATGGATTACATGGGCTACGCCGATGCTTCGTTCTCGGGGGTGCCGGTGCGGGTCTGTCGCACCGGGTACACCGGCGAGCACGGCTATGAGCTGCTGCCGCCCTGGGCGTCCGCGGGCGTGGTATTCGATGCACTGGTGGCCGCGGTCACCGACGCCGGAGGTGAACCGGCCGGCCTGGGAGCTCGCGACACGCTGCGCACCGAGATGGGCTATCCGCTGCACGGGCACGAACTTGCGCTGGACATCTCGCCGCTGCAGGCCCGATGCGGCTGGGCGATCGGCTGGAAGAAGGATGCGTTCTTCGGGCGCGACGCGCTGCTGGCCGAGAAGGCGGCGGGCCCACGGCGGCTGCTGCGGGGCCTGCGCACGGTGGGCCGCGGCGTCTTGCGTCCCGGGCTGACGGTGCTCGCCGGGAATGCCCCGGTTGGGGTGACCACGTCGGGAACGTTCTCTCCGACGCTGCAGGTGGGCATCGCGCTGGCATTAATCGACACCGACGCCGGAGTCGAGGATGGCCAGCAAATCACCGTCGATGTCCGAGGCCGCGCCGTGGACTGCGAGGTAGTGCGTCCACCCTTCGTCGAACTGAAAACGCGCTAACCGAGATCCCGTGAGACCGGGTGCGACGGCTAAAACCCTTTGGCGCGCGCATATACAATCGGCCCATGACCAGCGGCTCCCTTGAATTCACGGTTTCGCGCTCGGCAAATCCGGCGAGCGACGCGGAACGTGAATCGATCCTGCTCGAGCCGGGCTTCGGCAAATACCACACCGACCATATGGTGTCGATCGACTACACCGAAGGCCAGGGCTGGCACACCGCGGCGGTGATCCCGTACGGCCCGATTCAGCTGGATCCGTCGGCAATCGTGCTGCACTACGCACAGGAAGTCTTCGAAGGGCTTAAGGCTTATCGCTGGGCAGACGGGTCGATCGTGTCGTTTCGTGCCGACACCAACGCCGCCAGGTTGCGCTCGTCGGCCCGGCGGCTCGCGATTCCCGAACTGCCCGCCGAGTTGTTCATCGAATCCCTGCGTCAGCTCGTCGCTCTCGACAATGCCTGGGTGCCCCGGGCCGGTGGCGAAGACGCGCTGTATCTGCGGCCGTTCATCATCGCCACCGAGCCGGGACTCGGGGTGCGACCGGCCAAGCAGTACCGCTACCTGCTGATCGCCTCGCCGGCCGGCGCCTACTTCAAGGGCGGCATCAGCCCGGTCAGCGTCTGGGTGTCGACAGAGTATGTGCGGGCCAGCCCGGGTGGCACCGGCGCGGCCAAGTTCGGCGGCAACTACGCCGCGTCGCTGGTGGCCCAGGCCGAAGCCGCCGACCACGATTGCGACCAGGTGGTGTGGCTGGACGCCGTCGAGCGCCGTTTCGTCGAAGAGATGGGCGGGATGAACATCTTCTTCGTATTCGGCAGCGGTGGATCTGCACGACTGGTCACTCCGGAGCTGTCTGGTTCACTGCTACCCGGTATCACGCGAGATTCATTGCTGCAGTTGGCTATTGATGCCGGATTCGCTGTCGAGGAGCGCAAGATCGATATCGATGAGTGGCATAAGAAAGCCGCCACGGGCGAGATCACCGAGGTGTTCGCCTGCGGTACCGCCGCCGTGATCACCCCCGTTTCGCTGGTGAAGTACGGCGACACCGAATTCGCCATCGCCGACGGCGCGCCTGGTGAAGTGACGATGGCGCTGCGCGACACGCTGACCGGAATACAGCGGGGTACCTTCGCCGACACTCACGGCTGGATGGCCCGGCTGGACTAGGCCCGTCTGGGCGCCCGAACGTGACGGTGCAGTCACGCCCGAGCCCCGAACGTGACTGCACCGTCACGTTCGGGGGAGTCTAGAACCGGACCAACCCCGCAAGCGCGACGGCGCTCACCGTCGTGGTCAGTTCAATCGCGGCGCCCAGCACGTCACCGGTGATGCCGCCGAAACGGCGCACACAGTGCGCGACCAGGGCCGTGCCGCACGACACGGCCGCCAGCACCGCAACCGGCCCCTGCCATAGCCGCGTACCCGCCGCCACGGAAACCACAAGCAGCACCGCGAACCAGGCCGCCACCACCGGCAAGGGCTGGGTGCCCGCGACCCGGGCGCCCAGAGAGCTGCCTTCGGCCGCCGGCACCGACCGGCGACACGCCAGCACCGCCGTCACCCGGCCGGCAAATACCGCCACAACGATCCCCCCGAGAAGCCCCGCCGCGCCGAGCGCCGAGAACGCCAGCCCCTGCAACGCCATCGCCAGCACCACAGCTGCCACCCCGAACGGCCCGGTCGATCCGTCGCGCATCACCGCAAGCGCACGCTGCGACGGCCCGTAGCAACCCAGTCCGTCGGCCGTATCGGCAACGCCGTCGATGTGCAGGCCGCGGGTGGCGAGCAGCAGCGCCGCCACTGCGAGGAGTCCGGGCAGCGGGCTGGACGGACCGAAGGCCAACCCGCCTGACCAGGTGACACCCGCGGCCAGAGCGCCCAACAGGGCGCCGACCACCGGCAGCGCGGTCATGGCGCCGCGTCCCATCGGGGTGTCCCCGGCGCGCGGAACGGGCATGACCGTTCCGAACGCGAAAGCCGCTGCCAGCGAACGCATCACGATGAGCTAGCCGGGGGACCGGGTGGAAACACCGGCGTCGGTGAAGGTCGCCATCGACGACAGCGCGGCCACCGCGGCGCGCAGCACCGGCAGTGCCGCCACCGCGCCGGTACCTTCGCCCAGCCGCATGCGCAGGTCAAGAATCGGGTCCAGATCAAGAGCCGCCAGGGCCAGCCTATGACCCGGTTCGGTGGACCGGTGACCGGCCTGCCACCATAGCCGGGCGCCCGGTGCCATTCGCTCGGCGACCAACGCAGCGGCCGTCACTGCCATGCCGTCGAGCAGCAGCGGGGTGCGCCGGACGGCAGCCTGCGCGCAAAAGCCTGCCATCGCGGCCAGGTCCGCGCCGCCGCAGCAGCGCAGCAACCCGACCGGGTCGGGCAACACAAGCCCGGCACGAAACAGGGCATCCCGCACCGCGGCGGTCTTGCGTGCCCAGCCGGCATCATCGATCCCCGTCCCGAAGCCAACCACGACAGCCGGCTCGGTATTCGTCAGCGCCGCGACCAGAACCGCTGCCGCGGTGGTGTTTCCGATTCCCATGTCGCCTGCGACCAGCAGGTCAGCTCCGGCGTCGACCTCCTCGTCGGCTATCCGCATACCGGCGGCGACGGCGCGGGTGGTTTCCTCGTCGGTCAACGCGTCCTCGACGGCGATGTCGCCGCTGCCGCGCCGCACTTTGTGGTCGCCGATCTGCTCTGACAATGCGTCCGCATCCACCGCCAGGTCCGCAACCCGCACGGTCGCGCCCGCGATACCGGCCAGTGCGTTGATCGCCGCTCCGCCGGCGTCGATGTTGGCGACCATCTGGGCGGTCACTTCCGGCCGGTACGCCGATACCCCGGACCGGGCGACACCGTGGTCGCCGGCGAACACCACCACGCGGGCGCGCTCGAATTGCCGTGGCGGGCACTGGCCTTGGCACGCCGCGATCCAGACCGAGAGGTCCTCAAGGCGGCCGAGCGCGCCCTGCGGCTTGGCCAGGGTGTCCTGGCGAGCCCGGGCGGCCGCGGCGGCGCCCTCATCGGGCGGCAACACCGGCGCGAATTCCATCAGATTCCCGACGGCTTGATCGGTACCGCCTGCCCGGCCACCACCAGCACCACCTGGTCGCACAACGCCGCGATTCGTTGGTTGAGGCTGCCCAATTCGTCGGCGAATCGGCGGCCGGATGCGGTCGCCGGCACTACGGTCAACCCGACTTCGGGGCTGACCAGCACCAGCGTGGCGGCAAAGGCACTGACCGCGGCGAGCATGTCATCGATCATCTCTTGAACGGGAGCCGCGACTGGTCCGTTGTCCCATGCCTGGTGGCGGTCCAGCGTGCTGGTCAGCCAGGCGCCCAGGTCGTCGATGAGCGTCGGGGTGTGCGGCGACTGCCGCAGTTGGGCGGTGATGTCGTCGGTTTCGACCGTCGACCAGTGCGCCGGCCGACGGTTGCGGTGCTGAGCGACCCGGTGCGCCCAGGCATTGTCGGCCTGGCTGTCCAGCCCGGAAGCCAGATATCGGACCGGCTGGCCGGGTGTCAGTGACTTGGCGATGGCTTCCTCCGCCCAGCGGGATTTGCCCGACCTGATCCCGCCGAGCACCAAAGTGCGCACAGGGGTCAGGCGGGTGCCGGTTGATTCTCAACCGACACGGCTGCCGCGCTCGACTTGGGGCCGGGGCGCGCGCATCCGGCGCATTTGGGACGCCCTGGTGGCGGCGTAAAAACCCAGCTTCCATCGACTTTCGGTGTTTTTCGGGAATTTCGCGTCGACCATTCTGCCAACCTTGCGGCCCAAGATGACCGCGTCGACACCCATCACGGCCATGAGCCCCAACATCACGGGAGATATGTAGAACTGCAGCGGCGGAACAGCGAACGAGACGAACAGCAGAGCCAGTGCTGCCGGCATGAACAAGCCGAGAACGCTGCGCCGGGAGTCCACCACATCGCGAACATAGCGGCGTACCGGGCCCTGGTCGCGCGCCAGCAGGTAGGCCTCTTCGCCGGCCATCATCCGCTCCCGCCGATCCACGCTCTTGGCCCGGCTCGCGACTCTGTCGGCCCTGCGCTGCCCGCGGCTGACCTTGGGGCCGGCCAGCGATTTGCGCCGGGCTCGCGCCTCCGAGGCGGTCATGGGTGCCGGTACGATCGGACCCTTCCTCGTGTTGCGCGTGGACTGGTCGCGCTTGGGCGTGGGCCGACCCTTGGGGTCGGTCTTACGGGTCCCGCGAGATATTGTGTCCGGGGAAACGGCCGCAACAGATGCCGCCGCCTCCCCGGTACCTTCTTCACGGCCTTTCTTACGGCCCAGCAGCTTCACAGTCGCCAGGTTACTTCGCCGCCAGAGGGTCCGGAACGGGTACCTATCGGGCATGCGTCCGTGTGTGCCTTGGACCTACGCTTACCTCAGATGGACGGCTGCCTGTAATGGACGACAACGGATCGACGGCCTTGGATGACGAGGCCGGTGGCCCCACGCCCGGCCATCTCCAGTTGGGGGCCATGCGGGTGCTGGTGGCCCCGGATTGCTATGGCGACAGCCTTTCTGCTTCAGAGGCCGCCGCCGCCATCGCGACCGGCTGGACTCGGTCACGTCCGGGCGACCAATTCATCGTCGCCCCGCAGTCCGACGGTGGGCCGGGGTTCGTCGACGTGCTGGGTAGCCGGCTGGGGGAGACGCGCCAATTGCGGGTCTGCGGGCCGCTGGATACCGCCGTGGACGCCCGCTGGGTGTTCGATCCCGACTCGGCGACCGCCTACCTGGAGTGTGCGCAAGCGTGCGGTCTGACGTTGCTTGGCGGCCCGCCCACCCCGGAGACCGCGCTAGCGGCCGACAGCAGCGGAGTCGGCCAGCTTATCGCCGAGGCGCTGCGGACCAGGGCGGCCCGGGTCGTGGTCGGCCTGGGAGGCAGCGCGTGCACTGACGGCGGGAAAGGAATGATTACCCAGCTCGGTGGGCTGGCCGCCGCCCGCCGACAACTGGCTGACATCGAGCTGATCGCCGCCTCCGACACCGAATACCCGCTGCTGGGACCATGGGGTGCGGCCAGGGTATTCGGGCAGCAGAAGGGTGCGGACCGGGCCACTGTCATCGCACTCGAGTCCCGCCTTGTCAAATGGGCCGCTGAACTGGACGCCGCCGCAGGAAGAGCAGTGAGCGCCGAGCCCGGCGCGGGCGCCGCGGGCGGTATCGGCGCCGGGCTGCTTGCGCTCGGCGGCCGGTGCGAGTCGGGCGCGGGAATAATCGCCGAGCACACCCACTTGGACGACGACCTTGAAACCGCGGACATGATCGTCACCGGTGAAGGCCGATTCGACGAGCAGTCCTTGCACGGCAAGGTGGTTGGGTTTCTCGCGGCCGCGGCCCGTCCGCTGGGAATTCCGGTGATCGTCCTGGCCGGACAGGTCAACCTGGACAGTTCCGCGACGCGATCATCGGGGATCATGTCCGCTTTGGCCATGGCCGAATACGCGGGTTCGGTGCGGTTGGCACAGGCCGATGCGGCAAACCAGCTCATGGGATTAGCGTCACAGGTGGCGGCACGACTCGGGAATAGTCCTCCAGCAAGGTACCGTTGAGCTAGTGGGCTTTCCCCGGTGGTTCGGGTCCTTGCTGAATTGAGGGGCAAATTGAGCTCAGGGCGCACCCACCCAACGATGAGGCAAGTAGGAGAAGCAATGACGGTGGAGAACGAGTCGATCACCAAAACCCACGGCGTCATCCTGACCGGGGCTGCCGCCACCAAGGCGAAATCCCTGCTGGACCAGGAGGGACGTGACGACCTTGCACTGCGTATCGCGGTGCAGCCGGGTGGCTGCGCCGGGCTGCGCTACAACCTCTTTTTCGACGACCGGACGCTGGACGGTGACCTGACCGGGGAGTTCGGTGGTGTGACCCTCACGGTCGACCGGATGAGTGCGCCCTACGTGGAAGGCGCGTCCATCGATTTCGTGGACACCATCGAAAAGCAGGGCTTCACCATCGACAACCCCAACGCCACGGGTTCTTGCGCCTGCGGAGATTCGTTCAACTGACCGGCTAGCGGCCCTTCTGGTCGGTTTAGTACGAGCCCCCAGTACGCAGGACGTACGAGCAGACCAAGATCTGGCCTCGCTGGAAAAGCAACTGCGCGACACCCTGGACCTGCCCGCGCATCGGGCCACCAAACGCAGGCGATACCTGCATGGTGAACAGGGCCTGCGCCTGATACTGCGACAAGTAGACGATCTTGTCGACGGAGGTCAGCGCGACCTGAGAGAACTGCTTGCGGAACGCGTCGCTGCTCAGCTTGGCCAGGGCCTGGTCAGACCGCTTGTCGCGCACGCCGTCGTACATACCGCACAACGCGTTGCGGACGATGCCGTCGACGTCGCGGTGCTCGAGCGCGTCCAGATACCCCTGAATCGCCGTTTTGGCGGATGCGTCGGAGAACGCGGCGCCGGTACTGGCTCCGTTGGTGCGAACCCCGTACACGATCGCCACTGTCATCGCCGCGACCAGTGCGACGGCTACCAGAATGCCGATGATCAGGCGCCGCCTGGACCGTCGCTTTGGGTATGAAACCGGTATTTGCCCCGGATAGGTGCCTGACGGTGGCGAGCCTTCGTTGCTCGGCGGCCGGACGAAAGCCGAGGCCCCGGGTGTGGGTCCGTCGGGGAAGTCAACCGGCTGGGACTCGCCGTACGGGTTTGGTCCGTCGGTGCCGACACTGTGGTTCGGCGGGTGCGGACCGGCCATCGTGGTTCTCCTACGGTGGTGGACGGGACCACAAGCGGTTAGCGCCCGAGTATCCGGGTCCCGGCGGCTTGAGTAGCTCCTTAGGCAGGCTAGCGCACGACCTCTTGTCGACTGCGGACGCAACGGCGGTCGATACGCCTGAGTAAGATAGCTGACCTTACTAACGAAGGGTGGAGATTTCGTGACGATCGCGGTAACAGGTTCGATTGCGACCGATAATCTGATGCGGTTTCCCGGCAGATTCTCCGAGCAGCTGCTAGCCGATCATCTGCAGAAGGTATCGCTCAGCTTCCTGGTGGACGACCTGGTGATTCATCGCGGGGGTGTGGCGGGGAACATCGCCTACGCCATCGGTGTGCTGGGCGGTGACGTCGCGCTGGTCGGCGCGGCCGGCGACGACTTCGGCGAATACCGCGAATGGCTGCAGGGCCACGGTGTCAACTGCGACCACGTGCTGATTTCCGAGACCGCGCACACCGCACGATTCGTGTGCACCACCGACCTCGACATGGCCCAGATTGCGTCGTTCTATCCCGGCGCTATGTCGGAGGCGCGCAACATCAAGCTCGCAGACGTGGTGTCATCCGTGGGCACGCCGGATCTGGTCATCATCGGGGCCAACGACCCCGACGCCATGGTGGTGCACACGGAGGAGTGCCGGAAACTCGGCTTGGCGTTCGCCGCTGACCCGTCCCAGCAGCTGGCCCGGTTGTCCGGAGACGAGATCAGCAAGCTCGTCGACGGTGCTGCCTACTTGTTCACCAACGATTACGAGTGGGAGCTGTTGCAGTCCAAGACCGGCTGGTCGGAGGCCGACGTGCTGGCGCAGGTCGACCTGCGGGTGACCACACTGGGCGCCAAGGGGGTCGACATAGTGGACCGCGACGGCACGACCATCCACGTCGGTGTGGTGCCCGAGACCAGCCAGGTCGACCCGACCGGTGTCGGTGACGCATTCCGGGCCGGTTTCCTGACTGGGCGCAGTGCCGGTCTCAGCCTGGAGCGTTCGGCACAACTGGGCTCGTTGGTCGCCGTGCTGGTGCTGGAGTCGACGGGAACCCAGGAGTGGGAGTGGGACCGCGAGGTTGCGGCTACCCGGCTGGCCGGCGCCTACGGCGACGACGCTGCCGCCGAGATCGCCGGCGTGTTGGCTTAGTTGGCCGAGCAGACGCAGAATCGCACGCGGAAGGCCCGCGCGGTGCGATTCTGCGTCTGCTCGCCGTCATAACTGGACCGGGTAATGCGGCTCGCTGATCTGCGGCACCACGCTGTGCTCGACAAAGATCGCGTGCCACAGCATGAAGATCAGCATCGTCCACAGCCGGCGACTGTGATCGCTGGTGCCGCTTCGGTGTTCGTCGAGCATCCGGCGCACGGCGGCTAGGTCGACCAGGTGATCGGCTTGTGACGAGTCCACCATCGCGTACGCCCATTCCATCAGCTCACCGGCGCGCAGCCAGTGCCGGATCGGGACCGGAAAACCCAGCTTGGGCCGGTTCAGGACGTGCGCCGGGACGATGGGCTCCAGCGCGCGCCGCAGTGCGTACTTGGTGGTCGTGCGAGTGATCTTCGCCGGTACGGGCAACCGGGACGCGACGGCGAACACCTCGGGATCCAGGAACGGCACCCGAAGCTCCAGTGAGTTGGCCATCGTCATCTTGTCGGCCTTGACCAAGATGTCTCCGCGCAGCCAGGTGAACAGGTCGATGTGTTGCATGCGGGCTACTGGGTCCCAGCCGATCGAATCGGCGTACACGGAAGCGGTCACATCGGTATGCGTCCAGTCCTCGCGGAAGCCGGGCAGCACGTCGCGCAGCTGCGCGTCAGAGAAACTGCGGGCATTGCCGTAGTAGCGCTCCTCGAGTGTCAGCGATCCGCGGTGTAACAGGCTCTTGCCCCGCATGCCCTCGGGCAGCGGTTTGGACATCCTTCCCACCGAACGCCGTAGCGGCCGGGGCAGATAATCGAAGGGCTTGAGCGACAACGGCTCCCGGTAGATCGTGTAGCCGCCGAACAGCTCGTCGGCGCCCTCGCCGGATAGCACCACTTTGACGTGCTTGCGGGCCTCGCGGGCGACGAAAAACAGCGGCACTAGTGCGGGATCGGCAACCGGTTCGTCGAGGTACCACACGATCTCGGGGAGGGCGGCAACAAACTCATCCGGCCTGACCACCTTGGCGATATGACGGGCTCCGATGGCTTCAGCCGAGGCCACCGCGACGTCGATCTCGGAGAATCCCTCACGCTCGAACCCGGTGGTGAACGTGATTAAACGGGGGTTGTGCCGGATGGCCAGTGCCGCGATGGCTGTGGAGTCGATACCTCCGGACAGAAACGCCCCGACGGTGACGTCGGCACGCATGTGCTTGGCCACCGAGTCCTCAAGCACCGCGGTGATCTCGTCGTAGCGGGCCTGTTCGGTGTCGCCGGTGATCGGTACGGCGGCAAACCGCGGCACGAAGTAGCGCGTGATCTGCGGCTCGAGTCCGGGCCGGATCCTCGCGTAGCAACCCGATTCGAGCCTGCGCACCCCGCGGTGCAGCGTCTCTGGCTCCGGCACGTACTGCAGGATGGTGTAATGCTGCACCGCCCGGTTGTCGATCCCGGTGTCGAACCCCACCAACTCGGCCAGATCCAGCAGGCACTTCTTCTCGCTGGCCACCGCGGTGCCGCCGGTGCCGGTCGCCATGAACAGCGGCTTGATGCCGAAAGGGTCGCGGGCACAGAATAATTCGCGGGTTGCGGTGTCCCACAAGGCGAAGGCGAACATGCCGCGCAGCCGCTTGAGCACGTCGGTGCCCCAGTAGTGGTATCCGGCGACGATCGCCTCACCGTCACCGTCAGTGGTGAAAACAGCGCCGTGCCGGGTGGCCAGTTCGTCGCGCAACTCCAAGTAGTTGTAGATCTCGCCGTTGAACACCAGCACGTAGCGATCGGGTGTCTCCGGCGGGCCCCAGCGCAGCGGCTGATGGGAGTGCGCGATGTCGATGAAGGACAACCGATTGAAGCCGAACACGGCGGCCCCGTCAGCGTCTGGGTCGAACCAATTGCCGGGCTCGTCAGGCCCGCGGTGGCGCATCAAATGCAAAGCGCCGGCAACCGCATTGTCGGCTCGGGCCGCAGCGGCCACGGTGGCATCAGGGCTGTCAGCCCCGGCCGGGGCTGACACAAACGCCAGCAGTCCACACACGGCGCCCCAGTATGCCGCACTCGGGTGGCGCTGGTGGACGCCGCACCGGGCGGGGGCGCGATGGCCGGGCAGACCGGCTCGGCCGGGGTTTCGTCGCCCCAGCGAGCCGCGTGGTCTACGCTGCGTAGTATTCGATCCGAGTCAGCCGACGAATCCCACCCTGAGCTGGGTTAGCCCCCCAGTCGGCCCAGCTTGCGATACAGGAGGCGCCAACGTGACACCTCGCGGGCAGGTCCGTTCGCAACGTTTGTCGCAGGGTCCCCGGCGTCTTCGTCCGCTGGCGCTGGCTGCGATGCTGGGAGTCCTGGCGGTGAGCCTGAGCGGTTGCAGCTGGTCGGAAGCGCTGGGCTTGGGCTGGCCGGAGGGCATCACGCCGGAGGCCAAGCTCAACCGGGAGCTGTGGGTCGGAGCGGTGATCGCCTCTCTGGTTATCGGCGTCATCGTGTGGGGCCTCATCTTCTGGTCGGCCGCCTTCCACCGGAAGAAAGCGAGCGACACCGAGCTACCACGTCAATTCGGCTACAACATGCCGCTGGAACTGGTGCTCACTGTGACGCCGTTCCTGATCATCTCTGTGCTGTTCTATTTCACGGTGGTGGTGCAGGAGAAGGTGCTGCATCTGGCCAAGGACCCCGACATCGTCATCGACGTCACGTCCTTCCAATGGAACTGGAAGTTCGGCTACCAGCACGTCGATTTCAAAGACGGCACCCCGGCATACGACCTCTCCGATCCGGCTCGCAAAAAGGCCATGAGCTCCAAGCCAGAGGGCAAGGACCAACGCGGTGAGGAGCTGGTCGGGCCGGTCGCCGGGCTCAACAAGGAAGACCGGACCTACCTGAACTTCGACAAGGTCGAAACGCTGGGAACCAGCACCGAGATTCCGGTGCTCGTGCTGCCTACCGGCAAGCGCATCGAATTCGTACTGAATTCGGCCGATGTCATCCACGCATTCTGGGTCCCGGAATTCTTGTTCAAGCGCGACGTCATGCCCAACCCCGCAGCGAACAACTCCGTGAATGTCTTCCAGGTCCAAGAGATCACCAAAACGGGCGCGTTTGTCGGCCACTGCGCCGAAATGTGCGGCACCTATCACTCAATGATGAACTTCGAAGTTCGGGTGGTGACACCCAACGACTTCAAGGCTTACTTGCAGCAACGGATCGCGGGAAAAACCAACGCCGAGGCACTGCAGGCGATCGCGCAGCCTCCGCTAGCGGTGACCACTCACCCCTTCGACACCCGCCGCGGTGAATTGGCCGGAAGTCAGTAAGTTAGGACACGCAATGCATATCGAAGCGAGGCTGTTCGAGTTCATCGCCGCGTTCTTCGTCCTCGTCGGGGTGCTCTACGGGGTGCTGACTGCGATGTTCGCCACCGGTGGGGTGGAGTGGGCGGGCACCACCGCACTGGCACTGACCGCTGGACTGGCGTTGATCGTGGCCACCTTCTTCCGGTTCGTAGCTCGTCGCCTGGATACTCGGCCCGAGGACTACGAAGGTGCCGAGATCAGCGACGGTGCAGGTGAATTAGGGTTTTTCGCCCCACACAGTTGGTGGCCGATTCTGGTGGCGTTGTCCGGCTCGGTGGCCGCCGTCGCTATCGCGCTATGGCTGCCTTGGTTGATCTTTGCAGGGGTGGTGTTCATCCTTGCTTCGGTGGCTGGCCTGGTCTTCGAGTACTACGTCGGGCCGGAGAAGCACTGATCGGCGTCCCAAAGGTCACAATCAGGGCGTCAGTTGATCGGTGGCCAGTTTGCCTTGACCGTTCTGCCCCGTTCGGTTCGGTAGGGTCTTTCGAGGCACAAATAAGAATCGCCCCAGCGCGCGCGCAACGATCCATCCGCGGAGCCCCGCGCGTTGGCGATGCAGTTGGACAGGGCAGGCATACATGAGCGGGCCGAAACCCCCGGGACGGAAACCTGAAGAACCTGATTCCGCCAGCGAGGTCAGCCACGAACTGGGTTCCGGTGGCGATCCCGGCGACGAATTGGAACCCGCCCATGAACTCGATGAACTCCATTCCCATGACGGATTGGAACCCCTCGACAGCGCCGGAATCGCGGTTGGAGACCACACTGGCCAGACGGACGCCTACTCGCGCGCTTACTCGGCCCCAGAGTCCGAGCACTTCACCAGCGGGCCGTATGTACCGGCCGATCCCAGGCTCTATGACTATGACGCCTACGAGGAGTCGCCCGATTCAGATGATGAGCACGCTGCTCCGCGTTGGCCGTGGGTGGTCGGCATCGTCGCCATCTTCGCCGCGATTGCGCTCGTGGTTTCGGTGTCGCTGCTCGTCGCGCGGACCGACACCGACAAACTGGCCAGCCCTGGCACCACCACCACCCCGTCCACGCCGCCGATGCAGGACGAGATCACTACCACCACGCCGCCGCCCCCGCCGCCCCCACCGACCACCGAGATTCCAACAGCCACGGAGACCCAGACAGTGACAGTGACGCCTTCGCCGCCGCCGCCACCGCCCCCGCCTGCGACGCCCACTGCGGCGCCGCCGCCGGTGACCACGACGGCGGCGGCGGCTCCGCCGCCGACTACGACCACGACGCCGGCCGGTCCACGGCAAGTCACCTATTCGGTGACCGGCACCAAAGCGCCGGGCGACATCATCTCGGTGACCTACATCGACGCCTCCGGTCGGTCACGCACCCAGCACAACGTGTACATCCCGTGGTCGATGACCGTTACACCGATCTCGCAGTCCGACGTCGGCTCGGTCCAGGCCTCGAGCCTCTTCCGGGTCAGCAGACTCAACTGCTCGATCACCACAAGCGACGGAACGGTGCTGTCGTCGAACAACGGCGACGCACCGCAGACGAGCTGCTGATGGTCAGCAGATATTCCGCATATCGGAGCGGGTCCGACACCATTCCGCCGCACGTCATCGATCGCATTCTGCTGGGGGCGTGTGCCGCGATCTGGCTGGTGTTGTTGGGCGTCAGCGTGGCCGCCCTCGTCGCGCTGGCAGATCTCGGTCGGGGCTTCCACAAGATGGCCAATAACCCCCACACCACCTGGGTGTTGTACGCCGTCATCGTCGTTTCCGCGCTGATCATCGCCGGAGCGATCCCGGTGCTGTTGCGGGCTCGCCGCAGGGCCGGCGCCGAGCCGGTTGCTCGGTCGATAATCGCGCCGGCACGTGAGGCGGGCCGGTCTCCGGCGACGCCGGGATCTCCGGCAGCGCGCACCGCGGCGGAGCGGGCACGCCAGCAGCGACGGATGCAAGCGTCGGCGCCGGCCGCCGAGTGGTCCGGCGAGGCGGCGGATCGGGTCTGGTTGCGCGGCACGGTCTTGCTGACAGCCACGATGGGGGCCGCGCTGACTGCGGCCGCGGCGGCGACGTACGTAATGGCCGTCGGTCACGACGGCGCGTCGTGGATTGGTTACGTGCTGGCCGGACTCTTCACCGCGGCGATGCCAGTGGTCGAGTGGCGACATGTTCAGCAGTTACGCCACGTGGTTGCCGCGCAATAGCCGGTGTTCTGACGACCGAGGATCGTGTCACTGTGCTGGCCGCTACGCGGGCCCGCATCGTCGTCGGGCTGTGCTTGATTGCCCAACTTCTCCTCTGGCCGCTAAGCGGCCCGCATCGTCGTCGGGCT
>Ga0209530_1000704_pt1 | contig 20290 bp, 20 predicted proteins | sample BlaSpr_A8_Ref_O1_FD_187987 | JGI IMG/M metagenome (GOLD analysis project Ga0209530, IMG submission 187987) | Forest soil microbial communities from Thunder Bay, Ontario, Canada - Black Spruce, Ontario site 2_A8_Ref_O1 (SPAdes) (version 2) | ecosystem: Environmental > Terrestrial > Soil > Boreal...
TGAAGCCGTTCGAGCTGCCACCCGATGCCGAAGTAGTAGCCGACTTCGTGCCCCCGATGAAGGCTTTCTACGAAAAGATCGGTTTGCACGCCATCTGGGAACGGCACCGCGAGCGCTACACGGAACTGACCGAGGTCTACCATGTGCCCCTGGCAAAGCTGACTTTCGACACCGAGATTTATCTCAGGATGCCATCGGCGGGATATCTGGGAAGGCAGTTCACTGTGTATTTGGATGCGATGGGCGCGCCCGGCCAAACCAATGCTCGCAACTACGGTTCGGACTATTACATTGTGTTTTCGCCGACCTCGGGCACGACCATCAAGCTGCAGCAGATTCGGCATACGTATCTGCATTATTTGCTGGACCCGTTGGCGCTGAAAAATGGTGGATCGTTCGGCCGGCTGGAACCGTTGCTCGAATCCGTCAAAGACGCCCCCATGGATGATGCCTTTAAGAACAACATTTCGCTGTTGGTGACGGAGTGTCTGGTGCGCGCGATCGAAGTGCGGATGTCGAAGGTTCCAGAGTCGGAACGAGAACAGACGATCAACGAAGACGATAAGGAAGGTTATATTCTCGCGCGTTATTTCTATGAGGCGATGGGCAGGTTTGATCGAGGTCCCGTGGGTTTGCGCGATGCTTACCCGGACTTGGTCGGTCGCATCGAAGTCAATCAGGAGGTGAAACGGGCGGCGCAGATTCAATTTGCAAACGCGGCGGATCCGGAACTTCTGCGCACGGCGCATTCTCAGAACGGCAGTGTCGTGCTGAAAGCCGAGCGGCGGCTGGCCACGGGTGATCTGGAAGGCGCGAAGAAGCTGGCGCAGCAGGCACTGGATGGACAGGAAGATCCGGGACGCGCGCTCTTTATCTTGGCCCAAGTCGCCACTGCGAATCGGGACATCGACGGGGCGCGCACCTACTTCGAAAAGGCGCTTGAAACTACACAGGAACCGAAAGTTATCGTGTGGTCCCACATTTATCTCGGGCGTATTTTTGATTTGCAAGAAGATCGGCCCGCCGCGGTCGATCAATATCGGGCAGCCTTGACGGCGGCGGAAACGATCCCGGAAGCAAAGCAGGCAGCGCAGCGAGGGCTCGATCAACCGTACGAGCCTCCAGTCAAGAAGCAACCCGAGTAAGACATTCTTAGGTCTCGGAGTTTCAAGACTTTGGTTTCAAGACTATGGTTTCAAGACGATGGTATTGCTCAAACCAGGCTCTGCAACGAGACTTGAATTTCGGAGCTGGGATGGAAGGTTAGCGGGCCGCGTTCTCCGGGAAGCCGGGAGCGGCCGTCGCTACTTCAGTGCTAAGTCATTATGATCTAGGTTTGAAATTTTGCACCATGGGAGACAGCATGAAGCGAGCAGCAGTTATCCTAGCGATCCTCAGCATCGCAGTTTGGGCCCAGGCCCAGAACGCCGGGCAACCGGCACAGCAGACCACGCCAGGGGCGGGCCAGGCAGCGCCGGCAACCCCGGGTGCCGCGACGGCGCCACCCGCGAAGCGACCACCACAGGCCAAAACCCAGCCCGAGTTCGATGCTTACAAAACGGCCGCGGCCAGCACCGATGCAGCTGGACTGGAAAAGGCGGCCGACGATTTTGCCACCAAATTTCCCGACAGCGAACTTCGCATACTGCTCTATAAAAACGCGATGCGACTCTACCAAAATAGCAACAACGCCGAGAAGACCGAGGCCATGGGCCGCAAAGTGCTCAGCCTGGATGCCGACGATCCCGAGGCTCTAGTCATTGTCGCCGAGGTGATTGCGGAAAGAACGCACGACTCCGATATCGATAAAGATCAGCGCTACAGCGAAGCGGTCTCCATGGCGCAAAAAGCGACTCAGACCGTGGACACCGACGTGCAAGTGCCAGCGGGCACGCCGCAGGAAAAAATTGACGCTTACAAGGCTCTTCTGCGCTCGAACGCCTACTCGATCATGGGCACCATTGCCTTCAAGAAAGACGATTTTCCGGCGGCGCAGGAGAATTTGCAGAAGTCCATCGATGCATTTCCCAGTCAACCCGATCCAGTGGTTGTTTTGCGCCTGGCTCTGACGCTCGACAAGCAACAGAAATATCCGGAGGCGCTCAAAGTCGCCAACAAAGCCGTCGAAATGACACAGGACAACACGACCATTGGCACACCGGCGCGCCGGGAACGCGATCGGTTGCAGCAACTCACGGGAGCGACGCCCCCTGCAGCTCAACCACAGACTCCGCCGAAGAATTGACCGTCACAGTCTTCTGTGCTCTCGTCTTTCATAGAGATGCGGCAAACGGTAGCGGACAGCCGTGTCTCTAGGAAAACTCGGGCACAGCATACATGGGCCCGCTTCTCATGAAATCTCGCGAAATTTCGGCGCTGGAAGAAAGTTTGGGTCACATCTTCCAGCGCCGGGAGCTTCTGGAACAGGCGCTGACCCACAGCTCGCAAGCACGCGAGGTGGAGTCGCGGGGCGCGAGTAACGGTTTACCCATCGGCGACAACGAAATGCTCGAGTTCCTGGGCGACGCCGTGCTCGGGCTCGCCACGAGTGAAACGTTGTTCCAACGCTTCCCCGAATTTCAGGAAGGACAACTTTCGAAGCTCCGCGCTCATCTCGTCGGGCAGCGTCACCTGCTGCGGGTTGCCGAGCAATTGCAGATTGGCGATTACATGCGTCTCGGCCGCGGCGAAGAAAAAAGTGGCGGCCGCAACAAGGCAAGTCTGCAGGTGGATGCACTGGAAGCGATCTTGGCAGCGTTGTACCTCGACGGCGGATGGTCTGTGGCTCGAGACTTCATCTTGCGTGCCATCGTCGAACCGGAACTGGCCGACATGAATCTGGAGACAAGCGCCATCCCGGTGATGGATTTCAAGTCTGCGTTGCAGGAAGTGCTGCAAGCCCGAGGCGAACCGCAGCCAGTTTACGCGCTGGTAAAAGAAGAAGGTCCGCAGCACAAGAAGACCTTTACCGTAGAGGTGAGATTGTCAGAGCCTTCTTCCGCACAATTCGTAGGACGCGCCCAGGGTCCTACCAAAAAGCGAGCAGAACAAGAAGCAGCGCGCCAGGTACTGGAATATCTCGCCACACCTCCCGGCGGAAGACCTGCGATCGATGGATAAATGGATAAAGGGATAAAGACCCCGGAACGCCCGATCCCAATCAATATTGGGAAGGGGAGAAGGGGAAAGGCCGGCTCTCGCTCGAGGCGGGAAGACGTGATGTCTGTGTCGACTTGAGAAGATTTAAAACTCATCAAACAGATCCGTCAGCAGTTCCGTGAGGCGCGCACTCAGGGCGCGAGAGGTATTCGCACCGGCCGAGCTCACGGTTTGAGCTGACGGGTTGACCCTCGTGAATATTCTCGCCTTCGGTTACCCTTATTCTTATGTCTTGGAGCGAGAAGATTTCCACCGGCGATTGGCCCGCGACCGTGCAGTCGGTCTCGGGAACAGTGGTGATCGCCGTTTTTGTGGTCACCTTCCTGGTGCAAGCCTTCACCATTCCTTCGGGATCGATGGAGAAAACGCTGCTCATCGGCGACTACCTGCTGGTCGATAAGTTTTGCTACGGCGGCGGTAGCGGATGGAACCGTTTGTTGCCCTATCGAAACATCCGGCGCGGCGACATTATCGTTTTCCATTATCCGCTGAATCCAGCCCAAGATTTCGTGAAGCGAGTCGTGGCCTTGCCAGGAGATCGGGTCCGGCTCATCGACAAGCGCGTCTACGTGAACGGCGCTCCTCTGCGGGAACCTTACGCACAGTACATCAGCGCGCTACGGAATTATTATCGCGACGATTTTCCGCAGACCGATTCTCCCGATTACGGAGTCGATGCGAAATGGTGGAAACAAATGCGGAAACTGGTCGAGGATCGCCAGTTGATCGTTCCGGAAGGCCAGTATTTTGTACTCGGTGACAATCGCGATGACAGTCAGGACAGCCGCTATTGGGGATTCGTGCCCCGGGAAAACATCATCGGACAGCCGCTATTGATTTACTGGTCGTCCGGCAGTCTCAATAGCGATCTCACCGGATCGCCAACCGTGGGTGATAGACTTTATCACCTTGCCTACGCGGTAACGCATTTGTTCCAGATAACGCGTTGGGAACGTACTTTCAGGCTGGTACGCTGAGATAATCTATACAAGGAAACCGCGAAAAACCGATGCCAAAAGTGGCTAAAAAAGAGAACAATGAAGTCATGAAAGAAGTCATGATCGACGCCGACAGAAAGCCGCGTGAAACGACGGTCGAATTTCTAGCCTCGCTGGCGGGAGTGCTGGTCACCGGACTGTTCATCATCACGTTTATTCTGCAGGCATTCGAGATCCCCTCCGGCTCCATGGAGGATACCCTGCTCGTTGGCGACCACTTATTTGTGAACCGGGAGCAGTTCGCCGCACCCACCCGCTGGATGGGATCGCTCATGCCGTATCGCGATATCCACCGCGACGAAATTGCTGTGTTCATGTCACCCGAGCAGCCGGGTCTATTCCTGGTGAAACGGATCATTGGCATTCCCGGCGACCGAATTCACTTGCGCGACGATGTCGTCTACCGCAACGGCGAGAAGCTCAATGAACCCTTCGTCCGCCATAAGCGCGAGCCCAACCCGTACATCGAGGATTTTCCGGCTGTGCCGCCGTCAGAGGGCGGAGTGACCAACGAAAAATGGGCGGAGGAGCTGCCAAAACACATCGTGGGAGACGATATCGTCGTGCCCCCGGACAGCTACTTTGCCATGGGTGACAATCGCGAAAATAGTTACGACAGCCGATTCTGGGGCTTCATTCCGCGGAAAAACATCATCGGCCGCCCCATGTTTATTTACTGGTCGTTTATCACTCCCGACGACCAGTATGAAATGCGAGGCCTAGGGGATCGCCTCGGATTTATGGCGCATATCATCATCCACTTCTTTGATGAAACCCGTTGGTCACGAACTTTCAAGCCCGTACGCTGAGACCAGGGCCTCTTAAACCGATGCCAACCGCTCCTCCAAAGGACGAAGAAGTGAGGGTCGAGGAAAGGCCCAGGGAAACGGCGGTGGAATTCCTGGCTTCTCTGGTGGAACTGCTGGTTATCGTGCTGTTCATCATGACCTTCGTTCTGCAAAATTTTGAGATTCCCTCCAGTTCGATGGAAGACACACTGCTCATCGGTGACCATGTGCTGGTGAACCGGGAGCAGTTTGCGCCAGCAACGAAATTCATGGGACCGCTGATGCCTTATCGCGACATTCGCCGCGGCGACATTGTGGTGTTTCTGTCGCCCGAGGAGAAAGGAATGTTCATCGTGAAACGGGTGATCGGCATTCCAGGCGACCGCATTCATTTACGCGATGGTGACGTCTACCGGAACGGACAGAAACTCGACGAGCCCTACGTCCGGCACAAAGTGGGAAACTATGATCCCTACCGGGACAACTTCCCTGCCGTTCCTCCGTCGGAAATATATGGCGTGACGAGCGAGGCATGGGAACTGACGTTGCCCTCTTATGTACAAGGCGACGACATCGTGGTACCCGCAGACAGTTATTTTGGGATGGGCGACAATCGCGACGTGAGCAAAGACAGCCGCTTCTGGGGATTCATTCCGAAGGACAATTTAATCGGGCGGCCCATATTCATCTACTGGTCATTTATCACTCCTCCGAACCAGTATCTAAAACGCAACCTGAGCGACAGGCTAGAGTTTATGGCCCACACTGTCATTCATTTCTTCGATCAGACCCGCTGGTCGCGAACCCTCAGGATTGTTCAGTGAAAGGTTCCCGAACCAAGTTTCTACCGTCCCGGCGCGGGCTGGCTGCGATCGGGGCTCTATTCTTGGTCCTGTTCTTATTTCGTCCAGGCGTCTATCGCTTGCGAAATCGGATCGCCACTTCCATTGGAAGCGCGCTCGGCCGCAAGGTTACGCTCGACGACGTAGACTTGCGAATTCTGCCGCGGCCGGGCTTCGATCTTAAAGGGCTCGTCATCTACGATGATCCGGCTTTCAGCGCGGAGCCGATGATCCGTGCGCAGGGAGTTTCCGCTGCGATCCGGCTCCGTTCCCTGCTCCGGGGACGACTCGAGATCGCAACTCTGAGCGCAACCGAGCCCAGCATCAACCTGGTGCGTAACAACGAAGGCCGCTGGAACCTCGCGAGCTTGCTCGAGCGCAACGCACAAATTCCGGCCGCCCCCACCGCAAAACCCGCGTTCGAGCGCCGTCCGGCATTTCCCTATCTCGAGGCCAGCAATGCCCGCGTCAATTTCAAAATTGGACAAACGAAAAAGTCCTACGCTCTGATAAACGCCGATGTAGCGCTTTGGCAGGATTCGGAAAATTCGTGGGGAGCTCGCATAAGAGCCGAACCGGTTCGCACCGATTTCAATCTCACCGATACCGGACTGCTCCGGATCAACGCCACTTGGCAGCGCGCGACGAGCTTGCGGACAACCCCGTTGCAGATCGCCGTGCAATGGCAGAAGGGACAGCTCGGACAGATCAGCAAGTTGCTAACCGGAAATGACCGCGGATGGCGCGGCGGATTAGACGTCACGGCTAAGATATCGGGCACTCCGGAAGCGCTGCGGATCGAGAGCGCGACGGCCATCGATGGTTTCCGTCGCTACGACATTGTCGACAGCGAGAACGTGCGGCTGGCAGCCGATTGCGCGGGACAATACAACGCGGTCGCGAACACGCTGACAGACCTGCTGTGCGCATCGCCGGCAGGCGAGGGAACGCTCCGCCTGCGCGGAAATCTTGCTCTGGTCGCCCAAGTGCCCACCTGCGATCTGACACTCGAGGTCAAGAAGGTGCCGCTGACTTCCCTGGTTCGTGTACTGCGAGAAGCCAAGAAACAGATTCCTGGCGATCTCACTGCCAGTGGATTGTTGAATGCAGAGTTCCGCGCAACGCGCACCGTGCCGGAGCATCCGCCGGGCGCGCGGCACGGCGCAGCGGAACATTCCTGGACAACATGGACGGGAACGGGCTCGGCGACCAACGTACGACTCTCGTCGAATGCGGGAACGTCCGAGAAAACTGAGATTGTCTTCAGCACCATTCCATTGACTTTGGTGAGCGCGGATTCGCGAGGGTTGCGGGCGAGCGGGTTCAATCATCCAGGCCCAAAGGGCCCGGAGAAAGAACAGGAACCTGCGACACCTCATCTGCGGATTGGGCCAGCACCGCTCGAAATGGATCTACCCACGCCTGCGAATACAGGGGGATGGATTTCTGCCGCTGGTTATCGCTTTTTCCTGCGCGGCGATGTTGAACTCAGAGATCTGTTTCGCCTGGAGAACGTTCTCGGCTTGCCCGTGGCGCGTCCGGCAGCGGATGGTTTGGCCAAACTGGACGTCAGCATCTCGGGATCCTGGCGCGGATTTGCAGGTGCGGTTACCGCAGGCACGGCTCAACTGCGCAATGTACGCGCGGAAATGCGCGGACTCAATGCGCCGATCGAAATTGACTCGGCGAGCATGTCTCTCGCTCCCGATTCACTAAGGCTCGAGAGAATATCCGCCCATATCGGAGGCACTCGCTGGAACGGCGCGGTTGCAGCACCGCGTCATTGCGGGCCGGCAAGTTCGACCGATAGCTCCTCTTCAAACACGCTTGCAGGCGTCGTTCCGAGCGCTGTTCTGCCTTGCGTGTTTCAGTTCGATCTCGCGGCCGATCAGCTTTCCACTGGAGATCTCGGCGAGTGGTTCACTCCGCATGCCGCCAAACGACCGTGGTACCGCATCCTGAATCCCGCTGAACCGTCTGGGAACTCTCCGCTTCTCGCGCTGAAGGCACGTGGCAGCTTGCATATCGGCCGCTTCGGATTGGAGAAGGTAATCGCAAATCAGCTGACGACCGAAGTCGATGTCGATCGCGGCAAAATCGCACTCACTGCTCTGCGGGCGCAACTGCTGCAGGGTACGTATCAGGGAAGTTGGACGATCGATGTATCGCGTCGTGACGCGTCGAATCGCGCCGAATCGAGTCCAGGCGTGCAGTATCGTGGCGCCGGAACGTTACATGAAATCTCGTTGCAACAGGTGAGCAGCCTGATGAACGATGCTTGGGTTACGGGAACAGCCGAAGGCGACTTCGATCTGGATGGATCGGGAAACAGCCTGCGCGACCTATTGGCGCGCTCGGATGGCAAATTGCAGTTCGTAATGCGGAACGGCAACCTGACGCACATTGAAATTCCGGGTTCCCCAGTTCCTCTGGCCGTGCACCGCTTTGCGGGCGACCTGCACCTCAAGCAAGGCAGTTGGGAACTCACTGCGGGCAGATTGGAGTCGCGCGACGGAATCTATCAGGTGAGCGGGACGGTTGCGCAAGATAGCGGTTTCGATTTCCTGCTGACGCGCGGCAGCGAGCAATCATGGACGGTCACAGGAACGCTCGCAAAGCCCCATGTCGAACCGGTCAGCCGCACGGAGGCCGACGCGAAGAGCATCAAGCCGTAAAGAGTTCCTGGTTTCCGCGGGATTATTTCTCTACTTTGACGCCCTTCCAGAACGCGACGTAATTCTGAATCTGCTTTGCCGCCGACTTGGGGTTGGGGTAAAACCATGCGGCATCCGCATTGGTTTTGCCGTTCACCTCGACGTTGTAGTAGCTCGCGGTGCCCTTCCAGGGACACTCCGTGTGTTTCGCGCTCGGCTTGAAATATTCGCTCTTGATCGCGTCGGCAGGAAAGTACTGATTGCCTTCCACTTCAACGGTTTGGTTCGATTCCGCAAGGACCGTGTCTTCCCAGACTGCTTTCGCCATAGTAGATAGATGGAAAACGACGGTGGCGGTCGCAAAGATTTGTTGCCTTGCCTCGACGCGTTCGGTTGCCTCAGGCAACCGCGTAGTGCGCTGACGATTCCTTCGTCCGCAAGATGCAGATTGCCTCTTTGAGGGAAGAAATCTCAAACACCGAAGTGAGATGGGTGGCCTCGAGAATTCCGCGAAAGAAAACCGGAGGATTCACCAGCTTCAACTTCGCAGACCTCTGGATCGCCCAACGGCGCACGAGCAGCAGAGTTCCCAATCCCCCCGCATCGAGATGATCCACCTCGGAAACATCCAACACCAGCACGCGGACACCTCCGAGTTGCTCGATCCTGCGCCGGAACTCGTCGAGCGCCGCCCCGCGCACCATGCGGCCAGAGCAGTTCACGACCGCTACATCTTGCAAGCATTCGATTTGAAATTTGAATTCCATATTGCTATTCATACGAACCTGCTTTGGATAAAGTTCCCTGATCGGTTGTCATTGAATTGGACGCAGAGAATCGGGAAAAGTAATCAGCTTAAAAGCTGTTCGCGAACATTCAATCTTTGAATGTTACGGCCATGTAAATACTGCATTACGATCGTTATTCTGCGGGAAACAGACGACTTACAAGTACTGGAGTCGCGCGCTGCGCCAGGTCCTTCGCTTGCTCAGGATGTCAGGATGGATGGAGTAAGGAACTACAATCCAGCCTCGATTCTTGATCTCGGGTCGAGAAGGTCGCGCAACGCATCGCCAATAAAGTTGAAGGAAAGCACTGCGAGCATTACCGTGACCGCCGGAAAAAGCACCAGGTGCGGCGCGTCGAACAGGTGCGAGCGCGCGTCGTTCAGCATCGATCCCCAACTCGCGGTTGGCGGCGGGACACCCAATCCCAAAAAGCTCATCGTCGCTTCGGCCAGAATGGTTCCTGCCATGCCGATGGCGGCCTGCACAATCACCGGCTGAATGATATTGGGCAGAATGTGCCTGGTAATGACGTGCAGATCTCCAGCGCCGAGAGCACGCGCAGCTTCGACAAATTCGCGTTCGCGCACGGCCAGCACCTGGGCGCGGACCAGGCGGGCGTAGCCGACCCATCCTCCCAGCGACAAAGCAAGAATCAGATTGAAAATACCGGGGCCGCGAAAGGCCACGAAGGCGATCGCGATGAGAATGCCGGGGAACGAAAGAAAGGCGTTCATGAGCACGATGTTGACGAAGCGATCGACGCCTCCGCCGTAGTATCCGGCAAGGCTGCCGATGATGAGGCCAAGGAGAAGCGAACACACGACCACACTGCTGCCGACGAACAAAGAAATGCGCGCTCCCCAAATCAGGCGGGAAAGGATATCGCGTCCAAGTTCATCGGTGCCGCACCAATGCTGCGCTGAGGGCGGTTGCAGACGATTCGGAAGATCGATGTGCGCAGGATCCTGCGGAGCAATCCAGGGCGCGAAGATGGCGGCGAAGACAAAGACCGCGACCAGCACGACTCCGACGGCCGCCAGAGGATTGTGGCGGGCGACGTGCGGGAGCGAGATGGCTAAGGTGGACATGGTCGTCTATCCGGCTTTACTGATGACTTGGCTTCACTTATATAGAAAGGGCGCGCCAGGAGCAATGTCGTTCCAAGCAACGTGGGTTTTGCCGCTGTGGCCTACGGCGGCTCCGGGCGCTGTTGTTTCGCACTCGCAACGCATGCCGGGGAAGACGTGAACCGACTTCTGCGCGAGGTTCCGAGTCGCGGTTCACCACACACGGAATTACTGTCTGATTCTTGGGTTCACGGCTGAGTAAAGTAAGTCGGTCAGAAAGTTCACTGCCACGTAGGTCAGTCCAATCGCCAGGATGCAGCCTTGCACCAGGTAGTAGTCGCGATTGGCGATGGCTTGGATGGTCAGGCGTCCGATGCCGGGCCAGGAGAAGATGGTTTCGGTCACGATGGTGCCGGCTAACAGGGCGCCGAATTGCAATCCGAGGACGGTGAGGATCGGGATCATGGCGTTGCGCAGGGCGTGGCGATAGACCACGGTGCGCTCGGGCAGGCCTTTGGCGCGGGCGGTGCGAATGTAGTCCTGGCCTAACTCTTCGAGCATGGAGGTGCGCACCATGCGGGTTAGGATCGCGGCTAGCGCTCCGCCCATGGTGATGGCGGGCAACACTAGGTGGCCTAAGTCGCCCGAGCCGGAGACGGGGAGCCATCCTAGCTTGATGGCGAAGATCAGGATCAGCACGGGACCGAGCGCGAAGTTTGGGAACGACAAGCCGAAAAGGCTGACGACGCTCAGAGTGCGGTCATCCCACAGATTGCGTCTTTGCGCTGAACGAACACCGGCGGGAATCGCCAGCACAATCGCCACAAACAACGACGCCAGGGTCAACTGCAAAGTGAAGGGATAGCGCTGGGCGATCAGGCTGGTCACTCCCTGATTGAAGCGCAGCGACTTGCCGAGATCTCCGTGAAGCACGCCTCGCCAGTAATTCAGGTACTGTGTGCCGAGAGGAACGTCGAGTCCGTAGGCGTGGCGTACGGTCTGAATGTCGCCGGCGGGCGCGCCTTCGCCGAGCATCTGTTGGACGGGATCCCCCGGGACGAAGTGGATGAGGAGGAAGACGGTCGAGACGACCAGCCAGATGACTGGCAGGGTGTAGAGGACGCGGGTGATGATGTAGCGCAGCATAAGGAACTAATCTGCCCCGCTCTGCATGGAAGCTGCCGAGGCTGCCGCTGGCGGGGGGGGCAGCATTTCAATGCGAACTTCGGCGACCCGATGGCCGTCCATTTTTTCTACTACGAACCGACGCCCTTCATAGTCGAATCCTTCGCCGCCCGAGGGCATCTTCTGCAAGCGTGAAAGCACGAAGCCGGCGAGGGTCTCGAAGCCGTCGTCTTGTGGAAGTTTCAGCTCATATTGGGCTTCGAGGTCGCGGATGTTGGTGGCACCGTCGAGCAGCAGTGGCGCGTTGGCGTCGTTCGCGGCGGGCTCCGCGGAAGCCACATCGAATTCGTCTTCCAGTTCGCCTACCAGCTGCTCCAACACATCTTCCACGCTGATTACGCCTGCGGTCGAGCCGAATTCGTCGACCACTACGGCCAGGTGGCGCTTGCGCTGCTGAAATTCGCCGAGCAGGGCGAGCAAGGACTTGGTTTCGGGGACGACGAGGACCTCGTGCATGATCTGTCCAATTTTCATCTGCGCGATGCGTTCGGCGGACGGCGGGGCGACGACGCCGAAACGGAGACGGAGGCGCGTCCAACGCATCAGATCTTTGGCGTAGAGTACGCCGACGATGTGTTCGGGACCGCGCTGCGGATCATACACCGGGACGCGCGAACGTTGCTCGTCGACTACGCGCGAGAGGGCTTCGTCGAGATTGAGGTCGGAGGGAAGCGAAAAAATTCTGGTGCGTGGGACCATCACTTGCCTCGCCGTGATGTTATCGAGCTCAAGCGCATTCAGCAGCATCTCTTCCTGCGCTGGCGAAAGCTGTCCGGAGGTGTGAGCGGCGGTGATGATCAGCTTCAGTTCGTCGGGCGAGTGGACAGAACCGTGCCGGACGTCGCGGGTTCCGAAGGCGCGGAGGACGAAGCCGGCGGTGCGGCTCATGCCGATGGTGAGCGGTCCGGTGAGGGTGAGAAAAACGTCCATGGGCGCGGCGACCGCGAGGGCGACTCGCTCGGCGCGCTGCAGCGCCAGCGACTTCGGAACGAGTTCTCCGAGGATCACGTGCAGGCAGGTGATACTGACAAACGCCACGGTCACGGCGATGGCATGAGCGTAGATGGCGGCATAGGGCACGCTACCGATCCAACTCTCGAACAGTCGCGCCAAGACCGGTTCGCCGAGCCAGCCCAGAGTCAGACTGGTAACGGTGATTCCCAGTTGCACGCCGTTGACGACGCGGCTGAGCTGCTGATGAAGTTTGAGGACGGTGCGTGCGCCGGCGCGGCGAGCTTCGATCAACTGCTGGATGCGAGTTTCGCGGACGCTGACGAGCGCGAACTCGGCTGCGGCGAAGAAAGCATTGGCCGCCACCAGGAGCAGGATGACGAACACCCGCAGCAGCACGTATGCAATCATGGAACTCTAATTCTAACATTCCAAAGGGATAAATCCTCCGCTTTCGGGGAGTTCACGATACAATCGAGGGTAGACCCCTGGCACAGTCCTGGAATGCATTCGTGTTCGCCTGGTTTTAGGAAGTTGCGGGCATCCGCTCTGGCGATACCTCGCATGAAACCCTTGTTTTTCGATGGGCCGGTCGGCTGATATCTCACGGCCGTCGCTTTCTTTTTCGCGGTGCGGCGGTCTAAGAAGATATTGAGCGGAACGAGCGGCATCGTGGCGACGCCCTCATTCATGGAGCTCAAAAAGCGAACTCGAAACAATTGAGGAACTATTCCGCGGTTCTTCCCGTAACAACAGGTGAATGGCAGTCCTAAGATTTGAATGGAAGCAGGAGGCGGTCGTGGAAGGTAATGGCAGCGGCAAGAAGAAGCGGCGCAAGCGGATCATCTTCTGGAGTTCGATCGCGGTGGTGGTTCTGGCTCTGGTCGTTACCGGCGTGGTGATTGCGTCCACGGGCGGCACCAAGATTGATCCCTCGAAGCTTGCCAAGGTCGAAAAAGGAGATCTGGCGAAAAGCGTGGTGGCCACGGGCAAGATCGAGCCGATCACCAAGGTTGAGGTCAAGTCGAAGGCCAGCGGTATCGTGAAAAAGCTTTATGTTGATTATGGCGACACAGTTAAGAAGGGCCAGGTGCTCGCCGAACTCGACCGGGACGAGATTCAGGCCCGGGTGGACCAGGCGCGCGCACAACTGGAGGCTTCGACTGCCAGTTTGAGCGGTACGCACGCCGATCTGGAGCGCGCCAAAGTTGACGCCGAGAGTCCTGATGTGCCCTTGCTGAAGCGCGCGTATGAACGCGCCAACGGCATGGCAAAGGACGGCGTGGTTTCCGCCTCGGCGCTCGATGATGCGGAGAAGAACTACAAGATGGCGCTGAACAAGCAGAATGTCGCCAAGGCGCAGTTGCTGGTTTTGCAGGCCAAAATCGGGCAAGCCGAAGGACAGATGTCGCAGGACCGCGCAAACCTGAAACAACTGGAAGAACAGTTGGCTTACACAACGATCGAATCACCGCTTGATGGAATCGTGTTGTCGCGCGATGTCGAAATCGGCGATGCGGTGAGTTCGATTCTGGTGTTAGGCTCGACGGCTACGTTAGTCATGACGCTCGGCGACACCAGCGAAGTTTATGTCAAAGGCAAAGTGGACGAGAGCGATATCGGCAAAGTTTATTTGGGGCAACCGGCGCGGATCAAAGTCGAATCGTTCAAGGACAAGACTTTCACCGGCAAGGTGACGAAGATCTCTCCCATGGGGGTCGAGAAAGATAACGTGACGACCTTTGAAGTCCGGGTCTCGATCAACAATCCCGAGGGCATGCTCAAAGCCATGATGACGGCCAATGCCGAGATCATTCTGGAAGAGCACAAGGGCGTGCTGCAGATTCCTGAAGGCTCGATCATTTACGACAAGGACAAGAAGGCATCGGTCGACGTGCCAGATCCAAAGGCCAAGGACGGGATGAAAAAAATCGCCGTTAACATTGGCATATCGAATGGCGCCAAGACGGAGTTGCTATCGGGACTCAAGGAAGGCGACCAAGTGGTGCTGCAGTAGGGCAAGTCTTCGGTGGTGGGATTTAGGTGGGTGGGGGTTGAAACGATACGATGCTGGGCTGCAATTTCTTGACGAGTGGACCTGTTTCCTTCGGGGCAGGCCCGATGCCCGGCTCCTTCGCCTCACTCCCGATGACAAACTGGATTGAACGGAGTCAAACCGCTATGAGTAATAATTTATGGATTCGCAATCGAGCCATGCGCACGGCGATTTTCACTTTGGTCAGCGCGTTCGCCATCCCAGGGGCTGGGTTTGCCTCGGTCATCGGAACCTTTGACCGCGCGTTCAAGGTCAGCGGTCCGGTCGACATGGAGGTGCTGACGCGCTCTGGCGATATCACGGTCCGCACCGGTGCTCCGGGCTCGGTCTCGATTCACGCCAAGGTTCAATCGGGCAATTCCTGGTTCGGTGGCGACCACAGGGCCGACGTCCAGGAGTTGGAGAACAATCCTCCCATTCGCCAGAACGGGAATAGCATTCGCATTGATTACGTAAACATCAACAACATTTCGATCGACTACGAAATCACCGTCCCCGAAGATACGGCGCTTCGTGCACATACCGGCAGCGGCGATCAGAATATCGAAGGCCTTAAAGGCAATGTCGAACTGGAAAGTGGTTCGGGCGACTTGAAATTGGCGCGCCTCAACGGCGACATGCGCTTTCAGACGGGCTCAGGCAACGTGACGGGACGCGAGCTTTCTGGTCCGGCGAGGGTCAAAGCGGGCAGTGGTGATATCGAAATCGAAGAAATGGCCGCGGGCGACCTGGACATCCACACAGGGTCCGGCAACATCACTGTCAACGGCATCAATGGCGGATTTCACGCGGAAACAGGCAGCGGCGACATTCACGGCAAAGGCTCGCCGAAAAATATGTGGACCGTACGAACCGGCTCGGGCAACGTCACTCTAAGCGTCCCCTCCGATGCCGCCTTTGACGTTGATATCTCTTCAAGCTCCGGGAGCGTCACGGTTGGACATCCGGTGACGACCACCATTCAGGGCCACCTGCCGGAGTCAAGGAAGAGCGTGGTTGGCAAAGTGCTTGGCGGCGGTCCGGTGGTTTCGGTTCACACCGGGTCGGGCGATATACAAGTGAACTAATTTAGATAGGTCGGGTCGGGACAGATACCATGCGCTCGGTCCGATAACTTGCCTTGACGTGCCATCGTGCAACGTTCGATACTTCGATGAGTTACTGAAATTTTCAGACTCATTTTCTGGCTCAACGAGGTAAGCGAGTGGCACGCATTCCGACCATTACTCTCACCACTGATTTCGGACTTAACGATCACTTCGTCGGCGCCATGAAAGGGGTCATCTTGGGGATTGCCCCGGACGCGCAGATCATCGATATCAGCCATGCGGTGCAGCCTTTCGACATTCTGGACGGCGCCCTGACTATTTCCCAGGCCTACTCCTACTTCCCTTCCGGTACCGTGCATATGGTAATCGTCGATCCCGGTGTAGGCACGGCGCGGCGGCCGATCATTCTGACCGCCGACCGGCACATCTTTGTGGCTCCCGACAATGGCGTGCTCTCTCTGGTCTATGCGCGCGAAGAGCGCCTCTCGGTCCGGCACGTGACCTCCGAACATTATTTTCTGAAAGAACGCAGCAATACTTTTCACGCGCGCGACATTTTTTCGCCGGTCGCGGCTCAGCTTTCGAAGGGAGTCGAAAGCGATCGCTTCGGCGAAGAGATCACGGATTATGTCCGCTTTGGCGCGCCTCGCCCGAAGCCGGTGGATGAGCGCACGCTTCGCGGCGTGGTTCTGAAGGTCGATCGCTTCGGCAATCTGGTTACGAACATCACCCCGCAGGATGCGCCGCAACTGTTCGCAGCCAAGCCACCAGCGTTCAAGATTGCGATTGGCACCAAGGCGCCGGCGACGCGTATATGCTCCAACTATGCCGAAGGCTCTCCGGGCGAAGTCTTCGGAATTTTGGGCAGTATGGGTTTTCTGGAAGTCGCCGCGAATCGGGGATCCGCCAACCAACTGCTGGGCGTGGGCAAAGGCAGCGAAGTGAACGTGGTGATGGGATGAGGCTGAGGTGCGACCCGTCTTCCCCAATCCGGTGCGAGCAAACGCGTAGCTCGCTGCACGCAGGATGACAAACTTAGAACTCTAGGAGCTCTTGGCTCCGGGATGGACGTAGCGATCCATTTCCGCAGTCCACTTCAGAAAGCGCCAAAGGCTGGTTCGCTCGATCCACAAGAATTCCCAGAATTCCAGAAAGCCGATCTGCGTCATCTTGACGCCGGTGAAGGTCTCGATACGCCAGAGGAGATAGGGACTGCGCCAGGGGGCAATCCGGTGGCCACGAGTCGAGTTCCAAAGAAAGCGCAGCATCGGTCGCATCGGGTTCCAGTATAGCGCCGAGAGACGGGGCAAGCCCCGTCTCCCGGGACATAGACCTCCTACTTGGTAATCTCGACGCTGGCAATGGTAGTCTCCCATTCCATGCGCAGCTTACATTTGCCGCCGTTCTGATCAAACGCGATCAGGAAATTTTCGACCGGCGGACCGTTTTCCGATACCTTCATCGCGACGCGCACCAAGTCTTCTTTCTCGCCGGGATAATCGGTTCCCCACTCCCCCGTCTTCTTGCTGACGACCAACCACCACTCGTCGGGCTTGGGAACGGTGAAGATGGTGTAGCTGCCGGCCGGAACGTCTTTGCCACCTACTTTCAGATTCGCGTCGGTAACGAAGGTTGTCGATTCATTCGCGCCCGTGCGCCAGATCTGGCCGTAGGGCACCAACGCCTTTTCGTCTGCTGTGCCAAAAATCTTTCGGCCCTTCGTGCGCGGACTGGAATAGTCGATCTGGATGGTCTTACCGTCGGAAAACTTGCACTGCGCACTGGCTGGCGGACTGGGACGTTTGGATTTGTCCTCGGCGCCGTTCATTTGCGCCGAGGCGAGAGTGGCGATCGCAAGCAATGTCACCGCGATTAAGGCAAGCTTCTTCATTATTTTTCCCTCCTGGGATTTGCACTCAGCATCCGGCAACCAGCATTTAGCCGGGACACCGCGAAAACTGCGCTGGTCTTGGTTGCACCTTGCCGACCGAAACCCATTCGCCTGGGACTTGTATCGGCTAATTGCGAGTTGCTGTTCCGCCAAGAATTATACCGACATCCCCGTTACAATCTCCGCATGGCCGTGTTCAATGAAAAGCAGGACGAGCTCGAACACTTCGAACAGCGCATGGGCGTGCCGCGGGGACGTCTGGCCGTCACGATGGATCTGGTTACCGACGCCATGGCCCTGGTCGGGCAGCATGGAGTGTATTGCCAGAGCCAGCGCTGGCCGGGCAAGCCGGTGATGGATATTCAGCTCATCATGAAAAATCTCAGCGACGCTAAAGAATTGATTCAGAGTGTGATGGAAGAACTCAAGCCCAAGGCCTGATGCACTCTAGGGACGCGGCTTGGCCAATCTCCTAGGGATGGCAGAAACTTTCGATATAAAACCGAAGTTTTTTCTCAGGCCGCCGAAGTTGGTCCATGTAGGACGCGAAAGACTTACAATCCAGGTATGGAGCGCAAGATCTTTTGGGGCTCAATGACCGCGCTCGGACTGCTTGCCGATGTTGTTCTGCCCTTATGGTGGGCTTTGGCGGCGACCATCCCCATCATGTGCTTCTCGTGGTGGATGGCGTACCGCAGCGGCTGGTTCGACTAACCGCGCCCGTACGATCAACTCTTCCGGTGCGGCCTGCAGTCCAGGCGGCTTAGGCCAGCGAGTACTTCCCTGCCTCAATTGTCTTCTGCGCGATCTGCTGGCGCAGGGCAATGGTGTTGAAGGGATCGTGCTTGGATAACCGTCGCACAATCGCCAGTTGTGTCCGCAGCATGTCGCCTTCGGCAACGTCAGCGATGACCTTCTTTGCCGCCGCTTCGACTTTTTCGAGCGCCTGTGTCAGATAGACTTGCGTCATCGCAATCGGCAGCGCGGCGGCTGCTTCGCCCTTTTGCTCGACTATTTTCTGCGCCCGCAGCACGGCCGATTCCATGGCGTAAATCTCGATCGTCATGTCGGCAATCGCTCCCATGACTTCTTGCTGGTCTTGAATCGCCATCATATATTTCTGCGTGGCCGAACCGGCGATAAACAATCCCAGCTTCTTCGCCTGTGCCACCAGTTTGCGTTCTTCGGATAACGGACCTTCGATCTCCTCGCCGACAGAGGGTCCGCTCAACACTTCGTCCATCAACTTCTTGATCGCCGGCATCAGCGCCAACTGGCCGCTCATGGCTCGCTTCAGCAGGAATCCGGTGATGATCAGCCGGTTGATTTCGTTCGTGCCTTCGAAGATGCGGTTGATGCGAGCATCGCGGTAAGCCCGTTCCGCCGGATACTCTTCCACGAAGCCATAGCCGGCAAAAATCTGCAGCGACTCATCGACCACGTAGTCGATCATCTCCGATCCCCAGACCTTGAGGATCGAGCACTCCACCGCGTATTCTTCGATGGCCTTGCGCCGGTCTTTTGCCGCATCGGGGCTAGCGGAGTCTATCTCCGAGAGCAACGTGTCCATCATCCCAACCGTACGATAGACGAGCGACTCGCCGACATAGATCAGCGTCGCCATGTTGGCGATTTTTTCGCGCACCAATCCGAAATCGCCAATCGTCTTGCCAAACGCCTTGCGCTGCTTGGCATAGGCGACGGCACTCTCGATCGAAACCCGGGCGCCACCGACGCACATGGCGCCGAGTTTGAAGCGTCCAACGTTCAGAATGTTGAAGGCGATGACATGTCCCTTGCCAATTTCGCCCAGCAGATTCTCGGCCGGCACTTTGCAGTCGTTGAGGATGACGGGGCAAGTAGACGATCCACGAATCCCCATCTTGTGCTCTTCGGCACCAATCGAAATTCCCGGAAAAGTCTTCTCGACCAGAAACGCCGAAAATTTTTCGCCATCAATTTTTGCGAACACGGTGAACAAGTCGGCAAAACCGGCGTTTGTGATCCACATCTTTTCGCCGTTCAGGATGTAGTGCTTGCCGTCGGGCGAAAGCACGGCGCGGGCACGGCAATTGAGCGCATCCGATCCCGAGGTCGCTTCGGACAAAGCGTACGCGCCTACGGTTTCTCCGGTCGCCAGCTTGGGCAAATATTTTTTCTTCTGCTCTTCGGTGCCAAAATAAACGATGGGCAACATCCCGATGCCGCTGTGCGCGCCCCAGGTGGTGGCGAAGCCGGCGTATTTGGCCATGTGGTCGGCGATGATGGCAGCAGTAACTTTATCCATTTCGAGACCGCCGTAGGCCTCGGGAATCTCGACCCCGCTGAGGCCGAGGTCGCCAGCCTTTTTCAGCAGATCGCGCGACACAGAGTAATCCTTGTGTTCGATCTTCTCCGCCTGCGGCAGAATTTCGTTGACCGCAAATTCTTCGGTGGTCTGACCGATCATCTGCTGCTGCTCGGAAAAATCTTCCGGGGTGAAGACGTCGGCGGTCTGCCGCTCTTCGAGCAAAAAGCTGCCGCCGAGAATCTTGGTCTTGGGAACTGCGGTTGTGGCCATTTCTTGGACCTCTAAAATTCAGGTTGCTAAATTAGGCTGCCGAATGAAGACCAGCGAGTAGAAACGAAACAAGGAACAACCTCTATTCTAACGCGGAAGCTCCCAAAACGAATGTCCTCGCATGGAATCGCCGGAGGACTGTGAACGGCCACTAGGGAGTATCGAGCAGGAACGCGTTCGTGGCCGCGTAAGCGCCAAAACGCGTGCGAGAACGCATCAGGCATTGCTGATATTGCTGCTGCAAGGAACGATAGCGCAGGCTTTGGCCGTAGTCACTTTGGCTCTGCATCTGTTCGCGTTGC
>Ga0209530_1000707_pt1 | contig 20235 bp, 16 predicted proteins | sample BlaSpr_A8_Ref_O1_FD_187987 | JGI IMG/M metagenome (GOLD analysis project Ga0209530, IMG submission 187987) | Forest soil microbial communities from Thunder Bay, Ontario, Canada - Black Spruce, Ontario site 2_A8_Ref_O1 (SPAdes) (version 2) | ecosystem: Environmental > Terrestrial > Soil > Boreal...
GCGGCGCAGCCGGGCGAAGCGGGTCGCCACCATCGGGACTAGTGGCGATCGCGAGCGCGGCGCAGCCGGGCGAAGCGGGTCGCCACCATCGGGACTAGTCGAATTCGGGCCGCTCGGTACGGGTCCGCTTGAGCTCGAAAAAGTGTGGATAGGCCGCGAAGGTCACCGAGGCGTCCCAGAGTTTCCCGGCCTGTTCGCCGCGCGGGATCTTCGACAACACGGGTCCGAAGAAGGCCACACCGTTGACGTGGATGGTCGGCGTGCCGACGTCCTCGCCGACCGCGTCCATCCCGGCGTGGTGACTCTTACGCAGCGCGTCGTCATAGGCGTCACTTTCGGCGGCCGCGGCCAGCTCCGCGGGCAGGCCCGCGTCGGCAAGCGAGAGCTTGATGACCTCTTCGAGGTCTTTGTTGCCCTCGTTGTGAATGCGGGTGCCCATTGCGGTGTAGAGCGCCTCCAAGACACCGGCACCGTGCGCCTGCTCGGCGGCGATCGCCACCCGCACCGGCCCCCAGGCCCTCTTCATGTTCTCGCGATAGTTCTCGGGCAGGTCTTCGCGGTTTTCATTGAGGATCGCCAAGCTCATGACGTGGAAGTTCACATCGATATCGCGAACCTTCTCCACCTCGAGGACCCAGCGCGACGTGATCCATGCCCATGGGCATAGCGGGTCGAACCAGAAATCGGCCACAGATTTTTGGGGAGCCTTCTCGGACACGTGCAGTCCTCTCTTCAGTCTCACAAGCAGGTGAGGTCACAGACGGGCAAAACACCGTCCAGCACAACCGTAGTCGCCCCGCCGATGTTCCCGGTCCGAGGTGTGGGTGACCGGCAAGCAGCGGACACTTTAAGTTGGAGGGGTGGCCCTTCCTAACCTCACTCGCGACCAGGCTGTCGAACGCGCCGCCCTGATCACCGTCGGCAACTACCAGATCAGCCTCGATGTCACCGACGGCTCCGGTGGGCCCGGCGAAGGAACTTTCCGTTCCACCAGCACTGTGGCATTCGATGCACTCGCCGGCGCCGACACGGTCATCGACATCGCCGCCGACACCATCCGCAGCGCCAAGCTCAACGGAAGCGACATCGACGTCTCCGGCTACGACGAATCAACCGGGATCCCGCTGCGCGGCCTGGCAGGCCGCAACGTCCTCATCGTCGACGCCGATTGCCGCTACTCCAACACCGGCGAGGGACTGCATCGCTTCGTCGACCCGGTGGACAACGAGACCTACCTGTATTCGCAATTCGAAACCGCCGACGCCAAGCGAATGTTCGCCTGCTTCGACCAACCCGACCTCAAGGCCACGTTCGATATCCGGGTCAGGGCGCCCGAGCACTGGAAGGTCATCTCCAACGGCGCGACAACCAACGTCGACGACGGCGTGCATACCTTCGCCACCACCCCGCGGATGAGCACCTATCTGGTGGCCCTGATCGCCGGCCCGTACGCCGAATGGGAGGACACCTACACCGACGACCACGGCGAGATTCCGCTGGGCATCTACTGTCGGTCCTCGCTGGCCCAACACATGGACGCCGAGCGGTTGTTCACCCAGACCAAGCAAGGATTCGGCTTCTACCACAAGCACTTTGGCCTGCCGTACGCGTTCGGCAAGTACGACCAGCTGTTCGTTCCTGAGTTCAATGCCGGCGCCATGGAGAACGCCGGCGCGGTGACCTTCCTGGAGGACTACGTCTTCCGCAGCAAGGTCACCCGGGCCTCCTACGAACGGCGCGCCGAGACGGTGCTGCACGAGATGGCGCACATGTGGTTCGGGGACCTGGTCACCATGACCTGGTGGGACGACCTGTGGCTGAACGAGTCGTTCGCTACCTTCGCCTCGGTGCTGTGCCAAAGCGAGGCCACCGAGTTCACCCAGGCCTGGACGACGTTCGCAACAGTCGAGAAGTCGTGGGCTTACCGTCAGGACCAATTGCCCTCGACGCACCCGATCGCGGCGGACATTCCCGATCTGCACGCGGTCGAGGTGAACTTCGACGGCATCACCTACGCCAAAGGTGCTTCGGTGCTCAAGCAGCTGGTGGCCTACGTCGGGCTCGAGCAATTCCTGGCCGGGTTGCGCGACTACTTCCGCACCCACGCGTTCGGCAATGCCACGTTCGACGACTTGCTCTCCGCACTGGAGGGGGCCTCAGGCCGCGACTTGTCGCACTGGGGCCGGCAGTGGCTGAAAACCACCGGGCTGAATACGCTGCGGCCGGATTTCGACGTCGACGCCGACGGCAGATTCACCCGATTCGCAGTGACACAGAGCGGCGCCGCGCCGGGTGCGGGCGAGACCCGAGTACATCGGGTAGCGGTTGGAATCTACGACGCGGACCAAAGCGGCAAGCTGGTCCGGGCGCACCGGGAGGAACTCGACATCAGCGGATCGGAAACGGAAGTCCCTGCGCTGGTTGGTGTTTCGCGGGGAAAACTGATTCTGGTCAACGACGACGACCTGACCTACTGCTCACTGCGGCTGGACACTCAGTCGTTGCAGACCGCGCTGGAGCGCATCGCTGACATTGCCGAGCCGCTGCCGCGCACGCTGGTGTGGTCGGCGGCGTGGGAGATGACGCGCGAGGCCGAACTGCGGGCCCGTGATTTCGTGGCGCTGGTGTCCGGCGGCGTGCACGCCGAAACCGAGATCGGGGTGGTGCAACGGCTGCTGCTGCAGGCGCAGACGGCGCTCGGTTCGTATTCCGAGCCGAGCTGGGCGCGCGAGCAGGGTTGGCCGGCGTACGCCGACCGGTTGCTCGAGCTGGCCCGCGGTGCGGCCGGCGGCTCCGATTACCAACTCGCCTATGTCAACGCGCTCTGCACGTCGGTGCTGTCGACCCGGCATGTCGTGGTGCTGGCCGACCTGCTCGATCGCGACCCTGCCGAGCTGGGATTGGCCGGGCTCGACGTGGATACGGACCTGCGCTGGCGCATCGTCACCGCGCTGGCCGGCGCCGGTGAGATCGACGCCGACGGCCCGCAGACCCCATTCATCGACGCCGAGATGCAGCGGGACCCGACCGCGACCGGCAAGCGGCAGGCCGCGGCGGCCTCGGCGGCGCGACCTCAGTCGGCCGTCAAGGAGAAGGCGTGGGCCCAGGTCACCGAGGACGACACGCTGCCCAACATCACCGCACGCTCCATCATCGGGGGCTTCGTCGCACCCGGCCAGGGCGAGCTGCTCAAGCTGTTCACCGCGCGCTACTTCGAGGCGATACCCGGAATGTGGGCACGCCGATCCAGCGAAGTCGCCCAGACCGTGGTGATCGGCCTGTATCCGTCGTGGGACATCAGCGACGCCGGCATCGCTGCGGCGGACGAGTTCCTGGCCGCTCCGGACTCGGAGGTACCGCCTGCCTTGCGCCGGCTGGTGCTGGAGGGCCAAGCCGCAGTCAAGCGGTCGTTGCGGGCCCGCAAGCTCGACACCAGCTAGTGGAAGCAGGCTAGGCCGGGGAGATCCCCGCGCTGAGCACGCGGATCGCGCTGACCAGGCCGTCGACCAGGTGCCCCTGCTCGAATGCCGACGAGGCAGCGGCAACCCCGAGCGGTGCCGCAGACTCGGCGCCGCGGCCCCGGACCGCTGAGCCGTAAACCACCTCGATGACGCACTGGTCAGGCCAGACGGCGAGCAGCACCGCGTTGTCCGGCGTCGGCACCTTGGCCAGAATCTCGCGAGCCCGTGCAGCGGTGTCGCTGCCCAGGTCGCCGAGGTAAATGGCGAAACGCGCGTTGGACGCCCGCGAGCCGTATTTCAGCGCGTCGTCTATGGTGACCAGGTCTTCGATCGGAAAGGGGTAGTCCACCGACACCTCGCCGGGCTCGGTGACCCCCGAGATCCGCCCGCTGGTGGTGATCACCGAGCCTTTCGGCAGCTCTGTGTGCTCGATCGTCGCTACCTCACCATGTGCCACTGGCGCCACCTCCGACTGTGAAATCCGATGCGCCATGCCCGCCGTGCGCGCCGCCGACAGCTTCGTCGGTGGCAGCCCACAAAATCGGCGGGTGTGTCCACGGCTCTGGCAACTTGTAGGTCGCGGGGTGGGGTCCCTTGCGGGACCAGATCATCGCCGACAGCACGGCCACCAGCAATAACGGTATTCCGACGACCAACAGGTGGATCTGCATAAGGCTCACGACGCAAACCGTATCCCACCGGGCGATCCATCGGCGCGCTTGGACACAAGATTCCGGGCTGTCCGGGTCAGCTCGGCGACCCCAGACCTTACGAGCGCGGAACGGGCCGAGGTGGGGGTACCTCCCAGCCGCGCAGCGGCGAGGGGGCAAGCCGGGCAATCAGGCCTAAGCCGCGCCCTCACCGAGGTATCGGGCCCACACCGGATCCAGTTCCTTGACCGTGGACAGCAGTCGCCAATGCTGTCCCGTAGGCGGCACCGGCGCCCGACGCAGTGCCCAGCCAAGTTCGGTGAGCAGTTTGTCGCCCTTGCGGTGGTTGCAGGTCGAGCAGCAAGCGACGCAGTTCTCCCAGGAGTGGTCACCACCGCGGCTGCGCGGCACCACATGGTCGACAGTGTCGGCCTTCGCCCCGCAGTAGGCGCAGGTGAAACGGTCGCGGTGCATGAGCGCGGCGCGGGTCATCGGCACCCGCGCGCGGTACGGGACCCGGACGTAGGTTCGCAGCTGGATCACCGACGGCACCACGATCGAGCTGGTGGCCGAATGAATCACGGGACCGGCCGGATCGTGGTGCACCACGTCGGCCTTGCCGCAGATCACCATGACGATCGCGCGCCGCATCGGCAGCGCGGTCAGCGGCTCGTAGGTCGAATTCAGCAAGAGTACCCGCCGGCGATTCCAGATTGATGCGCTCTCGTGGCGGGTGGGTAGATGGGTATCGACGCTGTGCAGGCATGACGCGGTCAGGGGCCCGGTTAACCCTGCCGCGGCCCCGGAACTGCGGTGGCTGCGGCGTCTCTTGCCCTGCGCCATTTATCCTCCGCGGATAGTCCACCATGATTCGCCGCCAATCGCACCCCTATTGCAGGTGCGCGCCGTGTCGAAACGGTGAACAGCAGCGGTGGCTCGGCCCTGCCGCGCCTTGCCACCCGAGCCATGCACCACAATAGAGGAGATGGATCAGGTGAGCTTCTACGACGCCGTCGGCGGTGCCGAGACCTTCAACGCGATCGTGTCGCGCTTTTACGAGCAGGTCCCCGAGGACGAGATACTGCGCGAAGTGTATCCCGCGGACGATCTGGCGGGCGCCGAAGAACGATTGCGCATGTTCCTCGAGCAGTACTGGGGTGGCCCGCGAACCTACTCCGACCAGCGCGGCCATCCGCGGCTGCGGATGCGGCACGCGCCGTTCCGGATCACCCCCATTGAGCGCGATGCCTGGCTGCGGTGCATGCAGACCGCTGTCGCGTCCATTGACGCACATACCCTCGACGACGAACACCGTCGCGAGTTGCTCGACTATCTTGAGATGGCCGCGCACTCGCTGGTGAACTCGTCCTTTTCTTGATGTCGAACCTGTGATGTCCCAGCCTTGAACTGAACGGAACGATATGAGCCCCGAGTCGTGGTGGTCGAGCGCGGTCTTCTACCAGGTGTATCCGCGGTCATTCGCGGACAGCGATGGCGACGGGGTCGGTGACCTGGACGGCTTGACGGCTCGTCTGGATCACCTCGAGCAGCTCGGCGTGGACGCTATTTGGCTCAACCCGGTCACCGTCTCGCCTATGGCCGACCACGGCTACGACGTCGCCGATCCGCGGGACATCGACCCGCTGTTCGGCGGGATGGCCGCGATCGAACGGCTGATCGAGGCGGCACACCAGCGCGGCATCAAGATCACCATGGACGTGGTGCCCAACCACAGCAGTTCGGAGCACCCGTGGTTCCAGGCGGCGCTGGCCGCCGGCCCGGGCACCGATGCGCGGGAACGCTATTTCTTTCGCGACGGCAACGGCCCCGACGGGGTGCTGCCGCCGAACAACTGGACGTCGGTGTTCGGCGGGTCGGCCTGGACTCGGGTGATCGAACCGGACGGCAATCCCGGCCAGTATTACCTGCACCTGTTCGACGCCGAGCAGCCCGATCTGAACTGGGACCATCCAGATGTCTTCGACGACTTCGAGAAGACGCTGCGCTTCTGGCTGGAACGCGGCGTGGACGGCTTCCGCATCGACGTGGCGCACGGGATGGCCAAGCCGGCCGGCCTGCCGGACTCGCTGGAAGTCGAGGCCAAGGTGTTGCATCACACTGACGACGACCCCCGCTTCAACAACCCGAGTGTGCACGCGATTCATCGCGACATCCGCAAGGTCGTCGACGACTATCCCGGGGCGGTGACCGTCGGCGAGGTATGGGTCACCGACAACGTCCGCTGGGCTGAGTATCTGCGGCCCGACGAACTGCATCTCGGGTTCAATTTCCGGCTGGCGCAGATCGACTTCGACGCGGCCGAAGTCCAAGAAGCGATACGGAATTCGCTGGCGGCCACGGCCATCGAAAGTGCCATCCCGACCTGGACGCTATCCAACCACGATGTGGGCCGCGAGGTCACCCGCTACGGCGGCGGTGAGATCGGGCTGCGCCGGGCGCAGGCCATGGCGATGGTGATGCTCGCCCTGCCGGGCGCGGTGTTCATCTACAACGGTGAAGAGCTGGGGCTGCCCGACGTGGAGCTACCTGACGAGGTGTTACAGGACCCGACGTGGGAACGCTCCGGACATACCGAGCGCGGCCGCGATAAGTGCCGGGTTCCGATCCCGTGGTCCGGCGATACTCCCCCGTTCGGGTTCTCGTCATCTGCCGACACGTGGTTACCGATGCCGGAAGAATGGGCGAAGCTGACCGTCGAAGCCCAGCGCGCAGATCCCGACTCGACCTTGTCGTTCTTCCGGCGAGCACTCAAACTACGCAGGGGTCGTGGTGAATTCGATGGCGGCGAGATCGAGTGGCTGGCCGCGCCAAGCGGTTCGCTGATATTCCGGCGTCATGGCGGGCCGGTGTGCGCGCTGAACGCCGGGGACCGCCCGATCGCTTTGCCGGCGGGGAAAGTCATTCTGGCCAGCGCGCCGTTGGCAGCGGGCCAATTGCCGCCGGACGCCGCGGCCTGGATCGTGTAGCCGGCCGGCATCCAACTCAGCGCTTCGCCTCTGGCTCCTCTATATGTAGTACATGGCGCCCTACGCGTGGACAGTGATCGGAGCCGGACCCGCGGGAATCGCGGCGGTGGGAAGGCTCCTAGATCACGGAATCGCGCCCGAAGAGATCGCCTGGATTGATCCAGCGTTTGCCGGAGGAGATCTCGGCCAAAAGTGGCGGTCGGTGTCAAGTAACACCATCGTTGGGACATTCCTGAGTTACTTGAATGGCTCCTCTGCTTTTCGGTTCTCAGAGGCACCCCAAACTCCGCTGCGGGAAGTCGACCCTGAGGAGACGTGTGCCCTCGGCCTGGTCGCGGAGCCTTTGGTGTGGATCACCGAGCATCTGCGTGAACGGGTGAAAGTCTTTGAAACGACGGCAACCGCCCTGTCCTTGGCGAGAAGGCAATGGACAATTGAAACGGGGCGCCAAGAAGTCGCCTCGGAAAATGTGATCCTAGCCGTCGGGGCGGTGCCCAAGAAGCTCTCACAGCCCCATTTGGATGAGATTCCTGTGGAAGTCGCTCTCGATCCCGAGAAGCTTGCCGAGCAGCCGCTGGAAGGCGCGACGGTTGCCGTGTTCGGTTCATCTCACTCGTCGATGATCGCACTGCCGCATCTGTTACGCCATCCCGTCGAACGGGTGATCAACTTCTACCGCAGTCCGCTCAAATACGCTGTGTATCTCGATGATTGGATCTTGTTCGACGATACTGGCCTCAAAGGCCGAGCCGCTGACTGGGCTCGAGAAAATATCGATGGCGTGTGTCCAGAACGGCTGGAGAGGTGCTGGGTCTCCAGCTCAGAATTTCCGGAGAAAGTCGCAGCGTGTGACCGCGTCGTTTATACCGTCGGCTTTGAGCGGAGAAAACTGCCTGAGACCAGACAGTGGGGTCAGCTGGATTACAACCCGGCCAATGGAATTATTGCTCCCGGCCTGTTCGGGCTGGGCATTGCGTTTCCAGAGTATGCGGAAGACCCCTATGGATACGGACAATACCGAGTGGGGCTCAAGAAATTTATGGACTACCTTGACTCCGTTCTGCCGCTGTGGATGGTATACGGGACCTGACCAAGACAGCGGCAGATTGCCCTCAGCTTTTTGGCCTGGAATGCAGTCGAAGTCGCTCCGATTGCACGCGTCGAACACGAGACCGTCGACAATCGCCATCGCGGCGATGAGATCGCAATAAACTGGCTCTACGCATTCAGGTATGCCCGTCAATCCGTGCGGCGCGGATGCGGCAAGTTCTTCGACACCGAACAATTCGCCGCCGCCTACTGCTCCCGGCATGCCGTCAGCGCGCCCCACCCAAACCGCAATAAGCCCACACCCATCCGTCAATCGAAGACGCTTCCGGTGACGTGACCGAGCCCACCAACCAACCGCGCACCCAACGGCGATCATGACCATCCCAACACCGAGCGCTGACACACCGCGGCGAAATACTGATCACCCAACAAGGCGTCACCATGATCGGCCAGGCTGGCTGCTGTTGACGGTGTTTCTGATATGTCGGAGACGGTTAGCGGATTGCGCCAGGTGATGCGGTCGCGAGGCCGACCTCGCGGCATCCCTCCAATAGGCGATGGTCGTATGTGACGAACGCTGTCAGTTCCTGCTCGATCTGGGCTGCGGACGCGAGGTGAATCGCGTCGAGGGAACGTAAGGTGGGCGGGCCGACTGTTTCGGCTAGAGCGATCACCGGTTCGGTGAGCGGAAGGATGTCGAGCCCGTCGAGTAGGTAACGGGCACGCTCAGATTGTCCTGGTTCTCCGTATCGGGCAACGACTCTCATCAACTCGACCCGGCCGAGTGCGCTCGTGGCCGCGTACTCGCCCTCGTCGCTTTGCGTGGCGAGCCATGCCTGCAGTTCAGGTGTCTCGCGCTCGGTAATGAGCAACTTAGTCAGCGCCGAGGTGTCGATGTAGATCACTGCTCGTTGCGCATCTCGTTGAGAACATCGGACAGATTGCGTTTACGGCCTCGCACTCGTGTGGCGGTGATGTCGAGAAGGTTCTGTGGGCGATGAGCCGGAATCAGGGAACCGGCATCGATGAGGGCTTGACGAGAGCGCACGGCAGCCTGAACGGGGACGAGTCGGGCCACGAGCCGTCCGTTGTTGGTGACGCCGAGTTCCTCGCCAGCTTCAACCCGGGCGAGGTATCGCGATGCGTGCTGTCGTAATTCTCGGACTCCGATTACCTCCACACCCTAGGGTAGCACGCTGTGTGCTACACCGCTGGGTTTTGCGTAGGATGCGCCGGTGTCCGGGCCGATGGTTTTCGAGCAGGTCGTCCGCGACAACCTCGACAGCGGCCGCCCGGACAACGTCGCGTTGATCTGCGACGCGCATCGTGCGTGCCGGCAAGCCCAAGAAAAACCGATCAACGCAGTAGCAACGCCGGCTGGCCGCGACGCCGGTACACCGAGCCGAACCGGGCGTCGAGACGCAACCACGCCGGCAGTATCCGGACCCGGATCATTTCGCCGGCGTCAATCTCATCGGATGACTGCGGCAGGAAACCCATTGCCGTCAAAGCAAACACACAGCGCATGGGTAGCCCCACACTGACGTCGGCCGAGCTGACCCGAATGACTTCCTGATCGAGCAGCGAGACGGGTGGACCATGGGACTTGCTGTGCTCCTTGGCCAGTCGCGCGCCACGCTGGGCCAAGTCCAGCATCACCCTGGCCGGTACATCTTCGAGGTGGGTGAAGCCCGATTCCGGGGGCAACGCACCCCGCCATGCCGAGTCCATCGAGAAGCCAGGATCGACGTAGCCCGAGGCGTCCATCGCGGACAGGCCGCGCGCCAATTCGTCTGCAGCGACCGACAGATCATGAGGCCGCACTTTACCGACCACCACCCGGCTAGCCAACACGTCGAAACCCGTTGCCACCCATGCCGTCAGCAGCCCGGCGGATCGAGCGCGAAGCCGGATGACGGCCGCGTCATCGAGCCGCGTCGCGTTACCGACAAACGTAGCCAGATCTGCGCGGTGGGCGACCCCGCCTTCTGGACCCAGCCAGAGCCCGCGCTCGGCTACCGCACCCACCGTGCTAAATATTCCCGATGGTGCGGCGAGAGTCGCACCAGCCGCTGCTCTTCGACATGGAACGCGGCAAGTTGCGACTCGGCGATGACCGCCGGCTTGGACTCGAGATCCGCAGTGATCGGCCGCACTTCGTACCCGAGCGTGAAGTCCACCGCCCGCAGCCGCCTCACCCAGATGGTCACCTGCAGAGGCGAATCGGCCAGTCGCAACTGTGCCTTGTAGGTGACCCGGACGTCGGCGATCAACAAGCCCGTGGACGTGATGTCAGCGCCAAAAGCGTCCTTGAGGAACGGGACCCGTGCCTCTTCGAGGATGGTGACCATGGTCGCGTGGTTGACGTGCTGGTACATGTCGATGTCCGACCAGCGCACCGGCACGGGAGTGACGAACCCGACGCTCACCCCGAAGATCCTCGCCCGCTGGTACGGGTCATGCGGCGGATCTGCCGAGCCGCCACCGAGAGCGTCGCGAGATCCTTCTCGCCGCTCGCATAGATCTCGGTGAGCGTGCGGCGGGCTCGTTCCACCCGGGAGGCACTGATGTGCTCCCACTCGGCGATCTTCTGCTCGCCGCTTTCGTCCGGCTCCCCGACGGCAAGCACATCGAAACACAGCGACCGCAGCGAGGCATAGATGTCGTCGCGAATCGCCAAGCGCGCCAACGAATGCCAGCGGTCGTTTCGGGGTAGCTGGGACACCGCCGTCAGCAGACCGTCGGTGCCAAGCCTGTCCATCAGGGCGAAATATGTGTCAGCGACCTCGGCGGTGTCAATCTCGGTGATGTCGGCGACGTCGATGATGTCGAGCAGGCTGAAGCGGTACAGGCCCGCGGCGATCGTGTAGGCCAAGTCAACAGGTGCACCCTGCGATGCGTATTCCGCGGCTTCCTGTTCGACGATGGCCTTGTCGTCACCGCGCAACCACTGCGACATCCGCGGTGTCAGCAGTTTGACCTTCTCGGCGAACCGGTTGATCTCGGCGCCCACCGCCAATGGCTGCGGACGGTAGTTGAGCAGCCAGCGTCCGGCACGGTCGATCAGCCGTCGGGTGTCCAGCGTCATCCGGTCCGACAGCGCAACCGGCAGGTTTGCCCCGCGGATCCGGCGCCAGACGTCACCGACACCGAAAATGGCATCGGCGGCCACATAGGTGCGCACCGCGTCGATCGCCCCTACCCCGACGTCCTCGGCGATCCGGAAGGCGTAGCTGATGCCGGCGGTGTCGACGAGGTCGTTGATCAGCATGGTGGTGACGATCTCGCGGCGTAGCTGATGGGTACGGATCTCCGGGGTGAACCGTTCGCGCAGCGGTGTCGGGAAGTATCGGGGCAGCCTGGACGCGAACACATCCAGCTCAGGAAGTTCGGTGCCCAGCATCTCCTCTTTGAGCACCAACTTGACGTGTGCCATCAACGTGCAGAGCTCGGGAGACGTCAGCCCGATACCAGCCTCTGTCCGCCTTTGAATCTCCTTCTCCGACGGTAGCGCTTCCAATTCGCGGTTGAGTCCGTGTTTGTCCACCAGGTATTTGATCTGCAGCGCGTGCACCGGCAGCAGGCTGGCCGCGTTGGCGCGGCTGGTCCCGATCAAGTCGTTCTGGTCCTCGTTGTCGGTGAGCACCAGCTGCGCAACCTCGTCGGTCATCGACTCCAGCAGCTGTTTGCGCTCGTCGGCCTTGACCTTGCCGGCGGTGACCAGCGAGTCGATCAGGATCTTGATGTTGACCTCGTGGTCGGAACAGTCCACGCCGGCGGAGTTGTCCAGGGCGTCGGTATTGATGCGTCCGCCGGCCAGATCGAATTCCACGCGTCCGAATGCCGTCACCCCGAGATTGCCGCCTTCGCCGATAACCTTGGCGCGCACCTGATTCCCGTTGACCCGCACCGTATCGTTGGCGCGATCACCGACATCGGCGTCGGACTCGGATTCGGCCTTGATGTAGGTGCCGATCCCGCCGTTGAACAGCAGATCCACCGGCGCCTGCAGAATTGCCCGAATCAGGTTGGGCGGAGCCATTTCAGTGACGTCGCCGTCGATGCCCAGGACGGAACGAACTTGCCGGCTGACCGGAACGGCTTTCTGCTCGCGGCTGTACACCCCGCCGCCCTCGCTGATCAACGACTTGTCGTAGTCGTCCCAGCTGGATCGGGGCAGGTCGAACATCCGCTGCCGTTCTTGGAACGAAACCGCGGTGTCCGGGTCCGGGTCCAGGAAGATATGCCGGTGATCGAAGGCCGCGAGCAGCCTGATGTGTCTGCTCAGCAGCATGCCGTTGCCGAACACGTCACCGCTCATGTCGCCGACACCCACGATGGTGAAGTCCTGGGTCTGGGTATCGACCCCCATCTCCCGGAAGTGCCGTTTGACGGCCTCCCACGCGCCTTTGGCGGTGATGCCCATGGCCTTGTGGTCGTAGCCAACTGATCCGCCGGACGCGAAAGCGTCACCCAGCCAGAACCCGTAGGACTTAGCGACATCGTTGGCGATGTCGGAGAAGGTGGCGGTGCCTTTGTCCGCCGCCACCACTAGGTATGCGTCGTCGCCGTCACGCCGAACCACCTCGGGCGGCGCGCTGACGTTCCCGGTTGAGTGGTCGACGTTGTCGGTGACCTCGAGCAATCCGGAGATGAAGAGCTGGTAACAGGCGACGCCTTCGGCGCGGGTGGCGTCGCGGTCGGCGGCGGGGTCGCCGGTGGGCAGCGGCGGTCGCTTCAGGACGAACCCACCCTTGGACCCGACCGGCACGATGACGGCGTTCTTTACATCCTGTGCTTTGACCAGACCGAGGATCTCGGTGCGGAAATCGTCCCGGCGGTCTGACCAACGCAGGCCGCCGCGCGCCACTGGGCCAAACCTCAGGTGTACGCCCTCGACGCGGGGCGAATACACGAAGATCTCGTACTTGGGGCGCGGCAGTGGAAGTTCGTCGATCAGCTTGGCATTCAGCTTGATCGCCAATACATTGCGGCTCCGGGCTGAACCCTCTCGTGTGACAAAGTAATTGGTCCTCAGGGTGGCCTGCACCAACGACGCGAAGGCGCGCAGGATACGGTCGGTGTCCAGGCTCACCAGCGCATCAATGTCGGCAGCCACTGCGGCGGCCGCGGCCTGCGCATCGCGGCTCGCCGACAGACCAGACGGCGTGGGATCGAAAAGCGCTTCAAACAATACGACCAGTGACCGCGCCGTGGAGGGGTGCTCGTTGAGCACCGATTCGATGTAGGACTGGCTGTAGGGGAAGTTCACCTGCCGTAGGTACTTCGCATAGGCGCGCACTAGCACGACCTGCTGCCAGTTAAGCCCCGCGCGCATCACCAGCTCGTTGAACCTGTCGATCTCGACGCGGCCCTGCCAAATCGCGGTGAGCGCGTCGGCGAATCGCTGTGCGATGGCGTCCCGCTCGGCTGCCGTCGCCGCCAGCTGGATGGTCTGCGGTGAGATCTTGAACTGATAGATCCACACCCGCAACCCGTCCGGCCGGGTGACAGTGAATGGCCGCTCCTCGAGCACGACGACGCCCATGCTTTGCAGCATCGGGAGCAACTGGCTCAACGAGGCGGTGCGTCCACCCATGAACCAGGTCAGCTGGGCGACCCCATCCTCGCCGCGATCGGAGAACACCAGCTTGACCGAATCATTGGCCAGCTCTTTGATGATGGCGATGTGCTCGAGGGCGTCTGCCGGGGTGATGACCTGCTTGTAGGCCTCTGAGAATGCGCTCGCGTAATGCTCGGCGTCGGTCTGGGAGACGGAGCCCTCAGCCAAAGATGCCGCGGCGCCGATCAGCCGGTCACTCCATGTCCGCGCGGCTTCGCTCAGCAACGCCTGGATCCGGAGCCGGTTGGGTTCGGAGACGTCGACCGAGCCCGGGGCGGTACCGGAGTCCTCCTGCGAAGGCAGCCGAACCATGAAATGCATTAATGCCCAGGGCGATTCACTGACACGGGCAGTGAATTCCAGTCGCGTCCCACCGAACTCGCGGACCAGGATGTCTTCGATCTGCAAACGCACGGGCGTGGTGTAGCGATCCCGCGGAACATAGACCAGGCAGGAAACGAAGTACTGTAGCCGGTCCGCGCGCAGGAACAACAATGCGCGCCGTTGGAATCCCAGATCCAGCACGGCTTTAGCCATCGTGAGAAGCCGTTCGGCGCTCAGCGTGAAGAGCTCCGAACGCGGGACGGTCTGGATGACGTCGAGCAGGAGCTGGCCCGGGTGCGCCGGGTCGCTGTCGGCCATCGAAAGCGCCTCGCGGACCCTGCGCGATATCGACGGAATCTCCAGGACGTCTGCATTCATGGCGGCGACTGTGAAGAGCCCGACGAAGCGGTGCTCGATGACCCCGGCGTCGGTGTATTCGCGGACCGCGATGACATACGGGTAGGCGCCATAGCGGAGATAGCTGCCAACGGCGGCCTGGGCTAAGACCAGCAGTTTGTCATCGTCGGTCAGCCGCGGGCGGGAGACGGTGCGGGCGCGCATGACGCCGAGGCCGCCGGACCCATCAGCGGAGACCAGGCTGCCATGCACCCGGGACCGCTGGTAGCCCAGCAGCAGGAAATTCCCGTTGACCAGCCAGCGCAGCAGCTCGGCGACATCCTCGCGGTCAGGCGCTGCATAGTGGTCGTCGGTGTTGGCGTCGACGTCTGCGGCCAAGTCGCTCAGCATGGCGATGATCGCGGCCGCGTCGGCGGCGACCAGTTGGACGTCGGACAGGACCTTGGGCAGCAGCCGTTCGACCTCGGCGAGGGTCTTGCTATCGACGGAAGGCGACAGCTGCATGTGTATCCAGGCCTCGCCGACGTATTGCGGCGTACCAGGCGCTTTCGGCTCGACGCTCTGCAACTCCCCCGTCGGGCTGCGATGTACCTCGAACACCGGGGTCATGAGGGCGGTGTAGTCGACCCCGAGTCGGTGCAGCAGCACCGTGACGGAATCCATCAGCATGCCGCCGTGGTCGGTGACGACCTCCAGCGCGGGCCCGAATCCGGCGGGATCGTCCGCGGGATAGACGGCCACACAGCTTTCGCCGGACGGGCGGTGCTGGCCCAGCCGATAGTGTGCGCTCAGCACGGCAGGGGTCACCATGGCGGCGGGGATGGTCGGGTCGATAGGACCGGTTTCTGCGGCTCCCGGTTCGTCGCTGTGCGGGCCGCGATAACTCTCGATGTAAGCCTTCGAGATCCAGTCAGGAATGTCCGAGGTCTTGGTGAATGTGGTCCACGCCTTGGTTTCCCGCTTTGGTCTGGAATCGATCGTCATGCCGATAGCTCCCAACTCACGACACTGCCCGCTAGGTTCGATCGCCCCACTCCTCAGCGTTCGTTCGGGCCGCATCGTCGCGGGGCGTTGCTCGATGGCCCCACTCCTCAGCGGCCGTTCCGGCCGCATCGTCGCGGGGCGTTACTCGATGGCCCCACTCCTCAGCGGCCGTTCCGGCCGCATCGTCGCGGGGCGCCGGCAGACCTGACACTAGTCGCGTGTCAGCTTCCGGTGGGTCACCCGGTGCGGCCTGGCGGCTTCGGCACCGAGCCGTTCCACCTTGTTCTCCTCGTAGGCGCCGAAGTTGCCCTCGAACCAAAACCATTTGGCCTCGTTGTCGTCGTCACCTTCCCAGGCCAGGATGTGCGTGCACGTTCGGTCGAGGAACCAGCGGTCGTGCGAAATCACCACCGCGCAGCCGGGAAACTGCTCCAGAGCGTTCTCCAGCGAGCTCAAGGTCTCGACATCAAGGTCGTTGGTCGGCTCGTCCAGCAGGATCAGGTTGCCGCCCTGCTTGAGCGTCAGCGCGAGGTTCAGTCTGTTGCGCTCACCGCCGGACAGCACGCCGGCCGGTTTCTGCTGGTCGGGCCCCTTGAACCCGAATGCCGAAACGTAGGCCCGGGACGGCACCTCGGTCTGACCGACCTGGATGTAGTCCAGCCCATCCGAGACGACTTCCCACACGTTCTTCTTCGGATCGATGCCCGCGCGGGTCTGGTCGACGTAGCTCAGCTTGACGGTCTCGCCGACCTTGACGGTTCCGCTGTCCGGCTGCTCAAGCCCGACGATGGTTTTGAACAGCGTGGTCTTGCCGACCCCGTTGGGACCGATAACGCCGACGATGCCGTTGCGGGGCAGGGTGAACGACAGGTCCTTGATCAGGGTGCGGCCGTCGTAGCCTTTGTCGAGGTGTTCGACCTCGACCACCACGTTGCCCAGTCGTGGCCCGACCGGGATCTGGATCTCCTCGAAATCGAGCTTGCGCGTCTTCTCCGCCTCGGTAGCCATCTCCTCGTAGCGCTGAAGGCGGGCTTTGCTTTTGGCTTGCCGCGCTTTGGCCCCGGACCGGACCCAGGCCAGCTCCTCGGTCAACCGCTTGTGCAGCTTGACGTCCTTGCGCCCCTGCACCGACAGCCGGTCCGCCTTTTTTTCCAGGTAAGTCGAGTAGTTACCTTCGTACGGATAGGCGCGGCCGCGGTCGAGTTCCAGGATCCATTCGGCGACGTTGTTCAGGAAGTACCGGTCATGGGTGACCGCCAATATCGCGCCGGCGTAGCTGGCGAGGTGCTGTTCGAGCCACTGCACGCTTTCCGCGTCCAAGTGGTTGGTCGGCTCGTCGAGCAGCAGCAGGTCGGGTTTGGACAGCAGCAGCTTGCACAACGCGACGCGGCGGCGCTCGCCGCCCGACAGATTCGTCACCGGCTCGTCGGGCGGCGGGCAGCGCAGTGCGTCCATGGCCTGCTCCAGCTGAGAGTCGAGGTCCCACGCGTCGGCGTGGTCCAGATCCTCTTGCAGCCGGCCCATCTCGTCCATCAGCTCGTCGGAGTAGTCGGTGGCCATCAGTTCGGCGACCTCATTGAACCGGTCGAGCTTGACCTTGATTTCGCCCAAACCCTCTTCCACGTTTCCGCGAACGGTCTTCTCCTCGTTCAGCGGCGGCTCCTGTTGCAGGATGCCGACAGTGGCGTCGTTGGCCAGGAAGGCGTCGCCATTGTTCGGCTTGTCCAGACCGGCCATGATCCGCAAGACGCTCGACTTGCCGGCACCATTGGGGCCGACGACACCGATCTTGGCGCCCGGGAAGAAGCTCAACGTGACGTCGTCCAGGATCACCTTGTCGCCGTGCGCCTTGCGGACCTTCTTCATCGTGTAGATGAACTCAGCCATGCCGCGGTTATGCCTTTCTGGTCTTTCGGAACTATCCCGCGGACCATCCTAGGCACCGTCCAGTGGCGCTAAGCCGATACTGGCAGCGCGCTGGCGCCTTCGGTGACATCCGCCGACTGGACCGGGTCATCCGCGGCGAGGTCTTCATTAGTGGCGCCCGCGGCGGTGGGGCTTGGTTCGGCGTCTTGGTTCCCGCTGGGACCAGTGTAACCAGGCTTCTCAATGCGTACGAACACGCGCGAGAGGTCCGGGCCGACCGAGATCGCCCGCATTTCCAGCGACGAACGGCGATTGCCGTCGCGGTCCTCGTACTCGCTGGTGTACACGTGGCCCACCACGATCACCGGTGCCCCCTTGCCCAATGCGGCTCCCACCCCGGTGACCAACTTCCCCCAGCAATTGACGGTGATGAACAGCGAGTTTCCCGGCTCCCAATTGCCGTCACCGGTACGGCGGCGTGAATTGCTGGCCAACCGGAACTTGATGAGCTCCTGATCGCCGACCTTGCGGCGCTGTGGGTCATTGACGATGTGACCGATGACTGTAAGCGGGGTTTCGAACATTGAGTGGTCCCTTTCTCGGTTGCTTGCGACGGTGTGGCGCCTTTTCGGCGAAAGCCGCACCGCCTGTTTGTTCCGGTTGCTATTGAGCTCGGCGCCACCGACACACACCCGGGCGAAACGAGCCCGAAATGGTTCCAGCCAGGTGACCCTGTGGAAAAACGCGTGACTGTGGATCAGTCCGCTGGTTGCCCCGGCGGGTCGCGACGCGACAGTTCGGCCAGCATCGCGTTGTAGGCGACCAAGTCGGCGTCGTCGTCGAGTTCGGCGGCCCGGTCCAGCCGCCGCGCGGTCCGGTCATCGCTGCGAGCCCACTGCACGAGCAGCGCCAGCATCACGATCACCAGGGGTAGTTCCCCTGCCGCCCAGGCGATTGCGCCGCCCAATTTCTGATCACCCAGCAAGTCGGTGTGCCAGCTCAAACCCAGCAATCGGTAGTAGTCGCCGCCGATCACTTTTCGGGTGCCCATCAGCAGCACGCCGAAGAATGCGTGCAGCGGCAGCGAGGCGAATACCACGGCCACCTTGGCCAGCGGCGGGATCGGCCGTGGCGTCGGGTCCACTCCGATCACGACCCAGTAGAACAGGTAGCCGCTGAGCAGAAAGTGGACATTCATCGCCAAATGGCCGGCGTGACTGCCGACCGCGGAATCGAAAATGCCGCCGAAGTACAGCCCGTAGAACCCTGAGACGAATAACACGGTCGCGACCACCGGGTTGGTGAGTAACCGCGACAACCGGCTGTGCAGTGCGGCCAACAGCCATTCCCGCATGCCCGGGGGATCGCCGCGGCCGGCGGCAGGCAGCGCCCGTAATGCCAAGCTGACCGGACCGCCGAGCACCAACAGAATCGGGACCAGCATCGAGAGCCCCATGTGGGCGGCCATGTGCATGCTGAACATCGCGGGCATATAGCGACCTACCCCCGACGACGTCACGAACAACAGCCCCGCGCAGCCCAGCAGCCACGCGACGATTCGGCCCGGCGGCCAGCGGTCGCCGCGGCGGCGCAGCCGCACCACCCCCGCCACATACAGCCCGGCAAGCACGATGGCGGCCGTGCCGAAGATCAGGTCGAAACGCCAGTCGAACAACACGCGGGCCAGGGTGAGCGGCCCGTCCAAGTTGTAGCCGATCTCCGCTTCGGGGATCGATGGCAGCCGCAGCGGCGGCGGTGGCGGCGGCGTGCGGCCCAGCCCGACGGCCACACCGAAGGTGAGTCCGAACACCGCGGCCTCGATCAGCGCCAGCCGGATCAGCGCACTACGCGCGCTGCGTGAACTCGGATCTGCTTGCAGCGCCGCAACTCCGCTGCGCCGCTGGCGCCAGCCGACGACGCCAAGCAGGCACAGCGCCACGAACTTTGCGACCACCAGCCGTCCGTAACCTGCGGTCAGCAGGTCGGAAGGCAGGACCCGCACTAGGGCATTCAGCAAACCGCTCAGCCCCATGGCGACCCAGCACCACAATGCGATCGCGGAGAAGCGCCGCGCCGCCAAGTCGGCGTGGTCACCACCGCGCAGGGCATGAGCCAGCAGCGCCAGCAGACCGCCGGCCCACAGGCTGGCGGCCACCAGGTGGATCAGCAGGCTGTTGGTGGCCAGGTCATGTGAGCCGCCGGCCGACGAGTGACCGGTCAGCCCGAGCGGGATGAGGGTCACCAACGACCCGACCAACAGCAACGGGGTCCACGACCAGCGCAGCGCCGTCAGACTTGCCAGCATCACGATCGCGGCCAAGACCGCGGTCCAGCGCCAGGCGGAGGCGGTGTTGACCAGGCCGGCCAACGACCAGATCTGCACCGGGTTGAGGTGATCGATCAGGGGTTGACCGGAAACGTCGGAAATGGTCAGTGGGACCAGCAGGGCGGCACACACCGCCCACGCCCCTGACGCAACCGTCCCCAGCCGAAGCGCACGGTAGCCGTCGACGTCGAGCACCCCGCTGCTCTGCGGGGGCACCAGAAAGGCCGCGAAAAGAAACGACCCGACGGCCAGCACCGCAGCGATCTCTCCCGCTGCCCGGACAAACGGCAGGCCAACCGTGGTCGCCGGGCCAGGATCGGGCAACCCGGTGGCGGTCAGCGCATCGGCCAGCGACAGCGCTCCAATTCCGGCCGCCGTGCAGCCGGCCAGCACTGCGACCCCGATGAGCAGCGGCCACACCGGAGCGTGGGGCTTGGCTGTGCGCCCCGCCTTTCTCGGGCCCTTTCCGGATGGCTGACCAGAGGCCTTACCGGTAGGGCGGGCAACGGTCATTGGTAGTCAGGGGCGCGGTGTCCGCAGTGCGGATCCGTTTCCCCATCCCCCTTTCAATCCGTGCGTGCGGTTTTCCCGCACACGGCTTACCGAT
>Ga0209530_1000708_pt1 | contig 20199 bp, 16 predicted proteins | sample BlaSpr_A8_Ref_O1_FD_187987 | JGI IMG/M metagenome (GOLD analysis project Ga0209530, IMG submission 187987) | Forest soil microbial communities from Thunder Bay, Ontario, Canada - Black Spruce, Ontario site 2_A8_Ref_O1 (SPAdes) (version 2) | ecosystem: Environmental > Terrestrial > Soil > Boreal...
ACCGCGAGCTTATCTGCCTCGCAGGCACAGCAATTCACGGCCAGCGTCACAGGAAGTACCAACACTGCTGTGAACTGGACGTACAGCCCGCAGGTTGGAGCACTTGTTACTTCTGGAGCGACAGCGGGTCTCTACACTGCGCCGGCATCCATCACCACGGCGCAGACGGTGTTCGTCACTGCTTCCAGCGTGGCAGCCCCGACTCAGGCTTCCAGCGCCGCCGTATCGCTCAATCCTCCGTTCAGCCCCATCCTCGTTCATTCCGGCGGCGCGGCTTACACGGACACTCTCGGACAGGCCTGGAGCGCGGACAAGGATTTCATTGGGGGGAGCACCGGAAGCACAACAAATACCATCGCAAATACGCCCGATCCCGCTCTATACCAGACCGAGCGCTACGGCGATTTCTCTTATCAATTCACTGTGCCAAATGGCAGCTACAACGTGGTCTTAAAGTTTGCGGAAATCTATTGGACCACCACCGGACAACGCCTCTTCAATGTCTCCATCAACGGCACGCAAGTACTTACCAACTTCGACATTGTTGCAGCAGCGGGCGCCCCCTTGACGGCTATCGACAAGACTTTCCCGGTCACCACGACCACTAATCAAGTCACCGTTCAATTTACTACGGGAGCCGCTAACCTGCCGAAGGTCAGTGCCATTGAGATTCACTAGAAAGTGCTTATCGTTTCCCAGCGTCCGATCAGGTCCGGACCCTAATGTGACGTGAGGGAAAAACGTTCCGCTGGGAATAATGGTGCACTTGGGTGGCCGAATCCGTCTTAGAAATCTCTAACGAATTCGGTAGTAAAGAAGGCCAAGAACCGTGATCTTAAGTGGAAGATTTCCTGGAAAATCGTTTGAAAATTCTTACAAAACAAGCGGCAAATGAGGGGATTGTTGCGCGACGTCGTTCGGTCATCACTTGTCGGGGGTTTGGGACGATCCAATTAATTTCTTGATCTCTTCCGCCTGACTTAGCTGGGGATTAATCTGGAGCGCCCTAGTGAATTCCTTCTTGGCCATTGGGAGATTGTTGGCCTTCTGGTAAGCCATGGCAAGGTGATAATGATACGTGGCGCTATCGGGGCTTCCTTTCAGAGCTTCTTGCAATGCTTCGATTGCCGCGTTGTAAGCGCCTTGCTGGTAGTAAGCCCAGCCGAGAGTATCCGCCGCATTAGGTAAATTGGGCAGTCCCTTGCGCGCGGTTTGCGCCAACGAAAACGCCACGTTGATGTTGCCTCCGTGCTCCAGCATCAGGTATGCAAGGTTATTCGCGGCGAGCGGGTAATCCGGTTGGATTTCCAAAGCTTTCTTGTAGAGGTCTTCCGCCTGTTGCCAGTCGTTTTTTGTCTCCAGCACACTGCCTAGGCCCACGTAAATACGAACATCGCCTGGATTGTCGTGCAGGGCCCGCTGATAGCTGGCAATTGCCTGGTCAACCGACCCTCGGGCAACCTGGACGCCTGCAAGCAAAAGAATCGCCGGCACGTTATTTTTGTCGAGTTCAACAGCTTTCTGAAAAGCATCTTCTGCCTTTCCCTGGTCCTGGTTGCGGAGTTCGATTTGTCCGAGGAGAAGATAAAAGGGGCTGCTGTTCGGCACAAGCGCGATCTGATTCTGCACCATGCGGAGTGCTTTGACAGGATCTTTGCGAGCAATAGCGATGTTCACGAGCCCCGTGAGCGCATCGGAAGACGACGGATCAATCTTGAGCGCCTGATTAAAATATTTTTCAGCGTCGTCGGGTTTCTTCTGCTCCATGCGCAGATCGCCCAGTTTGATATACCCAGAAGGATTCTGTGGCGCTACTTCGATGGCCTTCTTCAAATCCACTTCCGCCGCACTCTGATTTCCCTGCCACAAAAAAGCCTCGGCTTCGTAAATGTATCCGTCGGCGGCGCCGGGAGAGATGGACTTTAGAGATGCGCCGCTTTCCACCAACAGCTTGGGGTCGTGATTCTGCAATGCGAGAGCCGCAAGCGCTCGATGGGCATCTGTCATGGACGGCTGCAGCCGGACAGCGTCGCGCCACTCGGTTTCCGCTTGTCCAAAGTTCTTTGTGCCCGCGTAAGCAAGTCCGAGTTGAAAATGTCCGACGGCGTTGTCGGGCGCGCTCTTTACTGCCGGCTCCAGAACGTGGATTGCGTCGGCCTGTTTCTGCTGGCGATTCAATATTGCGCCTCGCAGGATCATGGCTGCCGGGTCCGAGGGAAGATTCTTCAGGACCGCGTCGTTGACCTTGGTAGCTTCATCCAGATGGTTTTGCTGAATCAGGAGCTGGACATATGCCTCGGCGATGGCATTATCTTTTGGATGCAGAGAATGGATCGTGCTGAACTCCGCGACCGCCTTGTCTAATTCGCCCTGGCTTAAATAGAAATCTCCGAGCAACCGGTAGCCGGCAGGACTGTCTTTCAATGCGATCTTGGCTTCCTGCATCGTTTGTTCGGCCGCGGACTTATTCCCTTCCGCAAGATAAAGATTGGCCAGGGCAACGCGAGGCGATGGATTCGCTAAATCGCGAGCAATGGCGGCTCGATATTGCTTCTCAGCCTCAGGCCAGCGTTTTTGACGCTCATAAAAGTTTCCGAGGGCAATTACTGCGGGAGTGGATTTCGGATCCAGCGAGATCGCTTTTGAATAATTCTGTTCTGCAGCAGCCGGCTCGTGCGATCGTTCGTACATAAATGCCAGATTCAAATAGGACTGGGATCGGTTCGGATCCATCTGCACGGCCGCTTGAGCCTCGCTCAAACTCTTTTGGGGGTCTCCCAGTGCCGCATCGGAATTGGAAAGTACTACCTCGGCTTGCGCATTGCGAGGATCGCTCTTCAAAACGAGATCAGCGTGATCATGCGCTTCTTGAAACTTGCGGCCAGCAAGATACATTTCCGCAAGGTCAAGCTGCGCTTTTGGGTTGGAGGGTTCGAGTTGGACAGTGCGCGCCAGTTCCTGAAAACCATGAGTCCAATCTCCCTTTTTCATAAGACTACGCGCCAACTCATAATGCGCGTCGGCGAAGTTCGGATCGATCTGGATGGCATTCCGATATTCGATGATCGCTTCCTCGTATTTGCCCTTCTCGAAGTATGAAGATCCTTTGTCGAAGTACTCCTTCTTGCGGATCTGCGGGTCGCGAGAACACGCAGCCATTAGCGCGACTACTATGAGTAAGCTAAACCATCGGTAATGCAACTTGCCAAATTTCATTTCGACCTTTCGTGGCGATCTTGGACCCACAGCGGAATTCTATCGCTTCGTGGGAACGCAATCTAGCGGGGTGTTGGGTGTCGCACTCGTTCCAGCCACTACCCGCTCTATCTAACTAATAATAAACAGCTTACCTGGAATCAATTGCTGTCGAGACTCCTCGAGGGGTTTCGGCTCGACCCGCTGCGGGGCAAGTTCATCTTCTGGGACCGCCTGGAACAGAAACTTCTCGGAGGGGGGCATAAAGGGAAAGCTTTTTGCCCATTCGTGGAACATTCTTAGGATTTCAGTAACGAACTGGCGATGCGAGATTTGAGCTAATGGACACAAATGTAACAAAATAAGTATCTTACAGAGAATGCCCTGCTACCATAACCGTTTGGGTCACTGGCAACGGCATTGCAGTCACTACTGGGCGTACGGTAGTCCCATATACATGCGGTAGTCCGTGACAGAGGATGAGAACGACATCTATGACGAGCAATGGGGTCGGAATCGCTTCAGTTAAAGAGGAATGGGGCTTTGTAGGCGGCATGTGTGCCGCAATGCAAACACTTGAAAACGTGGTTGCCGAGATTGCTCCGACGAATATACCGGTCTTGTTGATGGGGGAAAGCGGAGCCGGCAAAGAGATGTTCGCCCGAAGAATCCACCACCTTTCCGCGAACGGTGACGAGCCACTGGTTAAGATCGCATGTGCTTCGATGAACCCCGCGAACTTTGCGGGCGAACTGGGATTAAGCAAAAGCGACATATCGGTGGAAGAGGTCAAAACGTTGAATCGGACAGTTTTCTTCGATGAGATTAGTGAACTGGACTCGTCTTGTCAGCGCAGTCTCGTTTACGCGTTGCCGGATGGCGAAGCGAGGCCTCGCCGAGGTTCGCTTGGAGCTCGAGTGATTTCCACGACCAATCGGAATCTCGATGATGAAATGAGGGCAGGACGCTTCCGCAGCGAACTCTACTATCGCATCAATGGAGTGTGTTTGCGTCTTCCTCCGCTGCGAGATCGCAAGGAGGATATACCGCTTCTGGTGGAGTCTTTCCTGACTAGATATGCCGCAGAATTTGGCCGCCCGCGCCCTTCCTTAAGCCCCCGGGCACTCCGAATGTTATTGGATTATTCCTGGCCGGGAAACATACGCGAACTCGAAAATGCAGTGAAGAAAATCGTGGCGCTCGGTGCGGAAAATCTCGCGCTACCCGATCTGGTTGCCGAACCGGTTGAGACTCGAACCGAGGTTAGTGAAACGCGCAGCTACTCGTTAAAGGCTGCTGCCCGAGCCGCGTCTCGTGAGGCCGAGCGGGAAATGATATTGGAAGCGCTGGCGCGCACCCGTTGGAATCGCAAACGAGCGGCACAAGAATTGCAGATCAGCTACAAGTCCCTTCTCTATAAGTTGAAACAGATCGGCCTGCCGGATTCCAGAACCGAATAGCCGACGTAGGAGAGCGAGATGTTGAGACGATTGCAGGTGTGGATGATTCTTTCGCTGATCGCGGTTGTAATTCCCGCGCGAGCGGGGCAAGCCGCAAACAATGCACGGCAGGCAGCTCAGTCTGCCAGTGCGGACCCGAGTTCAGCAACTCAGAAGGTCGCTACACAGGACCCGAACTACATCATTGGGGCGCAGGACGTGCTGGACATCAGCGTGTGGAAAGAGCCTGAAGTTTCCCGTGTCGTGCCGGTGCGTCCCGATGGGAGGATTTCGCTTCCGCTATTGAACGACGTTCAAGCTGCGGGCATGACACCGTCGCAACTGGCGGCGCAAATCACCACGAGCCTGAAGAAATTTGTGACCGATCCGCAAGTTACCGTGATCGTCACTACGATTAACAGCCAGCGCGTTTATATTCTCGGTGAAGTGACACGCCCCGGCGCTTTTCCCATGTTGCCCGGGATGAACGTGCTACAGGGCCTTTCCAGCGCGGGGGGATTCACACAATTCGCGAAGACGAAGAGTATTTATGTCCTAAGGATGGAAGATGGAAAGCAACAGAAGTATCCAGTTAATTACAAGGACGTAATTAGCGGAAAGCGCCCGGAGCAAAACATTTCGTTAAAGGCCGGGGACACGATCGTGGTGCCCTAGAAGACCTCATGCGTAAATCAGCCTACCTCTTCGGGATTGTTCTCTGTGTTGTTGCACTGGGTGCGTCTGCCGCCCAGGCTCAGCAGCAGACCCAGGACCAGCCCATCCCTGCCTATCATTCTCCGCTGGCCTCGCAAGCCGACAATACCGATCCGAACGCTCCTCCGGCCCAGCTTACGCCTGATAAGAGCGCACTAACTGGGGCCCAGGACCCGTCCATCGGTGTACCTTCGACGAACCATAGCTATTGGACTCCGCACGTCGATCTAGCGGTCACACTGGATTCGGAGCCTCCCGTTGGAGGAGCGGATAGCGGATTGACCACTTGGACTTCTCTGACCGGAGGGGTCGATCTGCGCTGGCTGTCGGGCAGGTCCGACATGACATTGGGCTATGTCGGGGGCGGCGTTTTTTCAAACGATGGGAGTTCTAGCAACGGAATTATTCAGGAATTAAATTTTGTGGACAAATTCACCTTTCGGCGTTGGGCATTCACGCTTATAGAGCAAGCGGCTTACACTCCTGAAAGTGGTTTCGGATCAGGTGGATTTCCCGGCATATCTCTGCCCAGCGGGTCCCCGGGGCTGGGAGGGATTGTTCCCGGCCAGACAATTATCACAGGCGAAGGCCAACGCTTCCTCAATACCTCTCTCGGCGAGGTCGACATATATCTTACACCGCGCTCATCCCTCACGTTCGTTGGTGGCTATTCTCTTTTGCAGTCTTTTAATGGAGATCTGCTAAATTACGGCGACGTAATTGCACAAGCGGGATACAACTACCAAATAACTCGCAAGGATACTCTTGGAATTTCCTATGTATTTGGTGGATTTCGCTATGACAACTTCGATGAATCGATCAACACGAACACCTTGCTATTTTCTTACGGCAGGAAGGTTACGGGACGCTTGGCATTCCGCATAGGAGCCGGGCCAGAATTTACATTCATCAATACGCCTATCATCCCCGGGACGGGCGTTGGCACCATCGGCTTACCTTCGGGAGGTTCCACGAACGACCTGTATTGGTTTCTCTCAACATCGGTGCAATATCAAATGGAACGCATCGCATTATCGGCTAGCTACAGCCATGGTGTCTCCGGCGGATCCGGGGTGTTTGTCGGCTCACTTGCTGACACGGTGACGGGCTCCGCTGCACGGCAATTATCGCGAGTTTCTAGCGGTAGCTGGAACGTCGGATACTCTCGAAACACGGAAGTTGCTGTTAGTGGATTACCGCAGATCCAATTTTCAAATCAACCTTTCGATTACTGGTTTACCGGGTTGAATTATACCCGTTTGTGGGGACGTTCCCTGAACCTGAACTTGGGCTACCAATTGCAGTATCAAAACTCGAATGCGTCGTTCTGCACCGGAAGCGGATGCGGATCAAGCTATGTTCGTAATCTAATCACGTTTGGTGTGGGCTGGCGTAAACAACCAATCCCGATTGAGTAGCAAGATCAAATCGAGAACTAGAAAAAGAGGATGGAATGACTCAGCGAGAATTAACTCAAGCAGATTACATCGCAATCTTACGACGCCGGTGGGTGCTGATAACCGTTCTCGCCGTAGTCGGCGCACCGCTGGCTTACGGCGTCTCGCGGGTACTTCCGAATCGCTACAAGTCGCAAACCCTCGTGCTCATCGAGCCACCCACTGTACCAACAGACTTTGTGAAGCCGGTGATTACGACGGAAATCAATGCACGACTGGCGAGCATGCAGGAGGAAATCCTAAGCAGGACGCGGCTCGAGCCCATCATCCATCAATATGGATTGTACTCGGGAGATGTGAACCGGGTACCACCGGACGCGCTCGTAGCGCGGCTTCAAAAGGATATTGAGATAACTCCCATCCAGCCGATGGCTGAAACACGGGCACAGGAGTTGCCGGGTTTTCATATCATCGTGACTCTGGACAACCCCCAAACAGCTCAGGAAGTTTGTTCGGCCGTAACACACATGTTCATCGAAGAGAGCATTCGCCTTCGGCAGCAGCGCTCCGAAGATACCACTCAATTTTTGGCCCAACAACTTGTCGATGCGAAGGCAAAACTCGATGAACAGGATTCGAAACTGGCGGCATTCAAAAGCCGCTACATCGGATCACTCCCGGATGAAGAGCAAGGAAACCTGAATTTATTAATGGGATTGACTTCACAACTTGATGCCGCGACACAGGCGTTAGCGCGCGCGCAACAGGACAAAAGCTTTGCAGAGTCCATGCTGGCGCAACAAGTGGGTGCCTGGCAAGCGGCACAGAGCGGCAGCAGTCCCCAAACAATGGATACGCAGCTGACCGCCTTGCAAACGCAGCTGGCAAATCTTCAAGCGCGATATACGGACGACTATCCGGATGTGGTGAAAACCAAGAATGCGATCGCTGCGCTGCAAAAAAAGATTGGCGATAATGATACTCCCAAAGCTAACGATGATAAACCGTCAAAAGCGGCATCGGAACCGGCTCAAATCGCGCAACTACGCGCAGAAGTTCACACTACAGATCAAGTGATCGCCGAGAAAACCCGAGAACAAGGGAAGATTCAGCAGGCGATTAAAGTTTATCAAGACCGCGTGCAATCGAGTCCCGCGGTGGAACAACAATACAAAGAGCTGACACGTGATTACCAGACGGCGCTCGATTTCTATAACGATCTATTGAAGAAGCGGGACCAATCCGCAATGGCGACTGACCTTGAGCGTCAACAAGAAGGCGAACAGTTTAAAATCCTCGATCCCGCCAATTTGCCAGACCAGCCTTCGTTTCCAAACCGTCCGGCTTTCGCACTTGGGGGATTGGCCGGCGGCCTAGCCTTGGGAATCGGCATTGCGTTCCTTCTGGAGTCTCGAGATACGTCATTTAGAACTGAGAGAGACGTCGAATTTGCTTTACGACTGCCTGTGCTCGCGATGGTTCCCTCGATTGAACAATTGCTGGCCACGAAGTCCAAGCAGCCGGGCATCCAGAAACCGGGCAATGCTTCCGTAGAAGTCGGAGCGAGGGCCTAACTTAAATGTACCAGAAATTTTTTGGGCTTCGCGAAAGCCCTTTCAACGTTAACCCGGACCCGCGTTATCTCTTCCTGACGAAACAAATTCAGGAGGCGCTAGCCGGCTTGACGTACGGCATCCAGAATCGCAAAGGCTTCATTCTGCTTACGGGAGAGGTTGGCACCGGAAAGACAACCCTGCTGAACCGCTTGCTTGATTGGTTACACGGGCAGCGGGTGGCGACGGCGTTCGTCTTCAATTCACAAGTTAATGTCAGCCAGCTTTTTGATTTCATGATGGCTGACTTCGAGATTCCGTGCGAGACGCGGCACAAGAGCCAGGTGTTACTCAAGCTCAATGCGTGGTTACTGGATCGGTATCGGGCAGGCGAGACGGCCGTTCTGATTGTAGATGAGGCCCAGAACTTGTCGCTGCAGGTGCTTGAGGAAATTCGCCTGCTGACCAATCTCGAAACCTCGACGGAAAAACTGCTCCAGATAGTGCTGACAGGCCAGCCGGAACTGGAAGAAAAGCTGAAGTTGCCGCAATTGCGGCAGCTGCGGCAGCGCATTACTTTGAGGTGTCGCACCGGGGCATTAACCTTGGAGGAGACCTTTGGGTACATCGCTGAACGTCTGCGTATCGCCGGCGCAAATGGGGAGCCGATATTTTCGAAGGAAGCTATTCAAACCGTGCACTTATATTCGCGAGGAATTCCTCGAGTGGTCAACCTACTTTGCGAACATTCCTTGATCAATGCGTACGTGGACCATTTGCGGCCTGTTCCTGCCCATTTGGTGGAAGAGGTAGCGCGGGAATTCCAGCTCGATGAGATCGAACCGGTCCTTCCTGCAGGAGTTTCAAATGGCAATAAACAAGCTGTAGACGCCCAGGCGTTGCTACAGAATTTAGATGAACTGCTCAGTCGTTTGCGCGAGGCGAATATTATGCCGGTGACGATGCGCGAAAGGAAACCATGAGTCGCATTCACGAAGCGTTAAAAAAGGCCGAACAAGAGCGGGCTGCGGTTCAGCCGGTCGGTAACCCTACGTCTCTGCCAAGTACGGCGACAGAGGTTATCCCGCGTGCGCATGAAGTATCGGATGATGCGCCAAGTATTTTCAAACATGCCGCGGTCGCTCCCCAATCCGGGAATCTAAGACGGTTTGAAGATCTGTGCCAACAGTGCGCACATCCTCACTGGCATCCAGATCCCAATGTAAACATTTTCTCTAATCCCGCTTTAAGCGCCAACGCGGCGGAACAGTTTCGCACTTTGCGATCCCGACTTTACCAATTGCGCGGCAGCCAACAGCTTCGCACTCTCCTGATTGCCAGTTCGATACCGGCGGAAGGCAAAACGTTCGTAACCAATAATCTGGCCCAAGCCATCGTTCGCCAGCCCGATCGGCGATGTCTGATTATTGATGCGGACCTGCGGTGTTCGCGTCTCCACGTCCCGCTCGGCGCACCGCCTTCTCCGGGATTGACGGATTATTTGCTCGGAGAGGCGGATGAAGTATCGGTTATTCAACACGGTCAGGATGGCAACCTGTGTTTCATTCCTGGCGGGAAAGAAGTGGCCAACCCAAGTGAACTGCTGTTGAACGGGCGCCTTAAGACTTTGTTGGAACGGGTCGCGCCGATATTTGATTGGGTCATCTTGGACTCGCCGCCGTTACTTCCTGTGGCAGATGCAAGCCTACTGGCCGACCATGTTGATGGTGTGATTCTGGTGGTGCGTGCCGCTTCGACCCCGACCCTGACGGCTGAACGTGCCTGTCAAGAATTGCAGGGAAGAAACGTGGTCGGCGTGGTGTTAAATGCCGTGGAGCAGTCGCAGGGTTATGGATCTTACTATCATGCAGGATACGGGTATGGACAAGAGGAAGCCAAATAATGTCGGTCCTGAGAGTACCGTTTGGCCTGCCGAATGCTGCCAGAAGGCCCCCTGCCACAAGGGGAGCGTTTCGGCTGCGTGTGACCCGAATGTTGGTTGCCTTGGGAATTGGCTCCATGTCCTTTGTTGAGAGTAGGTTGGGTGTCGGGAAAACAAGTGGAACTCTGGGATAGCAATGTTCATAAAGTTGTAACATAGCTGTCCAGAGGGCGACAAAGTACCCGAGAATTTTCACAATTAAGGCATTAAGTTTCATAGGTTTACCAAAAAGAACGACTAGCGTTTGTTAGTGGCATCCGTCGTGCAAACATCTAGTTGAGGGGTCGATTGTGACTCGCATGGCGGTAGCCCAACCAGAGTGTACAAATATGAGAGCAATTCTCACAACCGGATGCGACGCGGAGGCAACCAGACAAACGGGTGTGTCTCAGCACCCATGGTTCGCCTTGCAGGTTCGAACGCGCCATGAGGCAGGCGTTGCGAACTACCTCCTGGGGCAAGGCTACGAGTCGTTTCTCCCGCTTTACAAGTGCAGGAAACGCTGGTCCGACCGGATCAAGGAAGTGCAAACGCCATTATTTCCCGGCTATTTATTTTGCCGTTTCGATGCCCAAGATCGCCTGCCCATCATGAAGACCCCGGGTGTAATGCAAATAGTCGGCGTGAACCGGGTGCCCGTTGCGGTTGATGAATCGGAGATCAGCGCCATCCAGACATTGGCAGGCACGGGTCTTCCGAACCAGCCGTGGCCATTTTTGCAAGTAGGCGAGAGAGTACGCATCGAGTCGGGTTCTTTGTGTGGTATTGAAGGGATCCTAATGGATTTCAAGGGCAGTCATCGGCTGGTGCTTTCCATCACGCTGCTCCAGCGTTCGGTATCGGTGGAAATCGATTGTGCGTTCGTCGCCGCGACGTCATTGTCACGGCAATCACGAATGGAAAAAATGTTGGTGACGTGTAAGCCCGCTCAGATTGTCGTGTAAATGCGGACTTAGGTAACGCTGAAGTGAATTTCGGAGAACGATCCAGCAAAAAGGCCAAGTGAGTCGAGTGTCCACAACAAAACCACGAATTGTTGAACAGTTGAGGAAGCCAGTCGGAACCAATGGGAATTCCGCCAGCTCGATGGCGGGCTTTCTTTCGGAAGAACAGTTTCGCCGGATGCTGGCCCGAGAAAGAAAGAGGTCGGAGCGTTCACGAAAGCATTTGGTTTTGATGTTGATCGACGGCGGGTTGAAGAATAAGAAAACGGACGCTCTTTTGGAACAGATTGCAGTCGTTCTATGTGCATCGATTCGCGAGACTGACTTGGCCGGATGGTTTGAGGCGAACTCTGTTTTTGGGGTGATTTTCACTGAGTTCGGAGACTGCGATGTCAGCGCGGCCGTCAAAATTATCGAGGCCAAGGTTACAGCCGGACTTCAAAACTCTTTCAAGGCCACTCAACTGAGCAGTTTGCAAATCTCTTTCTACGCGTTCCCAGAGGGTTGGGCCGGAGATGGGCATCATCGCCCAGTGGACCCGACGATGTACCCGGATTTGTTCGAAGTTAAAGAGAAGAAGAAGTTGTCATTGCTAACCAAAAGAGCGATGGATCTCCTGGGGGCTTCGGTGGCTGTGATGGTCCTCTCGCCGGTTTTTCTAGCGGTGGCTATGATTATCAAGCTCACATCGAAAGGACCGATTTTCTTCCGTCAGGAACGAGTTGGCCAGTTCGGATCGCGATTTGTGTTTATCAAGTTCCGCTCAATGTATGTTTCTACCGATGCCGCTATTCACAAGGAGTACGTCAGAAATTTCATCGTTGGAAAGACGAGTTCGACTGCGCAGGAAGGAAGCAAGAAAGGCGTCTATAAGATTACGAACGATCCGCGAGTCACCTGGATCGGGAAATTGTTGCGGCGCACCAGCCTTGACGAGATTCCTCAATTTTGGAATGTGTTGAAGGGCGAAATGTCCCTGGTAGGCCCGCGGCCTCCTATTCCCTACGAAATTGAAGCCTATGACATTTGGCATCGCCGTCGTTTGCTCGAGTCGAGGCCGGGTATTACAGGATTATGGCAAGTGCGAGGCCGGAGCAAGACTACGTTTGACGAAATGGTTCGATTGGATCTGCAGTATTCAAGAATGTGGTCGCCTATGCTGGATGTGAAAATACTTCTTCAGACTCCTCGCGCAGTATTCTCAGGCGACGGCGCCTATTAGTCCGATGACACTCCTGGAAAAATTCGAGCGTTTCAAACTTCGCTGGATTAGCGGGCCAGAGGTTTAGATCGCTCTTAAGTCTTTGCTTGGTTCGTACTCGGCGGCAAGGATTCGATCCTTTCAGGGTTTTACCCCAAGGTGAAAAAGATGGCTACCAGTCTAGATGTTGATTCTGCGACAAAACTACGGAAGCTACAGGAGTCGAATGAAACCGTTATTCGGATGGGTGTGATTGGCTACGGCTACTGGGGCCCGAACATTGTCCGAAATTTTCACCGGCAGGAGCGTTCCCGCGTTGTGGCCATTTGCGACAAGAGTCCCAAGTCACTACAGCGCGCCCGGCAGTCTTATCCGGAGATCCGCGCAATCGATGAATGCAATGACATCCTGACAGCTACGGATATTGACGCGATCGCAATCGTGACGCCTGTCTGGACGCACTATGAGCTTGCCAAGATCGCATTGGAGAACGGCAAGCACGTGTTCGTTGAGAAGCCGTTTACCTGCACTACGGCACAAGCGGAGGAACTCATCGAGCTGGCGGAGCGTAAGAATCTAACAATCATGGTGGACCACACATTTTTGTTCACCGGCGCGGTCAAGCGCATCAAAGAATTCATTGATAATGGAACACTGGGCGATCTGTATTACTACGACTCCACGCGCGTAAACCTCGGACTTTTTCAGCACGACGTAAATGTGCTCTGGGATCTGGCGCCGCACGATCTTTCGATTATGGATTACCTCATCAAGGATAAGCCCGAAGCTATCGTGGCCACAGGTGAGCGCCATTTAAATGGTGTTGCCGACATCGCTTTCCTCACTCTCTACTACCCGAACAATATGATCGGGCACATTAACGTGAATTGGCTGTCGCCGGTGAAGGTGCGCACAACTCTCATCGGTGGCGAGAAAAAAATGCTGGTCTGGAACGATCTTGAAGCTGACGAAAAGCTAAAAATATACGACAAGGGCGTGCAAATGAGCGGTGACGGCGTCTATCAACTGCTCGTAAGCTACCGTTCCGGCGATATGTGGGCGCCTCGAGTCGAGCAAGTCGAAGCCCTCAAGCTCGAAGCAGCCTATTTCGTCGACTGCATTGTGAATAACAAGAAGCCCTTTAATGATGGAGCCGCGGGGTTGCATGTCGTACGAGTGCTGGAAGCCGCCGACCAGTCTCTTCAGCAAAGAGGCAAAGTCATCCGGCTATGAACGAATTCGTTTGCATCGCGCCAGACGTCAAGTTGGGGAAAAACGTCAAGCTCTCGAAATTCATCAATCTGTATGGGTGCACGGTAGGCGACGATACAAAGATCGGCGCATTTGTCGAGATTCAGAAGAACGCTACAGTGGGAAAACGGTGCAAGATTTCGAGCCACACATTTATCTGCGAAGGCGTGACAATCGAAGACGGCGCGTTCATCGGGCACAGTGTTACTTTTATTAACGATTCATATCCGCGGTCGACAGTTGAAAACGGCCAGCTGCAAACGGAAAAGGATTGGAAGGTCGAGAGTACACTTGTGAAAAAAGGCGCCTCAATCGGGTCCGGAACAACCATTCTCTCCAACGTTGTTATCGGTGAGAATGCCCTAGTCGGCGCCGGTAGTGTGGTGACAAAAGATGTTCCGGCGAACGCAATCGCAGCCGGAAATCCAGCCAAAGTTCTTCGTTATATCACTGACGAGCCAAGGACCGAATAATGTCGAACGATCGGAAAATTCTGTTTCTGGACTTAGATAGCTTTCACCGAGAACTTGAGAGGGACTGCCCCCGTATTTCGGAAGACTTTGCGAACTGCAGGATTTGTAGGTGGCCTCATGGTGGAAGAATTTGAGCGCGAATGTTTTGGGATCGCGAGTCCAGACGGAATTTGGTACATTCGTTCACTGACTCTATTCAATGGGCTCGATTACAATTGACCAGGCAGAGCGACTAGCTAAGAGCACCAGTGTGCAAGATTTTCGCCTCGACCGTCTCGCAACTCTTTACTTCTTCCATCCGCTTCGGCAGAGGTTCTCGGAACCAAGTTCGCGGCGGATTCCCATTTTGATGTACCACAGCATATCCAAGACCGCCGACAAACGCGTATCAGCCTACTATGACACGCACACCTCGCCAGCTGTCTTCGCGGAGCAAATGCGATTCCTGCGCGACAATGGTTATCGCACACTCTGCATTGACGAGGTCCTCTCCCAGCTTCAGTCAGGGCAGAAAAGCAACGAGAAGTGCGTGGCCATCACTTTCGACGATGGATATCGCGACTTCTACACGCATGCTTTTCCGGTCCTCGCGGAATGTAACTTCACCGCAACCGTCTACCTCCCAACGAGCTACATCGGCTACACTGCCGTGCAATTCAAAGGCAAGGATTGCCTGACCTGGGATGAAGTGCGGTATCTGAGAGGAGCGGGCATCCACTTCGGTTCGCACAGCGTAACGCACCCCCAACTGCGTCTCTGTAAGTCATCGGATGTTGAATACGAGCTGCGCTGTTCAAAAGAAACGATCGAAAACGAACTGGGCGAAGAGGTGAAGTCTTTTTCTTATCCATACGCCTTTCCGGAAAACTACACGCACTTCAAGCAGACTCTGCGCCTGTCTCTGCAAGCTTGCGGATACACGAACGGGGTCTCTACGATCTTGGGCACCATGCAAAACCTGAAGGACCGATACTTTCTCAAACGCTTGCCGGTCAGTTCTGCAGACGATACAAGTCTATTCCGCGCAAAACTTGAGGGAGGTTACGATTGGTTGCACTCATTTCAGTACGTCGCAAAGATGGCAAAATCCGGAGTTCAATAAATGTCGAATCCCAACATGAAAACCCGTTATCTCGTGATTTCGCCGGCGAAAGATGAGGCGGAACGGATCGAGAGGACGATTCAGGCAATGATTGGTCAGACGATTCTACCGTTGCACTGGGTCATTGTGGACGATGGTTCTCAGGACAGGACTTCGGAGATCGTGCGGAACTACGCTAGCAAGTATAGTTGGATTCAGCTACATCGCATCGAACGCGATGCCAAGCGGAAGTTGGGATCGGCCGAAATCCAGGCTTTTGTCACTGGTTTCGATTTGGTTAAGAATATCGATTTTGATTTTGTTGTCAAACTTGACTGCGACTTGGATCTTCCGGTTAATTACTTTGAGTCCCTGTTCGAGAAGTTTGACGCCGATGATCGGCTTGGGATTGCTTCCGGCCAATTTTACGAAGAAGGATCTGAAGGTTGGAACGTAAGCTGGATGCCGCCTTACCACGCAGCTGGGGCATCCAAGGTCGTCCGAGCCCAGTGCTTTGAAGACATTGGGGGCTTTCCGACGCGCCCAGGATGGGATACGGCCGATGAGATCAAAGCGCAATTCAAAGGGTGGAAAACCCGCCATTTTCCGGAGCTGAGTTTTTATCACCTCCGCAAGGAGGGCGCTGCGCTAGGCTCCCTGCGGACGAACCTCTTACATGGTGAAATCTACTATGTGTGCGGAGGTGGTGCGCTCTTCTTCTCATTCAAGGTGTTCCATCGGATGTTCACGAGCCGTCCCTTCGTTTTGGGCGGGCTCGCGCTGACTTGGGGTTATCTGAGGGCGCTACTTGCGAGAAAAAAGCGACTCGTCAACGAATCCGAGCAAGAGTTTTACAAGAGTGCCCTCAATCAGAGGATCTGGCGTCGATTCAGTCGCGACGAAAAACAGCGGGAATCATCTGCGCAGAATGGTTTCGCGACTTAAATGTGCGGAATCTGCGGTATTTTTGACTTTAAAGGCAATCCGATCGATCGCGAGCTTCTGGAGCGAATGACAGATCGGATTCGTCATCGCGGTCCGGACGGCGATGGTTATTTTGTGGGCAAAGGAGTCGGACTGGGCAACCGGCGCCTCAGCATTATTGACCTGGAGGGCGGCGGGCAGCCGCAAACGAATGAAGACGGCAGTCTTCAAGTTGTATTCAACGGCGAGATCTATAACTTCGTTGAATTGAGAAAAGAGCTTATCGAAAAGGGCCATCAATTTAAGACTCGCTCTGACACAGAAGTTATCGTTCACGGCTACGAAGAGTGGGGAGAGGATTGCACGAGCCGATTTAACGGAATTTTCGCGTTCGCTTTGTGGGATTCCAATCGCAGGCAATTGCTCCTCGCCAGGGACCACTTGGGTGTCAAGCCGCTCTATTACGTCCTGCTCGGCAACCGGCTTCTCTTTGCCTCAGAGATCAAAGCGCTCCTCGTCGACCCGGAATGTCCACGCGAAGTGGACATTCAAGCTCTCAGCATGTTGTTCACGCTCCGCTACGTTCCCTCGCCTCACACCCTGTTCGGACATATTAGGAAACTCCCTCCTGCGAACAGAATGATCGTTCGGTCCGACGGAATGCGGATCGAGCGATATTGGAATTCATTACCGAAGATCCAAACAATCGTAAACGAGCCGGCGCTGGTGGAAGAATACCAATCACTCGTCGAAGATGCGGTACGTCTGCAGATGAGGAGCGACGTGCCTGTGGGCCTGTTTCTGAGCTCAGGAGTGGACTCCGGCTGTTTGCTGTCCATTATGAGCAAACATTCAAATCAAGCCGTCCGTACTTTTACGATTGGTTTTGAAGGGGGCGAGGAATCGAACGAAACCGATGATGCACGGCAGTTGGCAAAGGCATTCGGGTCGGATCACTCCGAGTTAGTGCTGGGGCCAGCAGATTACGAAAAGTACTATGAACGTTATCTCTGGGATTTGGAAGAGCCGGTTGGCAACGAAACCGCCGCGGCGTTTTATTTCTTGAGCCGTATCACCAGCGAAAGAGTCAAGGTGGCACTGACGGGCCAAGGCGCCGATGAACCGTGGGCAGGATACGACCGATACATCGGCGTCAAGTATTCCGAATACTATGCTCGTCTTCCGCAAGTCCTGACCCGGAATCTGCTCAGCCGGATTGGCGAACACTGGGTCAAGAACGAAGTATGGAAGAGGGGCCTTAGTTCGCTCCACGAGAGAGATGTACTGACGCGATTGGTCAATGTTTATTCGTTCTTCAGTACAGCCATGAAGACTCAATTGTTCCAACCATGGATTAAAGAATTAGTGTCTTCGAATGGGCTAGAAGCGAAGAAGGCCCTGGGACCACTGCAGTCGGAAGTACGGGACTTGGACCCGCTGACGCAGATCCTCTACATGGACACGCGAACGAACCTTCCCGACGATCTATTAATGGTTGCCGACAAGACTTCAATGGCCAACTCGCTTGAAGTTCGCGTGCCGTTTCTCGATTATCGTTTGGTGGAGTTCATTGAGACGCTGCCTCCCAACTTGAAACTTAAGGGCTTCCGAGGAAAATACCTTCATAAGAAGGCTGTCAAGAAATGGCTTCCCCAAGAAGTGGTCTATCGCAAGAAGAAGGGTTTCGCGAATCCCGTTGGCAACTGGCTGCGAACTTCCATGCGCGGCTTCGTGCGAGAGTGTTTGTTGAGCAAAGACTCGGCCGTTAATCGATACTTTAATCGGGAGTTCCTTGTTCAAACGCTTGAGAAACATGACCATGCTCAGGAACAAAACCGGCGGCACATATACCTTTTGCTTTCTTTCGAACTCTGGCATCGGCAGTTCCTTTCTACCTAGAGCGCATTCTGTGCCCGAACCTATAGATCTTTCCATCATCATCGTAAATTGGCGGTCGGCTGATTTTTTACAAAAGTGCCTGGCCAGCATCTACGCCAACACGGTCGGCATCAACTTCGAGATTGTCGTGGTTGATAACGCCTCTTTCGATGGCTCGGCGGAAATGGTGAAGCTGGAATTTCCGGCGGTTAGTTTCGTGCAGAGCGACAAGAATGTCGGGTTCTCCGGCGCGAATAATCTTGGTTACGCAAGAGCCCACGGAAGGAATCTCTTATTCTTAAATCCAGATACGGAAGTGACTGGCCCAGCGCTAACAACTATGATGGGGTTCCTTGATTCCATGCCTTCCGTTGGGATTGTAGGTGCTCGGCTATTGAATTCTGATCTCACTGTCCAGACAAGCTGTGTGCAGCGCTTCCCGTCCATCTTCGGTCAGCTTTTTGATTCGGATCTGCTCCGCAAGTTGTTTCCCAAGTGCAGCCTCTGGGGCACGCGCGCGCTGTTGGAGCCGCATAATGCGCCAGTTTCAGTCGAAATGGTTTCTGGTGCATGCTTGATGATCCGCCGGACCGTTTTTGAGCAAGTAGGTCAGTTCAATACCGATTACTTCATGTATGCGGAGGATGTGGACCTCTGCTTTCGGGTTCACAATATCGGCTGGAAGAACTGTTACATTGAAGAAGCTGTCGTAATCCATCATGGGGGCAAGAGCACTGCCTCGAAGCCAGTAAGCCACTTCTCGGCAATACTGATGCGGGAGTCACTACTGCGATTTGTTAGAAGCACACGGGGGGAATGGTATGCCGCTGTCTATCAGGCAGCAACGGCACTCAACGCAGTTCTTCGTTTATTTATTCTCGGCTTGGCGCTCGTGTTGACTTTTGGGCAGTACCATCCTCGGTCAGTGCGTAATGCATTCGGCAAGTGGTCTAGAGTCTTTCGGTGGTCCATTGGCCTAGAAGGGTGGGCCAGAAACCCGAGTGCGTAAGCCATGCGTGGAATCTGCGGAAAAGCCACTCGGAAGAACGCTCAGAGCGTTGATCGATGTATCGTCCATCATATGATGGACCGGATTAAACTCTGGATCTGTGACGCCAGCAGCTTCTGGATGCCCGGAATTAGCTAATGGGTGCCGCGGCTGTGCGATTGAATTAGATGATCCCCGAACAAAGCACGCTTAATGGCCTCGGACTCGCGTTCATAATCGCGATGTGTGTCTTGATTTTGATCTTTCCAAGGCGATATGCAATTGTGCCGCTCATAATTATTATTTGTTATATGACTCTGGGTGAGAACGTCTTGGTCAATGGTTTGCACTTCACGTTGATCCGAATCTTGGCACTTGCCGGTTGGCTTCGGATTCTCATGCGTGGCGAGTTTCGGAAGTTCAAAATGAACTCGATCGACTGGCTCTTCATTTTCTGGGTCATTTCGGACGTGACGTGCTACATGATCTTGTGGCGCGACAACGCGGCTTTCATCAATCGCCTGGGGTATGCCTATAACGCCATCGGGTTTTATTTCATGTTTCGGGTGCTTATACGCGATCTGGACGATATCAAGCGCACGTACAAGATAGTCGCTATCCTGATAATTCCCCTGGGATTCTTCATGCTCGCCGAGAAGATCACGGGACACAATGCGTTTGCGATCTTCGGCGGAGTAGATGCGATCACCCGCATCCGCGACGGCAGCTTACGTTGCCAGGGGCCCTTTGCCCACCCCATTCTCGCCGGCTCGTTTGGCGCGACGCTGTGTCCGTTATTTTTCGCCCTTTGGTGGCAGGGCCCAAGAAATCGCGTGATTGCTGTCCTCGGTATCCTCTCCGCCGTTACGATCACAATCGCATCTGCGTCCAGTGGTCCTGCCTTCGCTCTAATGTTTGGAATCCTCGGTCTGATCATGTGGAACTGGCGCCAGCATCTTCGCAAGGTTCGATGGGCGATTGTCTGCACTCTGATCGGCCTGCAGATGGTAATGAAAGCCCCCGTCTGGTTTCTTCTGGGACGGGTGAGTCTTTTCTCGGGATCCACGGGCTTCCATCGAGCCTACGTCATCGACCATTTCATTAACCATTTCTCGGAATGGTGGCTCATAGGAGAGAAAAACACCTCCCACTGGGGAGCGGTCATGTCAGACATCACCAATGAATATGTTTTCCAAGGAGTGGAAGGGGGTCTGCTGAC
>Ga0209530_1000709_pt1 | contig 20188 bp, 36 predicted proteins | sample BlaSpr_A8_Ref_O1_FD_187987 | JGI IMG/M metagenome (GOLD analysis project Ga0209530, IMG submission 187987) | Forest soil microbial communities from Thunder Bay, Ontario, Canada - Black Spruce, Ontario site 2_A8_Ref_O1 (SPAdes) (version 2) | ecosystem: Environmental > Terrestrial > Soil > Boreal...
CATTGACCCCCAAACGTCGAAAAGCCGAAGCGGAAAGACGCGCGCAAAGCGGTAATACGAGGGGGAAACAGGTGGCCCTGTAAAGCCTTCGGGTTCTGTTAATCAGCGGGTCGTTGGTTCGAGTCCAACATCCGGAGTGCTCTAAAACCCCTGTGAAATAAGACTTTCCAGGGGTTTTCTTATTTCCGGGCCTGCCGCCCTGACCCCCGTTTTTGACTCCCATTCTTGGCGCGCTTCCCCCGACCCGCTGACAGAATGGCATCCATTTGGTCGGCCGCTTCACGCTGCATCGACGGACTGACGTGCTGGTAGGTATCCATTGTGATCGCGATCGTCGCGTGCCCTAGGCGCTCGCTGACGATCTTGGGGTGTACGCCGGCGCCGAGCATCAACGTCGCCGCGGTATGCCGCAGATCGTGAAAGCGAATGGGCGGATCGATCTTCGCCACGAGTTGCAACGGAAGGAACGAACGCAGCCGTACATTCGGAGGCGATAACGGCCCGCCAACCGAGTTTTGAAAGACGAGCGGCCCAGAATACTCATCACGCCGCTGGCGCGCTCTATGCGCAGCCAGAACCCGCTTTGCGCCGGCACCAAACTGCACCGCTCGCCGGGAGGCGGCCGTCTTCGGCGGCCCAATCGCGCCGGTGTGATTGTCCATCGTGCGCACAACGCGCAAAATGCCAGTTTCAACATCAACGTCGCGCCAGTAGAGCGCGAGCAGTTCGCCCTGTCGCATCCCCGTGTCGATTGCGAGGTAGTAGAGGGCGTACAGCCGGTCCTTCTCGGCGGCCTTGAGGAACCGGCGAGCCTCGTCGGGGCTCAGGGTGTGCAGTTCTCGCCGCGCGCGACGTGGCGGCTTGATATTTGCGGCAGGGTTCGTGCTCAGGAGGTTCCACTGGACGGCCTGCTCGAGCGCGCGGCGCAAAACGATGAGGCAGAGCTGCTGAATCCGGACGGTGGCCTTCGACTTGGCAATCACGACGTGCTGAATCTGCACCTCGCGCAGCTCGCGCAATGGCATCGGCGCCAGGCGGCTCTTGTTGAGGTGCTCTTTGACGATCCCGCTGTACGAGCGGTAAGTGGCAGCGCGCTTGGTGGGTTTGACGGTATCCTCGAGCCAGAGCTCCAGGAAATCGGTCAGCGCGATCGACTCGTCGCGCGGTGCTTGGCGCGAACGTAGACGCCGGCGCGCAGCGGCGAGCTGATCGACGACGTCGGAGCGGGTCGCCCCGTAGAAATCGATTCGCTCGGAGAAGCCGGTGATGGGATCCGTAAAACGGAGACGCCCATTCCATCGGCCATCGGCGCGGTGGCGAATCGTACCTTCGCCGCGACCTCTACGAGACACGCAAATGTTCCCGGTGAAACAAAATCCGCATTTTGCGCGCTGTGCGTAGTGTTTTCATCAGCGGGCTTCGCGCCGGTCTACGCAGTTGGGAGCCGAACGTCTCGCGTACAGTAGCGGCAGACGGTCGCGGCGTCGGGGATATCGCTTTGACAGTGCGGACAGGTCTGCGTTGGGGGTCCCGGCGGCGGAATAGTAGAGCTGAATACCAAAAACGGGAACGCAAAAATCCCGAAGAAAAAGGTCAACCCCACCCAGCTCCACGCATCGCGGTTCTTGGCGCGCGCAATTATGACGACGAGGGTCCATAAAAAGCAGCCAAACATAAAGAACCCGAGGAAGGTCGCCCAGAAATCTCCGTTCGGATTGGCCCCCATGGCGACCGCGGCGGCGATGAACGCTTGAACCAAGATCAGCGCCAGGATCCCCAGCCAGCCCCAACCGCTAATCATTCCGCATAATCGACGCGCACGGTCGCGTAGTCCATCGTGGCGCCGATGCCGTTCTGACCCTCCTCCGAACCGAGTACGGGGCCAATAATCGTGACCCGTTGGTCGCCGTCGAGGTTTGATACCTTGTCCCCAACGAGGACCAGGAGGGCCTGATCTTGCACGTCGCGCGCGTATTGCTGGCCAGCCTTCTCCTGTGCAGCTTCAGCCCGGCTCACGGCGTCAGGGTCGGAATAGTCTATGTTGGGCGTCTTGGTGAATGACTCAGGGTCGGCGGCGACCCCCTTGCCGCACGTGGCGTTGGCTTCATTGCTGTTGGCGATGACGTTGGTTATTTTACAGTCGAGCCGAACGTAATGCCCGGCCCATTTTTTTGCGTTGCCGTAGACCTGCGAGGCGGTTGGCCCGCTCTTTGCCGCTACCAGCTCATCGTGTTTGCTGAGCACGTCAGGGCCGGAACTATCGTCGCTTTGCTGCGAGCATCCAGTTATCCCCGCTATCCACAGTAGGCACAGAGCGCGAGCGAAAAATCTTTTCATTTCCTTAGTCACGGCTCAGACTTTTGTGGCACTCTTGCACTCAAGGCGAGCAGGCGCGCTTGTGACGCCGCTCGGTTGCCGTAATTCTCCTCTGGAGGAGGGCCTTCGTGGTTGTACGTTCGGATAACGTCATCCCGCTTTTTGGTGATGAGGTCGGCGCCCCACTCGATAATTTAGCTATGGCGAAGATACTCAATCAGGCCGCTCTCCGTGGGATTCCCCATCAGCTTCAAGGGCCGCAAGCCGATCTCTCAAAGATTGGAGCTCCGAAAGCACGAAGGTCTGCGCGCTCTGCACTTGTGCAACCGTTGCAGTTGCTTCAATTCCGGTTACGGAAGGAGGACGGCCAAGCTTAATGCCGTCTCCGTGGCGAACAACTGATGCTTTAGATGGTGATTCTGGCCTTTGGAAAGCAGACAGTACGGCGCGGGAAAGGATGGCTTCCACCGACTTTATGGTGCGGCTGGATTCGCGAGCGTCGAAGTAGGCGTCCAGCGTCAGGACTCCCCCGTCCTCAAACTCTACACGGTAATCGCCAACCGACTGTGAGCGCGACCGCCCCGTAATTGAATCAAGGTCGGCGTGGAGAACATCAGCCAGAGTTTCGATCGTAGCCAAATCCGGGGCCGAGGCCCCGTTTTCGATCTGCGAGATAGTCGTCCAATCGAGCCCGGCTAGGTTAGCCGCCTCTACCTGCGTCATTCCGGCCCGATCACGGGCAGTACGCAGGCCAGCCCCAACCCGGCATTTCCACTCGTCGCTTTTCCGGCGATCCTCTCGTTTTAGGAAGTCTGACTCCATAGGGCGAGAGTTCGATTGGCCGTTGCCAATATTATATTGGCGGAAACCATTGACAAGGCATTGGCGACGCCCTATAGTCATGGGGTGCAGCCAATGTCCATCAAGGTCCTTAGAGCCATGGCGGGCCTCACTCAAGAGGAGCTCGCGAAGCGCGTCGGCACGGACCAAAGCCAAATATCGGGCTATGAAAATGGGCGCATAATGCCATCTGGACCTCGGCTCCAGGAACTAGCAAAAGCCCTGGGCTGCAGCGCGGATGAGATCGACCTAACGGCCGACAGCAAGCCCACCGCCGAGGTCGCCTAACAGTCATGCGGCCGGACATTAGCCACTATCCATCCGCAAACCAATCGTGCCCTGTCTCGAAAAGCCTAGAACGCGAAGCGTATGCCAGGCTGCTTGCCGAGCGCGGCGCGGTCGACGTTACGTACTTAGTCGCTCACCTCCCGCTCTCTAAAGAGCCGCTCCCTTTCAATGCGATTTGTCTCGGCTTTTTTGAGTGGCGCTTCCTAGAACCGGGCGACAAGAGAATCTGGACAATAAGCGCGCATTTATTCGGCTACCGCGATGCTGACGGCGCCTATCACATAGCGACGTGGCGCGAACTCAAAGAGCGCTGGATCGCCTAAAATGCGCCGCCTCGTCACCATCCTCGATGACTCGGTCAGCGACCACTACATGCTCACCGTTCCCGATCTCGCCGCTATCCTCAACGTCGACGTCAGCAAAGCGCGTTCGATGCTAGCTGAAGGCAAGATTCCGGGCGGCATGCACGTCGGCAAGTTGTGGCGCGTCAGCGCTCGCGCGGTGCGCGAGTGGATTAACAGCGAGACGCTGCCCAAAAACCCAACTGTCGCTAACATCCGCGCTGCAGCGCGTAATCGCCGCAACGCTCCGGGAGGTTCCTAGCCGTGTATAGTGTTCCCGGACGCCACACATACGTTGAGCCGTTAGAGATTCGCTTTTGGCGATTCGTAGAGCCTATGATGGACGACCGCGGGTGCTGGATATGGACCGGAAACAGGGCGGTTAAGCTACCCTACGGACGCATAAGGTTTCATGGCAAAATGATGCCAGCTCACCGAGCGTCGTGGCTGCTGCACAGAGGACCAATCCCTGACGCCTTATGGGTGCTACATAGTTGCGACAACCCACCATGCGTTAACCCTAGCCATTTATTCCTTGGCACAGCTCTCGACAATGCGCGGGATAAAGTAACGAAAGGGCGCGGCTCTTTCATTGTCCCGGACAACTCGGGCACCAATAATGGTCACGCAAAACTGACGGAGTCCGATGTTCGCGAGATTCGAGCGCGTCGGGCTGCTGGCGAGACGCTACGCTCAATCGGCGACCGATTCGGTATCTGCAATCAGAATGTTTCGTTTATTGCTGCAAGACGCACTTGGAGGTTAGTAATCTAAAATGCATGACACCGCGGTCCTCGACCGCACCCAAGCCCCCAAGAACCGTATCATCGGCAAAGATAACTCCGAGTGCCCAGGGTACGGAACGGTCTGTCCCGAGTGGCATGATCATAAGCATTGCGCGCTTTGCAGCTTCATACTCGTCGCTCAGAGCGATGGCTGCGGCAGTCTCGAAGGCTACGGCCCCGACGCAAACGCTGTCGAATGCGATGAGTGCGAGCGGTACTCTTGCCCGGAGTGTACGCGATCGCGCAAAGGCAAGACGCTCTGCTACGACTGCTTTATGCGTCCTTATATCGCACCCGAGGCAAAGGTCGAAGAGGCCAACATCGTCGTCAACAATATGCTCGACGCGGCACGCGATCTCAAACTCGCCGGCCAGCGTCTAGCGCGCGAGACCGACCCGGAGCAGATTGCTTCCGCGGTCGCTGCGCTCGTTGACGTGCAGCGTGAAGCCTCGTTTTGTGCGTCGGTGGTGGCCTGGGTCCGTGTGAGGGCTGCAGCATGACGACGTACGAGTCCGAGATTGCGAGCGTTCAGCAGGGCGACGACGAGATAAATGCCCTCAAAGCCGAGGACCTCGCTGAAGAAGCTCGCTGGAATGCAGACGTTGATCGAGCGGTCGCCTCGCTCGGCGCGATTGACCTGAAAGATAACCAGCACTATGCCTTAACGTGGGGCAAGCGCTGGTATGTCACAGACGGCGATGGCGTCGTACTGACAAAGCTTCTCGGTGGTGGCGCGGTCATCGCAAACACTCCCACCGTCATGCCTACTTGGTGGTCGCCGGAGCAGCAGTTCGCGTGGCACGTTATTCACGTCGAAACTTGCGTTGACGACCAGTATGTCGCGACCGAGGAAGAAGCGTCGGCGCTCGCTCGCCATGAGGCGATTTGTCATTACGAGCGAGTCACCGCCGACCTCGCAACGGGCGCTGAGGTGCCAGCATGACGACGACGCTCGAATCTCCGCAGTTGCCGGCGCTTACCGAAGCGCAGCGCGGCGCCGCTCTTGAAGCTTTGAGCCTTCCCGACGTTTCGGCTCTCGACTTAGAGCGCGCTGATGCCGAGAACCTCGCTACGATGTACTACTCGTTTCAGCGACAGCTCGCCGCGGCGAATGCGCTTTTCGAGAGCATGTGCCAGCCAGTACGCGAAGCGATGGCCGCAGCCTATCAGCGCATCGCTACGGCAACCGCCGCAGCAGACGGCGCAATGCTTCCGCACCCAACGCTCAATGTCTACTTCGTGCAAGGCTATACCGACGACAAGCGAGTCGAGGTCTTGCTCGAACTGAAGGATCACCTCAAGCCCGACGAGTTCGGCAAGGCGCTAATGTTCAAGGGCGTCAACGTCAAAGACAAGCCGCTCGCGGCCGAGGCGGCGATCGCTGCCGGTGCCACGCCGGTCTATGAGCCCCACGCTGGCGTTCTGCATCGGCTTGCTGATGAAAAGCACTACGGCCCCAACAGCGTCGTCGGTAAGATCGTAGCGCGCGGTTTGCTTAAGGTAAAACAGGGCGGTCGCAAGCTGGTGATCGAGCCCAACGAGAGCGCTATTAAGGGGATTTCCCAATGACGCGCGAGCCAATCAGTAGCACCGCTCTCGTTACGGTCGGTTACGATCCAGCCACGCAAACGCTGGAATGCGAGTTCAAGAGCGGTGACGTGTGGCAGTACACGCCAGTCGCCGCAGACGTCATTGTGCGGATGCGCGATATGAACCATTCCGCTGGCCGCATCTTCTTTGCCGAAGTCAAGAGCAATCCAAACGTAGTAGCGACGAAGATTGAGCCGGTCGACGTCGTCTCCCCTGATGTGGTGCCTTTGGGATTTCCGACTTGAAGGCAACGCGGATATCCGACGAATCACACGTCATCCGGGAAGGCGAAACCAATGCTCGCCGTTCGGTGCGCGTGGAAGGCGCCTACGAGAAGGTCGTCGATCCGAGCGACCCGGCCGTCAAGCCGCGCAAGCCGCGGCGTATGACCATCGCGTACTTCGACAACCTGCTTGCGAAATCGAAAGAAGCACGCGAGCGTGGTCGTCGTGTAGCAGCCGGCGCCGCGAAGCCCTGGGCACCGTCCGATACGCTCGGTTTCATGGGCGCCGCTGCAGCAATGGCAGCAGGCATCGCAAGGAAGCACTATCGCCGGGGCCGCAAGGGCGGCTTTCGTCGCCGTTTGATCGACAGCGTTGCGCCATCGCAGACGATCGCCAAGATGAACGCCGGCGGCGCGTACGACGTCATGCTCGACGGCAAGGTGACGCACCTGATCGTGCAGGGCGGCGATCACCTCTGGCGCGTCGAGCGAGTCGGCCGCAACGGTGTCTCGCAACCCGGTAAGACGCCACAGGAGGCCGCAGCTCGCTACAAGCTGCGCGTCGACAAGTGGGCTTAGGAAAAGCGGAAGCCGACTACATCGGGCGCATGGCCGCAGATCATATCGCGAGCGTTGCCGGCGACGAACCGCCGCCCGTTGGACTCGAGGCCGAGCGCCGCCGCGTTGCCGCTGCGCTTCGGAAGCTTGGGGACGCGATCTTCTTTGCCTTCCGCGACGACGTTACTTACCTTGAAAACAGGCTCGCCAAGATGCGCGGCGAGTGCAAGTCGTGCCATCACGCGACCGTCCACGAATATCCATTAGGCTGCTGCACACAGGTCATGTGCGGATCGTGGGACCAGCCCGACGTCGATTGGTGCCTCTGCGTAAAACGCTTCGATTGGACGCTCCAAGGCACGATTGCGTGGCTGCGCTTTCGGAAAGTGCTGCCGTCAAAACAAGAGATCATCGACGAGGAGATTCCATTTTGAGCAAGTTCGCATCGTCAAAAGACACTGGCAAGAATATCCGCGACAAAGTCCTGATCTATGGGCCGACGCACACGTCGAAAACCCATGCGGCCCTTGGGTGGCCCGACCCTGCGATCATCGATGTCGAGAACCGCGCCGGCCACTTCGCCGATCGCTTTCAGTTCATGCACGCGCGACCGCGCACCATGCAAGATATCGTGGGCGTTCTCGACGAGCTGCAGGACGGGCAGATCGGCTGCGCCAGCTTCATCATCGACGGCTACTCGGCCATCTACGAGAAGCTCGTTGTCTCGCACACCGACACGTTCGAGAAGCAAGGCAAGATGAATGCCGTGACCGATTACGCGATGGTCAATAAGCGGATCGCCCCCGTGCGCGAGTTCATCTTTGCAGCCGCCGACCGGAACCTGATCGTCACCGCGCACTCGCAGCAGAAGTACGATCGCACCGGTAACAACTTCTCGAAGCGCGAGCGCATCGAGTTTTTGGGCGACGACAAGTTCCGCTATGCCTTCGACTACATCTTTCGCACGGAAGCCACGGGGCCAGATCCGCGCGCGAACGCGATCAAGTTTCACGTCGAGAAGAGTGCCTCGCCGCGGTTAAAGATTGGAGACACGATCGTCGTACGCCCAAACGAGGCGTTCTACGTGCTCTTCCAACAACGCGTGTCTGGGGTAACCGCATCGGGAAATACTCACCCCCGTGAGTCCGGTGCGGCTGACACACCGGGGAGGGTGACCACGCCATCCTCTCCGGTCCTCTCGGATAACGGCTCGATTACGACCGAGCAACGCGATCGCCTGGAAGTGCTCATGCACCAAGTTGGCATAGCGCAATCCGAGTTCGTAACCCTAACCAAAAACATTAGCGCTCGTCGGACGCCGCTCTATCAGGAGTTGACCGCGCGCGAGGCTGCAACCATGATCGCAAATCTCGAGAAGCGTCTTAACGAAAGGAACGCCGCATGACAGCAGTTTTGCAGGACCGCTTGGAGCGGTTTCTCGCCCCCAACATTCACCTGCGGTCTGGATCTGGCAATGGCATCAATGGAGACTTTGACGCGTGCGTGATGCAGGCCGTCGATTGGCTCGCTGGTGGCGATGGTAAGACGGACAGCCCCGAGTGCGCTGCTCGCTCCATCACGCGCTTTTGCATTCGGCTCAACGACTCGCCGCTCTTTGCCGAACACCGTGACCTGCTAAAACCCTATGCTGCCAAGATCGTTGGCACCAGGGGCCCATGGCAAAACGAGGTCCAGCGCGCGTATATCGCGGCTGACTTCGCTGTGCGCACCGCTGCGCCGATGTGGTTTCGAGCGTTATCCACAATCGTCAAACCAGAACTAAAAGCGCAGTTTGAGGATTTTGCGGCCCGCTGTGAAGGGGTGGCGCCGATTCGCGACGCCGCGACCGCTAACGCGGCCCGCGGTGTCGCGAATGAGGTCCGTCGCGCTGCGGATGCGGCTGCGTATGCGGCTGCGGATGCGGCTGCGTCTGCGTATGCGGATGCGTATGCGTATGCGGCTGCGGATGCGGCTGCGTATGCGGCTGCGTCTGCGTATGCGGCTGCGGATGCGGCTGCGGCTGCGGCTGCGGCTGCGGCTGCGTATGCGGCTGCGGATGCGGCTGCGTCTGCGTATGCGGCTGCGGCTGCGGCTGCGTATGCGGCTGCGGATGCGGATGCGGCTGCGGCTGCGGCTGCGGCTGCGTATGCGTATGCGGCTGCGGATGCGTATGCGGCTGCGGATGCGGATGCGGCTGCGGATGCGTATGCGGCTGCGTATGCGGCTGCGGATGCGTATGCGGATGCGGCAAGGAAAAAGGTCTACGCCTCCCACGGGGACCAGCTGCGCGCCGCCGCTCTCAAGTGCCTTGATGACCTGATCGCCGTGGGGTCAGCGGTCGCGTGAACGGACGTTGTCTCTACGCGGCCGTGATTTATTTGAAGCACGGTCAGCGAAAGTTGGAAGCCGTCTCGCATTCGATTCGCGCGTTGCGCCGGCAACGGCCTGAAGCGAGGATCTTCGCTGTCGAATCGACGCCAGTTCCCGGCAGCCGGTTTGGGCTCAAAGAGTACAAGATCGTTGGAAAAGAGATCGCCGCATGACCTGTACGAGTTTCGACGGCGGCACCTACGTCTACAGCACCATCGACCATCTATGCCATCAGGTCGTCGTTACGGCCACGCGCACGACCGTTGTCCATGGCGATCTCCTCATCGCCTTCCTTGGCGGCGCGGCATTCGGGGCTGTCGTCGTACTGGTCCTCTTTGCCTGGCTGTGGTGGCGCCCATGAAGCCATTCCGAGTCTTTAGAGCCCTCTCAGTCGATCTCGACCCCGATGATACGGACGAGACCGGTTTCACCGCGTCACAGGCGAGCTTTGGCGGCAAGACGGGCGAGATTATTTGTGCGGGCATCAGCCTTTTTGCATTCGGCGCCTTGATTTCGCACATATCGGTGGCGATCGCGCCGCTGATCGCGCGCATGATCTGGGGCCAGTAGTGACGCCGCCTGTCATTGCGATCTGGCAAACCCTCCGCGAACAGGGTGTGAACCCGCCGTTCAATCATTTCGTTGCCTTCTTGCGTTCATGCGGTATCCACGTTAAATCAGAAGCACTACGGAAAGAGCTTGCCGAGCGCGGGCTCTTGACCGGTAGAATGTCGCGCGGGGCCTTGGAATCGGTCCCGGTGAAAATAGAATTCCTACGCACGTCGCCGCTACGCACCGCCTCTGTGGGAGGTTGGCGCCATATTATCGGCGGCGGCCTGCGTCTTCCGGCAGTCTATGCGATATATGCCGATGGAGCACTGATGTACGTCGGCAGCGCCATAAACCTCCGCGGTCGGCTTCGGGGCCACGAGTGCATTAAACGTCTTGGCAATCGTTCGATCACCGTGAAGGCCAGATATTGCGGTAAAGGATCGTTCGATCAGCTAACGCGGGAGGCGCGGTTGATTTGTCGGCTGCAGCCGCCGTTGAACCGCGCGTACAGGGCCAAGGCGTAGCGTGTGCCGCAGCCGTTCATCAAGTTCTACTTGCGCGATTGGGATAGCGACGCCGAGCTTACGAGCTGCTCGCTGGCCGCGCAAGGGCTTTGGTTGCGGATGATGCGCGTCATGCACGAAGCCGAGCCTTACGGATTCTTTGTCGGCCGATCGGGCGAGGCCGTCGACGTCGTCGCGTTCGCCAAGCGCCTCATGGTCAAGCCGCGGGAGGTAAAGGGCCTCATGGACGAGCTTGAGGAGGCTGGCGTCTGCTCGCGCGATTCCCAGGGGCGTCTCTACTCTCGTCGGATGGTGCGCGACTTCGCCGCATCGCAGCAAGGCCGCGAGTTCGGCCGGGATGGGGGTAACCCCCGTCTTAAGGGGGGCCTTAACCCCCCCGCCTTAACCCCCCTGGATAAGACCCCTATTAAGGAAGGGGATAACCCACGCCTTAACCTCTCGCGAGCGTCAATAGCGCGCTCGGATCCAGAATCCAGATACCAGATAGATACGGACTCACTACGTTCGTCCGCGCTAACCGTCGGGCCGTGGCCACAGGAAATCCAGCCGCTCCGAGCCCTTGCGCTGCTTTTCGTTGCCGAGTTCGCCAACTGCCGGGACGCCGTGAAAGCTGAAAAGCACGTCGGTCCTTACACCGTCGTTCTCGCCACGATGCGAAGCCGTGGCGTCACGATCGAGCAATCCTGGACGGCTTGCGTCGACGCTCGCGATGCCTGCGGCGGCCGACCGCTCTGGGGCGCCGCTGTGAAAAGTGCCATTAGCTTCTTGCCGGCGCGATCGGTGCCAACGCTTCGGCCTATTGCTGGCGGCCGGCCCGCCCGTACCGGTGACGGCGCTGCCGATCTCGATCGCGCTCTCCGGGAGATTCAAGAGCGATGACCGTCGAGCCGAACGGCCGCCCAGCCTGGTCTCGCTCGTTTGACGAAATGATCGAGCGCGAAAAAGGCATGCCGGCCGCTGAACGCCTGCGCCGCGATGACGACTTTCGGCGTCGCGAGCAAACCCGGCGCGAAGGCGAAGAACGTGACCGCCGGATCACCGAGGCTCTGATGGTTTCCGAACTCGGGCCGCGCTGGGAAAGCCGCACGCTCGACAACTACAAGATTCCGCCCGGTCTGCTTGCCGCAGTAGACGCCGCTCGTTGGTTCGTTGAAACCCCAGGACCGCGCGGCTTTTGGCTTTACGGATCCGTGGGCGTAGGCAAGACGCATATTTGCGCCGCGACGCTCTCGGCGTGCGCGAAGAAGGGCATCGCTGGCACGTTCAAGACCGCTGCCGGATTCCTCGAGGCGATCAAGCACACGTACGGTCGAGACGGGAAGTTGAAATACGGCGAAGCTGACATCATTGGCCGCCTCGCATCGCTGCCGTTGCTCGTTCTCGACGATCTCGACAAGGCCGATTTCACGCAGTGGGCTTCGCAAAAGTTTTACCAGCTAATCAACGGCCGCTATAACCAAAACGTACCGTTGCTGGCAACGTCCAACTGCACGCCGGCCGATCTGGCGCTAGGGTGGGCCGAGCGCGGGCTCGACAAGATGATCGCCGTCGCGATCGTCGATCGGCTGCGGGAAATGTGCGACATCATCGAAGTCGAGGGCGCATCGTATCGGGGGATCGCGCGATGAAGGCTCGCTTTCGGGTCGGTGATAAAGTTTGGGTTCGTGACGTTGGCTGCACTCTTTACCATCGCATGAGGGGCTTCCGTATTCGCGGTCCCGTCGTTATTCAGGAAGTTCACTCTCACCCCGGGCGCCATCCGTTCTATCCTGGCGGCGAAGGGTACTCGTTCAACTATAGCGGTGTTGGCAGTGAAGCTGACAACGAAGCCCAGGATGACCTTTGGTGGGATTGCTACCCTGGTTCCCGTGTTTGGGCCACACGCGAAGAAGCATCGGCGGCGCGCGTAAGCGAGGCGTGGGTTCGTCAAGCTATCAGCGACGGGAGGCTTCCGCAGTGAGTCTCGGTCGCGTCGATCGTTCCCCTGAAGCTGCTCGTCCGGCGGGAACCTGTCGCCTCTGTTTACGGAGCGCAACGGTCTATCCGGGCGTCGATAAAGACGGCGTCTGGACCTGGGTGTGCGGGTCATGCTCCGAAGGCGTCGAGGCGATGCGATGAAGCCATGCGGCCGCTGCAACTCGGCGACGTTTGCGACGCGCGTTCACGACGCGCTCGTGCGAATCTGCGGTCGCTGCGGGTTTACGGAAGTCAGTCACGACGATCGCCACAAAGTTAAAATACGCAAGGAGCGTGTAGCGTGAGTGAATCCCAGAGCACGTCATCGCCACGCTGCGCATCTTCGTTCCGATCATTCAGGGCATGGGCGGCGAGCCCGATCTTGGAGATGACGACGAGTTCGAGCTCTGGCTCGATACCGACCGAGGCTTTCCGTTCACCGATTGCCACAACTGCGGCGGCGATATCGGCTCGCCGCGAAAATGGCTGGCACACGATTGCGCCGCCTTGGAGGCCGCCCCCGAGGTGAAGGAGCAGCAGAAAGACTTTAAGCCTGGCGATCGCGTCCGCATCACACAAGGTTATTATGTTGGGCGCACGGCGACGGTCGACGAGAATGTCCGCCGCGTAGAAGGCGCGGTTTGCCTTAGTATCGATGGCGGACTGGACGACCACTACACGATGGCCGAGTGGTGCAAACCATTGAATAGCGAGGAGAACGCTTGAACTATCTAACGCGCAAGCGGTTCGCCCGCTTTCTAAACGAGCGTACTCCTTGCGTCGATGAGGCCGGTACATGGACCTGGATGTGCCTTTCGTGCTCGGAAGGCTGCGAGGATATGCGCTAATGGTGTTGGCAGTAGTCGCTGCGTGGCAGCTTTGCTTCGGCGATAAGCCGATCACGTGCGAGGCTTGGCAGCGCGTCTATACGTGCGACAAGTACGGGTGCAGCGAGTATGGGACGACGCCGCAGAAGACGACTGTCCACGCTTCCGTGCTCGGCGGATGGCAACTCGTCCCAGACGACCGCGGCATTCTCGTTCAAATCTGCATGTACGACGAGTGCGAATACACGACCGCTTGGGAACCGATGCCGCCGGGCGCGATACCGCAAGTTGATTTCAAACCGGTGCAGCCATGAACGATCTAACACGCCAGCAGTTCGACCGTCTCCTTCGCGAGCGCACGCCATGCGTTGACGAGGCCGAGCAGGCAACGGCCGATGCGGGGCTGCGCGAGCGCATAGTTAGCAAGGATATTCAGGAGGCGGCTTCGTGAACGTCAGCTTCCAGCTTGGCGGAAACCGAGTACAGCTCTCGTTCGAGCACGATCCAACAACGACACAACTCGACATATTACGCGAATACGTCACCGTGATGCGAGAGTCAACCCTTCCGTACGAGGACCGCAGCCTGTGAGTGACGTGCTTTCGATTACCGTCCCGATCGGCTCGCGCTATGCCAGCGTAAACGGCGTCGGAGCCAACGGGCACCGCGCCGGCAAAAAGAGCGATGCTTACAAGCAACTCTTTGCCGATGTGCAGCGCGCAGCGGAAGCGGAGATCGCGCGCACAGGCTGGGAGAAGGCAACGTCGGAATGTTTCGCGCTCATTGCGAGATATCTCCCAGATCGCAGACGTGCAGACAGCCTCAATCTTGGTAAGTGCGAATGGGATTCTTTGACGGCTGCAGGCGTATGGGTTGATGACTCTTTAGCAAACCCGTGTCTGCCGATGATTCGTTATAACGCGCCGCACCGTCTAGCGATCGTCGTCGTCAAGCTCTATGAAAGTGTGCTGAAGCCCGTGGAAGCAAACAGAGCCGCAACAGCTCGCGCTCCGGGCCGGACAATCTCGCGCCGCATCGAGGTCAGCACAAATGCGGCAGCTTCTACGGCCTGGCGCCCAGGAATGCCGCTGCCGCCTGGTATGGCGCTGCTGAACGGCAAGCTCGTTACGCGCGACGTCGCGCTGCAGAAAGCTGGCATAAAGTGAGCGACAAGAGCGCGATCCAGTGGACTGATGCGACGTGGAATCCGGTGACGGGCTGCACGAAGGTTTCGCCAGGCTGCGATCACTGTTACGCTGAGACGTTCGCCGAACGTTGGCGCGGAGTTCCCGGCCATGCCTATGAGCAAGGCTTCGATCTAAAGCTCTGGCCGGAACGCCTTGACATTCCGAGAGGGTGGAAGAAACCGCGCCGCATCTTTGTCAACTCGATGAGCGACCTGTTCCATCACGACGTGCCGGACTATTTCATAGATCAGGTGTTTCGCACAATGGAGGATTGCAATTGGCACACTTTCCAGGTTTTGACGAAGCGCCCTGAGCGGATGCGCCGGTTCGTCAAAAGCCGTTGGGGCCAAGACCCGATGTTTGTACCGCTGCATATTTGGCTCGGTGTCTCGGTCGAAAGTAATGCTTTTACTTGGCGCGTAGATATGCTACGCGAAACTCCAGGCTACACGCGGTTCCTTTCCGTTGAGCCGATGCTTGGCGAGCCCGACTTGAACCTGCGTGGTATCGGCTGGGTCATTGTGGGCGGCGAGAGTGGTCCGGGCTGGCGTCCTATGAACCTAGACGCGGCGCGTTATCTGCGCGAGCGTTGCAGCATTGCGAAGGTGCCGTTCTTCTTCAAGCAAGTCGCGGCGTTTCGTCCGACCGACGAGATGATTCCCGAAGATCTCCGCATTCGTGAATACCCGGTGACCGCATGAACTGCACCGTCTGCGAGAAGAAGGCTGGGGAGCACGCGCTTCGCAGAGCGCACGCACCTCGCGTCGCTAAGGCGACCCGCAACTGCCCGATGTGCAAAGCCGTGTTGTGTAACCCGCATTCAAAGCTCTCGTCGGTGATGGGAGCCTACCGAGGCAAGCGTCACGAGCGAGTCTGCGGCAACTGTCACACACACATGGCCTCTGAGACCTTTACACCGATCATCGCTTAACGAAAGGACCCAAGTGAACGGAGATACTGCCAACCCCCGAAACGTCACACTCGATTACGATCGCCTTATGCGCGATATCGACGTCATCCGGAAGTTCCAAAAGCTTGACAGCTTGGCCCAAGTCGCGATCGCGGCTGGCATTTCCAACTCGTCGCTCTACGGACTGCAAAACCGGCAAAAAGGTATCGATGCGCTGACCTTAGTGCGGCTCGTCCATTGGTCGAAGGTCGACCTACACGATTACATCATCGAAGGTCCACCCGAGATCGTAACATCGCCAGCCGCGGTCGCAGCCGAAGCCTAGAATGCCACGACAGATACGGGCGCGGCGCAAAACGAACGACGTCGACACTAAGAAACTCGACGCTGCTTTCTCAAGCGCCGTATTTGCCCGCGACGGCCGTCGCTGCCGAATGGAGAAGTGGAGCGGCGGCAAGTGGGTAGAGTGCGGCTCGAAGGGCTCGCCCTGTAACCCGTTGGATCCATCGCATATTTATGCCCGCGACAACTGCGGCACGTTGAAGTACGACAAGATCGTCGGAATAGCGAGCTGTCGGGATTGCCACGAGCGGTACGAAGGGAAGTTGCGGGACAAAATCTCGGTGCGCGTACCGCTCTATCGAGAAGCCGCTGCGTATCGAGCCGTCACGATCGCGGTGACCTCATTCCATGTTCCACGTCGTAAGCCACCGGCGCGGCCGGAACGCGCTGCGTGATGAGCGACAGAGATTGGATCTGGACTGGGCGTAGTCATCAGTTCTGGCTCTGCCCTCCATGCAATCGACAGCGACTAAAGGTCCGACGCGAAACAGGCCGTGGAGGGAAACCCGCGTCGTTAAATGGTGCGCGTGAGCGGTTGGCACGGATGCTCGATAGCATGGAGGGGAGTGAGCTTCGCGCGCGGCTCGCCGAGCTACTCGATCGCAGCGCGGACTTTGGAAGTAAACTCGCGTGACGTACATCCATACCGTGGAGCTGCGGCCCGGACCCGGACGCAAGACGAAGCGCTTCGAGGTCTACGCGAAGGAGGACGCCGGAGCGCTCCTGGGGAGCGTCCGCTGGTATGGAGCCTGGCGGTGCTATTCATTCTTCCCAGAGCCGTCGACGCTGTTTGAACGCACGTGCTTGCGCGAGATCGCGGACTTTCTCGAAGACCTGACAAAGGCGCATCGTGGAAGTCGATAACGTGTGCGCATTGCTCGCCTCGCATCGTTTTCACTATCGCGACGAGGAGCGTCTGCACGAGGGAATCGAGGCAGTGCTGACCGGGAGTGCGATTCCTTTTGAGCGCGAACGCATCATCGGCCCCAACCGCCCCGACTTCTTTTTGCCTGGCTCGGGCATCGCGATTGAGGTGAAGATCAAGCATTCGCTGGCCGATCTCACGCGCCAGGTCTACCGCTACGCGCGATGCTCGGAAGTGTCTGCTGTGCTCGTGGTGACCGACAAGATGCGGCTCTCAAACCTGCCCGATGAACTGCTAGGGAAGCCAGTGCGCGTCGTGACGCTGATTGGAGGCTTCGCCTGAGAACGTACGGCGAGATGCAACGCTTCGAACTCAACGGCCACGGCATCTGGGTCATCCGGTGCGAGCCGCAAGTGCACACGCGCTTCAAGCGGGTCTTTCAGCGCGTTTCAAAATCGTCGCATAACGGAACGATACAGATTACCGATACGCCCGAGAACTGCCGCGAGCTCGAATGGTTCATGCAGCGCTACCCGCTGCGGGTTCGCCAGCAGGACTACCTCACAAAGCGCGCGCGCGATTACGATCGGCAGCTTGAACTGGTGGCGGACATCATGGCCGGGCGGCTTGCGCCGCGGGCCATCCAGCTCGCGAAGCCCGCATATCCCGCGCAGCTCGTCGGTGCGGAACTGGCGATGCGCCGCGGGCGCCTCCTAGTGGCCGACGAACTCGGAGCAGGCAAGACGATCACCTCACTCTGTATGATCGCCAACCAGGAAGCCCGTCCCGCTCTCGTTGTGACACTGACGGACCTGCCGCCGCAGTGGGTCGAGCGAATCATCGAGTTCACCCCCGGGCTGACCTATCACATTTTGAAGCGCGGGACCCCGTTTGCAACGCAGCCGCGGCCGCCCCACAAATACGGGCCGGTAGACCTGGCCAAGCAGCTCGACGGCGGTCTGTTGCCACCACCCGATATCATCATCTCCAACTATACGAAGCTCGCCGGCTGGGCAGAGTGGCTGCTGTCGATCGGCATCAAGAGCGTCACGTTTGACGAGATCCAAGAACTTCGATCCGGAGCCGGCACGAATAAGTACGACGCCGCCATCCGCATCGCTCGAGGCGTTCCCTATGCGATGGGGCTGAGTGCAACTCCGATCTACAACTACGGGGCTGAAGTGTATAACGTCGTAACGGCTTTAGAGCCTGACGCCTTCGGCTCGCCCGGCGAGTTCTACCGCGAGTGGTGCGCGACGATGAGCAATGGTAAACTGGGAATCGGCGAGCCTGACACCCTGGGGCGGTATCTGCGAGAGCAGGGCTATATGATTCGGCGCACGGTCTCGGAAGTGACCGGTAAAGAGATCGACAAGCCGCTTTCGTTCGTCCACAAAATCGAAGCCAATCTCGCGGCTCTCGATAAAATGGCGACCGACGCAGCCGACCTCGCGCGCATCATCGTCTCGCAAGCCGGTCACAGCAACCAAGAGAAGTTCAGAGCGGCCGGCGAGTTCGATTACAAGCTGCGCCACGCGACGGGCGTGGCCAAGGCGCCCACGGTGGCGGCGTTCGCCAAGATTTTGCTGCAATCAGAGGACAAGCTGCTCATGTTCGCGTGGCATCACGACGTCTACGCGATCTTCAAGCAGAGCTTGGCAGACTACCGCCCCGTATTCTTCAATGGGCGCGAGTCTCAGCCAGCGCGGCAACAGGCCAAGAAGGAGTTCGTCGAGGGCGATGCTCGCATCATGATAATTTCGCTCCGCGCCGGCGCTGGAATGGATGGCCTGCAGAAGGTTTGTCGCGTAGTCCTCTTCGCTGAGTTGGACTGGTCGCCACGCATCCACGATCAATGTGTCGGGCGTCTTGCTCGGCCAGGTCAAGATCACGAGGTGCTCGCGTACTACCCCATCTGCGAGCACGGAAGCGATCCGGTGATGGTCGACGCGTTAGGCGTCAAAAACATGTTGTCGCACGGGATCCTGGATCCGGATGCTCCGGTCGCTGAGCCGCTTCAGGCGTCGGGTTCGAATATCAAGTCGCTGGCGGCACAGTACCTTGCGAATATGGGGGAACCGCCGGAAACCGCTGACGCGGCCGGTGAGGAGAAGTCGGCGTGAGCGCAACGTTGAAGGTGGCCGATCTTTTTTGTGGGGCTGGCGGAACTACGACCGGCGCTATGCAGGCGATCCATGCGCTGGGACGCGACGTCGAGTTCGTTGCGGTGAATCATTGGCCGGTTGCGATCGCAACGCACGAAGCGAATCATCCCAACGTCCGGCATTACTGCAAGGACCTCGATACGGCTAACCCCTGCGAGATCGTACCCGAAGGTCACCTCGATCTGTTACTGGCCTCGCCTGAATGCCGTTTTCATTCTCCCGCCCAAGGCGGCCGCCCACTCGATGAGCAGAACCGCGCAAGCGCGTGGCACGTCGTTCGGTGGGCCGAGCGACTGTATGTCCGCCGGATCGTCGTGGAGAATGTACCGCGCTTCCTAAAATGGGGACCGCTCGACCGTCGCCAGCGCCCCGTTAAGAGTCGGGAAGGCGAACTCTTCAAGGCTTGGGTCGCAACGCTCGAAGCTATCGGCTACCGCGTCGAATGGCGCGTGCTCAACGCCGCGGACTACGGGACTCCCCAGACGCGTCGACGCCTCTTCGTGCAAGCTCGGCGTGACGGCCGTCGCATCGTCTGGCCTGATCGCACGCACGCCCCCCGCGGAGCTGAACGAACGTTGCACGCGCAGCTTTCAACGTGGGAAGCGGCGCGCACCGCAATCCGGTTCGACAAGTATCGCCGCCTCGCCAGGCCGATCGAGGAGAAGAACCTCTCACCCAAGACGCTGGCGCGCATCGCCGAGGGCGTCAAACGGTTCTGCCGCGGTGCTGATATCGAACCTTTCCTGGTCGAGCTGCGGCGCCACAGGACCGCGCAATCGCTCGACGAGCCGCTTCCTGTAATCACGACCAGCGGCGCGCACCATGCGGTAATCGAGCCGTTCCTTATCGCCCATTTCGGCGAAGCTCCGGGCCAAAGGCCTCGCGTTCATAGCGTTAACGATCCTCTGCCTACCGTGACGCATCGGGGCGCGGGTGACCTGATCGAGCCCTTTGTCATCCCGCAGGGCGGTGGCGGCGTTGCGCGCAGCGCAGAGGAACCGTTGCCTACGGTCGCGACCGACGGCGCGATCGGCGTCGTGGAACCGTTTATCGTGCCGCAAGACTCCGGGGCGCCGGCCAGATCGCTAGACGACCCGTTGCCCACCCTTCGGACGACGTCGCGCGGCGTCGGTATTATAGAGCCGTTTGTCGTTCCGCAAGGCAGCAACGCCGATGTGCGCAGCGTCGATGACCCATTACCTACGATAATGGCCAACGGGCCTAGCGGGCACGTTATCGAGCCATTCCTGCTCGTGAAGCGCCAGCACGACGAATGCCGCTCGCTCGATGACCCACTCCCAACGATTACCAGCAGCGGCCGCAATCATTTCGTCATCGAGCCCTATCTCGTGCGCTCGAATCGCTCGACACACGAAGGCGAGCAGGTCGTTCGGACGATTGAAGAACCGCTGCCGACGATCACGCAGAAGAATGGCGTCGGCCTAGTCGAGCCAAAGATCGAAGGCGGCCGTTTGGTGCTATTGCACCGGATGTTGCAACCCGAAGAACTGGCGCTAGGCCAGGATTTCGAAGGCTACGCGTTCACCGG
>Ga0209530_1000711_pt1 | contig 20113 bp, 18 predicted proteins | sample BlaSpr_A8_Ref_O1_FD_187987 | JGI IMG/M metagenome (GOLD analysis project Ga0209530, IMG submission 187987) | Forest soil microbial communities from Thunder Bay, Ontario, Canada - Black Spruce, Ontario site 2_A8_Ref_O1 (SPAdes) (version 2) | ecosystem: Environmental > Terrestrial > Soil > Boreal...
CACCAGCGTGCCACTGCTTTTAAGCGACTTCACACTCTCATCCCATGTAGCCGCGCCCACGTGCTCCAAAACAATATCGACGCCTTCTTTGTTTGTAATCTTGCGGACCTCTTCCGAGATTTTCTGCTGGTAGTGATTGATGCCATAATCTGCTCCCAGTTCTTTCCCCTTCGCGAGCTTGGCGTCGGTGCCCGCCGTGGTGATTACGCGGCAATGGAAAAATTTGGCAATCTGAATCGCAGCGATTCCCACCCCGGAGCCTGCGCCGAGAACCAGCACCGTCTGCCCCGGACGCACACCCGCACGGCCCACCAGCATGTGCCATGCGGTAACGAATACCAGCGGTACGCTGGCCGCCTGAATGAAATCGAGCGAATCGGGAATTGGAATCACATTCGCCCCAGGCACCGCAATCAGCTCGCAGTTTCCTCCATCCACCGCATTGCCCAGGACAGTAAATTCCCGGCACTGATTTTGCAGCCCCGCCAAACACTTTTCGCACTGCCCGCAAAAATGCATGGGAGCGATCAGCACGCGCTGGCCGGCTTTCAGTCTGCTGACATATTCTCCCGCCTCAACAATCTCTCCCGCAATATCGCTGCCCAGAATATGCGGCAGTTTCACTCCTGGCAAACCCTGCCGCACAAACAGATCAAGATGATTTAGCGCGCAGGCCCGCACTCGCACCAGCACCTGATCTTTCCGCGGTTGCGGATCGGGCACATCCTCATATTGCAAAACTTCCGGACCACCAAACTGATGAATGCGTACTGCTTTCATAGAAGCTCTCCCGCGAGTCATGTTTACACAAAGGATACATTGCTCTAACAATTGACAGCACTCTTCCATCGCGCAACCAGAGAGATGGTTTGATAGAGATGGTTTGACAAACCAGTCAGTGCTTTTTGAAACACCGCCCATGCCCCGGAGTGATGACCAGCGGCTTTTGCTTTCCTACCGATTGACTCCTCCTGTTTACCCACCGATAATCGAAGTCGCAACCAGGTTTCAGACCGATGGACATCTACGAGCAAATCGTCCAACTGCGCCGTGACGGTCGGCGCGGGGCAGTCGCCACGATCGTCAATGTTCGCGGATCCATTCCTTCGTTTCGCACCGCGAAGATGTTGGTGCGTGACGATGGCTCGATCGTGGGAACCATCGGTGGCGGTTGCGTCGAGGCAGATGTCTGGCAAGCCGCCCGCGAAGTAATGGAATCGGAGAGACCGCGCACTCTGACGTTCGATCTTAACCAGGACCCAAAGTACGATACTGGATTGGTTTGTGGTGGAACTCTTGAAGTATTCATTGAACCTGTTCTGCCTCCAGCTCTGCTTTATGTTTTTGGTGCAGGTCACGTGGCCATGAACCTCTGTCAGGTGGCCTCCAATGCTGGATTCGATGTCATCGTCATCGACGACCGAACATCCTACGCCACCCAGGAACGCTTTCCCGCCGCCCGCGAAGTTCATGCGCTTGACTTCGAGGAAGCAACTCACAAATTTGATCCGAATGAGGCCGCCTACGTTGTCATCGTTACCCGCGGTCATCGCGACGACATGAAAGTTCTCCGCTGGGCGGTTAAGACTCACGCCCGTTACGTAGGCATGATTGGCTCCAGAAGAAAAATCATCGAAATCTTCAAAACGCTCACCGGGGAAGGTGTTCCGGCTCATCTTTTCGATCGAGTCCACGCTCCCATCGGACTCGACATTGGTGCAATTACCCCGGAAGAAATTGCGGTTGCGATTACGGCTGAGTTGATTGCCGTCCGGCGCCACGCCGGTGTCAAGTTGCCGCACATGAGCTGGTTTCATTCGCAAGAGGTCAATGGCGCAGACAAAGACGAGCTGAACGCGGCGTTGGACAAAGAAACTGTTGATTGAGTGATAGATGATTGTTGATTGAATACCGGCGATCGCACCGAGCTTTTAATCATCAATCAGCAAGCAACGATCAACAAGCAACGATCAGCAATTTCTCCCCGTTCCTGCTATCTTCGCTGCATGATCCGCGCTTCTACATTCGGCGGAATAATCCTCGCTGCCGGCGAATCCTCGCGCATGGGAACGGATAAAGCATTATTGCCCTGGCCGCCCGCCGTCGCCGGAAAAGGATCGTCTAGTGAAACATTCCTTTCCGCCGCCATTCGTTCTTTGCTGGAAGCTTGCGACTTTGTGGTAGTGGTTGCGGGCAAGAACCAGAAGACATTAGCTCCGGTAATTTATTCGCAAGGAGCGTCTCTGGCGGTTAATCCCGATCCTGATCGCGGCCAGTTCAGTTCCTTGCAGGTAGGGATTCGCGAAGTGCTGGACCGTGGTCGCGATGCTGCCATGATCACGCTGGTCGACCGGCCTCCGGTTGACCGCAACACGCTAAATCTCCTGCACGATGCTTTTGAATCGTCGGATCAGCCAACCTGGGCGGTTGTTCCCGAATTCTCCGGCAAGCATGGTCATCCTTACCTAATCGGCCGCGAAATGATGGAGGCATTTCTTCGCGTTCCCACAACTTCAACTGCCCGCGAAGTGGAACACGCCAATCAGCCTCATATCAAGTATGTGAAGGTTGACAATCCCTTCGTGGCATTGAATATCAATACGCCGGAGGAATACGCCGCACTGGCGGCGCAGCAACCGCTGCAAACAGGAAGCAGACGCTAACCTTTCCGCTGAAAATCTCATCCCTCAATAGCCAGCTTTCGCATTGCGCGTGCGCCCTTCAGCGGGTTATCGTCAAAGGATGTCGGTTACCCAATCGCAGACTCTCGCCCCACTCGCAACTCAATTCCTGGATTCAGTTCTCAAGCTTGAGCCGCGCGTAGCGGCCTTTGATTGCGACGGAACCTTATGGGCTGGCGATGCAGGCGAGCGCTTTTTTGACTGGACCTTGCGAGGGGAGGGAAGTGCACCGAATCTCCTAATCCACGGCATTACTCCCCAAGCCATGCGTCATCGTTTCGCCGCTTACAAGCGCGGCGAGATCGATGAGGCTGCAATGTGCGGCGAGATGACGACCATGTATCGCGGCAACTCGGACCAACAAATGCTGGAAGCGGGCGGACAGTTTTTCGAGCAGTTTTTTGCACAGCAGATATTCCCGGAAATGCGCGAATTGGTCCGGAGACTCCAGGAAAAAGGCTGCGAAATTTGGGCCGTCTCCTCCTCGAATGAGTGGGTAATTCGCGCCGCGATGAAATATTTCAATATACCCGCAAGCCATGTACTGGCGGCCAAGGTAGAACTTGACGGCAATATCGCCACAGATCGCCTGATTCGCGTGCCTTCCGGGCCCGGGAAAACGCAGGCGCTGCGCGAAGTGGCCAAAAAAGAGATGGATACGGCTTTCGGCAACTCCCGTTGGGATATCGAAATGCTGACCATGGCGAGACATGCCTTCGCGGTAAATCCAAATCCCGATCTGGAAGCTTTAGCTCGAGCGAATGGATGGCAAATCTATTTCCCCGACGGTACTCGCAAGCAAGGTTAAGTCGACCCACTCCGGCGTTTACAATTATCCCTCCGATGTATTCCACACAGTTGCTTGATCACTTCCAGAATCCGCGCAACGTTGGAGAACTCGCGGATGCCGATGCCACCGCCAGCCTTGAGAATCCTGCGTGTGGCGACATTTTGCTTTTAAGTCTGAAGGTAAGCGGTGGACGAATCACTCATGCGCTTTTTAAGGCAAAAGGCTGCGTGGCAACATTGGCTTGCGGCTCCGCCCTTACCGAACTGCTTGTGGGCAAGACTTTGCAAGAGGCAAGAACTCTGCGCCGCGCGGACTTAGACTCCGCTGTCGGAGGCCTTCCTCATGCTTCAACGCACGCCGCTCAGCTTTCCCTCGACGCCCTTTCGCAGGCTTTGAACCGAATTCGCAGCTGACCGGCGCTCCCGCACCCTTTCCCGATTGGGCAAATCTCCCGCTACCAAGTAGAATAATGAAGATTACCTTGGTGTTGTAAGGTTTCTGGTCCGCCATCAAAATACTGCATCGTCGAGACAATGGGAGCCATCCAAAACAAGCTAGAAGGGCCTGTCAGTGATGAGCTGACTCTGGTACGGGCCGCCAAGCAAGGCGACGACTCGGCCTTTGAAGAGTTGGTTCGCCGCTACGACCGTAACGTTTTTCGGATCGCGCAACACATCACGCAAAATCGCGAAGATGCGGAAGATGTGGTGCAGGAAGCGTTCCTAAAGGCGTACGGGAATTTGCAGAAGTTCCAGGAGCAGTCGAAGTTTTATACCTGGCTGGTGCGCATCGCCGTCAACGAAGCGTTGATGAAGTTGCGCCGCAAGAAACCGGAACGTACGGTTTCCCTGGATGAAGATATTAAGACGGAAGACGACTCGCTTCCGCGTGAAATTGCGGATTGGAGTCCGAATCCCGAGCAGCAGTATACGCAGGCTGAGTTGCGGGAGATTTTGAGTAAGACGATCCAAGGCCTTCCCCCAGGGTTTCGGACCGTGTTCGTACTAAGAGATGTGGAAGGACTTTCGACCGAGGAAACCGCGGCGGCGCTGGAATTGAGCGTCCCGGCGGTGAAATCGAGGCTGTTGCGGGCACGTTTGCAGCTTCGTGAGCGGTTGGGACGGTTTTTCCAGAGACGCGAGAACAATGGAGATGGCAACCGTGGAGATGGCAACCAGTGAAATGCGCTGAATTTTTACACGAGCTCACCAATTATCTGGACGGTGTGATCGACGAAAACACCAAAGTCGAACTGGAGAATCATCTTTCCTGGTGCCATAACTGTTACGTGGTTTGCGACACCACCAAAAAGACCATCGAGATCTACCGCGACTCGCAGCTCTACGAACTGCCCGAAGATCTGCGCGGCAAGCTTCGTGCCGCCATCATGACCAAATGTCAACAGCATAAAAAGCGCGGACCTGAGAGCGCTTAGACGTAGTGCAGTATTTCGGCTTAATTTCATAGCAACCCTCAGCCTTGGCATCGCATATAATGCTTGCAAGCGCCTCGGGGTGTTGCATGACTCTCTCTCGGTGTAAGGCCCTTCTTTCATTCCTGCCATTTCTGCTTTTGTCCGGTCTGCTTCCACTTCATGCGCAGTCGAACAACGGGCAGTTGCGGACCTCCCTGTCGCATGGCCCGTCGTCGAGTACACCGGACGCTCAGAATCAGGAGGCTCCTCCTGCGCCGCCCATTCCTCCCAATGCGCCTCATATCGCGAAGCAGACGCGTTACCAGATTATTCACGACTTCGAAATGCAACTCGTCTACGCCCGAACGCCTTTCCCTATGGGGACCAAGGGACTCGTGCTCAAAGACGGAGTGGTCACTCCGCATGGAATCGAATTGCAGCAGATCCTCAACCTTTACGGGCCGTCAGTAAAGCCCGGAGATCCTGCGCATATTTCTTTCGTTCAAATCAAGAACGACCACATTCACTTTGAAATCAATGGCGGCGCCATAGTGCGCAAAAAGTGGTACCAGCACATCGAGGTTGGTGGCGCCAATGGTCCCTTGACCCAGGAAGAAGCTGCGCAACAGAACCCTCATGGTTCTTATGTGGATCTCTATTTTGATAACTACGTCCCCGAAATGAGCGCGCCCCAATTGCGCGCCTTACTCTACCCCGTGCTCGATTTCCATGCTCAAAACAAGCAGCAGGCTTACATTGACACCATGCCGCCGAAAGTAAAGGAGGCAATCCAGCAACATCGCGTGCTGGTAGGCATGAATCAGGAGATGGTCCTGCACTCCAAAGGCAAGCCGCCTAAAAAAGTCCGGGAGCGCGACGGAGAAACCCAATACGAAGAGTGGATTTACGGAGAAGCTCCGGAGGATGTCGTTTTCGTACGCTTTGTCGAGGATGAGGTGGTTCGCGTCGAAATAATGCGAGTGAATGGAGAAAAAATTGTCCGCACGGAAAAAGAAGTGATTTTGCTGCCCAAGGAGACGGACAAGGAAGCGAAAAAGGAGCCCGAGGAACGTCCCTCAAGTGCTCCCAGCCTTCGCCGCCCCGGAGAAGATTCCCAGGATGTGCCTCAGCCCGCCAGTGGCGCAACGCCGGCCCCACCCCCGCCTCCTCCCGATCTACCACAGCCTAACGGCCCGGATTTGATTTCGCAAAGATAGCTTGGACTTAATGACGCTATGGGTGGCACGTTCCCTTCCCATAATCATTTGGCCATGGCGACTGTAGGCGACTGGTCCGCGAACGAGAAGTCTAACGAAACGTTGGGATACTCCTTCCCGTCCACCTCGACATACGGATAAACAAAATAATTGAGGGGCTTGCCGTCTTGCTCAGGGTTCAATCTCAGATCGCGGCCCATACTGAACTCTATTCGATTCACATCATGCGCGCCGAAAAAATAATCTCGCTTTTCGGGATGCTTCCACGCCTCGGATATATCGACTGGGATCCATCCTTTTCCATCCACATAGAAGTCAGACCAGCAGTGATAGCCCGCCACTTCGCCGGAATGCTCATCGGATGGAATAGGAAAACCGATCTCGAAGCGCGCCGGAATTGCTTGCGAGCGCGCCATCGCAATGAATAAGGAATGAAAGTCGGTGCAGTTACCCTTCTTGGCGTCGCAGGCATAAAGAACGTCCCCACGGCCCCAGCCGGTGCCAGTTTTGTCGTAGCTCAGGGTGGTGAAGACGTAGTCATAAATTGCCCATGCCTTATCGAGAGTTTGCGTCTTGCCTTGCGTGACTTGTGCGGCCAACTCCGCAGGCCGCCCGGTGACCGGGACAAGAACGTCTGCTTGCAAGTCTTGTTGCCTCTCAGAGGTTGAAAGCGATGCTGCAGTGATGCGAGGCATGCCATCACTCAGTGCCACTCGCTCGTGTCGGACTATGTCATATTCAATATCGAAGTGCAGCTCTGAGTGCGGCGAACCGGTTTCCGCATAGTAGATCTGATTGCCGTACTTTGAGTCGGTATTTTTGTTTAACGGCAGATCGCTCTTAACCGAGACGACTTTCACTTGCTGGTAGGCATCCGAATGTGCGGCGGGAATCCAGATACGAACTCTCTTTCCCGCGGCCAGGTTCTTCACGGTGAATGAGTAATGAAAGCTAAAGTGGCGGGAGTCCTGAGCGGCAAGTGATAAGGTCACGGCGACAAACAAGGACAGTAATACGCAAAGCTTGCGCAGCATAAGCGGCTTCCTTTCGTACTCAACCCGAAGTTGAGCGAGGCAACTAAAACTTGTTTTGGAAACGACACACGGGCGTCTTAGAAGGAAGACCGTCAAGTAAAGCCGCGCCCAGGGTTGAGCATAAGGACGTTGCGCGTAAGGATGTTGCGCATGAAGAAAAGATGAAGCACCGGCACTGGTCGATGCGATATTTTAACAGCAGAATCCCAATCGGCGCCGAAGCCTGCAAGCCTGCCTGCCGGCGATTTCATTTAGAATGCCTGCGTGGCTGTCGCCATCCAATGTCGCGACCTGCGCAAGACCTACGACGGCAAAGTCGAAGCCGTGCGCGGGCTGAACATTCAGATTGAGGCCGGCGAATGCTTCGGCTTACTCGGCCCGAACGGGGCGGGGAAGACCACGACCATCGAGATTCTCGAAGGCCTGTTGCAACCAACTTCCGGCGAGGTCTCCATTTTCGGCCGTACCTGGAAAACTGACGCCAGAGAGATGCGCGAGTGGCTGGGCATCTCGCTCCAGGAAACGCGGCTTTCCGAAAAACTTACCGTGCGCGAAACCGTGAACCTGTTTGCCAGCTTTTACCGCGAGCCACGCGACTCCAAAGAAGTTCTGGAACAGTTGCAGCTCACCGAAAAGGCCGACGCCTGGGTGGGAAAGCTTTCCGGCGGACAGCGGCAGCGGTTGGCTGTCGCAACCGCACTTGTCTGCAATCCCAAAATCTTATTTCTCGATGAGCCCACCACCGGCCTTGATCCCCAGAGCCGCCGCCAGTTGTGGGACATCATCCGAGGCTTTCAGCGAAATGGCGGCACCGTGTTGTTGACTACCCACTACATGGATGAAGCCGAACGTCTTTGTGATCGCCTGGCCATCGTCGATCATGGACAGATTATCGCCGAGGGCTCGCCGGCAAACTTGATCGAAAAACTTGGAGGCCACCACTTCGTAGAATTTTCCGTAGGAGGAAATGCGGCGGAAAATAACGATGGCGGCTCGCTCGAGGCGTGGCGCGCTCTTCCTGGTGTGGATTCCGCGCGCGAGGAAGATGGCATGGTGGCATTAAGCGTGAAGGAACCACACTTGACGATTCCGGCATTGCTGGACGTGGTGGGAAAGCAGGGAAGTAAGCTGCAACATCTGACCACGCGCCAGGCGAGTCTGGAAGATGTATTTGTTCGTTTGACTGGGCGGCATCTGCGGGAGGAGTGAGATGACTAAAAGGAAAAAAATGGGCGCGACTCTACAGAGAAAACTTCGCTACATCGTTCTTCTGTTTTTGATGGCGACTGTGATGCTCGGCGGACGGTATGCCTGGGCGCAGACCTCAGCCGCGGACTCGACCGGCTTCCCTCCGCTGGATCAGTGGAGGAACGCGATCGTCGCGGGCGATGCGGCGGCCTTAAAGGCGCTCTACAGCGTCGATCCGGTGGCCCAGGTGATGGCCAACGGCGTCAACACCAGCGCCGATGCGGACGCGAATTTCTGGCTGGCCCTAAAGGCGCAAAGTATCAAGATCGAGATCGTCCGGATAAAAGAGAAGCCTGGCCGGGCGAGTATTGTTTTCAAAGCCGAAGCGAAATTACCAAACGGTCTCACCGCGCACGTGACCGATGGTCAGGGATGGCGGCAGCAAGGAGATCATTGGCAGGTAACGGGAGTCGAGAGAGCGGACGAACCTCACTTGGCGCAGCCTTCGGACATGAACAAGAACATTTATCCCGCGGATGCGGACACGCATGCCGAGATCAAGGCAGCGGAAGAGAAGGCAGCCAGCGAGCACAAGCGCGTGTTGCTCGTGTTTGGCGCGAACTGGTGCTTTGACTGCCACGTGCTCGATCTGGCGTTTCATCGGCCCGACTTTGCTTCGGCAATGGCAGGCTACGAAGTGGTGCACGTCGACCTTGGCGACGACGAGAAAAAGAATGCGGATGTGGTAAAGCAGTTCGACGCCACTTTGGATAAAGGCATCCCTACGCTGGTGGTAGCCGAGAGCGATGGCAAAGTAGTAATGAGCCAGAAAAATGGCGAGTTCGAAGATGCGCGGTCGCTTACGCCGGAAGCGCTGCTGGAGTTCTTGAATAAATGGCGGCCAGAGGCGAGGTAGAGTGGTTTTCTGTCTAGCCGTATATCTCGACGTGAGCCTGTCATCCCGAGCACAGCGAGGGATCCTGGTGCTTGCCTGCAGCGGCAATGCACAAAGTGCAAGTTGTGCAGCCAAGAACCAAATTCCCTCGCTATGCACGGTATGACAAAGCAAAGATGATTGATGACGAGAGTGGTTTTGGATTCGCCTTATGAGCGTTGCTGAGCAAACACCCGTGGGAAGCATTTCGAAGAAACGCCCGCCCAGGCGCAACGGCCGATGGTCCGGTTATCTGCATCTTCTGATGGCCCGCATGCTGGAATTAAAGCGCGAGCCCGAGGTCGTCTTCTGGGTATTTGTATTTCCGCTTCTTCTCGCAGTGGGATTAGGAGTAGCTTTCCGCAACAAGCCCGGCGAAGCCTCATCCGTCGCGATTGTGCAGGGAGTTGAAGCGCAGCAGGCGCAATCGTTGCTCACACGCTCCCCGCAACATGCTTCGTTCAAGATAAGCATTCAGGATGAGCAAACCTCGCGCAAGGGATTTCGACTGGGCAAGTACGATCTTGTAATCGAGTCCGATGAAAATGGAGGCTTACAATACCTCTACGATCCCGCTCGGCCGGAGAGCGTTCTGGCGCGTGAAGAAGTTGACGATGCGCTGCAATCCGCTGCCGGTCGTAAGAATGTTATCGCCACCAGCGTTGTCACCTCCTCCGACCCGGGTTCTCGTTATATCGATTTCCTGATCCCCGGATTGCTCGGCATGAATCTGATGAATTCCGGAATGTGGGGCATCGGCTTTGCCCTGGTGGATATGCGGCAGCGCAAGCTGCTCAAGCGTTTTGTAGGCACTCCCATGCGGCGAGGAGATTTCCTGCTCGCTCTCATGTCCAGTCGCTTGGTGCTGATGATTATTGAAATCGGATTGCTCCTCACGCTCGGAGTTCTGGTTTTTCACATGAAAGTGCTGGGTTCGCTATTCGCCATCCTCCTGGTCGGTGCCATCGGCGCGATCGCCTTCGGAGGCATCGGACTCCTCACTGCCAGCCGCGCGCAAAAAATTGAAAGCGTCAGCGGCCTCATGAATCTTGTCATGATGCCCATGTGGATTTTCTCGGGAGTGTTTTTCTCCTATGAAAGATTTCCCCCGGTCATTCAGCCCTTGATCAAGCTTCTTCCGCTCACGGCTCTCAATGATGCGTTGCGCGCAAGCATTCTGGAAGGCACACCGCTCATTCACCAATGGTCGAGACTTATTATTTTGATCGTGTGGGGGAGTATCTCGTTCGCGCTGGCATTGCGATGGTTCCGCTGGACTTAAATCGACTCAAGATCGCAAGAGTTTTAGGAAAACCGGCACGAAGCATTCTGCGAGTGTGAAACTTGGCCTCGTCCGAAAGTTTTGAGAGAAGTTACGAACGAGGCCGGATATGAGACGAAGGAAGCACGTTGTATCTATGAAGCCTTTGCCAGCTTTGCGGATTGCTTCTTTACTTTCGCCCACCGCAACCTCTGCGCTTCGGCAATTCGCCGACGCGCATCCTTGCTCAAAGTACGCCTGGTTCTGAGCTTCTTGCCGCCAGAATGACCTAGAGCTTCCAGCGCTTTCCCCACCCTCCCCATTTCTTTTTCAAGTCGGGAGTACTCCCTTTGCAGGGAAGCTACTACTTGATTCATCATCATTCCCACCCCCTGTTACTAACTTAACATGGGTGATTGATCGAATAGAAACTTCACGCCGCACCTCTGGGCAGACAGCGTTCAAGTATCCTGAGTTGGAACTTTTTCCCGGCCAGGGTAATGCTACCCAGCGCCAATCGTCGATAGAAAAAGCGGCTTTTGCCGCGCGTTCGTGGCTTGTTCAAATGCATAGGCTAGGCGAATCAGCGTTGGCTCGCTCCACGCTCGCCCAAAGATGGAGATACCCACGGGTAAGCCGGCGATGAATCCGGCCGTGACGTTTATGTTCGGATAGCCTGCCACAGCAGCTGCATTTGAGCTTCCGCCTGCCACATGGTCTCCATTAATAAGATCAGTAATCCAGGCCGGCCCTCCGGTCGGCGCGACAATGGCGTCCAGATGATACTTATCCATCGTCGCGTCGATGCCTTCCGCTCGCGCAAACTGATGATTCTTTTCAATAGCATCGAGGTAAGCCTTCTCGGTAAGCGGCCCTTTGCTCTCGGCTTTCCCGAATAAATCCTGCCCAAAGTAAGGCATTTCTTTCTGCCGATTGCGCTCGTTGAAGTCGATAACATCCTTCAAGCTGTGAACCTGAGCCGCAGGCCCAAGTCCAGCCAGATAGGCATTAAGATCAGCCTTCAGTTCATACATAAAGACCAACAACTCGCTCTCATCAAACTTACCCAGCGTCTCAATGTCTGCCGGATCCACCAGAACGGCGCCTTGTTTCTTCATGGCATCGAGAGATTGCTCCATCAACGCATCCACGGAATCGCTAAATCCAAAATACTTTCTGGCCACGCCGATGCGCGCACCCTTTAATCCATTGGCATTGCAGAACTGGGCGTAGTCGGTGAAAGACTTTCCCTGGCTCGCCGCAGTTGCGGAGTCCCGCGGATCAGCGCCGGTGAGCGCGCCCAACATAATCGCAGCATCACGGACCGTGCGGCAGATCGGGCCAGCGCCGTCCTGGCTGTGAGAAATCGGAATGATTCCGGCGCGGCTGACCAGACCAACCGTCGGCTTGATGCCCGCTACGCCATTCGCGGAAGACGGACAAACAATAGAGCCGTCGGTCTCCGTACCAATCGCTGCGGCGCACAGATTCGCCGACACCCCCGCGCCCGAGCCTGAGCTCGATCCGCAAGGATTGCGGTCCAGCACGTAAGGATTTTTCGTCAGCCCGCCGCGCCCGCTCCATCCGCTGGTGGAATGACTGGAACGGATATTCGCCCACTCGCTCAGATTCGTCTTCGCGAGAATCACCGCCCCTGCGGCTCGCAGCCTTTCGGCGACGAAAGAATCCCTCGCGGGCTTCGATCCAACCAGTGCGAGCGACCCCGCCGTGGTCAGCATCTTGTCGGCGGTATCGATGTTGTCTTTGATGAAAACCGGAATTCCGTGCAGCGGTCCACGCGCTCCCGTGGCTTTTCGTTCCTGATCCAGCGCATCCGCAATCGCTTCCGCATCGGGATTCAGTTCAATCACGCTGTTCAGAGCAGGCCCGTTCTTACTCTTGTCGATCTCCTGAATGCGAGTGGAATATTTCTCCACCAATTCCCGCGCAGTGAACTTCCCCGACTTCATTCCTTCCTGCAGATCAGAAATTGTGACTTCATCGAGTTCGAAGGGCTTCACGTCGGTAGCAGGGGAAGTGCTTGAAATCTCGCGCGCTGCGCCGAGAGCAGGATAAAGTGGGGTCAGACCGACAGCCGCACCGCCGATCATTGACGCTTGCAGGGAGGTTTTTAGAAAAGAGCGTCGGCTCGCATTCGCTTCCTGATCAGATTGCCTTCGGGACATGAGTGGGGCGCCTCTCAAACTTTTGGCAAAACATTTGGAAAAGCTGAACGACCATAATACGTCAGCCGCGAACCTGAGGCCCAGGCATGCAGGGATAGCCGTCCCAGTCGTCCGTCGAGCAAAGCTCGGCCGCTTCCCCTTCCACATCTGCCGGCAGTTACCTAGCTTCGCTTGCCGGTGGATACTTCTCCTGCCGCCACTCCGGAGGCGAGCTTATTCGTTGCAACCCACAAATGTTGTCGGTCGTCATACGGATTGTAGCCAGCATCGGGAAACCACACGCCCGCAAATAAATCGCTTTGCCGCGCCACGGTGCAGCGCTGCACGTGTACCGCGTCAATGAACGAATGCCGGATCTGCGGCGAGCCCCAATCCCCACCCCAGATCATCCCACTGCTCTGCGCCAGTTGCCCAAGAAACGAGAAATCACCCTTCCACGAAGGCTCCCCGCCCACCACCTTCACAATGTCACAGGCCAATCCGTAGTGATGCACCCCCACCCGGTGTAATTTGGTCGCGCCCTGATTGAACAGCTCCTGCTGCCGCTGCTGGCTCCGGTAGGTCTCATAGATCATGAGTTCGATGCCCATCTGTTTGGCGGCGGAGAGAATCCCCGCCACCAACTGCCGCGTTGCCGGCTCCAGCAGGGAAACGTCGCTGACCCGGCTTATCGACTCAAACCGTAGATCCGGAGAGATTACATCTGTATAAAAATTCGCCATGGATAACCTCGGAGGTGGCCCGGTCAGGCCTCAAATCGGTTCCTAAACCCAATCGTAGCCGAGGTTTATCCTGTTTTCAGCCTCCGCCGGCGGATTTGCAAGATTTTGTGTGCAATTTTGGTCCAAAACTGTATAATCGGTTCCAGCTAAGTTTGACTCACAAGCAATTGAAGGTCGGTATCGCCAACCAGCGTCACCCCCTCACTAGCAGCGAATCTTCCATAGCACAATTCACAGAAACAAGAATAGGAACTATCAATGGCAGAACAAGGAACAGTGAAGTGGTTTAATGACGCCAAGGGCTATGGCTTTATCAGCCGTCAAAATGGCGAAGACGTTTTCGTGCATTTCTCCGCGATTCAGGCTGGCGGCTTCCGCAGCCTGCAAGAAGGCCAAACCGTGCAGTTCGACGTGACCAAGGGCCCCAAGGGCTGGCAGGCGGAGAACGTTCAGGCTGTCTAAAACCACTCTCTGAGTGATACGAATGCCCGCGATTCGCAAGAATCCGGGCATTTTCCTTTGGGGAATGAGAATTTGTAAGTCGGTGGGCAGTAGCCGGTGATAAGTGGTCGAGGGCAGCAAATCCCAGCCCGATTTTCGCTGACCACTGACCAGTCATCACTGCCCACTTTTTTCCCGCGCCTTCTGCACCATCTCCACTAGAACCTTCCGGGTATCGTTCGCATTGCTCACTTCGCGTAGAAATCCAATGCGAGCGCCCCGCATGCCGTCCTGCGTCTTCAGCCGCACTTGAAATCCCAACCGATCGACCGACGTCATCGCTGCTTCCTGCGCCTCAATTCCCGCGCATGATCGCGCAAGCAGCACCAACGCATCTTTATGGTCGGCATTCATGTGCGAAAGAATCCCTGCCGCCGCATCGGCCAGCGGGTCAGGCTGCGCTGTGTCATAGTCCGAGGCCTTTACCCACCCCATCACGCCAAACCCACCCACGTAATAAACATCCAGCACATCCATGCGGTAAAAAGAAAAATCCTCGAAGTCCACCCAGTACTTGCTATTGGCATAGCGTTCCAGATAAAGCTTCCGCGCCCCGGCGGTTTCGCCCTCAGGTATGGTTGCGACGTTTCCCACCAGCGTAACTCGCGACGCGCCCAGCGGATCGCCATCGCCGTCGGCCTGCGTTACCAGCAAACTGGCGCGGGGGTCGCTCTGCAAGTTCTGCGTATGCATGGCCATGGTGCTGATCAGGAAAACGGGGCGCCCACGCTCATCCAGCCCGTAAGGCATCACCGACCCGAAAGGAAATCCCGGCTGCTTGCGCGATAACGTCGAGAGGCTGCCAATGCGGCCGAGGTACACCAAAGTCCGCGCTCGCTCCGAAAAAGTTGGCTCGGGAACCGCAGGTTGATCCCCGGATGGGCCGGGCCCCGCGTGTTTTCGTGGAGAAGTAGTCGACAAAACCAAGGTCTCTCTTTCAGTCTGATCTTCAGTCTAACAGCCGACCGCCAGTCGAGGCGTCATCCTGAGGCACAGCCGAAGGAACCTCCCGGCGCAAGCTGCGGTACTGTCCTTAAACTTGCCATCCGATTGTTTCCTCCGCCATCGAATGCTAGACTTTGGTTGGATTCGAAGTAAGACCATCAGTCTTTCCGCCGGGCGGGAGTAGTTCAGCGGTAGAACGCCAGCTTCCCAAGCTGGATGTCGCCGGTTCGATCCCGGTCTCCCGCTCCAATTCTTTCCGGAAAATTATGTAGGGACAGCCGCCTAAGCCTGCCCTGAGCTGGCTGTCCGGTCGCACGAATGCTCCCCATTACTATTCTCAACGACACTATGCGCAACGACGTAAGTCGGCCTACTACCGTTTCGCCACATCAATCATATTGTCATCCGCATTGCGGTCAATCAGCTTGTTATAAGGATCAATCCCCGCTAGCGTGGGCTGCTGATCCACCGTGATCACAAACGTCCGATGTTCCTCGCTGATCTTTTCCTTTTTCAGATACAGAGGCTTCTCTTCATCTTTCTTGCCGCTGAAGACTCCAATCTCGATGTAATCGGCTAGAGGCATCGGCGTTTCCGCGCCATTGCCATCCGCCTGCATTTTGCGCGCCTGCACCTCCAAAGTGACTTTGTATTTACCGTCCGGAGTCTTTTCTGACGTCGCTGAAATTGCCTTGTTGTCGTAGAGAACGATGCGGTTGAAGCCATCATCCACCAGATATTGCAACTCAGACGGAGTTTGCGCCCGAATCGCATCTACCAGCATGCGCGTATCGGGATACGGACTGTCGACCGCGGCAGAAGCCGTTGCAGGGTCCTTACTATTGTCGACTGCGTCCACCTGATTGTTCGCATTGGCATACCGGTACTGCATCAGGAAGTTATGCAGCGCAAGATTCATTTTGTCTTCGCCGATGTAGTCCGCCAGCGTGTAGAGTACCTGTCCGCCCTTCTGGTACCAGACGTAAGGCTCGCGCTGCACCAACGCAAGCGGAGGCTCGTGGCGGAATTCGCCGGCTCTACCACGGAGATAACCATCGAGCTCATGCTTCAGAAAACGGTGCATCAAATCGCGCCCGTACTTGTGCTGCATCACCTGCAATGCCGAGTATTCCGCCAGGCTCTCCGCCATCATGTTGGAGCCTTCTACGTCCGCTCCAATCAACTGATGCGCCCACCATTGATGTCCTAGTTCGTGCGCCGTAACGAAATAGGTGATGTCAATATCAGTTGGCTTCAACAGCCGTTCGATGAATCCGATCCCTTCCGAGAAGGGAATCGTGTTGGGGAAGGACTGCGCGAAGCCGCGATACCGGGGAAATTCGAAGATGCGGAACTGCGTGAACTGGTAGGGGCTAAAAACCTGCTGGTAGTAGTCTAGCCCCGCGCGCGAACTCGCCAGCATGTCATCAATGTCATACGTGTGGGCCGGATCGTAGTAAACCTCCAGCGATACATCGCCGCCAACACCCCGGTACATCTGCTTGCGCGACTGATAACGTGCGGAGATATAAGAATAGAAATCGAGGATGTGGGTCGAGCCCATGCTGTATTCGTAGTAGTGCCTGCCGTTCGCCTGCCAGTCGCGCTGAAGGTATCCCGGCGCAATGGCCATCTGATCCGGCGTGGTGCTGACGACCGTGTGATAAGTAACCCAGTCGGCGTCTTTCGGGAAGATTTGGTTGACCGAATGAATCGGTTCGCCACGGTGAGCCATTTCTTCGAGCGGCGGAAGATGTTCTTCGCGCCGCCGCCGCGGATCGTCCAGTTCTTCGTCGTTCCTGTAACCAACAAAAGGCATGTAATCGGAGTCAAAAAATGTACCGTTGGAGGCAAATTCCGGCAGTTCGTTGCCGTCGCGAAACCCATGCGTCTGATGACCCACATTGCAGGTGAGCATAACCGTTTCGCCGGGTGCCAGCGGCTGTTCGAAAGCATAAATGGAATAAATATTCCGCGGCGCCGAACTCACCAGATGAACCGGCCGGTCAAATTGCAAATTGGTGACGGACTGCTTGATGTCGGTGATGTGAATCTGCGGGATTGGCTGCCCGGTCTTGTTCTGAAGAACCATGCGCACCTTTCCGTCAAAGGAACGCCGGTTGGGATAGATGTCGATGGTCGCGTCTACTGACGTAGCTTTGGGCTGGAGAAGGTTCTCATATTGCTTGTACTTGCGCTCGTAGTCGGCCTGGATGTCGCGACGCGCCTGCGAATCCAGATATTCATTCAGAATGTGAGCGTTGTAGTAATACCACCCCCCCGCACCTGCTGCGACCACCGCAAAGAGCAATGCGATGGGGGCAAGCCGCGGAGCCAGCAGTCGCGCCTGCCGCGTCCGGGCTCTCAGCGAGTCCTCCGCTCCACGCCGGGCCCATGCAATGGAAGCCACGCCGAGCACCGCCGCAATCGCCAGCCAGTAAGTGATTGACCAGAAAATAATCGGCACAAAATGACCGTAGCCGTTCATGTCTGAATAGGTATAGGTCGGCACTTGCCCGAACAGATAGAGCGTGTTCTCCCAGCCGAAGCTGTTCAGGATCGGCACCAGCACGAAAATCCCGATCAGAATTCCATGCCCCACGAACTTGTTCGACACGACGGTCTGCACGAACATCGCCAGTAAAAGGAAAGTAAATACCTGCGGGAACGTCACGATGTAAAGCTCTTTGAAATACTGCGCCAATTCGTAGTGATAATAGCCGGCGATGGTCTGCATCAGAACCCCAACCATCATCGCCACGGTCAAAAGGATCAGTTCGATCACGACCACGGCAGTAAGCCGGCTCAACCAGTCGGTCGATTCGCGCATGGGGAGCGCGTCATGGATGCCGTCAAAATGAATGTCGCGCTCGCGCCAAAGCAATTCCGCCGCGTAGAGCGTAGCCACGATGTAGAGAAACAACATCGCACTGCCCTCCACCGATTGCAACATCAGGTAGGTGACCGGCCATACATTCTCATCGGCGAGATGGCCCGCAAAATGGCCGTTGTTAACGCCAAACGCAATCAGCAGAGCCAGAATTCCCCAGAAAGGGATGTCACGCAGAATGTTCTTGAGCCGCAAACGCGAGAGCGATAGATATTGCGCGAACCCAGTCGCAAAGGTGAACGAATAGTGCACAATCGGTATGCGCGCCGGAGCCAGAGCCCTGGCAGGCGCGGCTTCCGCAAGTTCCTGCTCTTTCGCGCGGGCCGCTCGCCGCCCCTGCGACCGCGCCGTCAGCGCCTCGACCGACATGGGGAAAAAAGCCCAGACCGCACCCAGGGCCAGCACTCCAACCCCCATCCAGAGTAAACGGTTGTAAAGGAAGATTCCGTTTACCTCATGCGCCGACCAGGTGACGAACAGCGTGTTCTTTTCCAGCACCGTCCAGTAACGTGTGACGCCGTCGAACAAAACGAAGCCGACTGGATCAAGAATCCCCGACCAAAAACGCTCCAGGGATCGCGTCGCCGAAAACACCGTTATGCCAATCACGTAGAGCATGAACAAAGTCACGCCCTGGAGATAGACAATGAAAATCTTGCGGGTGAGAGCGGAGACAACAAAAAACAGAGCGCCGAGAAAAAATATCTGAACCGCAATGATGGAAAGAAATGGCTGAAGGTAGTTCCAAAGATGATTCGGCTCGATTCGCGTGTGATCCGCCCAGGGCGCGAATGTTCCCAGAAACGTGCCTAGCATCAGTCCGGAGAAGGCGAACAGCGTGGCCACGTAAGACCCGGCCCAGCGTCCGCCAAGATAGGCAAATTTGGTGATCGGCTTGGTGAAAAGGATCTGGTACGTGTCTCGTTGAAAGTCGCGCAGGATCGAGGTTCCAAAGATGGCCGCGATCACGATAATGCCAAACAAGGCCGCGCCGATATCATTGAAGGTATTGGCATAGGGCGAATTGAGCAGCACTCTCCCGTTGCTGGCCCCGACCGGTCCGAAGCTTTCCGAAGCGACACTCAAAAACGAGTACGTCAGCCACAGCAGAAAGTAGACGTAAGTGGAAAGACTCTTGAATCTGAACTTAAGCTCGAAGCTGAAAAATTCCCAGAAAAGCCGCATGGCGAAATCCTCTACAGGTGAAGACGCTAATTCGGTAGCGCGCCCTTCGCTTGCCGCGAAAGGTTCACGAAATACACATCCTCAAGATCGGAATCCACAGGCGAGAAACCATCCCCCGGCGAGGCATCCGCGTAGACGCGAATCTCCTGCTGGCCGCCAACCAGGTGCGTCGAAATCACATGAAGCTGGCTTCCTATCTTTTGCAACTCATCAGCCGTGGTGGCCACCTTCTTCCAGACCCTTCCGCGAAGTCCGGCAATAGCCTCATTCGGAGCTCCCTCCAGAAGCAATTCTCCCGAAGCGATGATCGCCATGCGGGGACACAGTTGCCGCACGTCATCCACAATATGGGTCGATAGAATTACAGTGCGGTCGCTGCCCAGCGATGACAGCAGGTTCAGAAAGCGGTTGCGCTCCGCGGGATCGAGACCCGCCGTAGGTTCGTCGACGATGATGAGCCGGGGATTGCCCAGCAAAGCCTGTGCAATGCCAAATCGCTGCTTCATCCCGCCGGAGTAGGTCGAGAGCGCCTTCTTGCGAACCTCCCAGAGATTGGTCTGCTGCAACAGTAGATCCACGATCTCCTTGCGCTCTGCCCTCGACGAAATCCCTTTCATGATGGCCAGATGATGAAGCATGTCGAGCGCCGATAGCTTGGGATAGACTCCAAACTCCTGTGGCAAGTAGCCCAGAATCCGGCGCACCTCATCTTTTTGGCGCAACACGTCGATCCCGTCGAGGTGGATGCTGCCCGAGTCTGGATCCTGCAGCGTGGCAATGGTACGCATCAACGAACTCTTCCCCGCACCGTTCGGCCCTACCAGTCCAAACATGCTGTTGCCGATCGTGAGCGAAAGGTTCTTCAGCGCCTTCACTCCATTGGGATAGGTCTTCGAAAGACCCTGAATCGTGAGTGCCACATCCACCTCCAATTGCAGAAATGTTTATCGGACTCCGACTGACCTTCTCTCATACTTCATCGCAAACCGGGAGCTATTGTAACCCTGCGTGGGTTGAACTCTGCCTTCCGCAACCAATATTGGGCACGATACAAGTCCAGGTACAGACCTTTTGGGTGCAAATCGATAAAGGCAGGAATCAAAGCACAAATCAGTCAAAGATTGTTACGTCCGGAGCAGCGGCAAAGTTTCAATATTCCAGACAC
>Ga0209530_1000712_pt1 | contig 20084 bp, 43 predicted proteins | sample BlaSpr_A8_Ref_O1_FD_187987 | JGI IMG/M metagenome (GOLD analysis project Ga0209530, IMG submission 187987) | Forest soil microbial communities from Thunder Bay, Ontario, Canada - Black Spruce, Ontario site 2_A8_Ref_O1 (SPAdes) (version 2) | ecosystem: Environmental > Terrestrial > Soil > Boreal...
TATAACTCCGCAGCAGATAAAATGGAGGCCGCGAGAGACGCGCTGCTGGCCTAGGAGGACGTGAAGTGAAAATCTATTACGCGCACTGTGTTGCCCTATATAACACGAAGCAAGAAACGAGGGACATCGCCACACTGCAGGCACTCGGCTTCGAAGTCGAGAACCCTAATGACCCTCTGGTTGAGGAAGCGTGTAAATGGATCCGCGAGGATACAGAGAGATTCAATCGCGCATCGACACGTCAATTAGATCCTGGCGAAGAGGTCATGAAATACTTTCGGCAATTCGCTACGACATGTGACGCGATTGCGTTTCGAGCACTGCCTGACGGGAGTATACCTGCAGGCGTAGCGAAAGAGATCGAGTACTTTCGAGAAGTCGGTAAGCCTGTGATCGAATTGCCGACCGCTTTATCGACACGCGTCATGACCGTAGACGGGACGCGAGAATATCTGAAGGAGTGTGGATACCGATGAAAATCGTTTGTATCAGCGACACCCACGGCCAGGTCATCCCATTTGAAGATATGCCAGAAGGGGACGTCCTGATTCACGCGGGAGACATCACGAATAACGGCAAGATCTATTGGCTCCAGCAACAGGCCGACTGGTTTCGCATGCTCGTCGACACAAAATACGAACATCTTATATGCATCGGTGGTAATCACGACTATGTTCTAGACGCTTTCAGAAAAGAGAAGGCAGAAGAACATTTGACGCGGCTGTTCGGTGACAATCGGATCCATTATTTGCGGGACTCGTCAGTCACTCTGCGATTCGCAGGCACCCCGCCTATTAAATTTTACGGCACGCCATGGGTCAACTGTGGGGATTGGGCGTTTAGCGAGCCTGACAACTCACGACGTCGCCAGATATTCAACCAAATTCCTGGTGACACTGATGTCCTGATATCCCACGGCCCGCCGTACAGCATTCTTGACCGTAGTAACATGAGCGGCCACGGTAAGGGTTCGTGCGGTGACCTAGAATTGCTCGGGGCAGTAGAGCGCGTCCGCCCACGGCTCCATGTCTTCGGCCACATTCACGAATCATACGGGCGGGCTGATTTGTTTGAAGGTACGACCTTTGTCAACGCGGCTTCGACTCGCATTAAAAACGAGCGAGACGCGAAAGGGTATTTAACGGCTGATTCGGGCTATTGGCTCGGTAATCCGCCGATCGTTGTAAATTTAACCTGGGAGGGTTTATGATTATCACATCAAAGAACGGTCTGATGACTATGCAAACTACCATATTCGCGGACAAGGAATTTCCAAACGATTGGCACGTAGAAATAATCGAGCAGGACAGTGGCGACATTTTCGTAGCCGTATTCTCTGGCCCTGAAGCCGAGGAGCGGGCCAGAGAATATGCTCAGTGGCAAGAATCAAAACAACATCCGTAATCGGGTGCGCCCGATTCGACCACGCGACTGCGAAATTGATTGCAGACGCGGTAAAAGCTTCCTGAGCCTGAAAGAACTCAGGGTTGTACCAGTATAGAGAATTGATGCATGAGAAAGTTGACCAGGCAGCAAGGGCTCGATATAATTTCACAAGGGGCTCGTCAGTACATGGCGATGGGGTTTGAGGACACACGGGGGACACCGACATGTCCTTTCAAATCACATCAGACAGTTGAGACAAAGATGTGGATCAAAGGATATCTCGAGGCCCGATTCAAGTGGCAAAAAGCAAACCCAGAACGTAAGTCCAGGAAACGGGTGACAAAGAATTCGAGTCATGGTGAAATCACTTGGGGACAGCGCGTTGGTAATGAGGCATGGTAGCTTAGACTATTTGAGTATATATTAAGGTTTAAAGATGGGAACTGTCGTGAGAGCCGTGACATACTCGCTTGCAAAAGCGCAAGGAGATTAGAGACGGAGCGACAGCGGCCCAGGACGAGCGCCTAGCGATCTGGCGAACCTGGTTTCGAGACTGATCAAATGAGATGCAAGCCGAAGAAGAACGAATTGACAGGCAGGGCGGGGTGCCGAGTGGACTGTGAAACATGAGTTTTCATCGTTTCCTCATGCGGAGTTAGTCGGTGCCCTCCCAGATTTTTCTTGACAAGTTTCGGGTGTACGTGTATAGTCAGTGAATGGAGGGCTTTATGGCCAAATTGACAGTGTCCGCAGTTTACACACAGATCGCGACCAACCTGGGCGAAGTAGCCACGGGCACGATCACTATCAAACAATTCCGCGACCGTTTCCGTCGCCTACAGAATTCTGCGAGTCTGGCAGGTCTCGGGCTGACGCTCCAGGCACCTTCATTCGCAGAGTTGTCTGCATTGGCTGCGTTGGGTGCCCGCGTCGTCATACCAGCGCCCCCGCCCCCTGCGACTGTTACGGACCCTGACGAAGACGCTGAGTACGTCAGCGAAGACAACTATGAAAGTTCGCAAGAGTACGTCGATTCGTACTCTGATTCCAACTGCTGGTAAATTTCTACGGTATTCTAGACATCGGCGTAGTGATCGGGGTCCTGATTATTATCCTAAGCGAATTTCTGGGAGACTAAATGAAAATTGCATTCTGCGAGGCGATGTTCCCCGAATTACGAGGGGCATCAATCTACAAGACGGGCAAGGGTGAGGGGACGAACGGGGTCATCGCGGCCCAGCGGGCGTTGAAGCACGCACTCAAGCAAGTCAAAGGTAAGAGAGTCAGCGTGATTAAATGCACGATCTCCATCAACGACAAAGCAGGCACTTTGGCCGCCGAAGTTGGCGAGGACAACGGAGCGAGTCTCTGATGCTCAAGAATAATGCCGACATTCGTAACGCATCCCGTAAGGCCGCATTCATTGACAAGTGGTCTTTCGAATATCAGTCCAGCCCGATTTTCAAGAGAATAGTCGACAACACTGTTTATTTGACAGAAGACGAGAAGCGCCAGAGCGAGGCTTTGATTGGCGGGCGATACGCTCAGGACGGAAGTTTCATCGGCATATGACACTGACAGGGATGGACGCCCAGCACCAATTCGCCCGTCGCATGCGCGAAGACACGAGGCTGACTGTCATCAACGCACCCCGACGGTCAGACATGGACGAGCACTATGACTACACTATCAATGGCGTCCGCGTAGAATTCAAAGGGCCGAAATCAGTCTATTCGGGCGGGCCGATTGATCACACCCGCAAGCTGCTTGAATGGGTCGCCGTCGACGCCGAAGTCAATGGGGCGGAAATCAAAAGCCGTATCGGCTGGCTCCATGGGAAAGCCGATTATCTCGTGTTTGACGAGTGTGACACGTATGTCTGGGTTCCGCGAGAAGGGGCGAAAGCGCTAGTGTCGCATCTCGATTGGGCTAATCCGATTCGTAACGGCAGCCCCTACCCTGATGACTACGTCGTCTACCAGAGATGGGACAATCATAGGGCTCTCGCGCAGAATCGCGGAGTGACTTGTCTGGTTCCACGCGCCGATATCTTAGACATAGAAGGCACGGTCGTCAGCCCGACATTCCCTGCCGACCTAGGCAAGGGGTTCTCACCACGGTGGGTGAAGATTTAAGAAACGTGTCACCTATTTTATAGAAAGGGTCTAGTGATTATTTACGCCGCAGGAACCTCTCCGAACCTGCCAGAGTACTGGTTTTACAACAACACGGTCTGTCTAAAATTCGACCAGTCATGTTGGGTTTATTACCGCGTCATGCCCGACGGGTCCCTCGTGCCGCAGTCAGGCGTGACAGGCGTCCTGAAAATTATTGACAAGAGTGAGGCTTTGATGCGCTGGGCCGTGCGGGTCGCTTTAGCGCGTACGAAGAAGTTGCTGATGGAAGGCGGGTATGTAGGTGACGATGCTAAGCGGCTATATGAATCAGTTCTTGACGACATACTCGACAGAGCCCGAAAAGCTGACAAAGAAGAGTTGGAGTCAGCAGGGGAATGCGGCCACGCTGCCCATGCCTGGATTGAATCGCTTATCAAGTCAATACTATCGGGAGATGAGGACCGCCGACTTGAATTATTCGCGAAACTCCCAGAAGATGAACGAGCAGCTAATGGGTGCATCGCAGCGGTTGAGTGGATGTGGAAACATAATGTCCGCTGGATCTCAACTGAACGAAAAATCTTCAGCCTATTGTACGGGTACGCGGGAACCGCTGATGGTCTGGCCGTTTGTGATTCTTGCGGCGATCGTAGTTGTTGCCCTGTCGACTTTCACGATCATCTTTCGTTGATTGATTGGAAGACTTCGAACTACCTATACAACACTTATTTGGCCCAAGCGGCATCCTATCAGCAGGCGATTGAGGAAGAAACTGGCGACAAGATTATCGACCGTTGGGTCATCAGGCTAGGTAAAGATGACGCTGAATTCGATCCATGGAGATTTGGGCCTGAGACATTTGATGACTTCTTTCAGTTCTTTTTGAGAGCGTTGGACTTGTACAAAATTGTCCACAAAGTCGATGACATCGTGTCAGAATTCAAAGCCGACAGAACAAAAGTCAAGCGGGCACTTGCGAAAGAGATCAGGGACGCAGAGTATGCAGTCAAATGTCTAGACGCAGATGAGTACAAAGGAAAGAGAAAGAAAAAATGCAACGGCACAGACTATCCTTGTGAAGCATGCGCTAAGAAATACCTTGACAACCATCCGAGTCCGTAGTAATGTCATAGTACGGAGGATATTATGGGTCAAATCAAGTTTCGTTTCAAACCGTGGCAGTTCATATTCTGCGTCATTCAGTACGTGGGATGTGTCGCCCTCGCGATTCACGGGCACCCATATCTCGGGGTAGCTCTGGCAATGATTCATCTCGAATATAACAACTAACGAGGAGGGGACTATGGGAAATCAGCAGAAGTGGACGAAAGTCACCGCGACCGTCGAAACGGAAGACACTGGCGACATACTCGCGAAGCTACGTTCCGTACGTGAGCAATACGCGTCCCGAGCGCAGAAGTTTATTGACGCGGGCAAGCCTGGGCTGGCCGAATATTACCAGGAACAGATGGCCAACATCGACAGCCTGTTGACCCAAGCCGTCTTTGGGGAATCGGTCGCGCAGAACGCAGGGCTCCTGGAGATGTTGAATGACTAACTGCGATTACTGCGGAGCGCCGCCGATGTTCAAGAAGGGCGACCGTGTCGCTCTGAATGCTGTATGGCATAAGGTGAGCGCAGGTACGGGTCCTGGGATTGGCACGAAAGGGACAGTGATAGGGCTGAGCCGTAAAGCGCTGTATTGTGTCAGGCTTGTCTTCGACGGCCAGAAAACGCCGCAAAGTTTTCATCAATCATTCTTAAGGAGGATCTATGACCGACCAAACCACAGTCACATCGAATAACACCCAGGATTTGATTTTCCAACCGTTCCAGAAGATTGCGCGATACTCGCGATTGATCACAATCACTGAGAAGATTGACGGGACGAACGCGTCGATCTGGATTGATGATCTCGGCACCGAGTTTCGAACGGCCAGCAGGACGAAGTGGATCACGCCGAGTGACGACAATATGGGGTTCTCCCGCTGGGCGCACGAGCACAGAGAAGAATTGATGCAGCTTGGCCCAGGCCATCACTTTGGCGAGTGGTGGGGCGCAGGGATCCAGAGACGGTACGGCCAGGTTTGGAAGCGTTTCAGTCTGTTCAACACTTTCAAATTCGCGACTAATCGGCCCGCGTGTTGTGACGTTGTCCCCGTTCTGTACGAAGGATTGATCAGCGACGAGGCGATCAATAGTGCCCTCGACACATTGAAGTTAGAGGGCAGTAAAGCGGCTCCTGGGTTTATGAATCCCGAGGGGATTGTCATCTACCACCAGGCCGCGAAACAGTATTTCAAAAAGACCCTCGTCGGTGACGAGAAACCCAAGAATTCCACGGAGGCAGGATGACACCCATGACGCCAGGATATAAGGCACGCAGAGCAGCGAAGCACGCGGATGAGAAGGCATCTAATGCGGCCAATCGTATTCTCGGAGGGCTGACGCCTTTGATGAGAGCGGTCGAATCGCAGACTCAGACGTTTCCTCGACTGGCTTTCCTCAACGGGAAACAGTTCAAGAGAAGCGACGGCGGGCGGAAAAATCGTCCAGGCCACTCGTTCGAACATGAACAGGCGAATAATGACAATCGCAATCCTTACTTCAGGGATGGAAGTTGGTTCTGGTACGACGAGGGATATCAGGATTCGGACCCGTATGTCACCCGTGATCAGGCCGAAGCCGCATTGAACGAGCATGTCAAATGGCTCAACACGCCGAGGGAGGCTTCAAATGAAGATCTGGGATTATCTGGGGATATCACAGAGCCAGTTCAGGACTGACTATGTTGAGACGCGTCTGGTAGACGTGGCCAAGCATGACGTTTTCCCGTTGGAGATGTTGACTTACGGACGTGAGGCTGTTCACAGCAACCACTGGGACAGCGTGACGCGGAAGTGTCGCGGCGTGATCTTTGACACAACGACAGAAGAGATCATCGCCCGACCGTTCGAGAAATTCTTCAATTTGAAGACGGCGAACATGCCTGAGACGGACCCTAGCACCTGGTCGTATTCACAAGGCGATGACGTCTTATTTGGCGAGCCTGAAGTCTGGGAAAAGATGGACGGCTTTCTCTGCACTGCGTACGCGTATAACGGCCAATGGTACGTCGCATCTAAGGGATCCTTCGATTCCATGCACGCGAAATGGGCTACCGCGCAGATTAGACGTACTTCTGGGCACTGGCCGTCGGGCTATACGCCCGTGTTCGAGGGAATCTGTTCCAGCATTCGCATCGTTGTCGATTACGAAAAGTTCGAGGGGTTGGTTCTGCTGGCATTAGTCAACCTAGAAACAGGCGAAGAGTTGGCGATGCACAATGTTCGTACGTATGCTCTAGCGAATGGGATCGAAACTCCGCACGTCTATGATCTCACCTGGCAGGACGCGTCTAAGAAATCATTAGACACGGAAGTTGAAAACTTCGAAGGGTATGTCTTAGTCTGGCGCAGGCCAGGACAAACGCCTTTCAGATTGAAGGTCAAATATGTCGATTATCTCCGTCTTCATCGTATGGTGTCTGGCGTTTCCGCTAAGGCGATTTATCGGGGCCTGTCGGATCCGACGTACAAAGGTGAATTGGACGAATGGATCAACGACTCAACACCGTGGTTCTCAAAGTTCGTAGCGAAGTGGGTACGAGCGTTGACTACGAGACATGACGAGTTAATCAACAGGGCGAATCGGGTGTTTAGGAATTTGACAGATCAAGCCTTAGACTCGGCAAAAACTTACGATCGTATCTGGGGACGTAAAGACTGGGCCGAAAAGATTAACGACGGTAACAAAGACATATCAGGCATTCTATTCGCGATGTTGGATGGTAAAGATGCATCCGCAGTCGCATGGAAGTTGACAAAGCCACTGATCAAAGATAGTCTCCCAATGATCAACGCAAGTGTGTTACGCTAGAGGAGGAAGCATGAACGCAACTGAATTACGCAATTTGGTAAAGACGATGTACGGGCGAGATCTTTCAACCGAGCAGGCCGAACAATTTCTCAAGATTTTTGCGGCGGACTTGACAGACGATCTCAACATCGCCAAGCGACATTTTGTACGTCGACACTTTCAGGTAAGCAGGTAAAAGGAGGAATATGAAGAAAACAGCACCAAAACCCCGCGTCAACAAAGCGGTCGTCGCATTGGCTGAGTATAGAGCAGCCGTCAGTACATACTTCAGTCGCATTCGTAACCGACAGTCCGTCGAACACAGCAGGACGCCGAGCACTGTGACTCGCGACGGGAAGACTGGACCAGCCAGCATTCTCATCAGTGAGTTGACGTCGATAGTCAGGACGGCCAGCAAGCTGGATAAGTTGGTTGTTCTCGGGATCAATGGCGACAATCTTGTCGTTCTTCTCGAAGACAAAGTTCCTGCTGTTCCGTACACCCTGTACTAGAAAGGAAATATGGAAATGTTGTACATGCCTCACCTTTCTCCCGATCTCGTAGGCGAAGCCGTCGCAGGAGAGGCGGCTTCGCTTCTGAAACAAGTAAAACAGTTGATCAAAAATATCGACGAGACTAGTTTTGATCTGGCAGAAGCGTTGCATAAGGTCAAGACAAACAAATACTATCAGCCGAAGTACGCAACATTCCCAGAATACGTCGAGACCCTTGACATTAAGACGGCGAGAGCGTACTATCTGGCCAAGATGGTCGGAGTCATGGAATACTGCGGTATCCCACGCAGCGTCTATGAACCCGTCGGGATGGGGAAGCTTCGTATTATTACGCGGGTCAAAGTCGTCGACGACCAGGGTAAAGATACATTGTTCGAAGGCGTGCCTGTCAAGTTGTTAGTCAAGGACATGATCGAGAAAAGTTCGACATGGGCCGCAGAAGCATTGGACCTCAGAGTCAAACAGATTCAGGGTCTCGTAGGCGACAATGCGAGCGCGGGCTGGATTAACTTCCCCGTGACATACGCACAGAAAGCAGCGTGGCTGAAAGCGGTCGATTTGGCGATGTTGCAAATCGGGTCAGTCGGTAAAGACGAGAACACAGGCCAGTATAAAGACGCATCAATAGGTGCTTGTGCTGAAATCATTGCGTTGAGTTTTGACCAAGATCCGAACAACCATCCAGAAGGCGAAATGGAGGCTTATGATGCGAACAGTCAATACGTCAGCGAGGGGTCATCAAGTACGAGCGTTACTCCGTAAGTTCGAGCACATGATCGTCGGACAGGACGAGGCGATCGAAAAGATAACAAATCTACTCGAACGTTTCCTCGGCGGCATGAATGATTCTTCTCGGCCAATCGGGTCGGCTTTATTCCTCGGGCCGACAGGCGTCGGTAAGACTGCCGTTGTCGAGGCAATGTGCGAAGGGTTGTATGGTGACGCGCATCACATGATCAAGATCGATTGTGCTGAATTCCAGTATGGTCATGAGATCGCGAAATTGATAGGTTCGCCCCCAGGCTATCTCGGTCACAAAGAGACACCCGCGAGACTGAAGCAGAAGACGATTGACGACCTCTTTACGTTGGACGTCCCATTCACGGTCATTCTCTTTGACGAGATTGAGAAAGCGTCTGATGATCTCTGGCAGCTTTTACTCGGCATTCTTGACAGGGCTACGTTGACACTCGGGGACAACAGCAGGACGGACTTCAAGAAAACTATTATCCTGATGACGTCGAATGTCGGCGCACGCGAGATCTCGACAGACGATCGGCTGGGATTTGGTTACCAAGAACAAGATGACGCAAAGGCGATTGAAGACAAGAGCTTGAGCGCGGCCAGGGCGAAGTTCTCTCCTGAATTTTTGAACCGTCTCGACGAGATTGTTGTCTTCAACACGTTGACCAAAGAAGACATTGACAAGATCATGCACATGGAATGCACGAAGGTCAAGGCTCGACTCTTGATCAAGGCGGGGATTAAGTTGGAGATCTCCCCTGGTGCGTTTAAAGAGTTGCTGAATCGCGGATTTGACAAGAGGTACAACGCACGAGGGATAAGACGGACGATTGAGAAAGAAATCATGACCCCTTTGGCTCGAGCGATCAGTAGTTTTGAGTTGTCCTGGGATGATTTCGTCGTCGCAGACTTTCGCGACAACAAGTTTTGGTTTCATGCAATGACACAGAAAGTGAGTCCAGATGGCGCTGTCCGCATCTATCCGAGCAGCAGTTTACCGCAGGGACAATTACCATTGCAGGAATTGTAATTCGACATTTGGGTTGCACCCCCACCATATCAAATATAAGAGCCAGGGCGGGGGTGACACGATGGACAACCTAGTGACCCTCTGTTGGAAGTGCCATCATCGAGTTCACACTGGACATTTGAAGGTCAACGTGGTAGAGTGGTGTAGCAAGTTCGAAGGGTCTTACACGATCAAATTCGAAAAGATTGGAGATTGGGAAACATGAGCGAAACCAGTACGCAGGTCACGATGACGATCCTCGATGGGATGACTAATCCATCGGTGAACACGGACTTGCGAACGGACGTACCTTATGATTTTGACAGCCTTAGAAACGAACATGCCTTTGCGAAGGCGGCTGCAGAAGATCTAGATATTATTTTCCCACAAAACGACGAACTACAGATAGACCTCGACAACGAGCATAGTTTCATTTTATTCCAAAATCAGATGCAAGTATTGCAACACCATGAAAAGGGAATAAGTTGGAAGGTAACCACGAGCCGAAACGGACCGCCTGGGCGACATGTGACAGTTCAACTTGAACGGAAGGTCACCCCGCTAGAGAGAATAGGGCTCCAAGCGATATTGGGCAGTGATCGAATTCGCGAACTGTTAGGATATATCCGCTTACGGCGCGGAGAAACGCACACGACTTTATTTTTTGAGAGGAAAACATGACAAAATATTTCTGTGATCGCTGTCGCAAGGTGTCTGATACCAGACCTAACTACGTATCCTTTCCTGAACGTCATAGCATGTTTGGTAGAAATCCATATACTGCGGATTTATGCGAGGTCTGCACAAAATCTCTGATCGCGATGTTTCGCGACTTTATGGAGGGCTTTAATGGCCGACAATAGGCGTGGTAAGAAGACGAATCACAACAAGAATCATACGGCTGCGAAAGACTTCGCAGACGGTAAGAAGATCGGACGGCCTAAGCAGGAATGGGTCTGGACGATGGATCTAACAGTCCAGACGCCGTTGGCTGATCAGACGACGGGATACTGGAGGAAAGTATGAGCGAACCATACATCACTGCTTTCGCGTTTAGACTTGAAGGGGATTCTACCGCTCGGTACACCGTCCGCGTCCCTGTCAGCTTAAAGGGATCTACCCCGACGGTGCCGCGCATCATTCTCTTTGAGAAAGAGTATTATCTGAGAACAAATACAAACCCGCTCGAATACAGGAGTGCGTCGTTTGGAAAGGCGGTACGAAATGGCAAACGTAATCGTAGCAGAGGGTAAGTACCAACCGCACCCTGACTCATACCGCCCGCGTGTCTTTGTTTATGTTAAAAGTACCGACATTCACTACGAGTTGCTGCGGACTGGTGAGGCCATACCGTGGCCCGTGCGAGTTCCAGAGGGGTTTGATTTTTGGATCTGTGACGTCGCACATCTGGCCGATCTCGGCGTCCACCGTGCCCAAGGCATTGAACCACATGTTACGATACCACAGATCACGGAGGGATAAGGGATAATGGATATCAAGAATCACACGGTGTCAATTCAAGAAGTAACGACTCGCGGTCTAACGACTGCGTGGGATCAATTCGCAGTTTTCCTGGAATGCTCCTGTGGGTGGGAAAGCGAGATCACACGTTACTCTGAAGGTGATGGTTATGGTCGCGGCGAAGACGTTGACGCAGAGATTCGCAATCACAAAATCGAAATCTTACTAGAACGTTCTGGGATTGTGTTTGACACAGAAATATTGAACTCAATTGAGAATTAACGGAGGGGTGATGAGTTTTCTAATTTTCCAATACGCGGGAGATTCTGATTCAGGGCTGACCAAAATTTGGTGGGTCACAAATGTTGGACACGCCGAACTCGGTAAAATCAGTTGGTACGCACCGTGGCGTAGGTACGTATATAATTGTTACGTGAGAATCGTTCTTGACGCAGTATGTCTGCGCGAGATCGCAGATTTCTGTGAAGACCAAACACGCCGCCATAACGAATGCTTGCTCGAGACCAAGAAACGAAACCAGACAGGGATTAAGGGATCATAATGGAATTACGTCCATATCAGAACGCGGCTATCGAAGATGTCATCACCGCGTTTGACCAGCACTGGCATCACCAGATCCTTTCGATGGCTACGGGGACGGGGAAGACTTTCATCTTTTCTAGTCTGTACGAGAAGTTAAAGTCTCGTCTACCTGGCAAGATGTTGATCTTGGCCCATACTGAGGAGCTGATAGACCAATCGATCGCGACGATGAAATCCGTCAACCCATCTCTGCGAGTCGATAAAGAAATGGCCGAACATAAGTCCGACCCTTCGCAGGCCGACGTCGTTGTCGCGTCCGTGGCGACATTAGGGCGGCTGAATACTTCTCGGCTAGGCAAATTCCTGACAGAAAATTTCGACAAAATCGTGATTGACGAAGCGCACCACACGCCAGCGCAGAGCTATTTGAATGTCCTTTCGGCCCTCGGAGTGACGGAACCTGATACGAATAAACTCCTATTAGGCGTCACGGCGACCCCACAACGGGCCGACGGGAAGGCTTTGGGCGAGATTTACAAGAAAATGACGTACGTGTACAGTCTGCGCCAGGCAATTGACGACGGATACCTGGTAAAAGTCCGAGGATACAGGACGGTGACCCAAACCAACCTAGAAAACGTTTCGATAGCGGGCGGGGACTTCAATAAAGTCGAGCTAGAACAGGCGATTGACTCCCTAGAACGGAATACCCAGGTAGTAAAAGCGTGGCTCGTCTACTGTCAAGGGCGTAAAACCGTCGTATATGCAGGCGGGATTGAGCACTCTAAGAACCTTTCCAATGAGTTTAACAAGCGTGGGGTCCCCGCGAATGCCGTCTGGGGCAACGATCCTGACCGCGAATCGAAGCTTAAATGGCACCGCGCCACTGCAGGGAGCGTCCTGGTCAACGCGCAGGTCCTAGTCGAGGGGTATGATGACCCTTCGATCGAATGTATCGTTATAGCGGCTCCTACGGCCAGTTCTGTCAAATTTACGCAGATGTGCGGGCGTGGGACCCGTTTGTCCACGGGTAAGGTCGATTGTATCATCCTGGACGTGGTAGATTGCGCGGGAGGCCACAGCTTATGCACACTGCCGACACTGATGGGGCTACCAGCAAGCCTGGATATGTGCGGGAAAAGCCTGACCGCCGTCGTCGAAGAGATCGAAGCGCTACAGGCCGAAAATCCGAGTTTTGACTTCACCAAGCTGAAATCGGTGGATGGGATCCAGAAATTTATCGAAGAAATCAACCTGTTCCAACTCCGCTTTCCCGCCGAAGTCGAGGCGAATAGCGACTTCATTTGGTCAAAGGCCGCGACGGGAGGGTATGTCATGCGGGTGCCACTGTGTAAAGGCGATGCGACGGGTAATGATCCTGGCATTGTCCGTATACAGCAGAATTTGCTTGACAAGTGGGAAGTGACAGGTTACATTAGTAATCAAGACTTCCAAGGGTTCAGGGACACGATTGAAGAAGCGTTTGCCTGTGCGGACCAACAGATCCGAGAACGGGCTCCTGCGTCGGTATCCCTCGTGAATCGTAAGGCGAGCTGGATGACAAAGCCTGCGACGAAGAATCAGATGACTTTGTTAGGCAGGCTGTATGGAAAAGCCAAGGCGTGGCCCGAGGATTTTACTTCTGGCCAGGCGTCGTTTTGGATCGATCGAAGACTTCGGAAAAAGTAGATGATATCGAATGGTTACAAGCGACAATTAAATATTTATCCAACCCACCTGTGAAACGATTAGGAGGTTTGCGGAAATGAAAACCGTGAAAACCGTGAAAACCGTGAAAACCGTGAAAACCGTGAAAACCGTGAAAACCGTGAAAACCGTGAAAGCTGTCATCGGCCAGTGGCATGATTATATCGCCATGAATTTTCATGAATGCATTCTTGACCCTACCCCTGAAGAGAGTGACCGCATTTTGCGCGAGTCAGTAATCGAATTGGAGAATGTTGAGACTATCTGAATTTTGGATCGGCGGCAAAAAATGAGACTATCTGAATTTTGGTTCGCGGGACTAATCTGTCGATGTATAGGCCATCGTTGGGACGAGTTTCACATGTACGACGTCGTTTGCTCGCGTTGCAGAACGTGCCGCGAATGGACTGAAGAAGACGAGAAGAATTTCAGGAAGGCTAGGAGGACAAATGGGCGCTGAATATCTGGAAGGTTTGAAAAAGTTACTGATCCTTGATGAGCCGACTACCTGTACGCGTACGCATAATTGCGGGATAGACGGACCGTGCAATGGATATCCAAGAGTTTGGACGGATGTCGACGCTTTTGGGGAATGGGTCGCGTCCATGTGGTTCTCTGGCGAGACCCGTGAGATGACAGGACGGGACCTATCTATCATGGGTCTCGGCATCGCAGGCGAGGCGGGTGAGGTCGTCGAGAAAATCAAGAAAGATATTCGGGATGGCACGGACCCTCGAGTAGACGGCGCGATTTTGAAAGAGTTGGGCGACGTTCTCTATTACACGATTCGCATCGGCCAGTTCTACGGGTACAAGCCGAGCGACATCCTCAAAGCGAATTATGAGAAGTTGACCAGCAGGAAAGCACGGGGAACGGAAAGAGGCTCAGGTGATAACCGATAACTTTCAAGAACTATCCGCAGAAGACCAGACTGTGTTCGTAGCGGGCATGGTCGCCCGTGCGTTCAAGTACATCAATGACCGCCGTCCGTACGAGACGATGACACTCGCAATTCTGCGCGAGAAAGGATATGACCTACTAGACGCGTATGAAGGGCCGAAACGCGCAAAGCAGGTCAATTGACTTCCGCAGAGAAAGCTAAAGACCGCCGTCTACAAAATATTTACAAGAGATCGTTAGCGGAGTTCGAGGCCGCAAAAGCCGCACAAGGGAATAAGTGCGCCATATGCGATCGATCCTTTGATGAATTCATGGCGCACCAAGACCATGACCACGCATGCTGTCCTCCAGGTCGGAAGAAGCAGCGGGAATACTGTGGTCGATGCAACCGCGACATCTTGTGTTACCTGTGCAACCGTTGGGCTGTTGGTGGCTTGGAGTACTGCCGCAAGGTTGGAATCGAGCCCGCCAGAGTTCTAGACTATGTCATTAAATGGAACATGAATTCAGTCGCGAAAGGTCACGATGAAAAGAAAGTTAAAACCTCAGTTCGCAGCCCGAAAAAAGGCGTTCGATAGTGTCATGGACGCGTATCGAAATGCTAATGACAGGGGCATGGGATCTGCGTCAATTGACGGCAACGGAAAGGGCGTGTCAAACCCTGTCAGGCCCACGTTGACAGATTTTCGATGTGACTGCGAATCTATCATAGACAAGTGCGTCACTGAGCCAGGTATGGTCATCAGGTTCCGAGCGTGCTATGTTGACTTCGATTCTGACAACCCGATTGACACTGAGCGGTACGCGGATAAAGTCATCGGCAGCATGCGACACAATCTCGAGCAAGGAGTAGGCTCGCTGTTTATAAAGAATGGCCTTTACCCACTGCACGGGCGGAGCGGCTACTTTACGACGATTCGCCAACCGAGGGGGAGCGTATGACACCAAAGAAGACGCAGTATGGGGATTACGCGACTTGGATTTACTTTCCGATTCTGGCGAGGTACGCCGTCAGGCTGATAATCACTGACAATTTGGCGAAGTCCTTCGGTGAGCGGCTAGGCGAAGGGAGGCTAGGTGGCTGTACCGATGGTTGCTGCTTCCACGATAAAAACGGCCAGACGTGGATGTTCTTGTCAGACGGAGTCAGTCAGGGCACCGTGGCACATGAAGCGTTTCACGTCATGTACGAAATACACGATTACATCGGTGCGAAGATTGAAAACGAGATGCTCGCATACCATTTAGGCTATCTCGTCAATGAGGTTGAAAAATTTAGAGACAAAGTAAAACGTGTCAAAGCAGTAAAATCCATTACCAAGAAAGAGGCCAGCGATGGTCAAAACACTCGAACAAGCAGTACGAAACGCGGTTAAAGAAGAGATAGGTGACGACGAGATCACCTTCAAGCAGAAAAACATGATCCGCCAGAAGTTTGGCGAGATCCCAGCCATTGTCACACAAGAAGACCAATTCTGGATCGAGAGGTACGACGATGTGCGATAACGCTCAAGAGACGGCTGTCGAAGCGGCACAGGAAGCGGTAGAGATCGACGCACGCACCGAGGAACTGGCGGAACGTCTCAACGCCGAACCACAGAAACAACTATCTGAAGCCCAGCTTCGGCAACTCCGAAATTTGTATTTTACAATCCGCCATACTCCTGTGAAAGAGTGTGGGCACAAAATAGACATGATAAACGAACCTCGCCATCGCAACTGCGAGAATTGCTATTGGGCATGGTTCTCTGCGCATGGAGAGCTGGTTCAAGTCGCGGACAAAGCACTACATGAACAAGGAAGAACCTTCCTTATCAAAATGCGCGGACGACATTTTTATGAAATGTTTGTTCGCTATATGAGTACTCTCGCTAGGTTCAAGAAAGAACAAGATGACAAAGAGACTGGAATTACAAGGGAAGAAAATAGGACGATTGAAAGTGTTGCGTCGGAAGGGGTCGAGACACGGGAAAACTCTGTGGGAGTGTAAATGCGATTGTGGAAACATCCGCTACGTAATCGGTAGTAGCCTGATGAAGAAAAACCACACTACGAGTTGCGGATGCCTCCATAAAGAGCGTACCTCGGGAGCGGCAAGGGGGCTTCGACCACATGAAGCTACTTATAACAAGTTAATAGCGAATCAACGAAAATATGATGTTGATCTGGCTTTTGAAGATTTTGTCGAGTTCACAAATACGCCCCTATGCCATTACTGTAGGGCACCTATCCTGTGGAAATTATATTGTGCCACTCGATATAATCTTGATCGAAAAGACAACACATTAGGATATTCCAAAGACAACTGCGTGGTATGTTGTCTGCGATGCAATCGCGGCAAGATGGATTTATTCACTTATGACGAATGGTGGGCGATGACAAAATGTTTCAGGGAGAAGGAGAGCGATGAGCGAGCCAGTCAAATTTCCAGTCACCAAGAGCGAGAAGTTCAAGGCGATAGCAGCAGTCGGGAAAAAGTTCGAGAAGAAACTGGGAGTTCCGACATTCCAGCGCCAGGGGAAATTAGTCAATAAGCCGATCCCGAACATCCCGACTAACCTGACGTCCGTCGACAGAGTAGTCCTCGGTTGCGGCGGGGTTCCGCGTGGTAGGATCATTGAAGTCTACGGGCCTGAAGCTGCGGGCAAGACGGCGTGGTGTCTCCACACAATCGCTCAGTGTCAGAAAGCAGGCGGGGTCGCTGCGTTCGTGGACGCGGAACACGCGTTGTCCCCGACGTTCGCCAGCACGCTCGGCGTCAATCTTGATGAACTCGAAATCTCGCAACCAGACTGCGGCGAAGACGGATTGGACATAGTCGAAGCGCTAGTCGAATCGCGGGCTGTTGATCTCATCGTCGTCGACTCGGTGACAGCACTTGTGCCACGGGCTGAGTTAGAAGGGGACATGGGGGATTCTCACATGGGCCTGCAGGCTCGGCTGATGTCCCAGGCGATGCGAAAATTAGTCGCGATTTGCGCGAAGACAGGGATTAGCGTCATATTCATAAACCAGATCCGAGAAAAAGTCGGCCTCGTATTCGGTTCGCCTGAAGTCACGACAGGGGGGCGGGCATTGAAATTTTACGCCAGTGTACGCATAGAGATCCGTCGCGTAGCAGGGTCTAAGGGCGGGACGTTACTTGACAGTGACAAACTGGTGTACGGCCATCTGGTCAACATCAAGGCCGTCAAGAATAAGGTCGCGATGCCTTACAGAGAGGCAGTCGTCGAACTGAATTATTCGACAGGGTTCAACACGGCTGACGATCTCATAGATCACGCCCTAAAAATCGGGGTGTTGACAGGAACCGCGAAGTTTGTTATAAACGGTACTGGATCAAAGTACAGCCGCGAGGATCTGTACGGGATTATTGGCACGGTCAAAACAGCAGTCGATAAATATTACACTGAACTGTGTACCCAACCCGTAATGTTTGAGGAGGAATCGAATGAAACCGCAGAAACAGAAGAAACTGCCAGTACTGAAGGGTGATCCCGTGTTTATCTACACGTCAACTTGCTGCAACGTCAATGCGACGAAAGCACCCTGCATGTATGTCGACAAAAAGACTGCGGAGACCCAGGGCCTCGGGACGTTCCGCTGCTCAGGTTGCCGTAAGGTCGCGAAGGTCACACGGTCCAAGAATAAGCTTGACAAGGACGACCAGGTCGTGTAGGCTGGTTTCATGAAACATTCTGGCACATTACCAAAGGGGTTTACGTGTACATGCGGAATCCTGCACGATTTTTCTCCGTGGGTCTATGCTCATTGGAATATTGAAGTCACGGCGAAGTGCGAGTGCCAGCGCGAATATGTCATACGCGGCGGGCAGGCGCACCAGATCATCACAGCGAAAGGTTTGGTGAAACATGCAAAGAGTATTTCTGAGTCGCAGAAACCTGCTGACGCTACTGTCTAAATTGGACAGGCAAGCGGAAGGTAAATGCACGGCCTGCAGTATCGTCAAGCAGGACACGAAGCATTCTATCTACCCGTGTACAGACGTCATCGCAGTGACCGCCGTCGAGGACAAAGACTATTACATTGACCGTGAACCTGGCGAGGTCTTGATCGTCGACACTCCGAGGTCTCTATGATCAGCAAAAAGATTGCCGCTTGGATCATCATTTTCACGGCGCTCGTCTTCGCCCTGGCAGTCACCAGGGCGTTTGGGGAGCCTGGGCATCACCAGAATTCATTAGGCGTCGTCATCGACGATCTCAACCCATATGTCTATCTCGTCGGCCTGCCAATCCAAGGCTCCGTATTCGAATGTGACAAAAATGTCATATGTACGAACGCGATCATTCGCCCGTACGGAACGGATTTGATGCATACGGAGAGTGTGACGTTCTGTGGGAATGAGTCAGGAACAATCATCAACGGCAACCAGGTCTTCGTCTACCGTCGTGTCGCTACACGTTTTTATGACGGAATCGCTTGCCACGATCTCGAAAAAGTGTTACTCTTATCCGATCAACAACAGGAGCCAGGCCAATGAGCGGGAATGACGCGATCCTCGTATTCATGATCGACGGGCTGGCTATCGTCGGCGCGTTCGTCCTGCTGTCAGCATTCTTTCTAAGCCTCAGCCTTTTACGATACATCTACATTCTCTGGCAAAAGGAATCCTAATGAGCGACGCCAATGACGCGATGCACTTCTGGTGGGACCAAGAGAAGAACCAATACGTCGAATGCACTGAGACAGAAGCCGCTCGGCGGGAAAACGCAAACGGCCAGATGGTCCTAGGCAACACATACGTCCCTCCCTCGAAGAAGAAACTAGAGGATGTCGGCACTCGGTTTGACCACGTCAATGACTTCTTCGAATATTTAGAGGCGGGATTGACCGCTGTCACTAACACATTGACGCGGTACCCAAATGCGAAAGATATGCTCCGTAAGGCCAACCTCGAAGCTGCTATCATCCTGTTGAAAGTATATCGAGATAACCTGGCTGACAGGGACGCAACTAATTGGGAGTTCAATAACATGCTCGACAAATGCGTGCCGCCCCGTGGCGTGTTAGAGCAGATCCGCAAAGACCGCGTCGAAGCATTGAAAACCCAGGCGAAACAGAAAACATTGAACCCTGCCCCTGAGAACGGGCCAGACGGTAGCACAGAAGATCTCGCGGGGGTTTAATGACACGAAGAGAGAAGTATCGGGCGACCCAAAAGCGCCGTCGAGACTATTGTACACGTAGAGCGTTGAAACTGATCCGTCGTGGCCAGCCGAAGACTGTCGATGAGGCTCTTGCGTTAGGGCTCGGCCCGCTGATTGAGGCAGGGACGGGCGCATTCCGCCACACGTATCGAATTCGAGAGACTAATCTGTTGATCAAGTTCCCACTCAAGTACTCATATCCCAACGGCAATGGTGGGAAGACCTGGCATAGCAACGAGGGGAAGAACCACTCTAGAATGGAAGTCAAAAAGATTCGAGCGTTGCTGAAATTTCCGATGTGGAGAAAACATCTCCCGCCGATTTATTACTTCAATTCGAGGGACGGGGTCATTGTCACGAAGTACTACCGACCGCGCAAGAAAAGCTTGTACTTCGCAGAGCGTAACATCCTAGTCAGGAATTTGGTCAAAGAATTTTGCGGAGTCATTCTGGGGGATTTGACGGATGACAATGTGAGGGTTGACGACAATCTTGTCATTATTGACCTCGGGTATTGAGGATTGGTTACCTGTGGCGTGGGTCCAGTGATACCCTAATCACGAATTGTTCCCTGACGGGGAACATTTAATGCAGACAATAGCATTAAATTATGATACTGTGTTCTTGTTTCGTT
>Ga0209530_1000713_pt1 | contig 19996 bp, 17 predicted proteins | sample BlaSpr_A8_Ref_O1_FD_187987 | JGI IMG/M metagenome (GOLD analysis project Ga0209530, IMG submission 187987) | Forest soil microbial communities from Thunder Bay, Ontario, Canada - Black Spruce, Ontario site 2_A8_Ref_O1 (SPAdes) (version 2) | ecosystem: Environmental > Terrestrial > Soil > Boreal...
GGTCTTTCCCCGAAAATGGCCGTGCCCACGCGCACGCAGGTCGATCCTTCTTCGATCGCGACTTCGAAATCGTGCGACATGCCCATCGAAAGCGCGTTCATATCAACGCATTGCAACCTGCGGGCAGCGTTCTGGTCGCGCAATTCACGCAGCTTTCGGAAATAGGGCCGCGCCTGTTCGGGATCTTCTGTCCAGGGTGGGACTGTCATTAAGCCGCAGAACTTCAGATGCTCCAGCTCCGGCGCTGCTAAGAGAAGATCTTCCAGTTCGCTGGAATCCGGGGCCATACCGCTCTTGGCGGCTTCGCCGCCGACATTGATCTCGATTAAAACTTCGAGTTTCTTCTTCAGCTGTTGCGCGGACGCATTAAGCTTTTGCGCCAGGCGCAACGAATCGACTGAATCCACAGCGGCGAAGAGTTCTACGGCTTTCGCTGCTTTGTTGGTTTGGAGATGGCCGATCAAGTGCCATTCGGCATCGCGAAGATCGCGAAGGGCATCAATCTTCCCCGTGAATTCCTGCACACGATTTTCTCCGAACAGACGCAATCCTGCTTCGTAAGCTGCCCGAATGTCTTCTGCTGGAAACGTCTTGCTGACTGCCATCAATGCGATGTCTTCGGATCGGCGTCCGGCGCGGCGAGCGGCGCTGTCGATCCGCTCACGAATGCTCGCAATGTTTTCCGGAATGCTCATTTTGGAGCATTAAACCGAGGGAGTGCTACCGATCCAATCTCGTCGTCTCTGAAGATCTCCGCTTATCCTTCAAGCGCAGGAATACTTGCCACAAAACAAAGGCTCCGAGGGCAATTCTCAGGAACACCCCGAGTGATCTTTCCAGTGTCAATGACTAATCAGACGAGAAAACACGTCCATAGCGCCAAGAAGGAATATCCAATGATCCACAAAGCCGTAGTCAACTTGTGTTTCATGCGGTCAACCAGCAAATCCAGCATCCATGAATGATCGCGGCCGGAGTCGGACGCCCCATATCCCTCGCTCGGCTCGGGATGACGGCGCGAGTCTCCCGCTTCGCTCACGCCTCGCAAACGCCGTCACATGATCGCGGTTGGCGGCGCTGGCTCATCGGGGCTGCCGGCATTCGACAGCGGCACTTTCATCATCACGAAAATCAGCACTGCCATGCCGATCAGACCGGAAAACGAGAAGTCTCCAATATCGATATGCCACAGCTGATGATTGCTTCCCACCACGCCCGCGATCACTAAACCGCATAGAGCTTCTCCGGCAATCAGTCCCGATGCCGTCAGCACGCCCGCATTGTCAACGCGCGCTTTCTGCGCATCGTTGTAGCCACGGCGGTCACGGATTTTGTCCGTAAACCAGCGAATGACACCACCTACGAAAATTGCAGAAGTGGTTTCCAGCGGAAGGTACATACCGACGGAAAAGAGCATGGGGCTTTTTACTTCAACCAGAATCATGGCGAAGCCCATGAGAATGCCGACAACAACCAGCGGCCAAGCCATGTTGCCGCCAACGATGCCTTGGGCCAGCATCGCCATTAGGCCGGCTTGCGGCGCGGGAAGAGCCGCACTGCCGAAGTGATAAGCCTTGTCGAGAATCATCAGCGGGAAGAACAAAACCAGCGACGCTACGATCGTGCCTAAGATGTCACCCATCTGCATCTTTGCTGGCGTGCCACCCAAAATGTGGCCAGCTTTCAAATCTTGCAGCATTTCTCCCGCGACCGCGGATGACACGCAGACCACAGCTGCTACTCCGAGCACCGCCGCCACGCCGCCTACACCCGAAACTCCCATTGCCACCATGAGCAGCGCTGCGACCACCAGCGTGCAGAGAGTCAATCCGGAAACCGGATTGTTAGAGGAACCGATCATGCCAACCAGGTTGCCGGAAACAGCGGCAAAGAAGAAGCCAAGCACAATCATGACCGCCGCGGCCACCACGGCTCCCGCTACGACTTTACCTGCGCTCAAGTTGTGTGCGCCTGAAATGAAATGATAGTACAGCCCGATCATCGCGAGGAACACGAGTCCCACGCCCGCAAAAACAACTTTCGCATTGAGGTCGCGGTCGACGCGGCTGGTCGCCTTATGCGCCTCGGCGGATTTCTTTAAATCAGAAACCGCGCGCGCCATGCCGGCCATCAGTTGCTTGCGCATCCGGAAAAGTGTGAACCCGGCGCCGACCAGCATGCCGCCCACAGCAATCGGGCGCACGATTGAGTACCACACGCTGAATGCAATGCCTCCCCAATAGGCCGCCGGGTTCGCGCCAGCCGCCATCGGTGGCAGCGTCGGCCCGAGGAAATAAATGAGAAGTGGAACCAACAAACCCCAGGCTACGACGCCGCCGGCGAAATTTAACGACGCCAGCCGCGGTCCGATAATATAGCCCACGCCCAGATAGGCCGGACTCACCGCGGGCGAAGTGAATTGTGACATCCCTCCAGTGGCCAGCAGCGGAGCGTTTGCGCTACGCCCCAGACGCAACCCGGTCGCCATCTTCGGAATATTGACTAGAACATTTTTCGTGTACCAGAAAAGGTTGAGCTGCGAGAGGAAGTACATTAGTCCGCCGAAGCCCATGTTGGCGAAAAGAATTTTTGCCGCTTTGGATCCCTGCTGTCCGGCCTTATGAATTTCCGCAGCGGCTACCGATTCGGGGAAGGGCAGCTCCGGATCTTCCACCATCACGCGTCGCAGCAAAGTGACAAATAGAATGCCAAGCAGGCCGCCAATAACCATCAGCGCCACGGATTGCCAATATCTTTCCATCCCCAGGCTCGGCCAGAGTCCCGCGAGAACAAACGCAGGAATCGTAAAAACCGCGCCCGCAGCTACCGACTCTCCAATCGCACCCACGGTTCGCGCCATGTTCTCTTCGAGCAGCGAGCCCTTCATCAGCCGCAGCAGAGACATGCCAATCACGGCGGCAGGATAAGTGGCGGCAATTGTCATGCCGGCCTTCAAGCCAAGATACGCATTGGCTGCGCCGAGAATTCCCGTCATCACTAACCCAAGCATGACGGCGCGAAAAGTGAACTCGCGCATCTCCATGTTTTCGGGAACGTACGGTTTGAATTTTTTTACAGGTTCGGGTGGAACGATTATTTGAGGACTCATGGCAAGTATCCTTATACGTACTCGGACTGGTTAATATAAGTGAGACGGCGCAAGTTAGCATGTTGGCTGCCCAGATTACAAGCGCAGAGTGTCGCCGGTTGGTGGTGAAACCAGGGCAAGAGGGCACAACCGCGTGGCTATGCCCTGTCAATCAGCAGTTCAGAAAGAGATTCGTCCGGCTACGGCGTAATGCGATAAACGATCCCTAAATTGGAGGTCCCTCCCGTCTCAGTCATTCCGTACACCCTTCCCTTCGAGTCCAGATAGGCGTTGCCGGTAGGTCGAGCTCCGTCATTCGCTGCGAGGAAGCTGTGCAGAACGGTCTCCTTCCACTTCTTTCCCTGCTTTGTTAATTTGAAGGAGGTACCCATATCACTGCGGCCTCCGTTCAATGTTGTCCCGTATAGATTCCCTTCGCTATCCATCGCGAGGCCGCCATACGGATTGTTGCCGTCTCCACTTCCGCTGGCGCCGAACTCATACAGAATGCTTTCTGAATACTTTTTCTTGCTTTCCGAGTAAACCAGCTCAAAGACCATGCCCGTGCTGTTCGTGCCGCCAAATGATGTAGCACCGTAAATGTTGCCGGACTTGTCGCTGATCAGATCAATCCAGTACAGCCCGGACCCGTCACCGTCCTCGTCCGTGAAGCTATGGATGACCGTGTCCACCCAGCCTTTCTTGGTCTGGCTCAGGCGGTAGATGATGCCGTCTTCGCTGGTGCCGCCATATGGTGCGGCTCCATACAAGTTCCCGGCGGAGTCCATCATCAGCCCTTCGTATGGGTAGCCGCCGGTGGACCCTCCGTTGAGATTTTGAATCACCGTCTGCTTCCAGCCTTTGGAAGTCTTTTTCAAGCTAAAAACGACTCCTGCGTCGTAAGCGCCTCCGTCCGGGGTAGTGCTGTATAAGGTGCCGTCGGGGGCAATTGTCACTCCGGCTGACGGGGATTGTCCATCCGTCGTGCCAGAGGCGCTGAAGTTGTAAAGCACCTTCTCTGTCCACTTGCCATCACTCTTTGGAGACAATTCGTAAACCGTTCCCGTATCGTTGGTCCCGCCACTCTGCGTAGTGCCGTATATATTGCCCTTGGCATCGAACGCGAGACGGCCGTGAGGAGCAGCACCATCTCCGTTGGCCTGACCTTTGAACTCATAAAGAATTGTTTCCTTGCCATCAAGAGTCAGCATGAATACAACTCCCCACGAATAAGTGCCGCCAGAACCGGTTGCTCCGTAAAGGTTGCCTTTTGCATCGCTGATGAAATAATTACTCCAGGGCTGACCGCCATCACTGCCGCCCGCAAAGTTCCACAAGACTTTTTCCGTGCTCGCCCACGCTGTCAAAGCCAGCACAAATACCACTGCGAATATCGCGACGAATCTTTTCACAGAACCTCCTCCTGATTCTTTCCTGGTTTGAGCGGTCTTAACCGCGCAGCCGCTCAGGGGTTCCAAGTTTAGCATTAGAAGGCCATGCAAATAGCCCCAAAACCGGGGCTGGACAAGGAATTCGCTCCGTTACGTTTCTGCTGCTACGAAGTGTTCCTGGCTACCAGGTGACTGGCAATGAAAGCGGCCCGCGCAGCGAGATGTTCTTTGGATATTCGTAATGGACATCTGGGGCGAGTTGCAAGTTAGGCAGACGCCGGCTGACTTCTTCAAGAACGACGCGGACCTCCAGCCTCGCGAGCGGATTGCCAAGGCAGGTGTGCGGACCGAATCCGAATGACAGGTGCTCGCGCGCATTGGCGCGCCGAATGTCAAAGCGGTCTGGGTCGGGAAACACAGATGGGTCCCGGTTGGCCGAGCCGAGAAGCAGCAACAGCTTGGCTTGCGCCGGCACGCGAACTCCGCCGATGTCCACCGCTTCTTTGGTGATGCGACGCCAAGTGATCACCGAGCTTTCGATTCGCAGCACCTCATCGATTGCGTTGGGGATCAACTCCGGATCGCGACAGATGGCCTCCCACGAGGGGCGATCTTGCAGCAGACGGCGGAAACTGTTTCCGATGAGGCTGGTGGTGGTTTCATTGCCGGCGAAAAACATGATCATCACGATCGCAGTGACCTCTTTGCGGGTCAGGGCTTCGACGTCGCCGTCGCGCGCCTGCGCCAGCGCGCTGATAAGGTCGTCAGCCGGGGTCTCGGCCCGGGCCTCGACGAGCGCAGATGCGTAACGCCAGAATGCTGCCAGTTCGGTGGCGGCATTGACCTGCTCGGCTTCCGTGGCCCGTCCGAAGAGGAGCAATCCGCGATTGCGGACGCCTTGCTTGACGCGCGCGACATCGGACTCGGGCAGACCTAGAACGCGAAACAACACCAGCACTGGCAAAGCCCAAGCGAGATCGCCGATCAAATCCGCGTGGCCGTCGCGCAAGTGCTCGTCGCAGAAACGCTTGGTTACCTCACGTATGAAAGGCTCCATCGCAGCGACGCGCTTGGGCGTGAAGGCGACATTCGCCAGACGCCGCGCGCGGGTGTGGGCAGGAGGATCGACGTTCACCAGCGCCGGAACTGGCGTGTAGCCGCCTTCCTTTAATGCCGCCTTGGCCATGGGACAGGGATCGGTCAGCGGGGCCAAGGTGTTGGCGGCCGAGAAAATTGCCGGCGACTGAAAGATGCGGCGGATGTCGTCATATCGTGTGACGATCCAATAATCAAATTCGGCGGAATAAAATACCGGCGCAGCTTCGCGCGCGTATTTCATGAAGGAATACGGATCCTTGAGATACTCGGCACTGAATGGTTCGAAGCTGCGCGAGAGGACCGGGTTGACGTCTTGGTCGGAATTTCCGATCTCTACCTCTGGCTTGCGCATTCGTCACTTCTCCTTCCATGGCCGGGAGCGCATCCTCGCTCTAGTCAGCCGGGGCCAAAATTTCGCCCGCACTGCAGAAATTCGGACGAATCATACCTCAATAACCGGCAAACCGGAAATCATGCTGTGCAGTGAATTCGCCGACGTTGGAAATTGATCGTTGACGCAATCATGCCATAGCACTCGAAACCCTCGGTGATTGAAATGGATTTTCGTATCTGCATATCGCAGGCGCACGGATGTGCACCAAAGTGAAGCGTACCTTTGCGGTCGTTGCGCGCGGCCTTCTCCGCCGCTATACTGAGAAAGATTCGTCCAGTTAGAGCCCCGCAGCAGCGGCTGGGCGAGGGAGGATCGTCTTCAGCAGTAACGGGACGCTAATTCGGGCTACCGGGACCAGGGTTGTTGCGCACAATAATCCATTGGTCTCCTGGGCCAGCGGCATTGCCGCAGCTCTGTTCGCCACGTTGTTCCCTTCCGATTGTCGCCTCTGCAACGCTCCCTTAACAAACATTTCGCGCCTTCCAGTTTGTGAGGACTGTCTCGGAGCTATGCGGCCGATCACGGGCGGGCTTTGTTCGATCTGCGGCGAGCGGCTCCTAAGCCCGTTCGCGTTCTCCGTTGAAGGTCATGCTTCTGAAACTGGCGATGTTCTTTGCGGATTATGCCGTCGCCTGGAGCCTCCGTACGTCAAAGCCACTGCCTACGGAAGTTATGACAGCGGCTTGCGTGAGTTGATTCATTTACTCAAATACAACCAGGTTCGGCCGGCAGCGAATGTTCTGGGGCGCATGCTGATGGAAGCCGTCGAAGATTTGAAGCCGCTTTTTACTGCAAGCGAAGTTCTGGTTGTGCCCGTGCCATTGCACTCGGGGAAGCTACGTCAGCGGGGATTCAACCAATCGGAATTAATTGCTCGCGCTGGGTTGAAGCTGAACTCCGGCAGGTTCCGACTGATCGCGGGTTTGTTGGAACGGCGGCGCGAGACGAAGTCTCAGATCGGACTCTCGCGGCACCAGCGTCGGGAAAATATTCGAGGCGCGTTCGTCGTGGCAAAAGCTGGCGAAGTCGTTGGACGTGAAGTCCTGGTTGTAGACGACGTTTTTACCACCGGCACCACAGTTTCAGAATGCGCGCGCATTTTGCGGCGCGCTGGGGCCTCGAAAGTTTTTGTAGCAACGGTAGCCCGGACGCTGAAGACCGAGGCGCAGCACGCAATACGCGAGTCAGAGACGGAGACCCGGTTGGCCATGGCCGCCGCAGGATAAGAATCACATGGGGGACAGCCGCCGTCGGCTGTCCGACCGCGCGAAGCCAGGTAGTTTGGAAAGATATGTCTGGCAAGTGGAACAATTCGATGAGCGGCGTGGGACGGGCTCACTTGCCCTCCACATTGGTCACAGCTGTGCGTTCAGAAAGCGACGGCCCACACGTGCTGCATGCGCCGGTGCTGGTGCTGAATGCTTCGTATGAGCCTATCAACGTGTGTGCAGCGCGCCGCGCCATTGTGCTGGTGCTCAAGGGCATTGCCATGACGGAGGAGGAAAACGGACACTTTCTGCACGCCGCGCGAGTCGCGATGCGTTTGCCGTCCGTAATTCGGCTGCTCGAATATCGACGTATTCCGCACCAGACGCGTGCGCTCTCCCGCAAGAACATTCTGTTGCGTGATCGCAATACCTGCCAGTTTTGCGGCGAAGTGTTGGCGTCGGGTGAACTAACCCTTGACCACGTCGTGCCCCGTTCCCGCGGGGGCGCTTCCACGTGGGAAAATCTGGTGGCGTGTTGCCATCCCTGCAATCGCCGCAAGGGCAACCAAATGCCCAATGAAGCTGGAATGAAGCTCATGCGCGAACCACGCGCGTTCAATCTTCACACCAGTCGTCACATTATGCGGCTGATGGGACGGTCGGATGACAAGTGGCGGAAATATCTTTTTTACTAAGTGCTTAGCATTTCAGCCGTCAGCGCCCCACCTAGAACTCCTCCAACAACACGCCTCGGCAGTTTCATAGTTAAGAAGCGTCGTCCCCAACGGAGCGATCTGGTTTGTTTGCTTGCGACGTCTGGGCTCTTCGTTACGAAAGGTCATGCCCCAGTTTCACTGTCGTAACTTGTCCTGCGCCGGCTCGAACCCGTATCAAAGTTGAGACAAGTTGATCAGAAACTTGTCTCATGTCGAGACGGAGAACTTTGATGCGCTCCACTTTCTACTTTGCCGCTTGGACAGACAGCGGTTGTCTCCTGGGATGCGACCACGAACACCCAACCGTTGCCTCCGCCGTCGCCTGCATTACGTTCGCAGGCGGCTATGTGATCGCAGCCGAAAAAAAAATACTACGAGCACTTTCGGACGCCGAGGAACAGGAATTTCAGCACGCCATGCACGGCACCAAAGCCAAAGCGCGGCAGCTTTCCGTCGACGGCAAATCTACGATTCTGCTTACGATCTAAATCACGCTGAGAGATGAAGGCGCTTAACGCCGTGCCTGAAGAGGGTTTTCGTCCAACTCCCTCCGCTGAGGGCTGACAGCTACTTCTGTGGTTGCTCCGACGGCGCGGCTTTTCCCTGATCCTTCTGCACTTCTTTGCCGTCGTAGGTGATCTTTACGTTCGATCCGAATTTCTTGTAGTTGGTGTACTTCACGATCTCGCGAATTTTCACGTCACCGTTGGAGAAATGCAGAGTGTCGTCGGCGCGGGTGTAGACGGGAAACCAATAAGGACCGTCCACAATTTGCTCCCGATAGGTAGTGAATTTGGGAAAAAGGTTTTCGCTATCTTTCCTCTTGCGTATGTCAGGACCGCTCTTGCCGTAGGTTTTGACAATCTGAAAATCCTTATCGTCCACCCAAATGCGTCCCTGAAAATATCGCTTCTTGCCTTCGGTCTGTTTGGGAGCGACGTCGAAAACATAGCAGTGCAGATCGTCTTCCTGCTGCTGCCCAACGTACAGAATGCTGTAGTCTCCAATTTCGTCACTGGTCAGCACAAACGGCAGGCGGTTTTCGATATCATCCATATCCTGCTCGGTCATCGAGATGCGCTGCAGGGTCGATTGCGGCGCAAAAACCACGTTCTTAACCTTTTTCCCCTGATCATCGAACGAGACATCAAAAACCTGCTGATATTCGCCATCCGGAGTGTCGCCGTCTATGGTCTGTACCTTCACCGTCTGCCGGTATCCGTACTGATCCAGCGCTATCTTGAATTCTTTTTCTTTGGCGGCAAAGCGCTGAATGATTTCGTCGGACGTGACCCCTTTCGGCTGGGAAGCATCGAGCGGTCCTTCTTCTCCAAACGCCGAGAGCGAAGCCGGGCCACATAGGGCAACGGCCATGAGCACAACGAATAGGGTCCGCGTGTATTTCATAACCATAGTGTAGCGAAATCGGGCCGGGAAAACCTACCAGCTTAGATTGCCGTCCCTGGCGGGAAGTTGCCGGAAAAATGCGAGGATTCCCCGCCTTGGGAGGCTTGTTTCAGCGCAAAGTCACACTCCCTTCACAGTGGCGTTGTAAGATGACGTAATCAAATCATGCCTTCGAGCCCACGCGCGGACGTGCCGTCAGTGTCTCCTTCGGTCCAACAAGAGATCGCGCGTCTGGCTGCGCTGCCGGAAACCCGCGCCGCGTTCGCATGGCTTCGTGCCGAGGAAGTTCAGTTCGCAGCGTGGCAACTCGAGGCCGCTCGCGTTCCAGCTCCTCCGTTCGGTGAGGCGGCCCGTGGCGAATGGCTCCAGGAGCGCTTTCGTGCGCTCGGATTAGAGGAAGTCTGCATCGACGAAGTGGGCAACGTGTTCGGCATTCGAAACTCCGGGCAATTGGCAAAATCGGAGTCCAGGCAATTCACCGCGCTCAGCGCTCACATCGATACGGTTTTCCCGGCTGGAACTCCACTCAACCTGCGTCAGCAGGGCAACCGGCTCTACGGACCCGGAGTTTCCGATAACGGAGCCGGCGTCGCGGCCTTACTGGCTGTGGCGGCGACGCTTCGTGCAACAAAAATTCCGCTCGCCATGCCCATCGTATTCATCGGCAACGTCGGCGAAGAAGGTGAAGGTGACCTGCGCGGTATGCGCCACATTTTTTCCCGAGCCCCGTGGAAAGACTCCATTCGTTACAGTCTGATATTGGATGGCGCTGGTTCCGACACCATCGTGGCTGAGGCTCTGGGCAGCCGCCGCTTTGAAATCATCGTTCGCGGCCCCGGGGGACATTCCTGGAGCGACTTCGGCATGCCCAACCCGATCGTGGTTTTGGCGCGTGCCATTCACTCCTTCTCACAGAGTTCGCTGCCAACCTCCCCCAAGACCAGTTTCAACGTCGGAGTGATCCGCGGAGGTACTTCGGTGAACTCCATCCCCGAGTCGGCCAGCATGCGAGTCGACATTCGATCCACGTCCATGGCTGAGATGGAACGGTTGGAGGCTTCTTTGCGGCGGGCGCTCGATCATGCGGTCGACGAAGAATCGCGGGCCAGCGAGCGTCGTATTGCGTCGCAGAAGCGATCGTCCGGTCTCAGCTGTGAAGTCGTGCCCATTGGGAATCGTCCCGCTGGCGAACTCAATGGCAACGCTCGGATGCTGAAAGTAATTCGCGCCGTGGACGCCCACCTGGGCAATGCGGCGCAAATTCAGCGTGCTTCCACGGATGCCAACATTCCCTTATCGTTGGGGCGGGAAGCGATCGCCATTGGCGGCGGCGGCGTAGGGGGCGGCGCCCACACACTGCAAGAGTGGTTCGACTGCACGGGGCGCGACCTGGGACTCAAGCGGATATTGCTGACATTGTTGGCGCTGGCGGGAGTGAGCGGCGCGTAGCAAACTTCAGGAAACTCGCCCCAAATCACACGAATCAAAAGAACGAGAAGAAAAAAAGATGTATCCGTGTCGATCTGTGACATCCGTGGCGGGATTTACAAACCCGGCTTGTGCATGGGCCGGAATGGAATCATGACCACGGTCTGCAGAGCGACTGGATCGCCATTCCTCATGGCGGGTCGGAATCTCCAGCGCGACAGCGCGGCGCTCGCATATACGTCCAGGCGATCATCGACTCCGCGCAGAATTCGTACTTCGCCCACTGAACCGTCGCTGCGAATGACCGCCGACAGCATCACTGTCCCTTGAACATTCTGCCGCATCAACTCCAGCGGATATCCTGGATCCACTTCCTGCATAGCGACCGGGGCCACCAATTCACCTGGCTTTTCCGCGTCCTTCAGCTCCGCAAAATGCATCACCCAGCTTCCGCCCGCGGAATTTAAGTTGGGTACATTGAGAATCATGGCGTACGACTTGCGATCGCCAAAGACCTTGCGCTCGATCTCGGTGGGAGCGTTCGCCAGCATCTCGGAAGCGCGCGGTGGAGCGGTAACCCGCGGCGGGGCCGCGCTCGCAATGAGTGAGTTATCGGAAGCCTTCGCCTTCGAAGCGCTCGGAGTGCCAGCGGCAGCTGCCGAAGTGCTCCCCGCCTTGGGGTTTGTACCAACATAGAGTCCAGGCGGGACTCCGTTCGCGCTACTGCCGGATCCCGTGTGGCCTTCCCCTTGAATATCCGGTGTTCCCGCCGCGCCAGACTTACCTTCCGGCGTTGCGGCAAACGTCCCGCGCCGGCTGCCCGCGGGGACATCGACGGGTCCGCTGGGCGCAGCCGGATGTAGGTTGAGCGCAATCAGCCGTCCATTGCGTGAAGCTCCAGAGCTCTGCACCGAAGGCGGCGGCGGCACCACTGCGTTGCCGGAATTCCCCATCGGCATATTCGCCAACGCTCGTTGCGCGCCGACCGGCAACTGCGGCGCAGGTGCGACCACTTGCGCATGTCCGATATTGATATCGCTCAGTCTTCGGGTAGCCGCGTCCGCGACATCGGGCGTAGGCTCGACAACCGCCGGTTGCGGAGCTTGCATATTTCGCCTCGACATCGCCGAATTGACTTCTGGCGCCGGCGCAACCACGGACGCGGGCATCGTCGGCAGCTTGAAATCCGAAGGCGAAGCGGCCATCGCCGCAGTGGGAATCGTCGGCATCGGACGACCCATGGCAACGACGTTGGGCAAAGGCACATCGTGACCTAATTTCACGTTTGAAGGCGCGACGATGGTCTGCGCGCGATTATCTGCTTCCGGCGGCACGGAAATGATTGGCTGCGACGCATGTTCCGGCTCGCCCTTCCGCGGCAATTTAGCATGGGCTCCGCCAGTGTCTAGCGGCGCGAGGTATTCCGAAGCGTCGTAATAGACTACATCCGAGCTGTGAAATTCCGCCGGCTGCACCAATCGCGGACGCTGCGGCCAAAGCAACGCCCAGCCCCACAACGCCGCTATCACGCAAACGTGACCGAGAGATGACTGCAGAAACTGGGTCCAGGGCATTCGTGTGGGGACAAAAACGTCAGGCCAAAAATCCGCTGGCCGGGATACCAACTGCAGCGGCGGTCTCTGCCGACGCAATAAGTCTCCCAGGTTCTGCAGAAAAACTTTGTACCGCGGTTCCAGCGCGACCAGCAACTTAGGCGCGGGCATGGGGGTCAGCTTGTGCTTGCGCGAAGTGTCAATCAGCAGTGGGCCCTGTCTCATGCAATTCTTGCAACCGGCGGCGGTCTTCTTATTATAGCTGTGCTGGCGGCTTCCACGCCCCACGCAATGGTTTCTGGGCGCGAATTTCCGTGCTCTAATACCGATATGAAACTGGCAGGTATACTTCCGCTCTTATTAACGGCTTTTTGTTCATTGCTCACTGGACAGAATCCACCACAAGGCTCAACTCCCGGTGAAAACTACTCGGGAATGTACAGTTTTTTGCGTGAAGGCGAATTCGTTCAGATCACGGTCGAAGATGCGGGCAAGGTTACCGGCTTCGTTTCGCGCTACGGCGATTCTGACAGCGACCGCGGCGCTTTTCTCGATCAGTTCTTCAAACAGGGCAAACTCGACGGAACCAAACTCAGTTTCACAACCGAGACTGTGCACGGGGTCTGGTACGACTTTCAAGGCACAATCAGCCGTGGAGAAGGCAAGACTCTAGCCGACGAAGGTTACTACATCGTGAAAGGCACGCTCACCGAATACCACACCGATGCTGATAAGAAAGTCACCTCAAAGGGGAATGAAGTGCAGTTCAAATCGTTTCCCCGTGAGGGCTAGACCTGGGCTTATGCGACGCGACGCTTCGTGTCGGATTTTTCTTGAGGCGCGGCTTTAAGCTCCAGTCGGAGCGTGCGTGTGGTGACGGCGCCGTTCTCCTGAACCACAGTAAGAATCGGGGAGCAGCGTTCACAGAGCCAGAAATGTTCGATCCTGCGGGTCGATGAATTTGCCGCGTCAGAAGCGACTGCGGCCATTTCGATCTTGAAGATCCTGCCCTGGTGCAGGTAGTGAAACCGAGCCAAACACGCCGGATTCGCGCACTTGGAGAGCATGGGGGAAGCCTCCTGATTTAATCGCGGGCTGCTCTCCGACAGCCACTTCGATAACTCGGTATCAATTATAACTCCGCGACCGTACATGAACGCTGTGCGAAATTCAGGAGGCCTTTTACAAAAAAGGCGGATTTTGAGAAGTTAACGTCTAACGAAAGGCAATTAGGGTCAGGATGGACATCCGAAACGAGGCAACCCATGCTTAGCGTCGCGCACATGAGAACAACTCTCTTCAGCCTTCTACTTCCGCTCACCTTGCTGGCGGCGACAAACTTGGCGCTGACGCAAGAGCAAACTCAGCCGGCCGCCAAGCCCACTCAGTATTTCTTCGTGCTGTTGAATCGTCCCGCCAACGCGCCCCAACTGAGCAAGGAAGCAGGTGAAAAACTGCAAGAAGAACACATGGCCAACATCCGGAAGTTGTATGGTGAACACAAACTTGTGATCGCTGGTCCATTTGAGGAGGACACCGCGCTGCGGGGCATCTTTGTGTTCCAAGCCGACTCGGCGGCGCAAGTGCAGGATTGGGCAAACGGCGATCCCGCGATCAAAGCGGGCCGTCTCGCCGCTGAGGTACACGGGCCATGGCTCATCGATGCAAACGCCATTCACCCGCCCAGCACTCCAGAGGGGATGGAGCAGTACACGCTGGTCCTGATGAAGCGCGCCGACAAATGGATTCCGGACGCGCCCGGGTTTGCGGACATTCTGAAACAGCACCGTGCTTTCGTTGAACGAATGACAGCGCAGGGAAAGATCGCCATTGCCGGCGTGTTCCTGCCAAGCGTTCCGGGCGAGCTACGGGCGGTCGAGATTTTTCGCGTGGGGACCGAACAAACTGCAACGCTGTTGAAAGACGATCCAGCAATGAAGGCGGGACTAATGAAGTCTGAGATTCATTCCTGGATCACGGGCAAAGGCGTGTTGGCCTCGGGACAGCCGATGCAATGAACATCGTCTTCCAACTACCAGGGCGCGGGAGAATTGAACGTGGCTAATGCAAGGAACCTCAAGCGTGCCTAGTGGAACGCCTCCCCTCGGCTCAGCATCGCAAGAATCATTTCCATGCGCCGCTGCTTCGTCTCCGGCTTCTTTGCGGTTTGCAGCCGGTAGGCAATCGCGTAGCGATTCACCTGGCTGAGCGATTCAAAGAAAACTTGTGACTTCTTGTTTTTGCGCAGTGCCGCCAAAAAATCATCGGGGAAAGTTGCTTTGCTTTGGGAATCGTAGGCTGCTGCCCATCGACCGTCTTTCTTGGCCGCATCGATTTGGGCCTGACCTGCAGCCTTCATCCGGCCTGCCTTGATCAACCTATCCGCGTGTTGCGTATTGATCTTGGACCAACCGCTCCCGGGGCGTCTCGGCGTGAACCTTTGCCGCCACGAAAACTCATCATGGCGCTGCTTTTGGCCGTCGATCCATCCATAACAGAGTGCTTCATCCAGCGCTTCGGCGTAGGTGACAGTAGGTTCTCCCGAGGCTTTTTTGAAAATATGCAGCCAAATTCCATCGCATTCACGATGATTCGCGGCCAGCCACTTGCGAAACTCCGCGGACGACCGAAAGGAAAGAATTTGTATCGCGGCATCTTTCAATGTAAGAGCTCCCAGATCCTCGCCAAATGATGATCGTCATGCTCGGCCACGAAGTATAAATGATCGACCAGCCGGAACGGCTTTTTGAGTCGAGGATGCGGGATCGATCGGGCGAAGAGCTCAGCTTGAAAACCGCCGAGTCGATCCACGAACTGCATTCGAGCGTTGCGGAACTCGGCAAGGATATCCTCGATACCGCGCTGGTTGTGTCCCGCTTCGTGAGTTTTTCGATTGCTCAGGTCGGCCGTTGTGAGTTCAGCGACGCCCGCGATGTAGTCGTCAACCCGCGCCATCCACAAAGGCTCCAGGTCGAGCAAATGTCCGGCATGTTCCTGCGCCGACCATTTTTCTTCCCGCTTCCGCACCCGCCGCTCATGGGGATAAGCTCGCACGATCTCCTCCAGCCTTGCGGGCGCGCCTCGCAGACGGACGCAGAGGTTGGGATATAACTCCGCCGGAAACGAGAATTCGAATTTCCGCTCAAACCAGTTGGGAACTTGACTCATCGATCCTCCGAGGAAGGCTCAAAATCTTGACGCCGGGCTGTCGGCTGGCGCATCTACCAACTAGTGATCAGATCAGAGTTCCTCTTTCCACGCTTCTAATTTTCTTACCAGGAGGCGATTATGAAAACTCGAAAGCTAGGTCGCACAGGTCCCACGGTTTCAGCCATGGGCCTGGGCTGCATGGGTATGTCGGAATTCTACAGCGGACGTGATGACAACGAATCTGTGGCCACGATTCACCGTGCCCTGGAACTCGGCATCACTTTACTGGACACCGCCGACGTTTACGGACCTTTCATCAACGAAGAGCTCGTCGGCAAGGCTATTCGCGGACGTCGCGACAAGGTTGTACTGGCCACCAAATTCGGGATTGTTCGCGACCCAAAAAATCCCAACGTCCGCGGGGTCAGTGGCAAACCAGACTATATCCGCCAGTCTTGCGAGGCCAGCCTGCAGCGGCTGGGCGTCGAGACAATCGATCTTTATTATCAGCACCGCGTCGATCCCAGCACTCCAATCGAGGAGACTGTAGGCGCGATGGCGCAACTGGTGAAGGAAGGCAAAATCCGTTACCTGGGCCTGTCGGAAGCGAGTCCGCAAACTCTTCGGCGTGCGGCGAAGGTTTATCCCATTACCGCTTTGCAGACCGAATATTCATTGTGGTCGCGGGATCCGGAAGACAAAATCCTGCCCACTTGTCGCGAACTCGGAATCGGATTCGTCGCTTACAGCCCGCTGGGACGCGGGTTCCTCACCGGTGTGCTCAAGAACTTCAATGATCTTGCTCCTGACGATTACCGCCGCAGTTCACCGCGTTTCCAGGGCGAGAACTTCCAGAAAAATCTGGACCTGTTGCGCCGAGTCGAGGAGGTCGCCAGAGAAAAGGGTTGCAAGCCTTCGCAGTTGGCGCTGGCTTGGGTGTTGGCGCAGGGGAATGATATCGTGCCGATCCCTGGAACCAAACGCCGCACCTATTTGGAAGAGAATATCGGGGCTCTCAACTTGGAACTTACAGCCAACGATCTAAGGAGAATCGACGAAGTGTTCCCGCGAGACGCGACCGCTGGGGCCCGCTATCCGGAGCACATGATGCAGTTGGTGAACGCGTAAAGTAATCACATCATAAAATGAACATGGGCAGCCTATTTTCAGGCTGCCCATATCTAACCAAACGCATTGTAAGAGCTATGCCCTGGCAGGACTTTCCCCACCCTTGGCAATTCCCGGCCGTCCCGGCTCCGGCTTGAGCACCTGCTGCACGCCATCATCGGATTTCGGCGGCGGCGTCAACTTGGGTAGCTCTTTGCCTTCGATGATCATTTTGATCTCGTTGGCGTCAAGCACCTCGCGTTCCAGCAGCGCCAGTGCGATTCTCACCAACGCACCATTGTCTTGCGCCAGAACGCCTTTTGCCGTGTTATAGCCCTGGCCCACGATCCGGCGAACCTCGTCGTCGATCTTTATTGCCGTAGCTTCGCTATAATCGCGGTGTTGTGCGATCTCGCGTCCCAGGAAAATCTGCTCTTCCTTCTTGCCGAAAGTCAGGGGACCCAGATCGCTCATTCCGAACTCGCAGACCATTTTGCGCGCCAGCTCCGTAGCCCGCTCGATATCGTTGCCCGCGCCCGTGCTCATCTGGTTGAGGAACATCTCTTCGGCGATTCGACCGCCCATCATGATGGCGATTTCCGTTTCCAGATATTCCTTTGTGTAATTGTGTTTGTCGTCGATCGGCAACTGCATAGTTACGCCGAGAGCCATGCCGCGCGGGATGATCGTGACTTTGTGCAGCGGATCGGAATTCGGCAGCTTGGACGCGACCAAAGCATGCCCAGCCTCGTGATACGCCGTCACTTTCTTTTCTTCTTCAGTAAGAATGAGCGATTTGCGCTCCACGCCCATCAGGACTTTGTCCTTGGCCAACTCAAAGTCATACATGAGCACGGCCTTACGATTTTGCCGTGCTGCGCTCAATGCAGCTTCGTTCACCATGTTGGCTAAATCGGCGCCCGAGAAGCCTGGTGTGCCTCGGGCCAGGACGGAAAGATCAACATCGTCGGCCAAGGGAATCTTGCGGGTGTGCACCCGAAGAATCTCTTCACGTCCACGCACATCCGGACGATGCACAACCACTCGGCGGTCGAAACGGCCCGGCCGCAGCAGTGCAGGATCAAGCACGTCCGGGCGATTAGTCGCGGCCATCAAGATGACGCCTTCGTTTGATTCGAAGCCGTCCATCTCGACCAGCAACTGATTCAAAGTCTGCTCGCGCTCGTCGTGACCGCCACCAAGGCCGGCGCCACGGTGACGCCCAACCGCATCAATTTCGTCGATAAAGATAATGCATGGAGCATTCTTCTTGCCCTGCTCAAATAGATCGCGGACCCGGCTTGCACCGACTCCTACGAACATCTCCACGAAATCCGAACCAGAAATCGAGAAAAAGGGAACATTGGCTTCTCCGGCCACCGCTCTCGCCAACAGAGTCTTACCTGTGCCTGGAGGCCCAACCAGCAACACGCCCTTAGGAATGCGGCCGCCCAGCTTCTGGAATTTCTGCGCCTCGCGCAGAAATTCGATAATCTCTTTCAGCTCTTCTTTGGCTTCTTCCACGCCGGCCACGTCCTTGAACGTGACTTTCTTCTGCTGCATGGAGAGCAACCGGGCCCGGCTTTTCCCAAACGAAAGTGCTTTGTTTCCGCCCGTCTGCATCTGCCGGATCATGAAGAACCACAAGGCGGCCAGCAGAATGAGGGGTGCCAGATTCAACAGCCAACTCGGCCAGCTCCCGCTGCTCGCGTCCCGGACGTTGATCGTCACGCCCTTATCGCGCAACAACTTGATCATGTCGGGATAATTCGTCGGGACGGTGGTGTGAAACGTCGAGCCGTCACTCGTCTTGCCGTGCACTTCCTGCAAGTTGATGGTGACTTCGCTGACTTTCCCCGCATCCACATCCGACATGAAGGTCGAGAAGTTAACTTCCTTCTCTTTTTGGCCAGCTCCGCCCGCTTTTACCACCTGCCAAAGCAGGAACGCAGACAACACGATCACCAGCCAGAAAACCACCGTTTTAACTGTTGAATTCACCTAGAAACTCCTGAAATATTGCGCCCTGTTCCAACGACGCGCCTGGGGCTCCCGCTAACGAAATTAGATGCCAGCCGCAAAGGATTGGATAGAGGAAATTACCAACTCCACCATTCTACCGCTTCTTGTGCAAAAAAGGATGGAGTTCTTACCGTGACTTAAGTCACAGAACAGCTTCAGCTTGCAGCAGCCACATAGGGCAGGTTGCGAAGGGTCTGCTCCGGCGATCCCAACCCATAACCCACAAGGAACGCTTCGTCCACCAGGAATCCGAAATAGTCCGGCTGTAATTGTACTCTGCGAGCCGATTGCCGATCGAGCAGAGTGGCCAGCTTGACTGAAGCCGCTCCCCGGCCGCGCAAGTCGTTCATCAGAAACTCGCTGGTGACTCCCGAATGCACCAGTCCTTCAATCAGCAACACATGCTGGCCCGCGATGGCGAGTTCGTGACTGAAAAAGATTTCGAGAAAACCTGCGGCTACGTTCTCCGGCTCCCGGCGATATTTTGGCTTGATGAACTGGCAAATGACCGGAACTTCCAGCACGCGGACCAGGTCGGCCATGAACACGAAGCCGTTTTCCAGCAGCCCAAGGGCGTGAATAGTTTTGCCTTGATAGTCGGAGGAGATTTGCCGGGCCATCTCGCGCAGGCGCTTCTGAATTTGCTCAGTCGGGATCACCGTGCGCAACTGCTCAGGTTTAGGGCTTGCGTTCATTATCGTGTGTGGCCAAGTTCACGTGGCGACGGTCCGCCTTTAGCCAATTAAGCTTTTATGACCTTACCCTCCCGAATCAATACCGCTTCGCCACCTCGCGCCAGCAATCGCACCGGGGCTTGAAGGCCGCGCACCCAGATGACCTCGGTCCCGCTGACCACCACGGGCCACAATTTTCGTTCCGGCCCGGTCACGTGGATGTCTTGCAGCAATTCTTTAATTTTCTTAGGAACCTTGGTATGCGCCGGCCAGAAGCGATCGCCGGGACGCCAGTTCCTGACTTTCAGCTCTCCGGCCAACGACAGCCGATCCAACAAATCTTCGGGATTATAACCCTTGGCGGCGTTTCCAGAAACCAATACTGCTTCGAAGCGGGATTCCGTCTCCGCAACCTCGACCGCTCCGGGAACTGAAAGGCAGTATTCATAGTTCGGATTGCTGGGCGTGCCGCTTTGACGCTCGAAGCTCAATTCGCTCTGCTTTCGCGAAACTACCCAACCACCTGGCAACTCAGCGGCTTTGGCTGCTTCAGTCTGGGTCAGTGCGAGAATCTCTTCGACGTGATGGAAATCCAACCGCAAACCCAGGGACTCGCTGGCCGCGCGGACCACCCGCCGTTGCAATGCTAGAGGCAAATCCGCCAGCGCCGACATCTTGAGCGCGCCTTCCGCCCAAAGCAGTGGCAATACTTGCGCAACTTCCTTTTGCCAATACTCTTCCTCGGCTCGCGCAATCTCCG
>Ga0209530_1000718_pt1 | contig 19870 bp, 16 predicted proteins | sample BlaSpr_A8_Ref_O1_FD_187987 | JGI IMG/M metagenome (GOLD analysis project Ga0209530, IMG submission 187987) | Forest soil microbial communities from Thunder Bay, Ontario, Canada - Black Spruce, Ontario site 2_A8_Ref_O1 (SPAdes) (version 2) | ecosystem: Environmental > Terrestrial > Soil > Boreal...
GCGGTGGCCTCGGTTTCCGCGGATGTGATTCTGTTCGATCACGACCTCTCGCCTTCGCAACAACGCAATATTGAACGCGTGCTCAACACGCGCGTTATTGATCGGACGCAACTGATACTCGATATCTTCGCGCGGCACGCGCGCACCCGTGAAGGTCAGTTACAAGTGGAGCTCGCGCAGCTGGAATACATGCTTCCGCGGCTGGCGGGGCACGGCGCTGAAATGTCGCAGCTCGGCGGCGGCATAGGCACTCGCGGACCGGGCGAAACTCAGCTGGAGACCGACCGGCGAAAGATCTATCGCCGCGTCCGGCACGTGAAGCAGCAGATCGAAAACGTGCGTCGCATCCGGGCGCAGCAGCGGCAGCGGCGCGAATCGGTTCCAGTGGCCCTGGTGGCGTTGGTGGGTTATACGAACGCGGGGAAGTCGACGCTGTTCAACGTGCTTACCAAGTCCAAAGTGTTGGAGTCGTCTCGGATGTTTGCCACGCTCGATCCTACGATTCGCGGCGCTGAACTGCCTTCGAAACGCAAGATTTTGTTCTCCGACACCGTCGGTTTTATTCGGCATCTTCCGCACACGCTGGTTTCGGCCTTCCGCGCGACGCTCGAAGAGGTGCAGCGCGCGACTCTGATCATGCAAGTTTCCGATGCCAGCAGCCCGGTTTCGGCTGAGCAGGACGCGCAGGTGGAAAGCGTCCTCAAGGAACTGGAAGCTGACAAGAAACCGCGGCTGCGCGTGATGAATAAGATCGATCTGCTGTTGCCCAAGCAGCGGGAGTCGCTGCGGGATAGCGATCTACTGGAGAGCGAGCAGACCGTCCACGTTTCGGCGGCGAAAGGAATTGGATTGACGACGCTACTGGAGCGTGTCGATGCCTTGCTAGTAGAGGACCGCCTGCGCCGGGTTCGGCTGCGTATACCGCAAAAAGAAGGGAAGATGCTGGCCCAGCTTGAGGCTGGCGCGCGCATCTATTCCCGCCAGTATCAGGACGGGTCGGTAGTGCTCGAGGCAGAAGCGCCTGCTTCGTTGTTGCGGCGCATGCGGGCTTTCGAGGTGGAGTGACGGCTACTGCCGCCTGCTTCCTACGTTGCGAATGGATTCTCGAGCGACAGACTTTGCGGGGTGAATAGCTCTGCGCCTTCTTCCATGATGTGCATGTCGTCCTCGAGACGGATGCCGAATTCTCCGGGAATATAAATGCCGGGCTCATCGCTGAAGGTCATCTCCGGTTCGAGCTTCGTTCGGTTGTCTCGGACCAGATAGGGCCACTCGTGGCCATCCATGCCCATACCGTGGCCGAGGCGATGGGTGAAATATTTGTAGTCGGGGCCGTAACCTGCGTCGGTGATGACTTGGCGCGCGGCGGCGTCGACGGAGCCGGCTTCCACTCCAGGCTTTGCGGCTGCAAGCGCGGCGCTTTGGGCTCGATGCACAATGTCGAAAACCTGTTTCAGCTTGTCGCTTGCTTTACCGAGCACGAACGTGCGCGTGATATCGGACTGATAACCTTCGACTGAGCAGCCGCCGTCGATCATGACGATGGAGCCTTCCCGGATCTCTTGCGGCTGCACGGAGCCGTGAGGGAAGGAAGAATATTCGCCGACTTGTACGTCGGCTCCGCCTTCGAATCCGAGCTTGCGATGCGTTGTTTCGAGCATCTCCTCAACGTCGTGCTGGGTCATGCCAACTTTCATCGAATGATAGGTAGCCTCATAAGCGGCCAGCGTGACCTTGGCTGCCAGCCGCATCAAGTCGATTTCGTGGCGGCTCTTGCTCATGCGGCATCCGGCGGTCACTGGCGTGGCACTGGTAAATGTGGCGCTGGGTGCGGCTTTCCGGAGGTTATCGCTGAAGAGAAACTTTACGGTTTCCTCGACACCGATGGTGGCGCCGGCCAGTCCGCGGTCGGTGAGTCCTTGCGCTACGCGGGCGTAGGGGCTTTCGTCTTCTTGCCAGACGCGGAGATCGAGGTGGCTGCCACCGGGCGCTAATGTGATCTGTTCGCGAGCGCGGGCTTCCTCGAATGCCGGAGACACGTAGAACGCTTCGCCTTTGGCGGGCAATACCATGGCGAACAGACGCTCTCCACCCTCCCAGCGGATGCCGGTGAAGTAGGCCAGGGACGTGCCGGGCGCGAGCAGGATTGCCGAGAGGTTGTTGTCGCGCATCAGGCGGCGAGCCTTTTCCTGGCGCGCGGTGCGCTCTTCGACGGTGATGGGCTTGGCTTCTCCACGAAGAGTTTGAAGAGCGGCGATGGCTGGCGGGAGAGACTGCTCAAATTCGGCCGCTGAGGCTCGTGTGGGTAGAGCTACGCTGGCTCCGGCAGCAAGGGAGCTGGTTTGCAGGAAATGGCGGCGCGAGAGCATGAGCCTCCGGACAAAAAAAATCATTATATAGAGGGGCCGATGGAAGTCCATCGATTCTGGGATGGCCGGGCGAGGATGCCCGGAGCTCCACTGGCCAGATGGCGATGAAATCTACAGTCTAAAATGACTGCATGGAGAGCGGGTATGTTTGCGCCGGGTGTGGCGAGTGGAACGAGACGAATGTTGATGAGTCGGCTGGCAGGCGTCAGAGCTATGTCGAGGATTGCCAGGTTTGTTGCAAGCCGAATATGCTGCGGGTCAGTTGGAATGCCGCTGCTGACGAATTTGAGATCGACGCTGAATTAGAATGAAGCGTTGTTAGAATGAAGCGGGTTAAAACTACAGTCTTCCGGGAGGAGCGATGGGTAACTATGCCGTAACCGCAGGACATATGGTGGCGCATAACATGGTGACCACGCAATTCGAGCTTGATGGTTTTCGCGTTGTGCGTACATTGGGCGTGGTACGCGGAATCGTCGTGCGTTCGCGATCGATCTTCGGAACCATCGGAGCGGGACTGCAGACGCTGGTGGGCGGCAATATTACTCTGCTGACCAATCTGTGCGAGAAGACGCGCGCCGAAGCCTTCGACCTGATGTTGCAACACGCCGCGCAGCTTGGGGGCAACGCCGTTGTTGGCGCTCGCTATGATGCGACCGAAGTGATGCAGAATGTCACGGAGGTTCTGGCCTATGGGACTGCGGTTTATGTCGAGCCCACGAAGTAGAGAGTTCTCCGTTCTCGGTTCTCCGTCGGAGGGCGGCTGGATTTGTGCCGCCCATCCGGCTGATTTTTTTCGTCCTTCAGCTTCGGCCGCGCTGAGGGTCAGGATGACGGGGTTTCCCTCAGGTACGGTCTTTGTATAGGAAGCCGGCGACCAGTGCGGCCAGCATCGCACCTCCCCAAAGGTCTAGCATCCATCCCAGCGGCAACAGTTGCGGAACTGGAGACCAGGCGGCCTGGGCAAAGTTGTCGGGGACGCCGGCGCAGAATCCTACGATCATCCCGATCTTGAGAGCGGTTTTTGGTCCGGGGCCAGCGGTGGCACGCGACCATGCGTAGAGGTAGGCAATTAGAATCGACATCACGAAGATCAGCAGAATCCAATGGACGGCGAACAGCGGATAGCGCGGTTGCTTGAGAAACAATCCTTGTTTCTGCATGGCCTCGTAAAAAGGCGCCTGGCGCATCCCAATAAAAAGGCCCCAGACGATCCACACTACTCCGCCCGCAATTCCGCCAAGCCATACTCTTGTTGTGTTGAGTTTCATGGTATCCCCTTGTGATTGGCTTAAAGCGGCACAAGTGTACTCCAGCGAGTCAAGCTGGGGGAAGCAGGGCGGTGAGGCCCTTCGCTTCGCTCAGGATGATGACAGGGCGCTTGAATCGTAAGCGCTTGAGCTGTGGGGAGCGTAAGGCCCCTCCCTTTCGCCTCCGCGCAGGGTCAGCAATGACTATGGTTCCTTCGCTCCTGCTGCGTTGCGAGGGGCGGCAAGGAAAAAATTCAAAATTTTGTGTTTAGCGAACCACTTTGTTAAACACTAGCTCTGGTGGTCACCTTTCTGGTTAACCGCAACATGTCGCGCTTCGTGCTGTGAGTCTGGAAGTCCCGTCTCAACCTGAAACTTTGTGATTGACAACAAACGATTTAGGCGTAGGATGTGGACAAAAGTGGTTGAAAGTGGAGCAAATTATAGAGGTCGTGGGTAAGAACGCTAACTTTCGAGGCGCCAGTGGTTTCCGAGACTGACACCGACAAAACCGAGAGCCCCAACGAACCCGAATCCACTGCTTTTGTGACCGCTTCTACCTCCCTCGTGTTTGTGGCTGTGGTAGCAGCCATAAATAAACGGACCCCTCGAACGAGCAGGGCACATGTTTCGCGGAAATCATCCAACGCGCGTCGACGAAAAGGGACGGTTAAAAGTCCCGGCGGAATTCAAGCGCGTGATCGACGAGAAATATGCGCAGAAATTTTACATCACAAGTCTCGACGGGGTTGTTGCTCAAGTGTATCCCTTCGAGGAGTGGGAGCGGATCGAGCAGAAGCTGGCTTCGCTGTCGACGTTCAATCCGACGAAGAAAAAGTTCCTGAATCGCACGAATTATTACGGGCAAGTGGTCGAGATGGACGGGCAGGGGCGCCTGCTGGTTCCGCAGACCCTGCGTGAATCGGCGCAGATACGCGGCGAAGTGGCAGTGCTCGGGATGCTGACCCATCTTGAAGTGCGGAATCTGGAAGCGTTCCGCAAGGAGATCGACGAGCAGGCCTTTACGGATGAAGACACTAAGACCCTCGACGAATTGGGCATCTAGTGGCAGCGGATTCGGATTCAACAAACACCCCCGAGCGGGGTGGGCATGGGGCGGCGAGTGGCCATGTCCCGGTTCTTTTAAAAGAAGCGATCGATTTTCTAACCGTAAGACGTGGCGGAACTTATCTGGATGCCACGGTGGGTCTGGGCGGGCACAGTTACGAAATCGCAAAACGCCTCGGCGCACCGGGACATTTGATTGGCTTCGATAAGGATCCGGCGGCGCTAGAGATGGCGCGAGAAAAGTTGATGGCCATCTCGGAGAGCGAACGGCCGCACGTGACGCTGATGCATGGATCGTTTGCGGAGGTGGGAGAGCGGGTGGCTCCGGCTTCTTTGGACGGTTTGCTGGCGGACCTGGGGGTGAGCAGTTTGCAGCTCTCGGACGCAGCGCGGGGATTTAGTTTTCAGGCGGAAGGACCGCTGGACATGCGGATGAACCCGATGTCCGGTGAGACCGCCGAACAAGTGGTAAACCACGTCGACGAGCGCGAGCTAGCCGATGTGATTTACGAATTCGGTGAGGAAAGGAGGTCGCGGAGAATCGCCAGAGCCATTGTCCGGTCGCGGCCGATACGCACGACGAAGCAACTTGTCGAGGTGGTGTCGGCCGCGGCCCGGTCAATGAATCAGAAACATGAGCGGATTCATCCGGCGACCCGAACCTTTCAGGCTCTCCGAATATTCGTAAACCGTGAACTGGACGATCTGAAAGCACTGCTCGAAGCGTCTCCCGGAGTGCTGAAACCGGGGGGAAGGCTGGTGGTGATCAGCTTTCACTCGCTCGAGGACAGGATCGTGAAAGATGCAATGCGGGAGGGCGCGAAGGACGAGTACTTTCGATTGCTCACCAAGAAGCCGGTAACCGCATCTGAAGACGAGATTGATCGCAATCCGCGGTCGCGCAGCGCGAAGATGCGGGCGGCGGAAAAACTTTAACCGTCGGGAGCGCCGGGAAGAGCAGAGTAAGAAGCGCAGAGGAAGAAGTTTGAGTAGCTCAAGTTTGGAGTTGGAACGAGCTCAGTCAGATCAGTTTGAGTTTACCCTGGAGAAACTGCCGGGCACCCGGTGCGGTGATAGTAGGGCGTGCCGGGATAAGAATTTGGAAAGACGCTGTGGTGGAGTTTTTTCGGAGCGGCCAAGGAAAAAGAACAAACAAGGCCGCGTCCGGGAAAGAACACTGGAATATCGAACATGACATTCACCGGCACCCTTATCGAGAGTTTGATGGCGACCGTGGAGCGCGCAGAACAGAGAGCCTACACGGATGAACCGTTGTTCGCAGAACAGATGGTTGCTGAGCCTTCATACCCTGAAGCTTCATTGGTTCAACCCTGGTTCCTATCCGTGCAGGAAAACCTAGACTACGATTCTAAATTTCTTGGGGTGACATAAATCATGAGCGCCGTGGCAATGCAAACTGCAATTCTTTCTAGTCGGCGCAAGTCCTGCTGGCTGGGGACCCCGGAAATTTATTTCCGCAAGAGCATCGACAACTCACGCCTGGTGAAGGTGGAAGACCCGCGCCGCGAACGCGAGATGAAACAATTTGGGCTGGCGTTGTGCTGCTTGTTCCTGCTGGTGATGGGATATGCCCTGCAGCATTTCCGCGCGATCGAATATGGCTACAAGATCGAGACGCTCCGAGTGCAGCGCGATGGGCTTACGGAGATGAACCGGGCGTTACGTCTGGAAGAGGCGTCGCTGCGCGATCCGGAGCGAATCGATGTGATGGCGCGCAAGTTGGGACTGCAATCGCCGCAGCCGGGGCAAGTGCTTCGCATGGACGCTGTTTCCGATGCCGGTGCGCCGGTGATGGCTAGTATGACTCCGGTCGCGGTGGTGTCGGCGCCATAGTTTGACCAGATCCTAGGCACGCGGGCGATTGCCCGCGCCACATTTTTTCACGGCGGCTCCCTGGACTCGGAGCCGCCGAAAGTTTCTGAGGGCTGGAAGTGGCGGCGAGTACTTCTTCGAACGGCGCAAAATTCAGACTGTACGTCTTGTCTGGATTCCTTTGTCTCTGGCTGCTGGCGATCTGCGTGCGGCTGGTCTACCTCCAAATTTTTTGTTACGGGGACTTCGAGCGGCGCGCGCAGCATCAGCAGCAGCGTAGCTTTGATCTCTCGGCCAAGCGCGGAGTTATCTATGATCGCGCTGGACGCGAGCTGGCGATGTCGATCCAGGTGGACTCGGCCTTTGTGGTGCCATCGGAGGCTCCGGATCTCGCCAATACCATCAGCCTGATTTCGCGCATTACTAAGGATGATCCTAGGGTAGCGCTTGCGGATTGCCGTGCTCACAAATTCTGCTGGGTGGCACGCAAGGCGGATGCCGAGGTGATTGACCGCATCCGCGCCCTGAACCTGCAGGGCGTCCACTTTCAGAAAGAACCGAAGCGTTTTTACCCCAAGCGTGAATTGGCGGCGCAGGTGCTGGGGTACGTGGGCACGGACGATCAGGGATTAAGCGGGCTGGAGCGGGAGTTCAATCAGCAGTTGCAAGGCAAGCCTGGGAAGCTGATGATCTCGGTCGATGCGCGCAAGCATTGGTTTTCGAGCGTGGAGAAAGAGCCAGAGGCCGGCAACAGCCTGGTCCTCACCATTGATCAGAACATTCAGTACATCGCGGAGCGCGAACTTGCGCGCGGCATGGAAGAGACGCACGCGATTGCGGGGACGGTGATTGTAGAGAATCCTCATACCGGCGAAGTTCTGGCGCTCACGAATCGGCCGACATTCAATCCGAATATTCGGAAGGAGATCAACAACGAGGCGCTGAAAGACCGCGCCGTGAGCGACATTTACGAGCCGGGATCGACTTTTAAGATGGTGACCATCTCCGCCGGTCTGGAAGAAAAGATCACTCGCCCGGACGAAGTGTTTGACTGCCAGATGGGATCGATCGTCATTAACGGGATGCGAATCCGCGACAGCCACAAGAACGGATTGCTGACGGTTGCGGGAATTCTGGCCGAGTCTAGCGACGTGGGTGCGATTAAAGTTGCAATGCGTCTGGGGAACGATCGCTTTTACAAATACATTCGCGCTTTCGGATTTGGGCAGCGGACGGGAATTGAACTTCCTGGCGAAACGGCGGGCATGACAAAGCCGGTCGATCGCTGGTCCAAGGTGTCGTTCGCCGCGATTTCGATGGGGCAGGAGATTGGCATTTCTGCGTTGCAACTGGGTTCGCTGATTTCGACGATTGCCAACGATGGAGTGCATGTTCCGCCGCGTATTGTAGCGGGGACGATTGAGCCGCAGAACGCTCCGCAAACCATCGCGTTTCAGCCGGTGGAGGGGACGCGGGTGATTTCGTCGCTGACCGCGGCGCAGATGCGGGAGATGTTGCAGGGAGTGGTGCTCCACGGGACGGGACGGAAGGCGATTCTCGAAGGCTATAGTGCGGCGGGCAAGACGGGAACGGCGCAGAAGGTGGACCCGGCCACGGGCGCTTATTCGAAGACGAAATATGTGGCGTCGTTTGCGGGATTTGCTCCCATTAATGATCCGCAGATTGCGGTGGTGGTGATTCTTGATTCCGCGGTTGGCCTGCATCAGGGAGGCCAGATTTCGGCTCCAGTGTTTCAACGCGTGATGCAGCAGACGCTGGAGTATCTGCATGTGCCGCATGATGTTCAGCTTCCGCCTAACCGGCAGGTGTTGCTGGCGCGCCGCGACGTGCCGGACGCGAGTTTGGACGAAAGCTCGCCCGATCACCTGGGCGCCAGCCTGGACTTGGCGGAGGCCGGCGAAGAGCCCGTGGCTCCGGCTCCGGTCAAGCCGGGCGAGGTTCGTGGTGAGGTGGTGCAGGCGGCACAGGTTGAAAGAGAATCCGGTCGTCCAAGTTCGAGTATGGCTTCGAGCGCAACCTCGATCGCACCCTCGAGCGCAACCGCGATGGTGGCGGGGAAGTCACCGGGTGCAGGCGCGCCCGACGTCCAATCTCCTTCACAATCCGAGGATTCACCTCCGCCGAAATTGCCGAGTAGTGGTACGGTGGTTCTTGACGTGGAAGAGGGAGGGATCGAGGTTCCGTCGTTCATTGGCAAGAATCTGCGAGTGGCCATTGAAGCCGCGCAAGATGCAGGACTTGATCTCGACGCGGTCGGCAGTGGCGTGGCGCGGGAGCAGTCCCCTCTGCCAGGTGCGCATGTTCCGGCGGGATCGCACATTACTGTGCATTTTGGTCGATAGGTTTGCGAGTCCTTGTGTTCCCCTTTGGTTGCTGACAAGAGCTGAACCACAGCGGGACACAGGGGTACCACACAGGCGAAAATCTCCACTATTTATAATCACAGCAATGACATTCCAACAACTTCTCGACGGCGTCGAGGTGCTCTCGCAAAGCGGGAACCCGGCTGTGAGCGGGGTGGAATACGACTCGCGGCGGGTGCGTCCGGGAACAGTCTTTGTCGCGATGAAGGGCGAGAGCAGTGACGGCAATCGGTTTATTGATCAGGCGATTGCTGCAGGCGCGGTTGCGATTGTCACTGATTCGGCGGCCGAAACGCCGCGTCCCGCGATGGCTTGGGCGCAGGTTGTGCATGGACGACGCGCACTGGCGCGGCTGAGCGCAAATTTCTACAAGCGCCCCGCGGAACGAATTGCCAACACTGGAATTACCGGGACCAATGGAAAAAGCACGACTGCGTTTCTCATCGAATCTATATTGCAGGCCGCTGGACGCAAGACTGCGTTGGTTGGAACGATTGAATATCATGTGGCCGGGAAAATTTTTCCAGCTCCGCATACCACGCCCGAAGCGCTCGAGTTGAACCGGCTTTTGTCCGAAGGTTTGGGCTTCGGAGTCACCGAAGCGGTGATGGAAGTCTCGTCGCACGCGCTCGAACAACAGCGCGTTTTCGGGATTCCGTTTGATGTGGCCGTGTTTACGAATCTTACTCGCGACCATCTCGATTACCATGGCACGATGGAACATTACTTCCGCGCCAAGCAGGTGCTGTTCGAGGGCTGCGGGACGGAGCCGCCGCGCGCGGCAGTTCTGAACATCGACGATGAATATGGCCGCCAATTATTGAAGCTGTGCAAGAAAAAGAGTGCGGTGACGCTCTCTTACGGTTTGACGGCCGGCGACTTTCACGCGGAGTCGGTTGAAATTACTCCGAACGGAACACGCTTTCGAATGGTGACGCCCGCGGAGACGATTGCGATGTGGTCGCCGCTGATCGGGAATGTGAATGTTTATAACGTGCTGGCAGCGGCAGCGGCTGGATATGCTCGCGATTGTTCGGCGGAGGCGATTGCCAAGGGAGTTTTCAATCTGACTCGCGTTCCGGGGCGCTTTGAGCGCGTGGACTGCGGACAGCCTTTCACGGTAGCGGTGGATTATGCGCACACCGATGACGCGCTGCGGAACCTGACGGCGCTGGCTCGCGATTTCGTGGCTCGCGCGGGCGTCGTCGATAAGCTTAAGGGCAGGGTCATTACTCTCTTTGGTTGTGGCGGCGATCGCGATCGCGCGAAGCGTCCGCTAATGGGCGAGGCTGCGGGCAAGGGGAGTGACTTTGTCGTGCTTACTTCCGACAATCCGCGCTCGGAACATCCGCTGGCGATCATGAACGATGCGGTGGTCGGACTGCAGAGATCCGGCGCAAAATATTCCATGGAACCTGACCGGGGCAAGGCGATTGCGTTTGCTTTGCAACAGGCTGCGCCGGGCGACATCGTGCTGCTTGCGGGCAAGGGGCATGAAAAGGTGCAGGTCACGCGGGAGGGGACGATTCCGTTCGACGATGTGGAGGTTGCGCGCGAGAGCCTGAAGGCGCTGGGCTATGAGTGCAAGAGTGTCGCGAAGGCGAGCATCGCGGGGAAGATGCTATGAAACTTCTTCTCTCGCGCATTGCCGAATTTATTGCTCCGGCAGGCGGGGCCGCGACTGGCCAATCTGATGGCCAGGCTATGGCACAGGGATATTCCATCGACTCGCGTACGGTACAACCGGACGAACTTTTTTTTGCGGTCCGGGGTGAACGCCTCGACGGTCACGACTTTGTCGAGCAGGCGTTGCGCCGAGGCGCGATTGCAGCGGTGGTCCGGAAGGATCAGGTGGCGCGCTATACGAACCTGGCACCTGGCCCGGCGGGGCTGCTGGCCGTAGGCGACACTCTGGTTGCGTTACAGACGCTGGCTACCGCGGTGCGAAAAATCTGGGGCAAGACGGCGATCGGAGTTACCGGGTCGATGGGCAAGACGACGACCAAGGAAGCGATGGCTCACTTGTTGGCGATCAAATATCGGGTGCATCGCACCAAGGGAAATTTCAATAATCATTTCGGATTGCCGTTAGGGTTGCTGACGCTCGAACCGGAGTATGACATCGCGGTGGTTGAAATGGGGATGTCGCACAGCGGTGAAATTGCTGCGCTGGCTCGGATCGCTCTGCCGAACGAGGGAGTTGTTACCAATGTTGCGTCGGTGCATCTGGAGAGTTTCGATTCCATCGCGGGAATTGCGCGCGCGAAATATGAGCTGATCGAAGCACTTCCGCACGGGGCCACCGCGGTGCTGAATGCTGATGACGAGTATGTCTGCCAATTTGGCCGCGATTTCAAGGGCAAGGTGGTCCTGTTCGGCTTCAAGACAACCGCCGATGTGCGGGCGGAAAATATCGAAGTGCTTGGACCGGAAGGCACGCGCTTCGATCTCGTGAGCCACGAAGAGCGGCAAACGGTGCAGAGTCCGTTGCTCGGAAAGCACAATATTTATAACGTGCTTGCGGCGGCGGCGATTGCGCTTGAGCATGGCATCACTCCGTCGGAGATTGCGGCGGCGCTGCCGTCGCTGCAACCCGCCGACAAGCGCGGACAGGTCGTCCAACTGGGTAACATCATGGTGCTCTACGATTGTTACAATTCAAGTCCGAAGGCGCTTATGGCTGCGGTGGATACGCTGGCTGCGATGCCGGGCGGTCGCCGGATTGTGGTTGCCGGGGAGATGCTGGAGCTTGGTCTGAGCGCCGAGCGACTGCATCGCGAGTGCGGGCTCTATATGGCGCAGACTCAGGCGGGAAATCAGGTCGGAAGTAAACTAGACTTCCTGCTGGGCGTGCGCGGGCTGGCGAAGCCTATGGTGGAAGCGGCTCGGGAAGCGGGTTTGCAAGCGGAGTTTGTCGAGACTCCGGAGGAAGCTGGCGATTGGCTGGCGCGTGAAACGCGCGAAGGCGATGTGGTATTGCTGAAAGCTTCGCGCGGCGTGAAGCTCGAAAAAGCGCTGGAGACGTGGCAACAGAAACGCGATGTTCCTAGCGCTGTTCGCAATCCTTAGGCGCAGGGAATTCATCACTGAGAGCTGACGGCGGAGAGCTGACAGCTGGTTCTGGAGGCGGATTGCTCTACTGGCTGCTCTATCTGAAGCTCTTCCATTATTTTCCGCCCTTCCGCATTTTTCGTTATCTGACTTTTCGCACGGCGTTTGCCAGCCTCACGGCGCTTTTCACTGGGCTGATTGTTGGGCCCATCGTGATCCGGCGGCTGCGCGATTTCCAGATTGGGCAATATATCCGCGAGGAGGGACCGCAGGCTCACCAGAAAAAAGCGGGCACTCCTACGATGGGCGGCCTACTGATCGCGATTGCCATTCTGGTGCCCACGCTGCTTTGGGCGGACTTAAGTAATCCGTTTGTCTGGATTGCGGTTTTTTCGACGCTGGCGTTTGGCGCGATCGGTTTTGCGGACGACTATCTCAAAGTCGTCCACCGGCGAAATCTTGGCCTTACGGCGCGCGCCAAGATCGGCTATCAGATTTTGGCCAGCGTGGCGATCGCGGTGGCGCTGATTGTTTTGCAACACCGCGGAGAATATTCCACCAAGCTGTTTGTTCCCTTCTTCAAACAGCTTCATCCGGACCTGGTGATCGAACGATGGGCGGCTCATCCGCAGTTGTGGCCGCTGGCATTCCTGCCATTCATAGGATTTGTCGCGCTGGTGATTGTGGGATCGAGCAACGCGGTGAATCTTACCGACGGCCTGGATGGCCTGGCGATTGGCTGTACGGTGATTGCGGCAGGAGCGCTTGCGGTCCTGACTTATCTGAGCGGGCACGCTACTTTTGCGACTTATCTTGAGTTGCAGCGCATGCCGCAGATCGGCGAGCTCACTATTTTTTGCGGAGCTATGGTCGGATCGGCGATCGGATTTCTATGGTACAACGCACACCCGGCGGAAGTTTTTATGGGCGATGTCGGCTCGCTGGCCCTGGGCGGCGCGATTGGCACGGTGGCGGTCATGATCAAGCAAGAGCTTTTGCTGCCGTTCATCGGAGGAATTTTTGTGATCGAGGCGCTGTCGGTGATCCTGCAGGTCGGTTCCTACAAGTTGCGGAAGAAACGCATCTTTAAGATGGCGCCGATTCACCACCACTTTGAACTGCTGGGATGGTCGGAGTCGAAGGTGATTGTGCGGTTCTGGATTGCATCGCTGGTGTTTGCGCTGTTTGCGCTGACGACGTTGAAATTGCGATAACGGAATGGATCTGCGAAACAAGCGCGTGCTGGTGGTCGGACTTGGCAAGTCTGGCGTAGGTTCGGCGCTTTTTCTTAGGTCGCGCGGCGCGCGGGTCACGGTTTCGGATGCGAAGCCGGAGGCCGAGCTCCGCGATGAAATTCTGCTCCTGCTGGAGCATGGAATCACGGTCGAAACCGGTGGACACGGCGACCGCACCTTTCGTGGTCAAGACTTGATCGTGGTGAGTCCGGGGGTTCCGGTCGATGCTCCGCAACTGGTGCAGGCGCGCAGCCTGGGCGAGCCGGTGATCGGGGAGATCGAACTCGCCGCGCATTTTCTCTCTGGCCAGATCGTCGCGATTACGGGGGCGAATGGCAAAACTACGACCACCTCGCTGGCGGGCGAAATTATTGCCGCGGGAAAGTTCTCTACGCTGGTGGGCGGAAATATTGGGACTCCTGCGATCAGTTTTGCAGATGAGGCCGGCCCCACGACCTGGATAGTGCTGGAAGTATCGAGCTTTCAACTGGAAACCATTGTTGAATTTCGTCCCCGGATTGCGGTGATTCTGAATATCACGCCTGACCATCTCGATCGTCACAAGACTTTTGACAATTACGCAAATACCAAAGCGCGCATTTTTGAGAATCAGCAGGCGGACGATTTCACGGTTCTGAATGCTGACGATGCGACTACTGCTGGATTGTCGGAGCGCACGCGGGCGCAGGTGTTCTGGTTTAGCCGTAAGAAGGAAATTGAAAAGGGAGCGTTCGTTCGCGGAGCGCAGATTTATTTTCGGGATGGGCGGCATGAACGCCAGATCCTGCCGCTGGCTGAAGTCTCCTTGAAAGGCGGGCACAATCTGGAAAATGTTCTGGCGGGGGTGTCGATTGGAATGGTGGTCGGATGCCAGCCGGAACAGATCCGGGATGCGGTTCGAAATTTCAAAGCGGTCGAGCACCGGCTGGAATTTGTCGCTCGAGTTGCGAGCGTCGATTACTACAATGATTCGAAGGCCACGAACGTGGACGCAACCATTAAAGCGCTGGAATCGTTTCCGGCTAATGTTCACCTGATTCTTGGAGGCAAGGATAAGGGCAGCGACTATTCCGTGTTGCAGGAGTTGTTGCGAGAGCGCGTGAAGCGCGTTTATACCATTGGGGCTGCGGCCGCGAAGATTGAATCGCAGATTCAGGGGGCGGCAGAAATCGAACATGCGGAGACCCTCGAAAACGCGGTGCGGCGGGCCAGTGAAATTGCTTTGGAGGGCGATGTGATTCTTCTGGCTCCGGCCTGCGCCAGTTTTGATCAGTTTCAGAGTTATGAACATCGGGGACGGGTGTTTAAGGAGACGGTGCATTCTCTCGCTATGTCTCGAGCGACATAGTACGAGATTTGTATGGGGTGAGCCGAACCCAGTCCCGAGTGGCTTGCGAAAGCGGTGAAACAGCATTACGGGTGGTTGTGTCTTGCCCGCAAGAATCGCCAAACAGAGGAGCTGACCCCAATTCCCTTCCCTCGACCGACCGTGAGGTGCGACCTGAGTAGCCGACAGATTCATCGAATGCTGCATGTTCAATAACGCGGGCACAATCGAGAACTGGTGGCGGCGGGTAGCGATGGTTTTGGTGTCATCTTCGTTGTTCACGAGTTCCTCGCTGCCGGTATCGATAAGCGATTGTGGCCAAGGAACCAAGTCAGTTATCTTTCCTGGAATTTCTCTCGAGGAAACTTCTCTTCGCGACAGGACTCCGTGGTGAAATGGATTCTCTATGGCTAAGCGGGTGAGTGTCGATCGCTGGATGTTTACGGTGACCACGATCCTGGTTTTTATTGGGCTGGTCATGATTTTCAGCGCATCCGCGGTGATGGCCAAGGAACGGTTCGGGTCGGCTTATGAATTTCTGTTGAAGCAACTGGTATGGGCGGTTGCGGGACTGGTCGCGATGGTTGTGGCCATGAAGGTGGACTACAAGCGGCTACAACATCCAGCGCTGGTTTTTTTGCTATTGGGCTTTACCACGCTGCTGCTCATCTCCGTGTTTTTTCTGGACCGCGCGCACGGCACCCACCGCTGGTTTCACGTCGGTCCCATTTCGTTGCAGCCTTCGGAGCTGGCCAAGCCTGCGTTGATCCTATTTTTGGCATGGTTTCTGCAAAACAAAACCAAGGCCATAGACGACTGGCGGGAGACACTGATTCCGGCGATCGTGCCGACGGTGGTTTTTATTGCGCTGATTGTGTTTCAGCCTGATCTCGGGACGGCCATAGCCTGCGCGGGGATTACAGCTTGCGTACTGTTTGTTGCCGGTATTCGTTTGCGATACTTCGGATATGCTTTTGTGGGCGCGTTGCTGCCACTTTATTTTTTGATCTTTCACGTGTCGTATAGAAGAGATCGCATTCTGGCCTTCCTGAATCCTTACGCTGATCCGAAGGGATTTGGCTTCCACATTATCCAATCGCTGATTGCGGTCTCTACTGGCGGTGTGACCGGGCTTGGGTTGATGGAGGGAAAGCAGAAACTGTTCTATCTTCCCGAACCGCACACAGATTTTATTTTCGCCGTCACGGCAGAAGAGTTGGGACTGGTCGGAGCGCTCGCCGTCATTATTCTTTTCGCGATTTTTCTTTGGCGGGGCACCCGAGCAGCGCTGCGCACGCAGGATGATTTTGGGCGCTTTTTGGCGGTCGGGATTACGAGCATGATCGTGCTCCAGGCTTTCATCAATATTAGTGTGGTACTTGGGCTGATGCCGACGAAGGGAATTCCGCTGCCGTTCGTTTCCTATGGGGGATCGTCGCTGTTTGTGACTTTAATGTGCGTCGGGGTGCTGCTGAATATCACGAAGCAGGCGGAGTAGAGCTCGAGCGTCGGATTTGTACCCTTGCGAAAGAAGAGGGGCAGTGTCCACAACCCTCCTAACGCGTCAACGCACCGGCTTAGTTGGCCTTCGGCGCATCGTCAATTAGGGTACGCGGATGGCGGATGGATGAGAGAAAAGGGTCGCGAAAGCTGAGGCACGACAACCCCATCGCTACTTGAATGTCGTTATACCCTCCAAAAAAATGGCGCAGGTTCCCTCTTTTGACTGCGCCACGCAGAGCAATCACACCGAGACGAAAACTGGGGTGCCTGGCTTCATCGGCTCCCTCGTCTCCGCTCCGTTATTCCGTTATTGGTTAGGGCCACATTACAACGGTGTCTCATTTGTGTCTGTTCACAATTGCTCAGTTGTGACAACCATTGGCTACCTCGCCGAGAATCGCGCCCACGACAGATCCACGTGTCGAGTTAATCGCCCTGCACCAGAAAAGTCTTTTTTTGGCGTCCTGGCTCTAGCCAGAGGTAAGTTCCTTGCACTGCCCGGTTTTCGGGGCAATCTGTTCTATGTTGTTCAGCAGAACGGAACAACTGCGATCCCAGTTGGAGATTGTCACAATGATTTGCACCGTTCTGTGCAAAAAGCCCGATAGCTTCAAAAAGGAAAGTAATTCTGCATCGTCCTACTCTGTCTTTTCGAAGCCGTGATGTATTTTCCGCATGTGTCCTAAATTGAACAGACGCTGACGTGACATCGGCGTAGTCTGGTCCCAATTCTCATCCACCGACAGTGATATCGCGAATCAGGGGTGAGCCCCGCCCTGTTCAACCTTGTGCTTCCGACGCTTCAACTCGACGGAGGTCGCGAAATGGATCACTAATCTTATTTTCGAAGAAGGCAAAAGCACGGAGAGCCCCAAGTTCGCAATTGCTTGAGAAACAACCTGAGTTCACCAAAGCCCGCAAAGACGAAATTGCAGACATAGTGTTCGGCTCGAGATAGGCTTAAATCCGGGCCAATGATCAAGTTCGGACGGCCTGGAAGTGTAGATATCCGGGCGCGACAATTAAGAGCAGGTTAACGTTGGATAGCTAAGGGGTGACATCATGAGTATCGTGGGGCGCATCGCGGTTTATGAAGACTGCTGCCTGCGATGGGAGGTGACAAATGTCCACATCGGGTCACACTCCCGACTTTCATGGGCCCGTCGCTTTATCTACATCTAAGCGATTTGCGTACGTTCCAATCGCGGTGTTGACAGCCACAGTGTTGCTGTTCGTCGCTTGGCCTAAGTTGTTGCATAGCGTACTGTCATCCGCATACATGCCCCACCTCTACTGCTATCTTGGCAGCAGGCCATTGGCTTGGACTCATGCGATTGCGGATAGCGTGATCGGGTTTGCGTATTTGGTGATTTCTGGAACTCTCGCTTACCTCATCTATCGGGGACAGCGCGATCTGCCTTTTCATGGGCTTTTCCTCGCTTTTGCTCTGTTCATAATTGCGTGCGGTAGCTCGCATGTCATAGAGGCTGTAACCATTTGGATTCCAGTTTATGTGTTGTCGGCCGCTATTAAAGTTCTAACTGCAATCGCCTCGATTGCGACCGCATTGATGCTTCCGTTCGTTGTTCCTGACATTTTGTTATTGCTTCAAACAGCAAGAGGCTCCGAAGCACGTCGGGTACTTTTGGAAGCAGTACTCGTGGAACGAGATGTAGCACAGGAAGAACTGAAACAATCCAATTCCGCATTGGAGCAAAGGGTACTAGACCGCACCATCCAAATCACTGGTGCAAAAGAGATACTGGAGACAGAAGTGATTGAGAGGCGCAGAAATGAGGAAATGCTTCGGCAGTCGGAAGAAAGATTCAGTAAGGCGTTTTGCTCCAACCCTTTGCCTATGACCATTTCTACGGAGACTGAGGGCCGTTATTTGGACGTGAATGACTCGTTTCTAACCATGGTCGGATGCGAACGTAGTTCGGTTATAGGGCGCACGATGGATGAACTCGGGATTTGGGTTGACCCCGAAGATCGCATCACAATGATGAAGAGGTTGAGTAACCAAGGCAGAGTCATCGGATTGCCTGCACAAATTCGGGCTAGCGGGGGCGTAGTGCGAGAAGCAACCGTATCGGCCGAGCAGATTGAGCTTCTCGGACAACTCTGTGTGCTCGCGGTCACGGAAGACACGACTGAAATGAAATGCCTGCAAGCGCAGTCTGAGCAGGCACAGAAGATGGAGGCCATAGGGCGTCTGGCAGGAGGGGTTGCGCATGACTTCAACAATCTTCTCGGTGTGATCATCGGCTACAGCGACCTGTCGATCGGCCAGCTCACGCCGGAGCTTTTAGTTGCCAATCTGGTCCAGATAAAAAAGGCAGCCGAACGTGGCGCTCATCTCACTCGCCAGCTTCTAGCCTTCAGCCGTCAGCAGATTGTATCGCTCAAGATTTTGGACCTCAATGTGGTCATTAACACCGCAAGCCAGATGCTGAGCCGAGTAGTTAGAGAAGATATTATCTTGGCGTACCAGACTGCGATTCCTCTCGGTTCAATAAAGGCAGATTCCGGGCAAATCGAACAGGTCTTGCTAAACCTCGTGGTCAATGCACGAGACGCGATGCCGGATGGTGGCAAAATAACCATCGAAACGGCCAGCGTCGAACTCGACGACAAGTATCGTCTGGGGCGTGAGCCCGTGATAGCAGGACAATACGTGATGTTATCGGTGCGGGACAACGGCTGCGGTATGGACGAAGCAACCAAGGCGCGTATTTTTGAACCATTCTTCACAACCAAGCAACCGGGTCAAGGAACTGGATTGGGCCTAGCTAGCGTGTACGGGATAGTCAAGCAGAGCTGCGGGTACGTCTGGGTCTACAGTGAAGTAGGTCGAGGCACCACATTCAAGCTCTATTTTCCTCGAGTGCAGCCAGACGTAGAAGCCCCTCGAATGCCGCATATCTACACAGAGTCAATCGGGGGAGATGAAACCATCTTACTTGTGGAAGATGAAATTGCACTCCGAGAGGTTACGGCGTTTACTCTCCGGTCAGTTGGCTACACAGTGGTTGAGGTAGACAGCCCGGCGAAAGCTATTTGGTTTGTAGAAACCCACCGAGAGCCTATTCATCTTCTTCTGACAGATGTCATTATGCCGCATATGAATGGAGTGGAGTTATCAAAATGCCTGAAGGCGACCAGACCGCACTTAAAAGTCATATTTGCCTCGGGATATGGTGGCGAAGAGCTTGCTAGGCAGCTTTCCATAGCGCCCAATGCGGTTTTGCTTGAAAAGCCGTTTTCCAAGGATACTTTGCTAACGAAGATTCGTGCGGTTTTGCGCGAGTCATGTGATGTAGTGCAGGATGAAAGATGAATGGAGCGAATTGTTGTACGAAGAGTTGCCTGTCCGACGCCGCTCACTTCTTTTTCCGAGCGGCCGTCTGTGTCCGAAACAAACGAAAGCCCGCGTTTCAATCCGGAAGTAAGATCGGCGGATTCGGTCGCGACCTGAACTGGCTCTCCCGCGGATTCGCGTCCGAGCCATCGATTTGGGTCTTCCGCAGAAAGCTTGTACGCGCCCTCCTTCGCGGGTGACGGGCATCCCGGATTTTGCCCAGCGTTCGGCCACTGATATTGGGCGATCTGTTGCCAAGCGCTTCCGCATCGTTGCCTCGAAACCAGTTAGCCACCCGCTGACCAAATAACCAAGCCGACAAGCACGTCAAAAAAACTCGCGTTGGGGCGGCGCGTGCCGTCCGTATTTGCCATACCACTCGCAAACTCCGGACAGATTCCCCAAGCTTGTCGGTCTGGAGTTATTTGACTAAGGCTCGCCGATTCAGTCCTTCACCAGCCATGCCAGAGCCTCGTCGTGGGTCTTAAA
>Ga0209530_1000721_pt1 | contig 19827 bp, 14 predicted proteins | sample BlaSpr_A8_Ref_O1_FD_187987 | JGI IMG/M metagenome (GOLD analysis project Ga0209530, IMG submission 187987) | Forest soil microbial communities from Thunder Bay, Ontario, Canada - Black Spruce, Ontario site 2_A8_Ref_O1 (SPAdes) (version 2) | ecosystem: Environmental > Terrestrial > Soil > Boreal...
ACCGCTCTCTTGAAGATTGCGCTTAGAAGTCCATCCCGTAAGCTGATCTTTTTAGGCGCGTGTCTGGCGCTCACGGTGATTTACATCGGATTGATAGCCAACCAATTCCTGGCCGATTACTTTTCCACGAAGCTTGATCTCGCAAGCTTGCAATTGGCCGCCCGACTCGAACCGGGCAACTCGGATTATCAATACCGGCTCGGGCATTTTTTTTTGCAGACTCAGAATGAACCGCAGATGGCGACACAATTCCTTAAATCAGCGACTGCGCTGGACCCGCACCGTGCCGGCTACTGGCTCGAACTTTCCAGAACTTATCGCCGGCTCGCCGATAGTGATGGACAGAAGGATGCTTTGCAACGTGCCATCGCCGCCGATCCATCGACTCCCGAAGTTGCTTGGGAGGCAGCCAATTTCTACTGGGCTCTAGGCGAAACGAATAAGGCGTTGCAGGAATTCCGCGTGGTTCTGGCGAATGATCCTTATTTGCCGCCTGCAGCCCTGGATCGCTGCTGGCGGATAAAACCGAATATCGACGCTCTTCTGCGCGACATAGTTCCGTCCAATGCCGAAGTTTACTCGGCGTTCCTGGATTTCTTCGTCTCCAAGAATGAATCGGCCGCGGCAGCAAAAGTCTGGACGCAGATTGTGCAACTCCAGCACCCGGTGGAAACGCATCACGTTTTCGATTATGTCCGCTATCTTATCGATCGGCGCGATGTCGCACTGGCCGACCAAGCATGGCGGCAAGCTGCAAATCTCTCCGATCTTTCTTCATACCAATCTTCGCCCGAGAATTTGGTGGTTAACGGCGATTTCGGTTTGCCGGTACTGAATGGCGGCTTCGATTGGCTTTACGAAAAATCATCCGATGTCTCGCTCGCCCTCGATCCAACCGAATCTCATTCCGGCCACCGTTCTCTTTCCATCGTCTTCGACAGTCGGGGTATTGAAGATGCTGGGATCCGGCAACTCATTCCAGTCGAACCCAATACAAAGTACGAGTTCTCCGCCTATTTCAAATCGCAAGGCCTGGAGGGCGCGGGTGGGCCACGCTTTCTGCTGGAGGATCGATTTAGCAGAGCAAGTTACTTCACAAGCGAAGAACTTAAAGACGCAGATTTCTGGAAGCAGGCAGGAGGGACATTCACCACTGGGCCAGATACTCGGCTGCTCGTCTTACGGATACAGCGTGTGCCCCCCGGAAATGCGATTCGTGGCAAATTGTGGATTGGCGACGTCCGACTAACCGAGAGCCACTCGACGGAACAAATCCTGGCAGGTGCCCAGTGACTTCCCCACTCCCGATTACTCTGACCGTTGAGTCGAGTTCGCATCCATCTGTCCTCTCGAAGCTGGATCACGCGCTGTTGTACGGAGTCGTTGGGCTCCTCCTGTTTGGACCGCTCGCATTTGGTGCGGTGGAATCATGGTCGATGTCGATCTTGCAGATCGGCTCCGGTTTGCTTTTCGTGCTTTGGGCTGCACGACAGTTCGCGGCTGGCGAATTGGAAATCATGGGCAACCCGTTGTCCTTCCCGATGATGTTTTTCGCGGGTCTCGTTCTCTGGCAGCTCGCCACCGGACGCACCGCCTATCGTTTCAATACGTCCTCCGCCGCCCTGCTCTACTGCGGCTATGGCTTGCTGTGTTTCCTGACAGTTCAGTGTCTGCGCAGAACATCGCAGGTGAAGGCTCTGGCGTGGGTATTCTCAGGATACGGTTTTGCCGTCGCTCTGTTCGCGTTGGTGCAGGGCGTTGCCTCTAATGGCAAGTTGTATTGGCTTCGGACCCCGTCATCTGGCGGTTGGATATACGGCCCGTATGTAAACCACAACCACTATGCGGGCCTTATGGAGATGCTGGCTCCCATCCCGCTCGTCATTTCTTTTTCCGACGGCGTTCGAGACTCCCGAAGGGCGCTCGCAGCTTTTGCCGCAGCCGTAATGGCGAGCACAATTTTTCTTTCTGGATCACGGGGTGGCATGGCTGCCTTCGGCGTGCAAATAGCTTTGCTCGCTGCCATTTTGTTTGCGCGGCAAAAAAACCGACGGGCAGCTTTTGCCTTGACTGCTTTCTTGGTTATTGCGCTGGCATTACTGGCTTGGCTCGGTGGCGTTGAATTATTGGACCGTCTGGCAAGCGTACACGGTGTTGCCCGAACCGAGTTGTCCGGCGGAACGCGACTTACGATTGATCGTGACGCAATCAAAATATTCGCTCTCAAACCAGTCTGGGGATGGGGTTTGGGAACATTCCCCGACATCTACCCACAGTTCAGCAGCCTGTTTACTAATCTCCAGGTGGGTGCCGCTCACAACGATTATTTGGAATTGCTGGTTGAAATGGGCGCGCTCGGCTTCGCTACGATGTTGTGGTTCCTGCTGACCTTATTCCGTTCCGCTTTTAAGAAGTTGAAACATTTTCCATACGACACGAACGCCGTTGTCTCTTTAGCCGCCGTGCTTGGGGTGACGGGCATACTGGTTCATAGTTCAGTAGATTTCAACTTGGAGATCCCGGCGAACGCCGCTCTCTTCTATGTGCTTTGCACAGTGGCCGCACTGGAGCCACGTTTCGGCCGGTATCACCATAGACGGCGAGCCCGCAGGTCGCCAGAAGCTGTGGTCCTGCCACTGGCGTATGATCCTCGCCTCGAGTCAGTTGCAAAAGAACGCTAACTCGATGGAATATTTTCTACGGCTTGTATTGGCTGATAAATTGTTGAGAAGAATTGCACAGAAGCAGGCAAAGGATCACGCCCGTGCCAACCGCGGTTCCGCCTAACACATACGGATTCGTCAAGAACGTGCCGCTTTGCGGAAAAAGCGCTCCGCCGCCCTTCCGCTTTTTCTTGTTGCAGTTCCCAGAGTCGTCGGGACTCGCCCGTTCGCCCTCGGTGAGATTGGCAGTGCCCTTCCCACAATTGACGTTGATACTGCCCTTACTCGCGAAGACCTGAACCGTTCCGTCTGCATCCCCGATTTCAAATTCTGTCCAAGTGTTCGAAGCCGGTGTCACCGTAACCGTTCCAGCAATCGCAACCATACCTGCAGACGTAGCTACATTAATGCTCCCATGCTCGAGAGTCACGCCCTTCCCGTCAAACTTTACCAGCGAGTCCGGCAAGACGGTAACGCCCGAGCCTGATGCGTCGAGTGTAGCAATCGACTCTGGCTGGGTCTTTATTAGATCGCCCGGGAAAACAGCGGAGGAATTGGGCAAGGGGACACCGTTGAGCCAGACCGGTCCTCTGCCATAGAGCATGGCTCCGCCAGAATCGGCCGCGAGCAAAGACGCGGGAACTAAGGCGATCAGCATCCAGCAGATTACATTTCGGAGTCTACGCACACTCATAACACAAACTCTTCGTGTTGATGCTAGCCCGCGAACCATCGACCGTCAATTGCCTACCGTGGTCACCCCGCACCATCGGGGCGAGCCGAACTTTAGCGCCACCGGTCGATGAGTTCCCACCATATCAGCTTCGACCACTCTTCGAAATTCACCTTAGCCCACTCTCGATGCCGCCACCACTCCACGCCAAACTCCCTGCCATCGAAGGCAGCAGCGACGCTGTAGTCCGCCGGCAAAGCCCGCTCGAAAATACTGAGCGCGCGCCGGGTGTGGTAATCGGAAGTGACCAGCAGGACGCTGCGGACGTTGACCCCTTCAAGGCAACGGGCTACGTCTTGAGCCTCGTCCCTGGTGGAGCGTCCGTAGATAGGACAGATGGCAATCGCGGCGGCTTGCGGCAGCCCCTCCACATATTTTCGTGCAATCTCCGTCTGGCTCCACTGGTAAATCTTGGCCTCGGCGGGAACATCGAGGATCAACCGCGGCGCGTAACCTTGTTCGAGCAGTTCCAACCCTCGTGCCGGACGCCGGTCGGTTTCTCCGGCCAGAACAACGATTACGTCCGACTTGCGGAATTGATTCACCACCAGAAATCGTCCGGACGCAACCAAGGCTAGTACAAATAATGCCGCGACGATGGCGACGAGTCGGAGTTTTCCCATGAATTCGCTTTTGTGCGGCTTGAAAATTAGTCTCTTGAACGCTTCAGACTACGCGAAATCCAGATATTTAAAAATCACATGTTTAAGTTGCTTCGGTAAGCAATGCGCGCGCTCCACGAGTGCCGGAGTTCAGCATGGTAAAATCCTAGACAGACCCCAATTTCAAATATAACCATTGAATCGATGCCTGCCGCTTTGTTTCCCGAACTGAAGAACAAGATTGAACAGAAACAGGCGCGCGTCGCCGTCATCGGGCTTGGCTATGTAGGTCTGCCTCTGGCTCTGCTCTATACCGAGCAGGAGTTCTCCGTGACCGGGTTTGATATCGACGCCCGCAAAATCTCTACGCTCGAACAGGGGAGCTCCTATATTTTTCGTATCCCTGCGGATGAGATTCAGGCAGCGAAAAAAAAGGGTTTCACCGCAACCGCCGAATATTCCCGTTTGAGCGAGATGGACGCAATCATTATTTGCGTGCCCACGCCGCTGAACGAATACCGCGAACCTGATCTGAGTTTCATCACGGGCACGGCCAAGTCCATTGCACCCTACTTGCGTGCCGGACATTTAGTGATCCTCGAAAGCACGACCTATCCCGGCACCACGGAAGAAGTGTTGATTCCAATCTTGGAGAATGGGAACCGGCAGGGCCTCAAGGCTTCACGCGGCGACACTACGAACGGCGAAGAGTTCTACGTCGCTTTTTCTCCCGAACGGGAAGATCCGGGAAACCAGACCGTGGCCCGGCGCGACATTCCGAAAGTAGTAGGCGGGCTGAATGCAAAAGCATCAGACCTGGCTGCAGCATTGTATGGCGCGATCTTCGCTCGTGTAGTGCGAGTCTCTTCGCCCGCTGCCGCCGAGATGACCAAGCTCTTGGAGAATATTTACCGCTGCGTGAACATCGCGCTGGTCAACGAGTTGAAACTGTTGTCGTTACGCATGGGCCTCGACATCTGGGAAGTGATCGATGCGGCTGCAACCAAGCCCTTTGGATTTCAACCTTTCTATCCCGGCCCCGGACTGGGCGGCCACTGCATTCCAGTGGATCCGTTTTATCTTTCGTGGAAGGCCAAAGAGTGGGATTTCCGTACCCGCTTCATCGAACTGGCTGGCGAGATCAACACCAACATGCCGTATCACGTGCTCGAGTCGGTCGGCAAGGCGCTCAACCGCAACAAGAAGGCGTTGAACGGCGCCAAGGTGCTCGTCCTCGGACTCGCCTATAAGAAGGATATCGACGACTTGCGCGAGTCGCCCTCGCTGACGATCATCGAACTGCTGCAGAAAGACGGTGCCGAGGTGAGCTACAACGACCCCTATTTCCCGACCGTTGGTAAAGGACGCAAGTACGATCTGCAAATGAAATGCGCTCCGCTGGATAATCTCGGGCAGTACGATTGTGTGCTGATTGTCACCGATCACTCCGACTACGACTATGCCGCTATAGTGCGCGACTCACAACTCGTAGTCGACACGCGCAACGCCACGCGCGGCATCAAGAGTGCGAAAATCGTTCACTGCTGAGGAAAGAATTAAGCTCTCGACGTGGGTACCGCGGGAAGCGGATGGATGGAACAATAGCGGGCAAGCTTACTTGTCAGCGGGGAACGAGAATCTGGAGTTCGAATTTATTTACTGTCCGATAGAGCTGGCAACCGACGAGAACACGTTGTTGGCATTACCACCGATCAGGCGAATGGTGCCCACTACGATCACCAGGATCACTGCAAGCATGACCGCATACTCGGCGACGTCCTGTCCTCGCTCATCCGACCACAGTTGGCGTATACACTTTGCCATGAACTCCTCCTTGCTTCCCAGCTAACTCCTCCGTTTGCAGGCGAGAAGAATTTACCGGGCTGACAATCCGCAGAGACACTCCCTGATATCAGTTGTCCTCTAAATGGTAATTATCTGGCGAGCGCCGAACAATAGCTCCTAAGTGTCGGGGTATGGCACTAAAGTGCCATATCGCTCAAGCGATTGGTTTTAAAGGCAGAGATTGATTTACCGCAAACAGCGCCAGTTCAAGCCGGGTAGAAACTCCCAGTTTGTCAAAGATATTGCTGAGGTGGTGTTTCACCGTATCCTCGCTGATTTTAAAGTATTCGGCCGTCTCCTTATTAGAGTATCCCGCAACCACCGCCGAAACAATTTCCAGCTCGCGCGGAGTGAGACCGAATTTCTTCTGCCGAGCTTCTTCGCCAGAGGACTGCACTAGAGTTCTAAGGTACTGCACCAGATTGGAAACGCTCTCGCGTCCAACCCAATATTCTCCCGCCATCACGGTGTGAATGGCTTTCAGAAGAAGCTGAGTAGCAGAATCTTTTAGCACGACTCCGCGAGCCCCGAGTTGCAGAGCTTCCACAATCTGGTTTTTCTCGGCGGCCGCAGTCAGCAGTATCACTCGAACCGAGTTCTGGTTCGAAGCTGAACTCATCTCCCGCAACGCTTCGAGCCCGGGATGGCGAGGCATAGCCAGATCGAGAAGCAGAATGTCGGGCTTCAACTGCCTTGCCAAACGGACCGCCTCGGCGCCGTCGCATGCTTCTCCGATTACTTTGAGGTCAGGCTCGGTTTCCAGAAGCCGCCGCAATCCATCCCTGAAAATAGGATGGTCGTCAGCAATCAGGATGCGAGTCGGCTGCGGTCGTCGGTTATCCATAGGTGACTTGCCGGCGTTGCGGGACAGAAATTTCTAAACGTGAACCTTGGCCAGGATTTGATTCTATCGTGAGTTCGCCTTCAATCAAACGGACGCGCTCCTTGATGACTAGAGGACCTTTTCCCTGGTCATCGAGTTCGGCCTGAGAGACGCGTCCCGCGAACGGGAAACCCTGCCCGTCGTCTTCGATCAACACATGCCAGGCGCCGTTGCGGGAACCCAGGCGCACCAGCACTTGTCGCGCCCCGCTGTGCTTGCGGACATTGACCAGCGCCTCCTGCACAATGCGCGCCAACTCCCTGCACACCGGTTGCGGCATATTGAGTTCGTCCAGATCCGAAAGAAAGCGGGCCGAGATTCCGGTCTCCCGTTGGAATCTCTCCACCGTGTCCGATAGTAATCCCAAAAGCCTCTTGGAATCTACGTCCAGGGTTTTCATTTGCTGCATAAGTTCGCGTAACTTGAGAACTTCTTCGCGCAGCAGTCCCTGGATCCTACCCAGTTCCTCCGTCACCAACCCAGGCTTGCCAGGCGATTGACGGCGCAACACATCGACCTGCATCTCGACCGCGATCAGCGATTGGACCGCTCCATCGTGCAATTCCCGCGCGAAACGCGCCCGCTCCACGGCGCCCGCACGCAGTCGCAAACGCCGCAACAGAAGCACGTTGTAGACCGCCGGCCCAACCTGGCGCACCAATTCATCCAGAAACCGCAACTCTTCTTCAGTGTCGCCCGCCAACGAGGGATCCAGCAGAACGATTCGTCCCGACCATTCTCGTCCAAACGCAAACGACACCGTCATCACGCTCTTGAAATCATATCTTTTCGCGAGGGGAGCGAGAAATTCCGGAGTAAGATCCCGAACTCTGTTGCCTTGCTGATCTAATCCCAGAAGCGAAAAATTTCCGTTGTCTCGGTCGCCGTTTCGTCGGGCATAGCAGGTCGCGGCCGCAGACTCATACAAATAGATTTCGCGGTCACTCGATGACGGTTCCAACCATCGAAAGTTATGCTCGCCTTCGGTGCGGCGCAATTCGCCAACGAAGACGCGATAATTACTGGTCTCGTGAGATGCGATGACCAACTGCTTTGCCCCGTACATCGAAAGCAGTTCGCCCGCGATGTCGCCAATCGTGCCCGTGAGCCCGGCCTCGACCCTGGCCTTGCCGATCGTTCTGGCAATGACTGCCTTCTCTGCGCGCAGCTGTTTTTGCTGCTCCGCCAGGTATCCCAGCAGAATTCCCAATACAAGCAAATCGACGGAGCGCATGAAAAGGTGTTTGGGCTCGAAGTCAGCGACATTCACTTGCAGAAGAGGCAACCCGAGTTTATGGCTCAAGAGGAAGCCATTCACCCGATCGACAACGTGCAGGTTAATCAAGCAGAAACTCTCGATCCAAAGCACCAATACCGCTGCCACGGCGGTTCCCATCGTCTCCCAAAGACCCCAGCGGTACGCCGCAGCTGCAAGAACGAAAACAAAGAACAGAGAGAAGGGATTGCCTTGCCCAGTAACAAAAGCTGAAATGAGAGCTGGCCAAATCACATCTGCGCTATGCACCAGCAGTCGGAACGACGGCGTCGATTCCTGACGTCTGCGCAGGAAAATCATAATGATGACGCCTTGGGCGACGTAGAAGGCCAATAATCCGTAGGCCCAAAGCGAATAGCGAACCTCTGCGGGGTCCATCCAGATGGCGACTAGCGAAGCCAGAGCGAGAGACACACGAGCCGTGGCCAGCCAGCGTTCAGTCCGGCGTACTTCGCCGGTACCCATAGGAGCGCGCAGCCTCCATAGGAATCGATCTCGTAAGCTTTGGAATGGCAAATTGAATCCGACCGTGTACTACGAATTATAGTTACGCGGATGTTATTTGTAATAGAGCCATAGAGCAAGCGAAAACTTCCTCCAACAGCAGCTAACACCAACAATCTAAATACCGTATGAACAGTGGAGCGACGGGCGTCCTGTCGATCAAAGCCGTTAAGCGGCGCGGAACAAAAAGAATCACGTGAGGCCAACTCGCCCTCCCCTGGAGCGAAGCCTTGGAATCCGATCGGATGCGCTCTTCGCCGAAGTGCCCAGAATGCTATGGACACCAGCTGAAAACCGAAGTAACCTACCCTCGCAACTCGCACCAAACATTAACCCCCCACCGACCATGCGCCGGAGATGGTTACTTGAGTAACTTTCCCTCCTGTGTATTGTGCCTAAGAATCAGTTACGGATGAACATGTCCGGCCACGCCAAAGTATTGATCCCAGTCGCCGCAGGATTGTTATGTGTGCAGGTGGCTGCATCGCTGTTTCTGGACAAAGGCTTTGCCCTTACCGCTGTCAGTGATACTACTCAATTCATTCTCCTTCTTGCCGGCACGGTTGCGCTCCTGCTCAACGTTCTCGCGACCCGCGGCCGGGTCCGGCTGTTCTGGGTATTGATGACCTTGGGCGTGGCCTTCTGGATGTCCTACCAGGGCCTCTGGATGTATTTCGAAGTGTTACGGCGCAAGGATTTCCCAAACCCCTTCGCCGGAGACGTAGTACTGTTTCTCCATATCGTCCCCATGATGGCGGCCCTGGCGATGCAGCCGCACCTCCAAGCCAGGGAACGCACCACGCGTCTGGGAACGCTCGACTTCGCTTTGTTGTTAGTCTGGTGGCTCTATCTTTATCTGTTCAGCGTGATTCCCTGGCAGTACGTGCAGCCGTACGAGCTGAGTTACGACCACAACCTGAATATCCTCTACCTGACGGAGAAAATCGTATTCCTGGTCGGTTTGGGGATGCTCTGGTCGCGCAGCGAAGGTTCCTGGCGAATCATCTACGCAAACTTATTCGGCGCGCGGCTCACATACGCGCTGAGCTCTTATATCGCGAACTGGGCGCTGGCGAAGAAAGTGTATTACTCCGGCAGCCTGTATGACGTGCCTCTGGCCATCTCCATGGCATGGATTACTGTGATCGGCGTGCTGGCGCTGCGTTCTCCTGGCAAGCAGCAGCCTGCCCGTGTTTCCGGCAGCTACGGAGTATGGGTAGCCAGGCTGGGGATGCTCACCATTTGCTCGCTTCCGCTGTTTGCCTTGTGGTCTTTATTCGATGGCGCAATCCCGCAGCGAGTACGTACCTTTCGGCTTGTACTTACGTTATCAAGCATGCTGATCATGGGCGGGTTGGTCTTCTTCAAACAGCATCTGCTGGATCGCGAACTCCTGCAATTGCTGATCGATTCTCAGGAATCGTTCGACAACCTGAAGCGGGTGCAAGCCCAGCTAGTGCAGTCGGAAAAGTTGGCGTCCCTGGGACAACTCGTAGGCGGCGCCGCTCATGAATTGAACAACCCGCTTGCTGCCATGATGGGTTACTCGGAATTGTTGGGCGCAACCGATCTGAGCGGCGAACAACGGGCACTGATGCAAAAAATTGAGCAGCAGGTGCGCCGTACTCGCACTCTGGTTTCCAGCCTGCTGAGTTTTGCCAAGCAGGTTCCTGCGGAGAAGACTCTCGTGGACATCAGTGCGCTGCTGCAAACCGCGGTCAAACTCTGCCTGCCCCAGTCTCGCGGCCCCAATGTCCAAGTCCACACGGATATTGCCAGCGACCTTCCGCGAGTTCTCGGCGACTCAAACCAGCTCCTGCAGGTATGTCTGCACGTCACCAACAATGCTCTACATGCTTTGACCGAGACCGGCGGCACATTGACCGTGACCGCGGGATTAGAGGATTCGTTAGTGGTGCTGGAATTCTCCGACAACGGACCGGGTATGCAGGAACCAGATCGGGTTTTCGATCCCTTCTACACCACACGGCCGGTCGGCCAGGGCCCAGGCTTAGGTCTGAGCGTCTGCTACGGCATCATTCAGGAACACAACGGAAAAATCACCTGCCGAAATCGGTCCGAGGGTGGCGCGATATTCCGCATCGAACTACCCGTGGCAACGGATTCGGCGCATGCCGCCAATTCGGTTTTGGCCAGTTACAAGTCGCCCCACTTACTTCCGGAAGCCAAGGCAGCCGGAATCAACTGACAGCTTCACGAAAGACTTCCTTTGTGTACCTTTGTGATCCTTTGTGGTTGATGAAGCAAAAATGCTTTAACCACAAAGGACACACAAGGATATTCTGCATCTCTAGGAAGCCTTCAGCTCCACGGTTCGCTTCAACTGCCCGCAGGCGGCGTAAATGTCCCGTCCCCGTGGCCTGCGGATAAACGTCGGCACACCAGCGGCAATCAATGTTTTCTGGAACTCGAACACGCGGGTTTCCGCGGGAGTTTGGAATGCAATGCCAGGACCCGGGTTCAAGGCGATCAAATTTACTTTCGCTCGCACTCCGCGGATTAATTCACCGAGTTCGCGTGCGTCTTGTACCGAATCGTTCACTCCATCAAGCAGAACGTATTCGAAGGTTAGCCTTTCCCGGTTCCGCAGAGGAAAATCGCGCGCAGCGGCGACCAACTTCTCCAGATTCCATTTGCGATTGATGGGCATGAGCCGCGTTCGAAGTACGTCGTTGGGCGCGTTCAGCGATATCGCCAGTTTCGGCCGCACCGGCTCGGCGCCGAGATCGTAAATTCGAGGCACAATTCCCGCGGTTGAAACCGTCATGCGCGATTCCGGGATCCCCACTCCCTCGGCTAGCAGGCTGACTGCCTTGATGAAATTGTCATAGTTCAGAAAAGGTTCGCCCATGCCCATGAAGACAATGTTGACGCGACTCTGAGGTGGAGACACATGCTGATCATTAAGCACGGCGCAGACCTGTCCGACAATCTCTCCGGCCGTGAGATTCCGCTTCACTCCGAGCAGCGCGGTCAAGCAGAACTGGCAGTCCACGGCGCAACCGACCTGGCTCGAAACGCAAATGGTGGCGCGGTCCCAGTCTCGCGCTTTTTCTACTTCGTTCCCAGCCTCGCTGCCGTCTCCGGCTTCGCCATCGTCGCCTTCCGGCATCCAGACCGTTTCAACGCTTTGACCGTCGGCGAAGCCAATTAAGTACCGAACCGTGCCGTCGGTGGAAACGAATTTCTTCTCGATCGCAGGAATCCCCACCGACAAGCCTGTTTGCCCGAGGCTCCGCCGCAACTCCTGCGGAAGCGTGGAAATCTTCTCTAAAGACTCGACACGCTGGCCATAGAGGGCTTCAAACAATTGCCGTCCGCGGTAGGAGGGCTGGCCGGATTCCTCCGCAAAATCCGTGAGCTCGCGAAGAGTGAGGCCCAAAAGCACGTTTTTTTTCTCTTCACTCATAGATTTCGCCCCCTCGAAGCTCATCTGATTTCTAGAAGAGATACGCCAAACTCCTCCCATGCGACTCATTCAACCTGAGCAAAATTCGATCTAACTAATTGATTATACATGAGTTGCTATGGATTCGCCGACACTCCCCGGGTGTGTAACAATAGTAAAGACCCGCCCCGACCCTGTCTGGCGAGGAGTTTAGGAAAAGCTAATGGTTGAAGAAGTACGTAATATCCAGCGCGAATTGCTGCCCAACGGCCTGACCATAATCACCGAGCAGATGCAGCATATCCGTTCGGCCTCGATTGGTATCTGGATCAAGACCGGATCGCGCGATGAGGATGCGCAATGGAATGGCATCTCCCATTTCGTCGAGCACATGGTTTTCAAAGGCACCAAGCATCGCTCCGCCGAGGACATTGCGCGACAGGTCGACTCCATCGGTGGAAACATGGACGCCTTTACCGCCAAGGAGTGCATTTGCTTCAACGTCAAGATTTTGGACGAGCATCTCCCCATCGCCATGGATGTCCTCAGCGACCTGGTCCTCAATCCGACATTTGATGTAAAGGACATTAGCCGTGAACGCGGCGTGATCCTCGAAGAAATCAAAATGGACGAAGACAGCCCCGACTATCTCGTCCACGAGATCTTTACCCAGAACTTCTGGCGGGATCATCCGCTGGGCAAGCCGATCCTGGGAACCAAAGATACCGTGAAAACCTTCGAACGTGATCCCGTCCTCGGTTTCTACGGACAGCGTTTCGCCCCAGGCAATCTCATCATTTGCGCTGCCGGTAACCTGAAGCACGAGCAGTTCGTGGAACTGGTGGCCAAGCATTTTCAGCACATGAGCCCGGTCAAGAACGGATTTCACAGTCCGCAGCCCAAGATTGTGCCTCGCATCATCATGCGCAACAAGAAATCTCTCGAGCAGGTGCAGATCTGCGTTGGCGTCCCTTCGCATCCCATTGCTCACGAGAAACGGCACGCTTCGTACATCCTGAATACGCTGCTGGGCGGTGGCATGAGTTCTCGTCTGTTCCAAAACATTCGCGAACGCCAGGGACTTGCCTACTCGATCTACAGCGATCTGAATCCCTATCGCGACACTGGCTGCCTTTCGGTTTATGCCGGCACCTCGCGGGAATCGGCGGGCAAGGTCGTGCAGTCGATCGTGTCGGAGTTCCGTAAACTCAAATTGGAAAATGTTCCTGCCGACGAACTCCGCCGCTCCAAAGACCAACTGAAAGGCAGCTTAATGTTGTCGCTCGAGTCTTCAACTGCGCGCATGTCCAGTCTGGCTCGGCAAGAGATGTACTTTGATCGCTTCTACAGCATGGACGAACTCATCGAGAAAATCGAAAGCGTCACCGCGGAAGAAGTGCGTGAACTTGCCAACGAGTTCTTCCTCACCGAATCGATCGCAGTCACCGTGCTTGGCAACCTGAATGGCCTCAAGCTAAGCCGCGAACAACTCGCCTGCTAAAGCTAGAGCGAGCTTTCCTTTTTGTACCCTCGTGTGCTCCACCACCACAGAGGAACAGAGCCACAGAGAAATCTCAAGAAATAAAGAAGGTCGCTGTGCCGCTGTGACTCTGTGGTGGAGGAGACAGTTCACAAAGGGTTTCGACGCTAGCTTTGCGGACTGTTTCAAGGCATACTAAGCAGCAAGTCCCGGGTTCGGCAAGGGAGTTGGCGCTATGCCTATGCTGGAGCAGAATAGCCGCACAGAACCGGGTGATCCCCAGCCCCATGCGGCTTTCGAACAGCAACAACGCCGCCGGATGCTCCTCGCCCTGCTAGTCCTGGTGCTGGCGCTGCTTTCGGTTGTAATTAAGGATCGCCAATTCTGGTTTCCGTCCAGTCAGAGCGCTGAATCCGAAACACCGGACCAGAGCTTGCCTGAGGCAAATCCGCCGACCCCTGCCGCCAAGCCTGTGATACCCGTCGCCCCGCCGAAAGTTGCGCCATCCTCGCCATCTCACGCGCGGCCGAAATCGAAAAAATCAGCGACCGCCGCGCATTCGACCAGCACGCCAGACCCACCGTTCATCGTAGCGACCAACCGCGCTGTACTGCCGTCTCTTGAGGTTGAGGTTGTTGCCGGAAATCAGCACCGGGCCGTTCGTCCCGGCGATAGTTCCGTGAAGCTTGATATGCAACCCAGCGACGATACAGCCTCGGAGCAATCCGCTCCTTCAGCCCAGAGCCAAGTGAGCAGTGCCCCCGCGACGAGGACTAAGGCCCAAGTTCAGCTTTCCTCCGGAAGCGCGCAGGTGATTTCCAGAGTGGACCCCAGCTACCCGCTGCTGGCGAAGCAGATGAAGGTTCAAGGAGCGGTCGTACTCGAAGCGCTAATCAGCAAGAGCGGCAGTATTCAGGACATCGAAGTCCTGAGCGGTCCGGCCATTCTTTCAGAAGCGGCCCGCGAGGCGGTCAAGCAGTGGCACTTCAAACCTTACTATCAGGGTGGACAACCAGTGGAAACCGAAGCCCGCGTCACCGTGAACTTCACCATTTCAACCTACTGAACTTTGCGGAAAAGCTCTTGGCGTTGGGGGTTTTGAAACGGCGCAGCTTGAGCCGCGCCGCAAGACCCTGAAGAACGATGTAAGGCGACGCTAGAAACCGAGTTCCCTCAAGGCTCCGAGTCGCCGATTTCTTTTTTCGCAAGCCGCTGGATCAAAGTGCTCCGGGCCGCGGGATCCAGCCAGTTCTCAATTGAGATCAAAAAAAACGGGCGTCCGACTCTCGCGAGTCATTGGACGCCCGGGCAGCCCTCCCCCAGAACTGCTCACTTAGAAAAATAATGCTTCCTTCAATTTTTGTGAATGGCACGTCCGGGCTAGCAAGACCCACGAATGTGCTATCGCACAATTCAACCTCTAATCGCCGTGCGCCGCTTGAGCTGTCGGCCCGATTTCCACCCGATTCCGGCCCCGAGCTTTTGCCGCATACAGGGCTTCGTCGGCGATGCGAAGCAGCGTCTCGCAGTCGAGCATTTCCTTTTCATCTTGCTCCACCGAAGCCAGCCCAAGGCTGAGAGTAACCGCAATCGGACCCGCGCTGGTTTCGACCGGGGAATCGGCAACACATTGCCGCAGCCGTTCCGCCCCGATGATCAAGTTACTCGGAGTACAACCGGGGAAGACGATCAGAAATTCTTCTCCGCCGTAGCGGCCGACCACGTCATAAGGTCGAACGCCAGCGTCCAACCTCCGCGTCACCTCTTGCAAAACAACATCGCCCACCTGGTGCCCGTGCGTGTCATTGATTTTCTTGAAGAAATCGATGTCGGCCATGATGACGCCCAGCGGGTCTCCGGTGCGTTGTCGACGAGACACTTCTCTTCTCAGTAAATCGAATATGGCGCCGCGATTCCAGAGTCCGGTCAATGCATCGTGGGCCGCCGCAAACTGCAAGTCATCCTGAGCGCGAATAAGCGCCGCTTGCAGATCGAGAATGCGCCTGCCAGCTCGAACCCGGGCGCGCAGTTCGTCGACGTCGAACGGCTTGGTCAAATAATCGTCAGCCCCGGCTTCCAGGCCGGTGATCACATCCTGCTTATCGTCCTTGGCGGTCAGCAGCAAAACATAGCGATAAGGACCGTGCTTGCGGCTGCGGATTTTGCGGCAGATCTCAACTCCATCCATGCCTGGCATCATCCAATCGAGGATTGCCAGTTGCGGCGAATCCTCTTTCTGTAAGACTTCCCACGCAGCCAGTCCGTTGTCTACTGCCGTAACGGCGTAGTCCCACTTCTTAAACCAGGTCTCGAGTATCCGGCGAAAAATAGGATCGTCTTCCGCAATCAGCGCAGTGTTGACCGCGGCAGGCTTCGCCTCTGGGCTCGACTTCGGTTCCAGGACCGTCTCGGCCGCTTCGGATGGAATCTTATTCATGATGCACCACCGCTGACTCTTTCAAGTTGTGCTGGAGGACAGCCACTTCCCGCTCCAGTACCGCGAGGGTTTCGCTCGCTCGCGAAAGATCCTTGCCGCGTCCCATCTCTTCGAGCTGGCGGGCGGCTTGCGACGTGGGCCCTGCGCCCAGGTAGCTGGATTCGCCCTTAAGGCTGTGAGCCGCGCGGCTGACCCCGTCGGAGTCTCCCGCTGCAACTGCCTGCCGCAGTTTCTCCAGCAATTTCGGAGATTCTTCCAGAAAGATCTGGCACAGCTCCATCAGCAATTCCTGGTCGCCTCCGATGCGGTCAAGGGCTTCAGTTTTGTCCCATGATCCCGTCGGCGCCACTGGCGTGGCTGTCGCTGTCGCAACAGGCGTGTGAGCGACGTCTGACAAGGTTTGTTCGATGTCGCTAAAACGAACCGGTTTCGTAATGTAGCCATCCATACCAGCCTCCAAACAACGTTCGCGGTCGCCTTTCATGGCATGCGCCGTCATGGCGAAAATCGGCAGGCGCATTCTTCCACTCTTCTTTTCGCTTTCTCGAATCGCCGCAGTCGCGGCCATGCCATCCATCTCGGGCATTTGCACATCCATGAAAACCAGATCGAATTTTTCTGCCGTAGCCAACGCCAGCGCATCTTTGCCGTTTTCGGCCAGCACCGCAATGTGTCCCAACTTTTGCAAAACGCGAAGAATCACCGCTTGGTTCACTGGGTTGTCTTCTGCCACCAGGACACGTAGTCTGCGAGTGGATTCGCGCAATGTGTGACGAGTCACCAGCGTCGTGCCCGTTTCCGCCCGCCGTTGGTTCAGTGCCGCCAGAATCGCGGCCAGCAGATCGTCTTTGAGCACCGGCTTAAGCAGATAGCCGGAGATCCCGACCTCACGGCAGCGGCTGGCTTCGCCCGGCTGTCCTCCCGAGGTCAGCATAAGGACCGTAAGTTCGGCCAGTTGAGGATTCTGCGCCATCCTTGCCTGCATCTTTTCTGCTAACTCGAATCCATCCATGCCGGGCATATGGCAGTCGATCAGAATCACGCGAAAGGGATCGTGTTTTTGCTCTGCCGTCTCGATCGCGGCCAATGCCAGCGCTCCGCTTTCCGTGGTAAGAGGCCGCATTCCCCATCCCCGAGTCATGTCGCGGAGGATCCGCCGGTTAGTGTCGTTGTCGTCGACGATCAGCACCGCAAGATTTCGCAAGCTCGTTTCCAGCCGAGGAGACGCGGATTGAGCCTTCTCTGCGGCGGTCGCAAAGCGCGCGGTGAAATGGAATGTGCTTCCTTCACCCTCGCTACTTTCCACCCAAATCTTTCCCGCCATCAATTCTGCCAGTCGTACCGAAATCGCCAGTCCCAGGCCGGTGCCTCCGTATTTGCGCGTAGTGCTGCTGTCGGCCTGCGAAAATGCCTTGAACAGCAAGCGCTGTTTCTCCGGAGGAATCCCAATGCCGGTATCCTTCACTTTGAAATGCAACTCCACGTTTCCGGCGTCCTGCGAGACTCGCTCGATGGTGACCAGCACCTCTCCGTGCTGGGTGAACTTGATGGCGTTGCCGACCAGATTTACCAGAACCTGCCGCAGTCGCCCCGGATCGCCAAGCAACTGCGACGGCACTTCCGGATCCGCGTCATAGGCCAGTTCCAATTGTTTTTGGTGAGCTCGCAGAGCCAGAGTCTTCATGGTCTCGCCGACGCAGTCGTAGAGATTGAATTCGATCATCTCCAGATCGAGCTTGCCCGATTCCACCTTGGAGAAATCCAGAATGTCGTTGATCACCGACAACAGCGACTCTCCCGAAGACTTGACCAGCAGCAGGTAGTCCCGCTGTTCGGTGTTTAGTTCCGTATCCAACGCCAATTCGGTCATGCCCATGATGCCGTTGATCGGAGTTCGAATCTCGTGGCTCATGTTGGCGAGAAATTCGCCTTTCGCACGGCTCGCAGCTTCGGCCGCATCCTTGGCCAAAACCAGGTCCGTGTTCATGTTCAGCAATTCGCTGGTGCGGTGGGCCACTTGCTCTTCGAGATTTTCCCGATGCTGCTGCAGTTCCAGATCGCGCTTCTCGATTTGCCCGAGCATGCCGTTGAACTCGCTGGCAAGCCGTCCGAATTCGTCATGGTTCAGGATTTTCGCCCGGATCGAATAGTCACCCCGCCCCGAGATAGCTTTTGCGGTCTCGACCAACTCAAGCACAGGCCGCGAGATGGGTTTTTGAAAGCGGGACGAAAGGACGAAAGCCAGCGAGAACGTGACCAGCAGAGTCAGCACGAAGTTGAAAGCGTATCCTCGCAATCGCGAATGCAATCGTTCCAGATCCGATTCAAGGTAAATCGTGCCGACAGTCTCACCCGCAAGCTCCGCTTTTCGGAATTGAACTAGATGACCGTGCTCGAATTGTGTGGATTCGGCCTGCGCCGCCGGAGGTGTGAAGCTCGAATCCTTCGCATCCCGCGTATACTTGGCGAAAGGTTTTCCGTCCGAAGTGTAAATAACGGCCGCGGTCACGTCAGGTTCTGCCCGCAATGCCTGCAAGATGTCCCGCGCCGAATCTGCGTCCCGAAAGGTCAGCGCAGCCGTGCTGTTCCCGGCCAGAACATCGCCTAAAACCGCCAGATTTTGCGCCGCCGCATGCCGGAAGGTCACTAAATCATAAATTGCCATGGGACAGGAAACCGCCAATGCCGTGAAGCCGCTGATCGCCAGGAACAGAGCGGTGAGCTTGTGGCGGATCGACAAATCCCCAAAATGACGCATCGGAAAATACTCCTCAACTACCCGATTACAACTTTCGCCACGGCCAAAAGCTTGGAGCTGATCTTCAGTCCGGATTGCTCCACCGCAGTGCGGCTGACTTCGAACTGCACCCGATCGTCCTGCAACACAAAATTGATCATTCCGCCCTGCTCGGCAAAATCTTTGGCGTCGCCCACGGTTAAGGCGTAGCTTCCCTGCAGAGCTTCAAAAATCTGCTTCAGCCGCGTCCTCTCCGAAAAAGCAATGAACAGGATGTGGCAAGCTCTGGCCACTTGCAGATCGACGACTCCGCGCACCTCGAGTTTGTGTCCGTTCACCGTCTTCTCCCGGGTGATTTCGCGTAATACTTCTCCGAAAGGATCGCGTCCCAGGACGCAGATCTGAAGCGGTGCGGACCCATCGTGAAAACTGCTCGGCGGCCACTCGACGAATTTCGCGAAATTGAACAGGAATGCTGCTTTAACCTGATATTCGGTCGCAGACTGCGCCGCGGCGAACCTCGCCGCCAAACACAGCACGAGAAACAGGAACATCTTCCCGCGCAGTTTCACGCCGAAGTCCAATAGTTTGGGGCGTCTCATTTTCTAAAACCTGCCGGTAATTTTGATCCGGACACTTCTTCCGTCCTGTTGAATGGCGTCTTCAGGATCCTCCGGGCGGCCGGGGTCAAAATATTTCTTGTTCAAAATATTGAAGGCGCTGGCCGCCACATCTAAATGTTTCCCCAGCGTGTGTCCCAGCAGCGTGAGGTTGAAGACTTGATAACTGCTCAGCGAATCGCCTAATAGCGTCAGCCGTCTGCCCAGGAATTGCCCCTCGGCTCCAGCAAACAACCATTTGTCAATCACCGGGACAATCAGATTCAACTTCGCCATGGAAGCCGGCGAATTATCCAGTGGCGAGCGAGTGCTATTGTCGTTATACGTGTCGACGTAATCGAAGCTGGCTTTGCCCTGCACACCATTGGGCGCGCGTCCGCTGAGTTCGACATCCATTCCCGTGGCGGTTGCGTCGCCGGCGTTTTGGTACTGGAAGTTTTCGTCGCTGGGAATCTCCACCAGCGTGATCAAGTTATCAATGCGGTTGCGATATAGACCGCCGGAGAGTTGGACATACTGCCCCAATCCCTGTTCCACCCTTGCCTCCAGACTTTCGATATGCTCGGGCCGGAGTTTGAGATTGTTGTCGTAAAAAGCCCCGAAGTCCGGGGAAATCTCATAAACATCGGGAGCGCTGA